>Ga0134121_10004161_pt1 | contig 11879 bp, 6 predicted proteins | sample KB301_FD_96463 | JGI IMG/M metagenome (GOLD analysis project Ga0134121, IMG submission 96463) | Terrestrial soil microbial communities without Nitrogen fertilizer from Kellogg Biological Station, Michigan, USA - KB3-0-1 | ecosystem: Environmental > Terrestrial > Soil > Unclassified ...
AATAGGGGATAGGGCTTAGGGGTCGGGGGTCAGGCTAACCCCTCACCCCTAATCCCCAACCCCTAACCCCTATCCCCTGACAGTCGGCCACCACTCCGACTCTAAGCATGCACAGTGGGAGATCGCCGGCGAGACATCGCCGGCATCACAACTGAAGTGAGGAGTGTATGGCAAAGAAGGCCGTCGATTTCGTCAAACTGCAGATTCCTGCAGGCAAGGCGAATCCGGCCCCTCCCGTCGGCACCGCGCTCGGTCCGAAGGGGATCAACATCATGGGCTTCTGCAAAGAGTTCAACGCTCGGACGCAGGGCCAGGATACGATCCTCCCGGTCGAGATCACGATCTACGCCGACAAGTCGTTCACCTTCATTCTCAAGACGCCGCCGGCTGCGGTGCTCCTGAAGAAAGAAGCGGGAATCGAGAAGGGGTCCGGACAGCCCAACAGAATGAAGGTCGGTTCTGTCACGAAGGCACAGGTGCGCAAGATCGCCGAGATCAAGATGCCCGATCTCAATTGCGATTCGCTCGAGTCCGCGATGGCGATGGTCGCCGGCGCGGCGCGCTCGATGGGCATCGAGGTGCGCGACTGATGCGGACACACGGAAAGAAATTCCGCGCGGCCGCCACGAAGGTCGATCGCGCCACGGCGTACCAGCCCAAGCAGGCGCTCGAGCTGGTGAAAGGCAACGCGTTCGCGAAGTTCGACGAAACCGTCGACGTCGCGGTGCGCCTCGGCGTCGATCCCAAGCACTCCGATCAGCTCGTGCGCGGCACCGTGGTCCTCCCGGCTGGTACGGGTACGACGCTCCGCGTGCTCGTGATCGCTGACGGCGACAAGGCGAAGGAGGCCGAAGCCGCCGGCGCTGATTTCGTGGGCAGCGAATACCTCGCAAAGATCAAGGACGGCTGGACCGAATTCGACGTCATGATCGCCACGCCGGACAAGATGGGTCAGATCGGTCCGCTCGGACGTGTACTCGGTCCGCGCGGCCTCATGCCCAATCCCAAGGCGGGCACGGTCACGTTCAACGTCGGCCAGGCCGTGAAGGAATCGAAGGGCGGCAAGATCGAATTCCGTGTCGACAAGGCGGGCATCGTGCACGCCGCCATCGGCAAGGTCTCGTTCACCGTCGACGCGCTCGTGGAGAATTTCTCGGCGTTCATGGATCAGATCGTTCGCATCAAGCCGAGCGCGGCCAAGGGCGTGTACGTCAAGACCATCGGCGTGTCGAGCACGATGGGCCCCGGCGTTCGCGTCGACACCGCTCACTACCGGTAACGAGCCATGAAACGACCTGAAAAGGAACAGCTCGTCGCCGAGCTCAAGGACAAGATCAAGGGCGCGACCGCGCTCTATTACACCGACTTCACGGGACTCAACGTGAAGCGCATGACGGATCTCCGCCGCCGTTTCCGCAAGGCAGGCGTCGAGTACGTCGTGATCAAGAACACGCTGGCGCTCCGCGCGGTGAATGAAAGCGGACTCGCCGGTGCGAGGCTCAAGGGACCGACGGGTGTCGTCGTTGCGACGGATGCGATTGTCGCGGCGAAGGTGCTCACCGACTTCGCGAAGGAAAACGAGCAGAAGCCGGCGGTGAAGGGCGGCCTCTATGAAGGAGCGGCAGTCGATGCCGCGCTCATCAAGCGGCTCTCCCTGCTCCCGACGCGCACCGAAGCGCTCGGACAGTTCGTCAGCGCCCTCAACAGCGTGCCGATGATGTTCGCGCTCGCGCTCGAAGCAAGAAAGGCGCAACTCGAAGGTGGTAACGAAGGCGGTTCAGAAGGCGGTTCTGAAGCTCAACCAATTCCCCAGGCGTCTGCCTGACCCACACGCCCCAGGAACACCTGGGGGATTATCCGGAGAACTACACAATGGCGAACGCAACACTTGGCAAGGACGAAATTCTCGAAGCGATCGGCAACATGTCGGTCATCGAGCTGTCCGAGCTGATCGAAGCTTTCAAGACGAAGTTCAACGTCACCATCTCCGCCGTCGCGGCGGGCGGTGGCGCGGGTGCCGCGGCAGGTGGCGCACCGGCGGCGGCCGAAGAGCAGACCGAGTTCGAAGTCCTGCTCAAGGACGTCGGCGGCAAGAAGATCCAGGTCATCAAGGTCGTGCGTGAGCTGACGGGTCTTGGCCTCAAGGAAGCCAAGGATCTCGTCGACGGCGCGCCGAAGTCCCTCAAAGCCGGTGTCTCGAAGGATGAGGCAGCGACGATGAAGGCCAAGCTCGAAGCGGAAGGCGCGACGGTCGAGGTCAAATAACGGGCAACGGGCAACGGGCGACGGGTGATGACATCCCGTTGCCCGTGGCCCGTGGCCCGTAACCCTGACTCACCGTCTCGCATTGCTGCTCAACAACTCTTTTTCCTTCCGACGGTCCGCCCTTCTCCCCGCGCTCGCTGAGCCGGGGAGGTTCGGTGTCTCCGTCACTATCGCCCTCACACAAAAGGGCTCATCGAAATGATCACGCAGATTTCGTTCGGGAAGCTCGAGGCGGGGATGCCGATGCCGCATCTCCTCGACATCCAGACGCGTGCCTTCGATGCGTTGCTGCAGCTCGACGCAGCCGCGCACGACCGCGAAGATGTCGGGCTCGAGCGGGTCTTCAAGGACCTGTTTCCCATTACAGACGTCCACGAGAACTTCTCGCTGGAGTTCGTCCGGTATACGCTTGGCGAGCCGAAGTACTCCGTCGAGGAGTGCATCGAGCGCGACATGACGTACAGCGCGCCGCTCAAGGCCACGCTCCGCCTCATCATCAATGAGGATGTGAACGGCACCAAGCGGCCGCGCAACATCATCGAGAAGGAAGTCTATCTCGGCGAGCTCCCCATCCTCACCCCGCTCGGCACCTTCGTCATCAACGGCGCCGAACGCGTCATCGTGAGCCAGCTCCACCGCTCCCCTGGCGTCGTGTTCGAGGAATCCACGCACCCGAACGGACAGCGCCTCATCTCGGCGCGCATCATCCCGTTCCGCGGCTCGTGGGTGGAGTTCACGGTCGACATCCACGACGTGATCTACGTCCACATCGACAAGAAGAAGAAGTTCCCGGCCACGGCGCTCCTCCGCGCCTTCGGCTACGGGAGCAATTCGTCGATTCTCCGACTCTTCTTCGCGGTGCGCGACCTGGACCTGGTCAAGAAGCGCGAAGGCCGCGCCGAAGTCCGCGAGCTCCTCGGCGCGATCATCGCCGAGAACGTCGAGCTCCCGGGCGAAGCCACGGCCGAGGACGCACCCAAGGCCAAGACCAAGAAGGCGCGCGCCGAGCGTGAGCGCGCGGAATCCGCGCTGCTCGTGCGCGAAGGCGACGAGCTCACCGAGGAAGTGTTCAACCGGCTCCGCCGGCAGAACATCACCACGGTGAAGGTGTTCGCGTCGTACATGGCGATCGACCTCCGCGACGAGCAGGATGCGATCGAGCGCGGTGAGCGCGCCACGCGCCGCGTGCTCGCGGTCGACGTGGTCGAACCCGAAACCGGCGAAGTGATTGCCGAACAGGGTCAGGCGCTGTCGGACACGCTCATCAAGAAGCTCCGCAAGGCGGAAGTGCAGAAGGTGTACGTGTTCGTCGCGTCGGGGCGCGTCGAGAGCCAGCTCATTCGCAATACGCTGCTCAAGGATCCCACGGATCCCGCGCACATCGACGAGAAGGAGCGGAACAAGAAGGGCTGGAAGACCGACGCCGAAACCGGTGAAGGCAAGGCACTCGAGCAGATCTACTCGCTCCTCCGTCCGGGCGACGCGCCGAACAAGGAGACGGCAAAGCAGGCCATCGAGCGGCTGTTCTTCTCGCCCAAGCGGTACGACCTGGGTCGCGTGGGACGCTACAAGATCAACCAGCGCCTCGGGCTCACCACGCCGGCCGACGTCACGGTCCTCACGACGAACGACTTCACGGCGATCGTGAAGTACCTCGTCGAGCTCCACGAAGGCCGCGGGTACACGGACGACATCGACCATCTCGGCAACCGGCGCATTCGCTCGGTGGGCGAGCTGATCGCGAATCAATTCTCGGTCGGTCTCTCGCGCATGGCGCGCCTGGTGAAGGAGCGCATGAGCATCACGCAGGACGTCGACAAGATCTCGCTCGACGACCTCGTGAACGCGCGTACGGTGAGCGCGGTGATCCAGGCGTTCTTCGGGTCGTCGCAGCTTTCGCAGTTCATGGACCAGACCAACCCGCTCGCCGAGCTGACGCACAAACGCCGTCTCTCGGCGCTCGGTCCCGGCGGCCTCACGAGAGAGCGCGCCGGCTTCGAAGTGCGCGACGTGCACTACTCGCAGTACGGGCGCATGTGCCCGATCGAAACGCCTGAAGGTCCGAACATCGGTCTCATCACGTCGCTCGCGTGCTATGCGCGGGTGAACGACCTCGGGTTCGTCGAGACGCCGTACCGCGTGGTGCGCGGCAGCAAGGTCACGAGCGAGCTCGAGTGGCTCGACGCGAACAAGGAAGAGAACGCCACCATCGCGCAGGCCAACGCCAAGCTCAATCCCGACGGCACGTTCGTCGACGATCTGGTGCTCTGCCGCGACAAGGGCGACTTCCCGCTCGTCGCGCCGGACCGCATCGACTATATGGACGTCGCGCCCGAGCAGCTCGTCTCGATCGCCGCGGCACTCATTCCGTTCCTCGAACACGACGACGCGAACCGCGCGCTCATGGGTTCCAACATGCAGCGCCAGGCCGTGCCGCTCCTCAACCCGCGCACGCCGGTGGTGGGCACGGGGCTCGAAGAAGTCGTGGCGCGTGACTCCGGTGCCGTGGTGATTTCGCGGCGCGCCGGTGTCGTGACGCGCGTGACGGCCGACGAGATCATCGTCGACGCCGGCGCGATTCGCGATGAAGGCGCGAAGGGCGACGAACCGCTCTCGCGGCTCACGCAGCAGGACCGCTACCGCATCAAGAAGTACTGGAGAACGAACCAGGATACGGCCATCAATCAGCGGCCCATCGTCAGGCTCGGCCAGAAGGTGAAGGCCGGTGACGTGCTCGCTGACGGTGCCGCGACGGAATACGGCCAGCTCGCGCTCGGCGCGAACGTCACCGTGGCGTTCATGCCGTGGTACGGGCACAACTTCGAAGACGCCATCGTGCTCAGCGAGCGTCTGGTGAAGGACGACGTGTACTCGTCGGTCCACATCCAGGAGCTCGAGCTGCACGTCCGCGACACGAAGCGCGGCCGCGAAGAAATCACGCGGGAAATCCCGAACGTCGCCGAAGAATCACTCGTCGATCTCGACGAGCGGGGCATCGTGCGCATTGGCGCGCACGTGCGGCCGGGCGACATCCTCGTCGGCAAGATCACGCCGAAGGGCGAAACGGAGCTCTCGCCGGAAGAAAAACTCCTCACCGCCATCTTCGGTGAGAAGGCCAAGGACGTGAAGGATTCGTCGCTCAAGGTGCCGCCCGGAATGGAAGGCGTCGTGATCGACGTGAAGATCTTCTCGCGCATCGAAGACCAGGTGGTCGAAAAGGACCGCGGCGAGCGCATCGGCGAAGTCCGCCGGCTCGAGGGCGAGGAAAAGATCCGTATCAATGAAGTGCGCGACGCCGAGCTGGCCGAGATTCTCGAAGGCCAGACCGTTGCGATCGCGATGCGGTCGGGCACGATCGAAGAGGCGATTCCCGCGGGCACGGTGCTCACGAAGGAAACGCTCGCGGACGTCTCGTTCGCGCACTTCGATCTCAAGACGTTCCGCGTCGAGAACAAGAGAGCCAACGAGCGCGCGCGCGAGATCATCGACGCGGCAGACGAGATCAAGGCGCGGGTCGAGGAGAAGGCGGAGCAGAGAATCGACCAGATTCTCCAGCCCGACGAGCTCCCGCCCGGCGTGATCCAGCTCGTGAAGGTGTATTTGGCCGAGAAGCGCAAAGTCTCCGTCGGCGACAAGATGGCCGGCCGCCACGGCAACAAGGGTATCGTCGCGCGTATCGTGCCTGAGGAAGACATGCCGATCCTGCCGGACGGAAAGCCGGTGGACATCGTGCTCAATCCGCTCGGCGTGCCGTCGCGTATGAACGTCGGACAGATTCTCGAGACGCACCTCGGCTGGACCGCGAAGCAGCTTGGCTTCTACGCCAAGACGCCCGTGTTCCAGGGGACCAACGAGCGCGAGATCGGATTCCTGCTCAAGCTGGCCGGACTCCAGTGGGTGCGGAAAGCGCTGGGCCTCGGCCACGGCGCGCCGGAAATCTCGATGCCCGACGTCGAACGGCTGCTGACGGACATTCGTCCCAAGGCGGACGAGCTCGACAAGGTCGTGCTGCTCGACGATGCGGTGTTCTCGGCCCTCAACGGCCGCACCGTGTCGGCGGAAACGCGCGAGCTGTTCAACAAGGTGCGCGACTTCCTCGCCGCGTCGGCGAAGGAGCTGTCGGATCGGGAGCGCGTCGAGCTCGAGCGGCAGGCCAGGCAGCAGGAGGCGCTTGCGGCGGACGACACGCTGCCGGAGCACGTGCGCTCCGAGTCGAAGAAAGCCGCGAAGGAGCTCGAAAAGAAGCTGGCGGTCGATGCCGCCGGCATGCTCACGGCGAGCGGCCACAAAGCGCTCGCAACGATGCTCGGCCCCAAGTCGGAAGCCGACGTCGACTCCGCGGTCACCGAGCTGCTGTCGCTCGGCGGCTTGTCGACCGCGGGCAAGATCCGGCTGCGCGATGGACGCACGGGCGAGATGTTCACGACGCCCGTGACCGTCGGCGAGATCTACATGCTCAAGCTCTCGCACCTCGTGGACGACAAGATCCACGCGCGCAGCATCGGACCGTACTCGCTCGTGACGCAGCAGCCGCTCGCCGGCAAGGCGCAGTTCGGCGGCCAGCGGTTCGGAGAAATGGAAGTGTGGGCGCTCGAGGCATACGGTGCGGCGCACACGTTGCGTGAAATGCTCACGGTCAAGTCCGACGACGTTACGGGCCGCAGCCGTGTGTATGAGGCGATCGTCAAGGGGCAGAACCTGCCTGAACCCGGAACGCCGGAGTCGTTCAACGTGCTCGTCAAGGAACTGCAAGCGCTCGGGATTTTCGTCACGATGGGTAGCCGTGAGTCCGGATTCGGATTCGGCGGCGACGGGAGGGAGGAGTAACCCATGATTGATTTCCGATCCACGCGCGACTCGCGCGGCAGCATCTTCGATTACCTCCAGGTTCGCCTCGCGAGCCCCGAGGAAATCCGCGGACCCAAGGACCCCAAGGAGCGTGAACGCCTCGAAATGGGCGGCATGCGCTCGTGGTGGTCGTGGGGCGAAGTCACGAAGCCCGAAACGATCAACTATCGCTCCTTCAAGCCCGAGAAGGACGGCCTCTTCTGCGAGCGCATCTTCGGTCCCGTCAAGGACTGGGAATGCCATTGCGGCAAGTACAAGCGCATCCGCTATCGCGGCGTGATCTGCGACCGCTGCGGCGTGGAAGTCACGCTCAGCAAGGTACGGCGCGAGCGCATGGGGCACATCGAGCTCTCGGTGCCGGTCGCGCACATCTGGCTCTTCAAGACGCTGCCGAGCCCGATGGGCAATCTCCTCGACCTCACGCTGCGTGATCTCGAGAAGATCATCTATTACTCGATGTACGTCGTGATCGACCCCGGCGAGCAGGAAGTGCGCGCCAATCAGCTGGTCGATGAAGACGAATTCCTCGCGCTCAAGGCGAAAGCGCGCCAGGAAGGCGACACGGGATTCCTCGCCGACATCGGCGCGCCGGCCGTACGCGAGCTGCTCAAGCGGCTCAACGTCGACATCGTCGCGAACGAGCTTCGTGTGGCGATCACGACGGAGTCGTCGCAGCATCGCAAGAAGCAGATGCTCAAGCGACTCAAGATCATCGACGCGTTCCGCATGTCGGGCGAGGGCGGTGGTGTGCGCAACAAGCCCGAATGGATGATCATGGACGTGGTCCCGGTCATTCCGCCGGATCTCCGTCCACTCGTGCCCCTCGACGGCGGCCGGTTCGCCACGTCGGATCTGAACGATCTCTATCGTCGCGTCATCAACCGCAACAACCGTTTGCAGAAGCTGATTCTGCACCGTGCGCCGGAAGTCATTCTCCGTAACGAGAAGCGCATGCTGCAGGAGTCGGTGGACGCGCTGTTCGATAACGGGCGCCGCTCGAAGGCCATTCGTGGCCGCGGCAAGCGTCCGCTCAAGTCACTCTCCGACATGCTGAAGGGCAAGCAGGGCCGGTTCCGCCAGAACCTGCTCGGCAAGCGCGTCGACTACTCGGGGCGTTCGGTGATCGTCGTCGGTCCGGAGCTGCAGCTGCACCAGTGCGGTCTGCCGAAGGCGATGGCGCTCGAGCTCTTCAAACCCTTCATCATTCACAAGCTCGTCGAGAAGGGCATCGCCGAAACGGTGAAGCGCGCCAAGAAGATCGTGGAGCGCGAATCGCCTGAGGTGTACGAGATTCTCGAAGAGATCATTCGCGACCACCCGGTGCTCCTTAACCGCGCGCCGACGCTCCACCGCCTTGGCATTCAGGCGTTCGAGCCGGTGCTCGTGGAAGGCAAGGCCATTCGTATTCACCCGCTCGTGTGCGCGGCGTTCAACGCCGACTTCGACGGTGACCAGATGGCCGTGCACGTGCCGCTGTCGTTCGAAGCGCAGCTCGAAGCGCGCGTGCTCATGCTCTCGTCCAACAACGTGCTCAAGCCGGCGGACGGTCGTCCGGTGGCCGAGCCGTCGCAGGATATCGTGCTCGGTTGCTACTTCGCGACGAAGGCGCCGCCGGGCTTCGAGCAGTTCGCGCGCGACCCAGCGGCGGTGGCCAAGCTGCCGTCGTACGCATCGGCGATCGAAGTGGAGGTGGCGCTCTCGCACGGCCGCATCCGCACGCACACGCCCATCCGGTTTTTCGTCCGCCGCAATGACAAGGCCGAGTGGGTGGTGACGACGCCGGGGCGCGTGCAGTTCAACGAAATCATCCCGGCGTTCATGAGTTTCCAGAACCGCGAGATGAAGAAGAAGATGCTCTCGGAGCTCGTCTTCGAGGCGTATCGCGGCGAGAGTCTCGTGACGACGGTGCAGTTCCTCGACCGTCTCAAGGACTTCGGCTTTGCCAACGCCACGCGCGGTGGCGTGTCGATCGGCATCGAAGACCTGCACATCCCGGGCGAGAAGGAAGAGTTGCTCGGCGAAGCGTCGCAGCGTGTGGAGCGTTTCCAGCGCGCGTATGCGACCGGTAACATCACGAACGGCGAGCGCTACAACAAAGTCATCGACACGTGGACGCACGCGAACAACGACATTGCGGACGCCATGGTCAAGCGCATGCGCGAATCGCAGGCCGGGTTCAATCCCGTGTTCATGATGTTCGATTCAGGCTCGCGCGGCAGCCGCGACCAGATCCGCCAGCTGGCGGGTATGCGCGGCCTGATGGCGAAGCCGCAGAAGAAGCTCACCGGTGGTATCGGCGAAATCATCGAAAGCCCGATCAAGTCGAACTTCCGCGAAGGTCTCTCCGTGCTCGAGTACTTCATCTCGACGCACGGTGCACGAAAGGGTCTGGCCGACACGGCGCTCAAGACGGCCGACGCCGGCTACCTCACGCGCCGTCTCTGCGACGTCGCGCAGGACGTCACGATCACCGAGGAAGATTGCGGGACGATCAACGGCCTGGAGATCGCGGCGCTCAAGGAAGGTGAAGACATCATCGAGCCGCTGTCGGAGCGCATTGTCGGCAACGTGGCGGCGGAGGATGTCGAGGACCCGCAGTACATGGATGTGAGCGGCCGCCGGCAGCTCCTCGCGGAAGCGGGACAGCTGATCGACGAGGAAATGTCGCGCGCGATCGAAGAGTCGGGCATCGAAACGGTGAAGATCCGCTCCGTGCTCACCTGCGAAGCCAAGCGCGGCGCGTGCCGCATGTGCTACGGCCGCAATCTCGCGACCATGGCCATGGTCGACATCGGCGAAGCGGTGGGCATCATTGCCGCGCAGTCGATCGGCGAACCGGGCACGCAGCTCACGCTCCGCACGTTCCACATCGGTGGTACGGCGGCGCGTATCGCGGAGCAGACTGCGCGGCGGTCCAAGCTCGCGGGCAAGATCCAGTACGGCGACCGCCTCATCACGGTCAAGAATCCGGAAGGACAGGTCATCGTCACTTCCTATGAAGGCGAAGTGTTCATCCGCACCGCGGGCGGCGAAAAGTCCGCGCAGGTGGGTGCGCGCGTGGCCGTGCCGCTCGGCGCGACGCTGAACGTGAAGGACGGCCAGGACGTGAAGAAGGACGACGTGATCTTCACGTGGGACCCGTACACGAATCCGATCATCGCGGACGTGGACGGCGAGGTGCGGTTCGTGGACCTCGTCGAAGACGAAACACTGGCCGAAGAGCTCGACGAGCTCACCGGTCTCCGCCAGCGCGTCGTGATCGAGGACCGCGAGAAGAAGCTCCATCCGCACATCGAGATCTGGCAGTCCAAGGGCGGGAAGGAGCGGCGTGTCCGTGACTTCGTGATTCCGGTTGGCGCGCAGATCGTGGTGGGTGACAAGGACGAGATTCACGCCGGCGTGACGATCGCGAAGATCGGCCGTGAGGCGTACAAGACGCGCGACATCACGGGCGGTCTTCCGCGCGTGGCCGAGCTCTTTGAAGCGCGCCGTCCAAAGGATCCGGCGACGATTTCGGAGATCGACGGTGTGGTGCGGTTCGGAGAGATCAAGCGCGGCAAGCGTGAGGTCTTCGTGCATCCGCTCACGCTGGACGGACAGATCGACGAGAGCGCGCAGCCGCAGACGTACGAAGTGCCCGCGGGCAAGCACTTGCGCGTGCACGAGGGTGACAGAGTGCGTGCCGGCGACCGTCTGACGGAAGGGCCGGTGAATCCGCACGACATTCTGCGCATCAAGGGCCCGCGCGCGGTGCAGGAGTATCTCCTGAACGAAGTGCAGGAGGTCTATCGCCTGCAGGGTGTGAAGATCAACGACAAGCACATCGGCGTGATCGTGCGGCAGATGCTGCAGAAAGTTCGCATCATCGATTCGGGCGACACGCAATTCCTCGAAGGCGAGAACGTGGACAAGCAGGCGTTCCGCGACGCCAACGAGTTCTCGAAGAAGAAGAAGCTCCGCACGGCCACGGCCGAGCCGCTCCTGCTCGGTATTACGAAGGCGTCCTTGACGACGCAGTCGTTCGTGTCCGCGGCGAGCTTCCAGGAGACGACGCGCGTGCTCACGGATGCAGCGATTCGTGGCGCGAAGGACGGACTCCTTGGTCTCAAGGAGAACATCATCATCGGCCATCTCATTCCGGCGGGCACGGGTATGTATCGGTATCAGGATGTGGAGCTGGATATCGAAGCTCCGCCTCCGCCGCCGCCGAGTCCGATGGGCGATCCGCTCTTGGGCTCGTTGATGCCGCCGGGCGCAGCGTTTGCGGAAGCGCCGATTACGGCTGGCTTTGAGGATGATGATTAAGCAATCGGGTATTCGGGTACTCGGGTAATCGGGTATTCGGGCATTCGACGAGGGGCGGTCCAGCGATGGGCCGCCCCTCGTCATTTCTCCCCTCTCTGGTCGCTCACGGTCGAGGCTCTCCGCGCGACGCACTCGATCGGCGACGCGCGCAACTCGCGCGCTTCGCTTCGCTCGTCCGCGCCTCGCCGTTTCTCCGCCGTTGTCGCGCGGAGAGCCTCGCCCGCTCGCTCTCAGGCTCGGCTGGGCGGCCCGCCCGCAGTGTGATGATGATGGGTGCGTTCGATTGGTGACGCTCCTCGAGGCCCAATGGGTTATGCTGCGCTCTGGGTATGCAAAACCCAACACTTGGGATATATTCCATGCCGACGGTTCTTCGAGTCGACGGATTTCGTTTCATGATCTATGCCCCGCCACGCGAACACGAGCATACCCGACCTTCGCGAGCAGATTCGGCTCGCGCG
>Ga0134121_10004163_pt1 | contig 11877 bp, 6 predicted proteins | sample KB301_FD_96463 | JGI IMG/M metagenome (GOLD analysis project Ga0134121, IMG submission 96463) | Terrestrial soil microbial communities without Nitrogen fertilizer from Kellogg Biological Station, Michigan, USA - KB3-0-1 | ecosystem: Environmental > Terrestrial > Soil > Unclassified ...
CTTGGCCGCGATGTCACCGGCGCGCTGGTGCCGTTCGAGACGGCGCGGACGCTGTTCGTGCTGCCCGCGAAGCTCGCCGTGCTCGGCCGGCGCACGGGAGGCCGCGTCGCGAGCCTGGCGATCCCGGGGCCCGATCTGGCCGGGCGGGTGTCGCCGTTCGGGCTCGAGCCGAGGACGGGGACCGCGCTGTACCTCGGCTTCGCCGCAGCGATCGCGCCGTCGCCGCAGCTCACGCTCGGCGTGCTGCTCGCCGCGCCCGACACGCCGCCGCCGATCTCGTCGGGCGGGCTGTTCCCGGCGCCGGGCGCCGAGCCGCCGCTCCTGGCCTGGGAGATCTACGACGGCCGGCAGTTCGTCCCCCTCGAGGTCGCGCTCGACGACACCCGCAGCTTCACGCGGAGCGGGATGATCGAGCTGATCCTGCCGGCCGGCTGGCGCGCCGGGGCGCCGCCAGGCACCGATCCGGCGCAGCCGCTGTACTGGATCCGCGCGCTCCTGCAGGATGGCGCGTGGCCCCAGCCACCGATCGTCCGGTTCATCGGGCCGAACCTCGTGCGCGCGCAGTCCGGCCGCACCATCCGCGACGAGATCGTCGAGACCCCGCTGGTGGTCGATCGCGCGGCGCGCCGCGTGCTGGCGCTGGCCGAGCACCCGGTGTTGGGCGGCACGCTGCGCGTCCACATCGACGAGGGCGGTGGCACGCTCGTGCCGTGGACGGTGGTCGCCGATCTGTCGGCCGCCGGGCCCGACGATCGCGTGTTCGTGCTCGATGCCGCGACCGGCACGCTGACGTTCGGCGACGAGCGCACCGGCCGCGGCAAGCCGCTGCCCGAGGGGTTCCGCCACGTGCGCGCCACCTACCGCGCCGCGGCCGACGTCGCGGCAGTCGCCGCCGGGGCGATCTCCACGCTCGCCGGATCGGCGCCGTTTCTCACGTCGGTGACCAACCTCGACGCTGCCGCGGGCGGGGCCGAGGTCGAGGAGCTCCGGGCGACGCTGCTCCGTGGGCCGCGCGAGATCCGGTCGCGCGGTCGCGCGGTCGCGCTCGCCGACTACGAGGTGCTCGCGCTGCGCGCACCGGGGGCAGACATTCGCCGCGCCCACGCCGCCTCGGGCCAGCACCCGCGGTTTGTCGGCCGCCGGCTGCCCGGCGTGGTCGCGGTCTACGTCGTCGGGGCGGCGCGGCCCGACGGTGCGCCCCCCGTGCCCACCGAAGCCACGCTGCGCGGCGTGTCCGAGTACCTCACAGCGTGGGCGCCGCGTGGCGCCGAGATCGTCGCGGTCGCGCCGCGGTTCCACGAGGTGCGCGTCGAGGCCAGCCTCGAGCTCGCGCACGAAGCGCCGGTGACGGAGACCGTGCGCGCCGTGTCGCTCGCGATCGATCGCTGGTTTGATCCGGTGACCGGCGGCGAGCACGGCGAGGGCTGGCCGTTCGGCGGCACGATCCGCTACGACGCGCTGGTTCGCTTCCTTCTGCGCGAGGTCGGCGGGGTCATCGCGATCCCGCGCCTGTTGCTCGTCGTCGATGGCGTTCGTTCGCGGCTATGCCAGGACGTGCCGCTCGCCGACAACGCGCTGCTCTGGCCGGCGGTGCACGAGCTCATCCCGTTGCCCCGGAGGGCGCCATGACCTGCGGTCCCGTGCCGACCACGTTCCGGATCCTCAGCCACGACGCGAGCTGGGAAGCTGATCTCGTACCCGGTCCGGCGCCCGACGACGGCGTGGTGATCGGCGGCGCGATCGAGCTCGCGCTGGGCGATCCCGCTGCCAGGCCGCATCGCCACGCCACCGGGACGATCCTGGTGGGAGCGCCGATCGACAGCGGCATCCCGCGCTGCCTTTGGCATCGCGTGCGCATCGAGCTCGAGCTGCCGGAGCGCACCGGGGTCGAGATCGCGCTCGCCACCGTCGAGGCGTGTGATGCGCGGATCGCCGACCACGACTGGCAGATCGTCGACGCCGGTGCGATCACGCCGGCTCCCGCGCACGGCGCGCACGGCGCGGTCTGCGACTTCCTGATCGATCAGCCGCCGGGCCGTTACCTCGCGCTGCGGCTCAGGCTACGCGGCGACGGCACGGCCACGCCGCGGATCCGCCGGATCCGGCTCGACTTCCCGCGCTCCACATCGGCGGCTCGCTTGCCGGGCGTGTACCGCGAGGACCCGATCAGCGCCGACTTCCTCGAGCGCTTCGTCGCGCTGTTCGATGCGTCGATCGAGGATCTCGATCGCGTGATCGAGCGGTTCCCCGCGCTGATCGATCCCGCCGCCGCGCCCGCCGAGGCGCTGCCGTGGCTCGCGACCTTCCTCGACATCGCGCTCGACCCGGCATGGCCGGAGGCGACGCGGCGCGCGATCCTCGCCGAGGCGCCGGCCTTGTATCGCGCCCGTGGCAAGCCGCGCGCGCTCATCCGCGCGATAGAGCTGGTCACCGGCCTGACCCCGGCGATCCAGGAGCTCGGCGGCACCACGCGCACGTTCGGCCGGCTGGGCGCCGGAGCGCGCGCCAAGGGCGGGCAGAGTACCGCGCGGGTCGGCGAGGTTCGCCTGTTCGGGCGATCGCGGACGCGCCTGCGGCTCGGCATCTCCGCGCTGGGCTCGTCGCCGCTGCACAGCTACGGCGATCCGGATCGCGATCACGTCACCGCGCTCGGCTGGCGGATCATTGTCCAGGTTCCTGGGCAGGTCTCCGGCGGAGGCGGCATGACGCCCGGCGCGCTCGACGTGCCCGACGCGCCGAACGCGATCACTCGGCTGCGCCAGATCGTCGACGCCCAGAAGCCGGCGCACGTCGTCGCGGCGGTGCGCGTTGGCGCCATGTACGGCCTCGTCGGCCTCGACTGCGCCGTCGGCATCGACACGCGGCTCGGCGGGCTGCCCGCATCGTATCTCGGTTCCACCACCTTATTGGGGCGCCGCACCGTGCTCGCGCGCGGTTCTCGGGGCGGCGCCGGCTTTGCCGTGGGCACCGCCTCGGCGGTCGCCATCCAGACGCACCTGTCGTGAGGAGACCATGAACAACACAGTTCCCCAACATCCGCACCCGCAAGCGCACGAGCCCGGCCATCTCGCGCTGCCGCGCTTCGAGCGCATCAAGTACTTCTACGGCCAGCTGCTCGGCGTCCGCGAGTTCCAGTCCGAGCAGCGCTACTTCCTCGACAAGCACCGGCTCCACAACCGCTACCTCCATGGCTATGGCGTGGTGTGCGGGCTCGAGGTCGCGCCGATCGTGGTGACGCCCGATCCATGCGCGCCGGAGCACGTCGCCCATGCCGTGCCCGGGACACCGCATGCCCACGTCGAGATCGCCCCCGGGCTCGCGCTCGACTGCCTCGGCAACGAGATCGCGGTGGCGTGGCCGACCCGGGTCGACCTGCTGGCGCAGCTCGGCCGCGACGATCGCGCCGCGTTCCTCGAAGGCCGGCCGGCGTATCTCTCGGTGTGCTTCGTCGAGCAACCGATCGAGCTGGTGCGGCCGCTCGTGGCCGACAGCTGCGGCGGCCTCGTGCCCGAGTGCGTGCCGAGCCGGCTGCGCGACGACTTCTGCATCCGCGTGTCGCTCGACAAGCCGGCCCACGATCGGTCGTGCGCGCCGTGCGACCAATCGTGCAGCGACCCCTGCCTGCCGCTCGCGGTGGCGGTGTGGCGCCACGGGCACGTGCACGTCGACAACGCGATCCGCCGCGCGATCGCGCCGTTCGTCGCGACCCGGATCGCCGGCGTGAGCTGGGTGCACGACGGCGTGTATCGCCCGGCGCTCGCCGATCACATGATGCGCGACGGGCTCGTCATCCAGTTCTCCGACGACGTCCATGTCGCGAGCCTGCGGCGCGGCGTGATCGACGTCTGGGTGATCCAGGGCGGCGGCGGGCGGCGCGGCGACCTCTACAACGTGCCGATCGAGGTCATCCCCGGGAACCCCGGAGGCGTGTTCACGCGCACGGTGATCGCCCGTGTGCCGGCGCAGCGGGGCGACCGCATCGATCCGGGCGACCGCGTGCTCATCCAGCTGCGCAGCGGGTTCGTGCTCGATCGCTGCTGCCGCGCGATCGACGGCGAGAACATCGGCGGCCTGGTGCCGCAGCTGGCGGATTACGCCGCCAGATGGCCGAGTGTGACCCCGCCGCTGGTCGCGCCGTGCCACAGGCCCGAGCCGCGATCGGGAATGCCGTGGACCTCGGGCGATGGCGCCCCGGCCGGCAGCTTCGAGAGCTGGTTCTACATCGGCGACGACGATCACGAGCACAAGCGAGGATGATGATGCAGACCAAGACCCGAGGATGTGGATGTGGCGGCGGCTGCGGCTGTGGCTGCCAACCGGCCGCCGTGGCGAGCCCCGCGCCCGAGGCGGCGCTCGCGCGCGGAACGCCCTGCGAGACCGCCGCGTTCGTGCGCCCGCGGTTCTTCGCCGGCCAGCTGCTCACCGAGGACGATCTCTGCGCGCTGGTCGACTACACGCTCGCCAAGCAGCGGTTTCACAACGCGCGCCTGCTCGGCGCCGGCGTGGTGTGCGGGCTCGAGATCAAGTGCGGGCCGTGCGATTCGTCGCAGCTCGTCATCGATGCCGGCTACGCGATCGATGGTTGCGGCAACGACCTCGTGCTCGCCTGCGCGCGCACCCTCGATCTCGCGCCGATGATCCGCGAGCTGTCCGCCCGCCAGCGCGGCGGCGTCGACTGCGGCGATCCGTGCCCGCCACCGCCACCATCGCCGCCAGCCGCCCGTCACCCGCACCCGCACCGTCGCTACGACCTGTACGCCCGCTACACCGAGCGGCCCGATCAGCCGATCGCCGCGTACCCGATCGGCGATGACTGCGCCGCGGGCGCGTCCTCGTGCGAGCCGACCCGGATCGCCGAGGGCATCACCTTCGAGCTGCGCTGCCCGTCGCCGGCCCGGGCGGGCGCGACGATGGCGGACCAGCTCGCCGAACTGCCCGAGGATCTGGCGAACATCGTCGTCAACGCGATCGTGTACGCGCGGTACCACCGCCAGCTTGCGTACGCGCTCCACCGCAAGGACGACCCGAACGATCAGCTCGGCAACGCGGAGATCGCGCGCCTGAAGGAGGGCAGCGTCGTTCTCGAGCGCGTCCTGGCCAGCTACACGCCGGATCGGAAGTTCGTCGCGGCGGGCCAGTACTTGACGGAGATCGGTGGACCGTTCCTGCGTCTCCACGACGCGAAGCTCCCCGGCGTCAACGCAAAACAGATCGCCAGGAACCTCGATTACGCTGCCTCGGTGGTCGAGCAGGGCGTTCCCGCAAAGATCACGCTGGCGTCCGAGCGCGCGCTGATCCTCCAGGCGAAGTTTCTGTGGACCGAGGCGAACAAACCAACGTCGAGCGTCGACCCGCTGGTCTTGAAGCTCTATCGCTACGGTGTGGTGGCGAGTCGCGAGGCGCTCCAGGCACTCACCGGAGAGATCTCGGCGCTCGTGGCGCGGCTGCAGGTGGTCGCCGGCTGCCGAAACGACATCCATACCGACTGCGCGCTCCGCGAGGAGATCGACAACCTCACGCCGCGGTGGAACCTTGCCCCCGATCTGGTGGCCGAGCTCGCGGCGCTGCACGTGCAGCTCGACCCGATCGTCGATGCGATCGCCCGGTTCGCCGAGGACTTCCGGTGCGCCGCGATCAATCCGCCGTACGCGGCGAGCGAAGACGCCGGCGTCCTGCTCGCCTCGATCGAGGTCGACCGCTGCAAGATCGTCCGGATCTGCAACATCGCGCGATCGTACGTGCTCGCACCGGCCGCACTGCGCTACTGGGGTGACGTCCGGCCGCCGGACACGACCGCGTGCTGCCCGGATACCCATCGCGTGCGCTCGGGGGACAACGCCGCACACCCGGACCTTGAGGCCGAGCTGGCGCGGCTCGCGCGCGTGCGCGCCCACCACAAGCATTCGCTGTGGTCGGATCTGCAAGATACCGACGACCCGGTGCCTGACCCGGCCGCGATGGCGAGTGAGCTCGCAGCGCTGCGGCGCACCCAGGTGGTCCTCGAGCAGCGGCTGAGCGAGCTCGAGAACGCCGCCAGGCCTGTGCCGCCCACGCCCGCGCCGCCTGCGCCGCCTGCGCCGCCCGCACCACCCGCGCCGCCCGTGTCGCCCACGCCGCCCGTGTCGCCCGCGCCGCCCGTGTCGCCCGCGCCGCCCGCGCCACCCGCGCCGCCCGCGCCGCCTTCGCTACTGCCCGCTTCTGAGCCGACGAGGAGACCGTGATGACCGGCCTCTTGCGTCCCGCGTTCTCCGAGGGCCAGATCCTCGGCGCGAATGATCTCAACGCGCACGTCACCTACGACCGGCTCGGCGCGGTGCTGCACGAGCGCACCGAGCACCTGTGGGGCATCGCCGCCGGGCTCGAGCTCGCCGCGACCCCGCGGACCACCGCCGATGGACAGCGCTACGTCGACGTCCGGCTGTTGCCGGGGCGCGCGGTCGACCGCCTCGGCCGCGTCATCGTGCTCACCGACGTGCAGGACGTCGAGCCGTCGCTGTTCATCGATCAGATCGCCTCACCGACCGCCACCGACCGCTACCCGGTCTACCTCCAGGCGATCGAGCGCCCGCGAACCGGTGATACGCGGCCGGGGTCGTGTGCGACCGGCCAGCCGGTTCAGATCGAGGAGTCCTTCCAGCTCTCGTTCGGTGGACCAGGCTCGGAGATCTCGATCCTCGAGCAGCAGCCGGCGCCGGTCGAAGATGGCTTCGGCGTGCCGGGCATCTTCGACAAGGTCGTCGTCGGCTGGGTCACGTGGAACCCGAAGGCGAACCTGTTCGCGAGCGTCGAGACCTCCTCGGATGGCCGCGGCATCCGCTATGCCGGCGTCGTCGCGAGCGAGGTGGTCGCCCAGGGCGGCACGCTCGCCTTGCGCACGCGACCGAGCGGCCCGCGCTATGCGCTCACGCTGACCGAGGGGCCCAACGGCGGCGGCGAGCTCCGGTTCGGCAAGCAGGACGGCGACAACCCGGTCGTGCCCGCGTTCCGCATCGACGAGAAGGGCAACGTCGCATTCCAGGGCACGCTGTCGCCGGCGCCGATCGCGAACACGCTCGCCGAGTCCGGCGTCGCTTCCGATGGCGTCCGGCTGCCGCTGCCGGCCGGCGTGTCCGAGGACCAGGTCGACCAGGGTAAGGTACGCATCCACGCGGTCCTGACGCCGGTGCCGCCGGTGCCGCGCGACATCTTCTTCGACGGAGCGAGCGAGGCCGAGGCGGCCATTCCGATGGTCGTGCGGTGTCTGCTCGATGGAGACCGCCGCGTGCGCTGCCGGATCCGCTGGACGAGAGTGGCCGACTCGGACGACCAAATCGATCTGCCGGGCACGTGCACCTACGTGCTCGTGGCCTCGGGAAAGTGAGCCGCGATGTCATCCGCTCTCTATGCGATCTCCTACACGCCGACCTCGAGCGTGATCGCGCTGTGCCGCCTCGAGAAGCAGACCCTCGTCGATCAAGCGGCGTGGGATCAGCTGCGCGCGGCGCTCGTGGGCCAGCGGCTCCCGATCTCGATCTCGACGAGCGCCCCCACCGTCGAGCTCGCGCTCCCGGCGGGCGAACTCGGCTGCGATCTCGTGAACGACCTGTCTCCCCTGGACCTCGAGCCCGTGCTCGCGGAGCCGTTTCGCTATCGCGTCGTCGTTGACCCCGCCGGCCCGACGGTAGCGGGTGATGGCAAGCCGAAGCTTCTCGGGAAAGCCGATGTTCACAGCGTCAGCTCCATCACGCTGACCCCGGCATCCGACGGAGCGCGGGCAAAGGTGACGGTGACGCTGCGCGACAAGGCCAACGTTGCCGGCGCACGGCTGGTGTTCGAAGGCCGTGCGCCGATCTCGAGCGAGCCAAGGCCGCCCACCGAGCCGCTGTCAGACGAGGTCGTATTCCGGTTGCCGGCCGGGGTCGCGATCGTCGAGGGCACCAGCTACGCCGTGATGTTTCTGATGGAGGACACGGCGACCGAGGCACGCCTGGTGCGGCCATCGCAGGGGCCTGAGGGCGTGCGTGCTCTGGTGACACCTGCATCCCCTGTCACGCCCGCGCCGTCCTCGCCGTCTGTCACGCTCGCGCCGCCCTCATCTTCTGTGACGCCTGCGCTGTCTTCGCCCTCTGTCACGCCCGGGCCCAGGGTTGGCCCGTGACGCAGGTGACCGTGCATCGCTGCGTGCTGCGGATCCGTCGCACGGCGGGCTGGTCCTGGGGGCCGTCGTCCGACGCGTTGCTCGACGCTGCGGCGCGCGCGTTACCGGCGCTGGTGGCCTCGCGGCTGCCGGCGCTCGCGGCTGCGGAGGCGCGGCCGGTCCACGTGATCTCCCCAGTCCGCATCCGCGTCGAGACCACGCTCGCCGAGCTCGCAGCGCTCGCCGGGCGAACCTCGGCCGGAGCGGTGGCCGGTGCGGTTTCGGCATCGGCGCTCGAGCACCGCATCGGTGCGGCCATCGAAGCGGCACTCGCGGCGCGGCAGGGCGGGGCGCTCACCGAGCCGCCGCCGGTGAGAGAGGTGAGCCAGCGCGACGTGGTACCCGGCGTACCAGAGCACGGCGATGCCGTGCGCTCGCCGCTCGCCGCTCTTCGCGTGCTGCGGGCCTGGGCCACGCGCGGTGTGATCGATCGCGTGCTCGCAGGGCTTCTGCCCACCGCCCTCGTCGCGCTGCACGACCTCGTTCTGGCGGCGCCCGATCCGCCGGTGCTCACGGCGCCGGCCTCGTTCGCACCGCCCTCCGTCAGTTCGCCAGAGCTAGCGCTGGCCGCTTCGGGCCATCTGACCGGCGCCACTGCCAGCGCCGCGCTCGCCGCGTTGCGGGCACGGCTCTCCCTCGCCGCGACGATCCTCGGCCGCGATGTGACCGTCTCGCCCGGGCAGCTCTGCGCGATGGTGGACGCCAGCGTGCCGGCGCCGCCTCGTGCGGTGGTCCATGCCGCGATCTCACCAGCCGCGCTTGGGCTGCCGGCCTCGCTCGAGGCCCCCGCCACCTCTCTGCGATCCGCTTCGGGCCTGGCGCCGATGACCGCGCCACTGCGGGGCATGGCCTCGCTCGCTACGGATCCGGACGCCGCCTCGCGAACGCCTTCCGCGGCGGCGCTGATGACCGCACCACCACGGGCCGCGCTCGCGCCCCCGGAGGCCGCGAGCCGCTTCAGCGCCGCGCGCTCCGAGCCGTTCACTCCGCGCGTCGCCGAGATCGAGGTTCGCTCCGCGCTGCCCTTCCTGATCTTGCCGGCGCTGCACCACGCCGGGTGGCTCGACACCGTGGCGGTCCTGCTCGATGCCCATGGTCTCGCCGCCGACAGCGTCGCCCTCGCCGCGGCCCTCGCCGGCAAGCTCCTCGATCCGCCGGAGCGCGGCTGGATGCGCAGCCCGGCCGATCGCGCGATCATCGCCGCGTTCGCCGGCCAGGGCGAGCCCATCCCCGACGACCAGCTCGTCGCCGCTGCGTCGCGGCTCGCGCCCGTGCTCGACGTGCTCGACGACAGCCTGCGCGCCGTGCTGCGTGACGTCCGGCGACCGGACGCGCCCATCGTCCTGTGGCGCGGCGCATCCGGCTGGTCGGCTCTCGACAGCGACGGCTTCGCCGTGCTCGCGAACGCTCCGGCCCTCGTCCCCGTGCTCGCCTCGGTCGCGGCGCTAGGCGAACCGCTCGTCGTTGTTCCGGCCGGCTGCGCCGATCCAGCCACCCTTGACCGCGTCGATCTCACCAACCTGCGGTTCGTCACCGACGCGCGCCCCACGCGCGGCGAGCCGTGGCGCGCCCTGGCCGGCCATGACCGCCCGCTGTGGACCAACGACACCGCGACGCCTGCCGGCAAGCTCGCCGCCGTGGTCGCCGGCTTCGCGTCGCTGGACGCCCTCGCCGGCGAGCTCACCAGCGAGCTCGAGGTCCGCCCGGCGCTCGCGCGCACGCCGTTGCCGGCGCTCGAGACCACCGCCACACTCGCCGTCACTGCCGCGCTCGCCGACATGTCCGCGCGGCTGTTCCCCGACGAACCCACCACCCCGATCCTCGCGCTGTCGCGGTTTCGCGACCTCGATGCGCGCGTCCGGTTCGAGCCCGACTGCATCCGCGTGCGCGTCCCGCTCGGGCGCCGCCACGCCGATCTCATGCATCACGGGCTGCTGACTACCATCGCGCGCGTCCCCTGGCTCGGGGGCCGCTGCGTCGATCTCGGAGGAGCGTGATGACCCCGTGCCCCAGAACGCTGGCCCTGCGCCACCTGCTCCTCAGGCTGCGCCCGCTGCATCGCGCCCTGCGCGCGGCGGCGGACCTTCGCGACGCCGTGACCGAGCGCTTGCACCACGCCGGCGCCATCCCCGAGGCAATCACCCGCGGCCACGTCGACGCGATCCTCGACGATCTCGATCAGCCGACCGAGCGCGATCGAGCGAGCGCGGGGCAGATGTCTGGCGCCATCCTGGCGCCAGGCAATCCCCTTGGCATGACCGGTCATGGCGCCGTGTCCACCGGCCCCGCCACCCTCTCCGACGACGAACTCGCTGCCGAGCGCGCGCTGCGCGATGACGCGGCCACGGCCGGTACGCGCCTGCCGCTCGATGCCCTGGGCGATGACCTCGGCCTCGACGACTTCGAGCGCGAGACCCTCGTCTTGTGCGCCGCGTCCGAACTCGACAGCGGCCTCGAGCGGGTGTTCGGCTTCCTGCACGACGACGTCCGCCGCGCCAATCCGTCGATCGAGCTCGTCTGTGCGCTCACTGCGTCCTCGGTTGCCGAGCGCGCGATACGGCGCACCACTCTCGGCTCGTGGGGCCGACTGCGGCGTCTCGGCCTCGTCACCGTTGCGCCCGGCGCCAGTGGCCTCCGCGGCGAGCTTCACCTGGCTCCCACTGCGCTCGAAGCCCTGCTCGGCACGCCGGTCGACCACGCCCTCATCTTTCGCGATCCAGCCGAGGTGTCTTTCGATCCTCCGGCCGCGTTCCCGGCCGCCTCACGCGGCGAAGACGACCTCGTCCAACGCGCCGCCGCTGCCCTTGCCGAACAGCGGATCGATGTCATCGCCATCTGGGGCCGCCCTCGCGCCGCTCGCGATGTCGTCGCCCGGATTGCCGCCCACGTGGGCGCGCGCGCGCCGCGCTATTCCGCCGATGACGTTGCCCCGCGGTCCACCGTTGCCAGCCGGAGTGGCGCCCACGTGGGCGCGTGCGAGCGGCACTATCCCGTGGAAGGTATCGACCCACAGTCCGCGGACGCCCGGAATGCCGCCCACGTGGGCGCGCGCGTGCGGCACTGTCTTGTGGAAGGCATCGACCCGCAGTCCGCCGACGCCCGGAATGCCGCCCACGTGGGCGCGCGCGAGCGGCGTTATCCCGTCGAAGGCGTTGATCCGCAGTCCGCGGACTCCCGGAATGCCGCCCACGTGGGCGCGCGCGTGCGGCGTTATCCCGTTGATGGCGTCGACCCGCCGTCCGCCGCCGCCGCAGCAGCAGCTCTCGGCACCCTCCTCTGGATCGATCTCGACGCGCTCGGGGCTGAACCTCCCCAGAACCTCCTCGACGTCTGCTGCCATACCCGCGTGCCCCTCATCCTCACCGGCACCCACGCCTGGCGCCCCCCGGAGCTCGTCGCCGCGCGCCGCTTCGTCGAGCTCCCCACCTCCGAGCTCGACCACGCTGCCCGCCGCGCCCTCTGGCACGCCCAGCTCCCCGAGCTCGACGACCATCACCTCGAACCGATCACCACCGGCTTCCGATTCGACGCCCTCGAGATCCGCGCCGCCGCGCGCACGGCTCGCGCCACCGCCGCCCTGCGCACCAACGGCCACGCCATCACCGCCGGTGACTGCCTCCGCGAGGCCTGCAACGCCGTCGCCCGCAAGCACGGCGAGCGCCACACCACCTTCATCACCCCGCGCCGCGGCCCCGACGATC
>Ga0134121_10004165_pt1 | contig 11871 bp, 10 predicted proteins | sample KB301_FD_96463 | JGI IMG/M metagenome (GOLD analysis project Ga0134121, IMG submission 96463) | Terrestrial soil microbial communities without Nitrogen fertilizer from Kellogg Biological Station, Michigan, USA - KB3-0-1 | ecosystem: Environmental > Terrestrial > Soil > Unclassified ...
GTCGCCTTCTGGCCGGAAGACGACGCCGCCCCGGTAGGCCCGGTCATCGCGGAGGTGCAGGAGGCGATGCGGAACGCTGGACCGCGGATTGTGCGCGCGCTCGAATTCGAGGCTCAGGGCGCAACCGCGATGTCTGATCCACTCACGGGGCTCAAGAACCGGCGTGCACTGGAAGACGTGATGGGGCGGGTGGGTGTGCAGCAGGCCAGTCTCATCTACTGCGATATCGACAAGTTCAAGACGCTCAACGACGCGCTCGGCCATCCCGCAGGTGACGCGGCCTTGGTTCACTTTTCCCGGCTCTTGAGCGACCAGATCCGCGGGGCCGACACCGCCGCCAGGATCGGGGGAGAGGAATTCGCCGTGTGGCTGCCGGGTGCGACCTTGGCATATGGAGCCCGGATCGCCGATCGAATCAGGATCAAGCTGGGGACGACTCCGTGGGACTGGCAGGGGCGGCAGTGGCCCCTCAGCGCGTCGTTCGGTGTTGCGGCGGTGCCGGATACCTCACGCAGCATCGGCAACCTGCCGGCCCAGGCCGATGCGGCGCTCATGATCGCCAAGCAGGACGGGCGGAACCGCGTGGAGCTGGCGCGGCGGATCGACACCAGCCCAGCTGGTTTGGCCTAAGCGGTTGATCAGGTTAGATTTGTGATCACCCGGGGGCGACTGGTTTCGACGGGTTTGAAGAAGGAATTGCTGCGTGCCCAGGTCCAGGTTCCTGGTTAAACCGCTTGGAAACATTCAATTGCCAACTCTGAATTGGCGATGGCTGCATAAGCTGAGCTAGACTCGCTTATCGCACCACCAGTGAGCAGAGCCCGCCTGGGGCGCTGACCACTGGACGAAAATCCGGGCTGGCGTCGCGTGGTGCTCCACCACGGGGCGCGAGATTTCAGGAGATAGATTGCGGGCAGGTCGGTGCTTCACCGGCCCGTGACGACGGAAAGAAGAAGTACCTACGCACGTAGATGTGGTTCTGGAAGCTGACTCGGACGAGGGTTCGATTCCCTCCGCCTCCACTCCGGTGAACTGACGAGGAAAAAGGACTGAGGACTGCGCGGGGAAGCGTTCGGGTCGCGCTCTCAGTCCACAGTTCTCAGTCCTTTTTCCTTCTTGCGCGCCTCGTCATCCCCCCGTCATGCCATCCACTACATTGAAGTACACGTGCACCCACTCCTCCTAGCGGGACCTGGCATCGCCATCGTCCGACCACTCGCCTCCACTATTGGAGGCGAGTTTGTGCATTGCCGGGGAAGCGAGGCCTGATGCTCTTTCTGCTCGCCGCGGGCTCGCTTCTGATTCAGGCGCCAATTCCCGATTCGCTCACTCTGGCCCAGGCTTTGAGCCAGGCGCGCACCGCGCGGGGGCAGGTCATGACGGCAACTGCGCGTGTCGCAGCGGCTCGCGCGGGGTTCCGCCAGGCGGGAACGATTCCCAATCCGAATGGCAACTACGAATACACCGAAGATACTCCGCGCCAGCATCTGACGTTCGACCAGTCGTTCGACTGGCTCCTCACCCGCGGCCCCGCGCGAGACGCAGCCAATGCTTCGATCACCGGAGCGCTCGCCGACTCGGCCCAGCTCGAAGCCGATCTCGCGGCGGAGGTGCGTCGTGCGTTCTACAGCCTGGTAGCAGCCCGACAGCTCCACACTCTGGTCGTTGCCCAGGCGGCGACCGCGGATACTCTCGCCAATATCGCGGAACACCGGTTCAAGAGCGGGGACATCTCCCGTTTCGAGGCCGATGCGGCGCTTCTCGAAGCGCAACGGGTGCGGCTCAATCTCTCCCGGGCGCGCGAGGTCGAGACAATTGCGGGGGCCGAATTCAGTCGCACCCTGGGGCTGCTGGAAGTGGGTCGTGCCCCCGTGCCTGCCGCCAAACTCGATGACGGGCTGGATGAGACTGGGGCCCTTCAGGCTCCGACCGAGGCGCTCATCCCGGGCATTCAACGGGCGACAGCGGAATCCACCGCCGCCACGCTGCGGGTTCGGGCGACCAAACGGGCCTGGATCCCGATGCCGAGCGTTGTCGCCGGCGCGGAATGGTCTGATCCCGGCAGCCCGGGAGAAACTCTGGGTCTGATCGGCGTCTCTCTTCCCATCCCGCTCTGGAATCAGGGCGGGGGCAATTCTGCAGCCGCGCTCTCTGAAGCCGATGCGGCTGCCGCCGGCGCGCGGGAAGCGCGGCTCACGGCAAGAGCCTCTCTCGCCACTGCCGAAGCGCGCCTTGCCGAAGCCGCCGAGCGGGCTCGTCTCTCTCGAGATTCCCTTTTCCCTGCCGCCGGTCGCTTGCGCCAGCAGGCGACTCTCGCCTACCAGGCCGGCGAGACCGGAATCCTGCCTGTGATCGAGGCGCTGCGCGCCGAGCGGGAAATCAGTGCCAGCACGGTGGATGAACTCCTCTCGTTTCAGGAGGCTGTAGCCGAATGGAATCGCCTGGCCGGGGTCGCCCGATGAGGTGGCAAATCGGTCTCGCAATCGTGGCCATGATTGCGGCCTGCGGCAAGAAAGCCGGCGACGAGGCCGAACCGGCTCCGTTGGTGCCGGTAGGGATCGGCACGGTAGCGCAAGACACGATCTCGCAGGTCATCACTCTCACTGGCCGTCTCATGCCGCTCCCGGGCGGTTCGGCTCTGCTCTCGGCACCAGCCGATGCAATGGTGCGCACGGTCGCGGTGCAGATCGGAGAACGCGTACGCCAGGGAGAACTCCTCATAGAGCTCGATGCACCCGACCTCGCCGCCAATGCGAAGGCGCTGGTCGCCACCGCAACAAACGCCGAGCATGAAGCCGCCCGGCAAGAAGATCTCTTCTCCAAGGGAATCACCTCTCGCAAGCAGGTGGATGAGGCGGCGGCTCAGGCGACGAGTGCCCGTTCCGCGGCCGAAGCGGCGGAGCGGCTGCTGGATCAGGCTCGGGTAAGGAGCCCGCTCGATGGTGGGGTTCAGCGGGTTCTGGTACATCCCGGCGAACGCGTCTCAGCTGGAGCGGAATTGGTCGAGGTGATTCGGGGTGGCTCTCTGGATTTCGTCGCCCAGGCAACGGCCGATCAGCTGGCCCGACTCAAGACCGGGCAGGCGGCGTTAGTCACCCCCGAAGGCTCCACTGAGGGACAGGAGGGCAGGGTGCATGCGACCGCTCCAGCCGTGGACAGCTCATCCAACGCCGGCGCGGTCGTGATCCGCATTGCCCGCGCGGGGCCTGGCCTCCTCCCCGGCGCCGGAGCATCAGCACGGGTTAACCTTGGCCGAAAAGACAAGGTGCTCGTGATCCCAGACTCCGCACTCGTATTGGTTGGCGATGTGATGTCGGTGTTCGTGGTGGGCGCCGATTCGGTGGCTCACGCTCATCCCGTCACCGTCGGGGTGCGGCAGAATGGACGGGCCGAGGTTTCCGGCGATATCCAGGCCGGGGATCGGGTCGCTACAACAGGAGTCTACGGACTCTCGGATGGGATGCGGGTGGTCCCCACCGAACCTCAATGAGTGTGGCCGGATTCGCGGCCCGGCACCGGGCTGCGATTTACCTCGCAGTCATCCTCCTCGCCCTTGGCGGGGTGTATTCGCTCGCCACCTTGCCGGCCGGCACTTATCCCGAGGCCATTTTCCCGCGGATCGCGATCATCGCGCGGGGTGGCACGTTCGAGCCACGGGATATGGTGGTCGCGGTCACCCGTCCCCTCGAAGAAGAACTCTCCGGTGTCATCGACCTCCGGCGGATCCGGAGCCGTACCGTCCGCGGCGCCACTGAGTTGAGCCTCGATTTCCGGCCCGGCGCCGACATGCAGTTCGCACTGCAGCAGGTGCAGGGCCGTATCGCCACGCTGCAGACGGAATTGCCCGCCGGCGTGCAGGTCCTCGCCGAGCGACTGACGCCGTCGATCTTCCCGATGATGCAGTTCGAGCTGACTGGCGCGGATCCTATCCTGCTGAGAGATCTGGCCCAGTACACCATTCGGCCTCGACTGGCGCGGCTTCCCGACGTAGGCAACGTCGAAGTGCAGGGAGGCTTGGTTCGCGAGGTCTCGGTGGTGCTCGACCCCGCGCGCCTGGTGAGCCACCATATCGGCGTCAAGGAAGTTGCCGACCGGATCCTAGGTGCCAACGTGGTCGAGGCTGCGGGGCGGGTAGATCGGGATTATCGGCAGCTGAGCGTGATCGTTTCAGGCCTGGCGGCGACGGCCGATGCGGTTGGCGCGCTCGTGGTGAGACGGGATCGCGACTACCCGGTGCGGGTTTCCGACCTGGGCACCGTCCGCTACGGGGCGCAGGATCAGTTCGAGATCGCGACGGGGAATGGACAACCGGCCGCTTTGATCAATGTCTCGCGCCAGCCGGCGGGGAATATTCTCCGGGTGGAAGGAGCCGTCATGGCGATGGCCGATTCACTCCGCCATGTCCTCCCGGCCAAGGTGAAGCTCGAGTCAGTGTACGATCAGGGCGAGCTGGTCCGCTCCTCCATCGCGAATGTGCGAGACGCGATGCTGGTCGGCGGTGTCCTCGCAGTAATCGTGTTGCTGCTCTTCCTCCACCAGCCCGTGGTTACCGTCGCGGCTGCCCTGACCCTGCCGGTCACGATTCTCGGTACCTTCGCCGGGCTTCACCTCTTCGGCGATTCGCTCAATCTCATGTCCCTGGGCGGACTTGCCGTGGCGGTAGGGCTCATCATAGATGATGCTGTGGTGGTGGTCGAGAATATCGAGCGCCGTCTCGTACAACGGAGAGACGATCCACCGGCGCAGGTGATCCAGCAGGCGACGGATGAGATCCTGGCGCCGGTCGCAGGTTCGACCTTAACCACCGTGGTCGTGTTCGCCCCCCTCGCTCTGCTCGAGGGTGTGGTCGGCCAGTTCTTCCGATCGTTCGCGCTGGCGCTCACCATCGCGGTTCTCCTCTCGCTCGCGCTCGCGGTTCTTCTCATCCCGCTTCTGACCACCCAATGGGTCGAGCGGCAACTTCGATCGGGGAAGGCTGCTCGAACCCGGGTCGAGACACCGCGGATTGCCCGGCTGGAGAACTGGTACGTCAACACCGCCGGCGCGGCATTTCAGCGGCCCCGGCTGGCCCTCGCGGGCGCGGGGTTGCTGGTGCTGCTCGCCTTCGGACTCTGGAAAGTCGTTGGCACCGGATTCCTCCCCCAGATGGACGAGGGCGGCTTCATTCTCGACTACTGGACTCCTACTGGCAGCTCGCTGGCCGAGACCGACCGGCAGCTCCATCGCATCGAAGCCATTCTCAAGGAAGACCCCGACGTCGAGCGCTTCACCCGGCGCACCGGTCTGGAGCTGGGATTCTTCGCCACCGCGCCCAACACCGGCGACATGACTGTGCAACTGCGTCCCAGGAGAGACCGGGCCTCGGTCTATCAGGTGATCGACCGGTTGCGTACCCGGATCGGAACCGAGCTTCCCGCGGTCCGAGTGGAGTTCATCCAGATCATGCAGGATCTCCTCGGCGACTTGACCGGCTCGCCGGAGCCGGTGGAGATCAAACTCTTTCATCCGCAGGTACGGGTCGCCGAAGCCGCGGGCCGAACCGTAGCGGGCGCTATCGAAGGTGTTCCGGGGCTGGAGGACCTGTTCGACGGCGTGACCGGCGACCTCCCCTCGGTCCGGGTAGACCTCGATCCGGTCCGGGTCAGTCGCCTGGGACTCACACCGGCCGACGCCGTGGCTCAGGTGCGGGCCTCTCTGTTCGGCGAGGAGGCCGGTGCCGTGCGTGAACCGGATCGGCTGGTCCCGATTCGAGTGCGGGTGTCTGACAGCGTCCGATTCAATCCGGCTGTGGCGCGAACTCTGCCCATCATCGGACCCAACGGGTGGGCGCCCCTCGGCGGTTTGGGCGCCGTGGCGGACAGCGCGGATGTGAGCGAGCTGTGGCGGGAAAACCTCCGGCCGATGGTTCTGGTGACTGGTGCCGTAGATCCGGAGACGTCCAATCTTGGCCACGTGATGCGGGACATTCGGAATAAGCTTGCAGGAGTCGCGCTTCCCCCCGGCGTCTCGCTCGAATACGGCGGGCAGTACGCCGGACAGCGTGAGTCGTTCCGTCAGCTGCTGGTCGTGCTGGGACTCGCGATCGGCATCGTGCTACTGGTGATGGTCGGGCAGTTCGGCCAGTTCCGGGGTCCGCTTGCCATCCTGGTGGCCGCGTCCCTCGGGCTCACCGGCGCACTGCTCGCGCTGGTCGTCACGGGAATGCCGTTCAATGTGTCCAGCTTCATGGGGCTGATCCTGTTGGTAGGACTCATTGTGAAGAACGGAATCATTCTGTTCGATGCGGCGCAGAGGATCCGACGGAGCGGGGCCACGCCAGAAATGGCGCTTCGGGAGGCCGGCCGGTTACGGCTCCGACCGATCCTGATGACGACACTCTGCACCCTGGCCGGTCTGCTCCCCCTCGCGTTCGGCATCGGCTCCGGTGCCGAGCTTCAGCAGCCGCTCGCCATTGCAGTGATCGGGGGCCTGACTCTGTCCACGGTAATCACGCTGGTGCTGTTGCCGGCCGGGCTGCTTGGGGTCGGGGCCTTGGAGATGAAAAGCGGGAACGGGGAATGGGGAACTGGGAACGGGGGACAAAACGGTACATAAAGCGCTATGTGATTGTCATTCCTCGGTCGCTGTGCTTCCTCGGAAGGACAGCCCTCTTCATCTCCTGTTCCCTTTCCCCTTTCCCCTTTCCCCGTTCCCTTTTCCCGCTCTTCAGCTCAACTAACTTCCAAGGGCAGGCAGACGTCCGAACCTGGGAGATCACATGAAAGCCTCGTCAACTTATACCGTGAAAAAATGGGAAGAGCAGCCATTCGACGACATCTCCTCCAACATGAAAATGACCCGCGCCTCGGTGGAGTACGCGCTGGATGGCGAGATCAACGGCAAGGCCGCGGTCGAATACCTGATGTTCTACAGCCACTTCGATGCCCAGGACCAGCACAAGGCCGCAGCCGAATACGTAGGCCTGGTGCGCTTCAACGGTGCAGTGGGAGGGAAGTCAGGAAGTTTCGTGATGCAGGACACCGGGAGCTTCGAACAGGGAACCGCCAGCTCGGCACTGCAGATCGTCGAGCACTCCGGAACCGGAGAGCTGAAGGGGATCAAGGGGAAGGGAAGCTATCGGGCGAACAAGGAGGGGTTTCGGTTTGAGGTCGACTATACCTTGTGAGTGAGGAGTGAGGAGTGAGGAGTGAGGAGTGAGGAGTAAGGAGGAAGGAGTGAGGAGTAAGATGTACCGCTCTCACACCTTACTCCTTACTCCTCACTCCTTACTGCCCTCAGCTCCCCGCCGTCACCGGAATCTTCACCCTCGTCGTCTCCCACTCCAACACCAGAAAGCCCGTTTCCGATTTGATGGTAAACTGCTCGACCGGGGTCTTCAGCGCCTCGGGCTTCACCTTGCCGCGGCCGAGTTCCTGGGCCTTGACCGCGTCGGTGTAGTTATGCTCCTCGCCCCACTGGGTGATCGACTTGTTCACGATCACTTCCCACTCACTGGCAGTCGGCACGGTATACAACGAGTAGGAGCCTGCCGGAACCTTGATGCCCGCCACAACCAGTGGTCCGCTGGTGTGAATCATGGTCGGCTCGTTGGCACCGGTGCGCCAGAGCTTCCCATACGGCACATCGTCCCCGCCCAGCATGTGACGGCCGCGCAGCGAGGGCCGGCCATAGCAGACCTTGACGTCCGAGGAGCCCACCTTGAAGCTGAGCGAATCGAGCGGACTCTTCCGAGTGGCCAGAGGTAGCTTTTCGGTGTTCATGGTGATGCAGGACAGTGGTGCGGGATCGATCCGTCCAGTTGGGGCGGGCAGGACGGACAGGACGGACAGGGCGGTCAACGCTAGAAACGGCATAGAATCCTCTGGTTCGTGTACAGGTGATGCTTCAGTCTTCTGCCACTAGGTACTCGGTACCCGCTACTCGGTACTTAGTTCTCAAGCCTTCCCTTCGCCGCCCGCGCTGCCTCCAGGGCCTCGCCCGGCGTAGCCGCCAGAACGGTCAGGTGCCCCATCTTTCGGCCGGGACGGGGTTCCTTCTTCCCGTAGAGATGCAGCTTCACGCGGGGATCCGCGAGGGCGCGGGCCCAACGCGGCTCGCCCCGGGCCCACAGGTCTCCCAGCAGATTGACCATCGCGACCGGAGAGAGCAAGGTCGGTTCTCCGAGCGGCAGACCCGCCAGTGCACGCACCTGCTCCTCGAACTGATCGGTCACGCAGGCATCCAGAGTGTAATGACCGCTGTTGTGGGGGCGCGGGGCCATCTCGTTCACCAGCAGCTCACCGTCGCTCACAAAGAATTCGACGGCCATCGTTCCCACATATCCCATTGCCTGCGCCAGGCTCGCGGCCATTTCCTGCGCTTTCTTGCTCAACGAAGAATCAATACGCGCCGGGACGACGCTCGTCTCCAAGATACCAGCGACATGGCGGTTCTCTGCGACGGGGAAAGTCACGGTCGCCCCGTCATCTCCACGCGCCAGCACCACGGAGACCTCGGTATCGAGTTTCACCCGCCGCTCCAGGATGCATGGCTGATTCCCGAACTCGGCAAACCAACGGCGCAGCTCTTCCAGGCCGTTTACCGGGGCCTGCCCTTTCCCATCGTACCCCAAACGGTTGGTCTTGAGCAGGGCAGGGGGACCGACCGAGGTGTAGGCCGCTGCAAGGTCGCTCTCGGAAGAAATGGCGTAGAACCCTGCGGTGCGGAGGCCATGCTTCCGCGCAAAGGTCTTCTCGGTGACCCGATCCTGAGTCAGAGCCACTGCTTCGGGTCCAGGGCGCACCGGGCAAAAGCGTCGCAGATATTCGAGACTCGCTGCAGGAACGTTCTCGAATTCGGTCGTGACGGCAGCCGCTACTTCTCCCAGCTGCCTCAGGGCCACCTCGTCCCGATAGGTGGCCTGAATGTGCCGGTTGGCGAGAGTTCCCGCGGGGCTGAACTGATCGGGGTCAAGAACGATTACTTCATATCCCATTCGGCGAGCCGCGGCCGTGAACATCCTTCCCAGTTGGCCGCCCCCGAGCAATCCGAGGGTGGCCCCGGGAGAAATCACTTGGGCTCCGGAAGCTTGAGGCCCATCACCTTCTCAGTCTGGGAGACGCGGAACTGATCGAGCCTGGAGGCGAGTGCGGGGTCCCGGCGGGCGAGGATCGCGACGGCGAAGAGGCCGGCGTTCTTGGCTCCCGCCTCTCCGATGGCAAACGTCGCAACCGGAATTCCGCCCGGCATCTGCACGATCGACAGGAGCGAGTCCAGCCCGTTGAGGTGCTTCGAGGCGACCGGGACCCCCAGCACGGGGAGCGGGGTTTTTGCGGCGAGCATTCCTGGCAGGTGTGCAGCGCCGCCAGCTCCAGCTATGATGCATTGCAGGCCCCGGCCGGCCGCCTCCTCCGCGTAGCGGTAGAGCAGGTCCGGAGTTCGGTGCGCCGAGACTACTTTTCGTTCGTGGGGGACGCCGAAACCCTCGAGTTGGGTAGCGGCGTGCTGCATGGTATCCCAGTCCGAATCGCTGCCCATCACGATGCCGACCAAGGGCTTCGTCATCTGTGTCTCGGGGATCGGGTTGCGGTTCCTCGGCTGGGAGTAGGATAACCGTCATACCGCTGTCATCCAACCCATCTACTATACTTTCTTCATGCGCCTTCTTGTCGTCGAGGATGATCCCGCCCTGGGTGAGTTCCTGGTCCGGGTGCTTCAGGAAGCGGCCTGGGCCGCCGACCTCGCTGTGACCGGAGCAGCCGCACTCACCTTGCTCGCGGTCAACGAATACGACCTCGTCATTCTGGATATCGGGCTCCCCGGAGAAGATGGGTTCTCCGTCTGCCGTTCTTTCCGGGCCCGCGGCGGCACCACTCCCATTCTGATGCTCACCGCGCGGGACGCTCTGGCCGATCGCGTCACCGGACTCGATGCAGGCGCGGATGATTATCTCGCCAAGCCGTTCGCGGTCGAAGAGCTGCTTGCCCGGCTGCGGGCGCTGGCGCGGCGGCCCAAGCCTGCCCTGGATGTGCAGCTCCGCTTCGCCGACTTGGAGCTGGTCCCCGCCGAGCGCGTGGCTCGTCGAGGAGAGAGGGTGCTGAGCCTGACTCACCGGGAGTACGCGCTCCTCGAGCACCTGCTCCGCCATCCCCGGCGGGTTCAGACCCGCTCCCGTATCCTGGAACACGTCTGGGACGACAACTTCGATCCGGTGGGGAATGTGGTCGAGGTTCTCATCGCGCGGTTGCGCCGCAAGGTCGATGCACCTGGCTTCGCTCCTCTCATCCACACGGTCCGCGGCGCGGGCTACGTCCTGACGGATACCCCAACAGCCGATGTTTCGTAGCCGACTCAGGCTTCGGTTGGCTGGCTGGTTCGCGCTGGCCATCCTCCTGGGCCTGGCGGTGCTCGACCTCGGCCTCTTCACCGCCCTTCGCCGGGTTGCCGACCGCCAGCTGACCGTCGAGGTGTTGACCGCCGCTCGCGGCTTGCGACTGGCGGTCAGGCGGGAAGCGGGAGATCAACAGCACTTCACGCTCGACGAAGCGGCGAGGGAAGCGCTCTCGGAGTGGCCCCCGGGGCACGAGGCCCTGGTCATCTTCTCGCCCGACGGGAACATGATCGGGAAGCGCGGTCCTAAGGGATTGCTCGCCGCCGTACCTCCACTGGACTCGCTGCCTCCTCCGGAACGGATTCTCGAGCTGCCTCTCAAAGTCGAGGGGAGTGCCCGTATGGCGGCGGCGCGAGAAACCGGCGACTCCGGCTTCGTGGTGGTGGCCGTGGCTTCCACAGCCGAGTTGAAGTCGCAGCTGGAGACGCTGGCGTGGCTCCTCCTCCTCAGTGTTCCGTTGGTGCTGGTGATTTCGCTGCCGGCTGGATACTTCCTTGCCCAGCGGGCGCTGGCGCCGTTCCAGTCGCTCTCGGCCGAGCTCGACAGTATTCAACCGAGTGCCCTCGAGCAAAGGCTGCCGATCGCCGCGCCACCGGATGAGCTGGATCACCTGGCCCAACAGGTCAACTCCCTCCTCGACCGGCTCGCCGGCTCACAGCGGCAGACCCGGAAATTTCTCGCCCAGGCCGCCCACCAGCTTCGCACTCCGCTGACCCTGATCCGGGGCGAAAGCGACTTGGCGATCGATCGTCCCCGGAGTCCGGAGGCGCTTCGCGCGGCCCTGGATCGCGTGAATCTGGCCTCTCAGCAGATGAGCCGGCGGGTGGATGAGCTCTTTCTCCTCGCGCGGGCCGAGGCCGGTGAAGCCCTGGCGCGCCCGGAGGCGGTTGAGCTGGACGCCGTCGCGATCGAAGCCGCTGATCTCATGCGGGGACGGGCCCACGCGCTGGGACGCAAGATCTCGCTCGGTCCGATGGCCAGCGTCGAGGTCCTGGGAGACGGTTCTCTGCTACGGGAAGCGGCGGTGGAGCTGGTGGAAAACGCCTGCCGGCACGGTGCTGCGAGCGAGCCGGTGGACATCGCTGTGACCGAACACGACAGCACCGCCTGTCTGCGGGTGACGAGCGCCGGCCCGCCGATCTCCGAAAATCTTCTCCATCGCGGATCCGAGGACGACTCGAGCCGGGGGATTGGTCTCTCAGTAGTTCGCTGGATCGCGACTGCGCACGGCGGAAAGCTGGACTATGTCCAGGAGGCCGGGCGCAATGTGATGGTGATGTGCCTGCCGCGAAGTAGCCGTTAGCTGTTAGCTGTTAGCTATTAGCTATTAGCTGTAAGCTGGTAGGCAAGGCGATAGGTCATAGGCCATAAGTCATAAGCCAAAAGCCATAAGCGCGAGAGCTTATGGCTTAGAGCTTACGGCTCGGTACTCGGTACTCGGTACTCGGTACTCGATATCAGGTACCCGGTACTCGGTACTCGGTACTCGGTACTAGGTACTA
>Ga0134121_10004169_pt1 | contig 11860 bp, 10 predicted proteins | sample KB301_FD_96463 | JGI IMG/M metagenome (GOLD analysis project Ga0134121, IMG submission 96463) | Terrestrial soil microbial communities without Nitrogen fertilizer from Kellogg Biological Station, Michigan, USA - KB3-0-1 | ecosystem: Environmental > Terrestrial > Soil > Unclassified ...
CGCAGGCGGTGCTCGTTCTCGATCAGCGCGATGCGCACGTGGTCGTCGCCGTAGTCGCCGAAGCCGATGCCCGGCGCCACCGCGATCTTCGCCTGCTCGAGCAGGCGCTTGGTGAACTCGATCGAGCCGAGCTTCGAATAGAAGTCGGGGATCTTCGCCCAGAGGTACATCGACGCCTTGGGCTTCTCCACCATCCAGCCGGCGTCGTGCAGCGCCTTCACCATCACGTTGCGACGCCTCTCATAGGTGCTGCGGATCTCCGCGACGCACTCCTGCGGGCCGTCGAGCGCCACGATCGACGCCACCTGCACCGGCGTGAAGCTGCCGTAGTCGTGGTAGCTCTTGATGCGCGCGAGGGCATTCACCAGGTCCTGGTTGCCGACCATGAAGCCGATGCGCCAGCCGGCCATGTTGTAGCTCTTCGACATGGTGAAGAACTCGACTGCCACATCGCGCGCGCCGGGCACCTGCATGATCGAAGGCGCCTGGTAATCGTCGAACGTGATGTCGGCGTACGCCAGGTCGTGGACCACGAGGATGTCGTGCTGTCTTGCGATCGCCACCACCCGCTCGAAGAATGCGAGATCGACGCACTGCGCCGTCGGGTTCGACGGGAAGCCGAGGATGATCATCTTCGGCTTCGGCGTGAGCTCGCGGATCGCGCGCTCCATCTCGGCGAAAAAGTCGACGCCCGGGGTCATGCGCACCGAGCGGATGTCGGCGCCGGCGATGATCGCGCCGTAGATGTGGATCGGATAAGAAGGATTGGGCACGAGCACCGTGTCGCCGCGCTCGAGGCAGGCGAGCATCAGGTGCGCGAGGCCCTCCTTCGAGCCGATGGTGACGATCGCCTCTTTCTCGATGTCGAGGTCGACCGCGTAGCGACGCTTGTACCAGTCGCAGATCGCCTTTCTCAGCCGCGGGATGCCGCGCGACACCGAGTACCCGTGCGTGTCGGGCCGCCGGCTCGCTTCGACCAGCTTGTCGACGATGTGCTGCGGCGTCGGCCCGTCGGGGTTGCCCATCGACAGGTCGATGATGTCGTCGCCGCGCCGGCGCGCCGCCATCTTCAACTCGTTCGTGATGTTGAAAACGTAGGGCGGAAGCCGCTTAATCCTTGAAAATTCACGCATTGTAAAATTGTAGCGTGAAACTTCACGCTTCTACCCCCGGCGCCGCCAACACGATCACCGCCTACGGCGACGACTACGTGAAGGTGAACGGCGCGCGGCACGACGCGAGCCTCATCGTCACGCCGAGCGAAGTGAAAAACTGGAGCGCCGCCGACTTCGAGCATCTGCAGGAGCAGGATTTCGCCGCGCTCGCCGGTCTCGGCGCCGACATCGTGCTGCTCGGCACCGGAGCGCGCCAGCGCTTCCCGCATCCGAGCCTCACGGCGCCGCTCGGCGCCGCGCGCGTCGGCCTCGAGGTGATGGACCTCAAGGCCGCCTGCCGCACCTACAACATCCTCGTCGCCGAAGAGCGCAAGGTCGCGCTCGCGCTCGTCTTCAGGTGAGCGCGCGCGCCGCGGCGCTCTGGGTGCTCCTCGCAGTCATCTGGTTCGGCACGCTGGGGATTCGGCCGCTCTACAAGGCCGATGAGAGCCGCTACGGCGAGATCTCGCGCGAGATGGTGGCGAGCGGCGACTGGATCACGCCGCGGCTGAACGGCTTCAAGTATTTCGAGAAGCCGCCGCTCCAGTACTGGACCACGGCTGCGTTGTTCGAGCTTCTCGGTGAGCGCGACTGGGTGGCGCGCCTGTGGACCGCGCTCATCGGTTTTGCCGGCGTCCTGGTGGCGCTTCATGCCGGCAACCGGCTCTTTGGTCCGCCGGTCGGCCGCTACGCCGCCGCGGTGCTCGCCGCGAGCCCGCTCTACGTGTTGCTCGGCCAGGTGAATACGCTCGACATGAGCGTCGCGTTCTTCCTCTCCGCGGCGATCTTCGCGTTCGCGCTCGGCCACCTGCTCGTCTTCTGGGCGGCGTGCGCGCTGGCGGTGTTGAGCAAAGGCCTCATCGGCATCGTATTGCCGGGCGGCGCCCTCTTCCTTTACATGCTCGTCAAGCGCGACTGGGGCCTTGTCCGCCGGATGCGCCTGGTTCCAGGCGTCGCGCTTTTCCTCCTGGTCGCTGCGCCGTGGTTCATCGGCGTCTCGGCTGCGAATGCCGAGTTCGCGCATTTCTTCTTCGTGCAGGAGCATTTCCAGCGCTTCACGACGCAGATGCACCAGCGCGTGCATCCGGCCTGGTATTTCATTCCGGTGCTTGCGGCCGGCATGGCGCCATGGCTCGTGCCGCTCGGCCATGCCGCCGCGCGTGCGCTCAGGCGACGCACCGACACGGAGCTCCTCCTCTGGATCTGGGCCATCGTCGTGTTCGTCTTCTTCTCGGCGTCGGGCTCGAAGCTGCCGCCGTACATCCTGCCGATCTTCCCGGCGCTTGCGGTCCTCGCCGCGCGCTCGCTCACGCGGCCGATGCTGATCGCGCAAGCGCTCATCACCGCTCCCGTCGCGCTCGGCGCGGGCCTGGCGGTTCATCGGCTGGCGGCGGAGGGGCCTTACGCCGCCTACGCGCAATGGATCCTTGTCGCCACGCTGATCCTCGCCGCCGCAGCGGGCGCGGCGCTCTTCATGGCATGGCGCTTCCGGCTTACGTCAGCAGTGCTGACGCTCGCGGCCGGCAGCCTGGTGGCGATGCAGATCGGCATCGCCGGCCATCGGACGCTCGCCGAGCGCTTCAGCGTCGCCTCGACCGTCGCGGCGCTGCCCGAGCAGCCGGCGGCGAACGTGCCGATCTTTGCGCTCGACATGTACGACCACACGCTGCCGTGGAGCCTGAAGCGCACGGTCACCATGGTGGGTTACCGCGACGAGCTCGGCGATGCGGTCGATTGGGACAAGGCGAAGTTCGTGCCCGATCTCATGACCTTCGCGCGCCTGTGGAACGAGGCGCCGCAGGCCTGGGCGTTCCTGCCGCTGGCCGAGGCGGACAAGCTGCCGCGCGAGCTCGGCATCCCGGTGCAGGTCATGGCGCGGGGCGCGCAATACGCTATCCTCAAAAAGCCCTGATGGATTTCCTTCCCTTCACGCGCCCCGACATCGACGAGGCGACGATCGCCGGCGTCGGCGAGGTGCTGCGCTCGGGCTGGATCACGACCGGGCCGCAGGCAAGAGCCTTCGAGGCCGCCCTGTCGAAGCATTGCGCCGGCCGACCGGTGCGGCTCTTCAACTCCGGCACCGCGACGATGGAGATCGGGCTGCGGCTCGCCGGCATCGGCCCGGGCCACGAGGTCATCACCACGCCGCTCTCGTGGGTCGCCACGGCGAATGTGGTGCTGGAAGTCGGCGGCAAGCCGGTCTTCGTCGACGTCGATCCGCGCACGCGGAACATCGACCTCGATGCCGCGGAAAGGGCGGTGAACAAGGCGACCCGCGCGATCATTCCGGTCGATCTCGCCGGGCTGCCGGTCGATCGCGACCGCCTGAACGATCTCGCCAAGCGCAAGCAGCTTCGCGTGATCGAGGATGCCGCGCAGTCGTTCGGCGCCCGCTGGCGCGGCAAGCCGATCGGCAGCTTCGGCGATTTCGTCTCCTTCAGCTTCCACGCCAACAAGAACATCACCAGCGCCGAGGGCGGCGCGCTGGTGCTTCCCGACGAGAGCTACGCCGCGCGCTGCGAAGCGCTGCGCCTGCAGGGCGTCGTGCGCAGCGGCGAAGACGGCATGGAAGTCGACGAGCCCGGAGGCAAGTTCAACCTGACCGATGTCGCCGCGCGCATCGGCCTCGGCCAGCTGCCGCGGCTCGAAGAGTTCACCCAGCGCCGCCGCGCGCTCGCGCGGCGCTACTTCCAGCTGTGGGATCGGAGCCTCGGCTGCGAGCTGCCGCCCGAGGACTTCGAGAACTCCAATTGGCACATGCTCCAGGTCGTGCTGCCCGATCGCATGCCCCGCGCCAGGTTCATCGCCGGCATGCGGGACCACGGCATCGGCGTCGGCGTGCACTATCCGGCGATGCACCTCTTCAGGCTCTACCGCCGCCTCGGCTGGCGCGAGGGCCAGTTCCCGCACGCCGAGCGCATCGGCCGGCAAATCGCTACGCTGCCGCTTTTCCCGCGGATGGCGGACTCCGACGTGGACCGCGTATGCGAGGCAGCGCGCAAGGTGCTTTCATGACCAACCCGAAAACAGGGACGGACCACGTTTTTTCGATATGCGGAATAACGTGGTCCGTCCCTGATTTGGGTTCTTGATGAATCTCTCCGTCGTCATTCCCGTCTACAACGAGGAGGCCGGGCTCGCCGCGCTCTTCGCCCGCCTCTATCCGGCGCTCGATGCGCTCGGCAAGAACTACGAGGTGATTTTCGTGAACGACGGCAGCCGCGACCGCTCGGCGGCGCTGCTGCGCGAGCAGTTTGCGCAGCGCCCGGACGTCACGCGGGTGATCCTGCTCAACGGCAACTTCGGCCAGCACATGGCGATCATGGCGGGCTTCGAGCGCGTGCGCGGCGAGCGGATCGTCACGCTGGATGCGGACCTGCAGAACCCGCCCGAGGAGATCGGCAAGCTCCTCGAGAAGATGGACCAGGGCTGCGACTACGTCGGCGGGGTGCGAGGCGAGCGCCACGACACCGCCTACCGCCGCATCGGCTCGCGGGCGATGAACCGCCTGCGCGAGCGCATCACCAAGATCCACATGACCGACCAGGGCTGCATGCTGCGCGCCTACAGCCGCGACATCGTCGAGGCGATCAACGCCTGCAAGGAAGTGAGCACCTTCATCCCGGCGCTCGCCTACACCTTCGCGCGCGCGCCGGCCGAAGTCGAAGTGGCGCACGAGGCGCGCGCCGCGGGCACGTCGAAGTATTCGCTCTACAGCCTGATCCGCCTTAACTTCGACCTGGTGACCGGCTTCTCGGTGGTGCCGCTGCAGATCTTCTCGCTCTTCGGCATCGGCGTGGCGATCGTCTCGGTGATCGTCTATCTCGCCGTGATGCTGCAGCGCGTGCTCGGCGGCGAGCCGCTCGACACGCTGCGCACCTTCTGGGACCGCGACATCCTGCAGTTCTTCCTCACCGGCCTCGTGCTCTTCGGCCTGGGACTCGTCGGCGAGTACGTCGGACGCATCTACCAGCAGGTGCGGCAGCGGCCGCGCTACCTCATCCAGGCCGTGCTGGAGAAAGAATCCACCTGGGAAGCAAAGCGGTCGTCTTCGGCTACGGGGACATAGGCGTCCGCGGGCTCGCCACGCTCCTCGGGCAGGGCCTCGGGGTGCCGCTGGTCGTGACGCACAAGGACGACCCGAACGAGACGCGCTGGTACGCGAGCCTCTTCGATTTTTCGCAGTCGGGGAACCTGCGCGTCCTCGCCGACCCGGCCATGGACGCGGTGGAGAAGGACGTCGCGAAGATCCGCCCGGACCTCATCTTCTCGTTCTACTACCGCAGCATGCTGCCGATGTCGCTGCTCAGGCACGCGCGCCTCGGCGCCTTCAACGTGCACGGGTCGCTGCTGCCCAGGTACCGCGGCCGCGCGCCGCTCAACTGGGCGATCGTCAAGGGCGAGCGCGAGACCGGCGTCACGTTGCACGAGATGGTCGAGAAGCCCGATGCGGGGCGCATCGTCGATATGCAAGCGGTGCCGATCGGTCCCGACGACACGGCGGTTCAGGTCTTCCACCGCATGACCGATGCCGCCGAGGCCGTCCTCAAGCGCAGCCTTCCGGCGCTGGTAAGCGGCAGCGTGCAGTGGCGGCCAAACGACCTCGCGCGCGGCAGCTACTTCGGCCGGCGGCGCCCCGAGGATGGCCGCATCGACTGGACGAAGAGCGCCCAGGAGATCCATGACCTCGTGCGCGCCGTGGCGCCGCCATTCCCGGGTGCCTTCAGCGAGCGCTTGCAGGTCGACCGCACGCAGATGACCAGCCTCGGTGCGGGCGGCAGGCCACCCGGTCCCTACCAGGACAAAGGCCAATGGTTCGCGGTGTGCGGCGATGGTAAAGTCCTGCGCCTCCTCGAAGTGCGGGAAAAAACGTGAAGCGCATCCTCATCCTCGGCGTCAACGGCTTCATCGGCCACCACCTGTCGAAGCGCATCCTCGCCACGACCGACTGGCAGGTGTTCGGCATGGACATGCAGAACGATCGCATCGAGGACGTGCTGGAAGAGCCGCGCTTCCACTTCTTCGAAGGCGACATCACCATCAACCGCGAGTGGATCGAGTACCACATCCGCAAGTGCGACACGGTGCTGCCGCTCGTGGCGATCGCGACGCCGGCGACCTATGTGAAGGAGCCGCTGCGCGTCTTCGAGCTCGACTTCGAGGCGAACCTGCCGATCGTGCGCGCCTGCGTGCGGCACAAGAAGCGGCTCGTCTTCCCGTCGACTTCCGAGGTCTACGGCATGTCGCCCGACCGCCAGTTCGATCCCGAGGCTTCGCCGCTCGTCTACGGCCCGATCAGCAAGCAGCGCTGGATCTACGCCTGCTCGAAGCAGCTCATGGACCGGGTGATCTGGGCCTACGGCGAGAAGGAAGGCCTCGACTTCACCCTCTTCCGCCCGTTCAACTGGATCGGCGCGGGCCTCGACTCGATCGCCACGCCCAAGGAGGGCAGCTCGCGCGTGCTCACGCAGTTCTTCGGCCACATCGTGCGCGGCGAGCGGATCAACCTCGTCGACGGCGGCCGGCAGAAGCGCGCCTTCACCTACATCGACGACGGCATCGACGCGCTGATGGCGATCATCGCCAACAAGGCGGGCGTCGCCTCGCGCAAGATCTTCAATATCGGCAACCCGAGGAACAACATCTCGGTGCGCGAGCTCGCCGAGACCATGGTGAAGCTCGCGCACGAGTATCCGGAGTACGCCGCGGCGGCGAAGAAGGTGCGCATCGTCAAGACCACCGCCGACCGCTACTACGGCCGCGGCTACCAGGACGTGCAGAACCGCGTGCCGAAGATCGAGAACACCATGCGCGAGCTGCGCTGGCGCCCGCGCGTGGGCATGAAGGAAGCGCTGCGCCGCATCTACGACGCCTATAGAACCGACGTTGCCGAGGCTCGCCACCTCGTGAAGTAATGAAGCTCGGCATCAAAGTCGATGTCGACACCCTGCGCGGCACGCAGGAAGGCGTCCCGCGGCTGGTCCAGCTCCTGAAAAAACACGGCGCGGGGGCGACTTTCCTCTTCAGCCTCGGCCCCGACCACACCGGCCGCGCGCTGCGGCGCATCTTCCGTCCGGGGTTCTTCTCCAAGGTCAGCCGCACGTCCGTGGTCGAGCACTACGGCATCCGGACCCTCCTCTACGGCACGCTGCTGCCCGGCCCGGACATCGGCGCACGTTGCGCGCAGGTCATGCGCGACGTGCGCGACGCCGGCTTCGAGGTCGGCGTGCACTGCTGGGACCACGTCGAATGGCAGGACTTCGTCGCGCGCGGGGACGCGGCGTGGACCGAGCGCGAGATGCGGCGCGCATGCGAGCGTTTCCAGCAGGTGTTCGGCAAGGCGCCGCAGACCTGGGGCGCCGCCGGATGGCAGACCAATGCCCACGCCGCGCGTTTCCAGGAGCGCTTTACCTACGCCTCCGACACCCGCGGCACGCACCCCTTCCTGCCGGTGTGGAACGGCGAGCCGGTCGGCTGCCCGCAGGTCCCCACCACGCTGCCGACGCTGGATGAGTTGATCGGCCTGCAACCCGATCCGGTGCAGCAGCTCCTGCTCGCCGCCGATGGCCGCGACCACGTCTTCACCGCGCACGCCGAGCTCGAAGGCGGCAAGCTCATCGAGCTGTTCGGGCGGCTGCTCGAAGGGTGGCAGACGCGCGGCTACGAGCTTATAAGCACGGACAAGATGCCGCTCGGCAGGCTGCCGCGGCACGAAGTGATCTATGGCGAGGTGCCGGGACGCTCGGGCACCCTCGCGATCCAAGGAAAGGAAGTCACCGCATGAGCGCGCTGTTCCCGGGCTTCGAACGCAGGCGGATCCGCACGAGCGGCGCGACGATCAACCTGGAGATCGGCGGCGACGGGCCGCCCGTGCTCCTTCTCCACGGCTATCCGCAGACGCATGCCATGTGGCACAAGGTCGCGCCGCAGCTCGCGCGCGACTACACGGTGATCTGCGCGGATCTCCGCGGCTATGGCGATTCATCCAAGCCGCGCGGCGTGCCGGGGCACATGAACTACTCGAAGCGCGAGATGGCGCTCGACATGGCCGAAGTCATGGAGTCGCTCGGCTACCTCGGCTTCCACGTCGTCGGCCACGACCGCGGCGGCCGCGTGGCGCATCGCCTGGCGCGCGATTTCTCCAGGCGCGTGCGCACGCTCACGGTGATGGATATCTGCCCGACCCTCAAGATGTACCAGAGCACGACGATGCAGTTCGCGAAAGCCTACTGGCACTGGTTCTTCCTCATCCAGGAAGAGCCGCTGCCCGAGAAGCTGCTGCAGGGGCACGCGGCCTGGTACATCCTCAAGCGCCTGGGGCGCGGGCCCGGGCGGCTGCAGCACTTCTCGAAGCAGGCGATCTTCGAATACACGCGCGCCTTCGCCGATCCGCGCACGATCCACGCCACCTGCGAGGACTATCGCGCCGCGGCGACCATCGACCTCGTGCACGACAAGCAGGATGCGCGGAAGAAAATCCGCATGCCGGTGCTCGCGCTGTGGGGGAGGCACGGCGTCGTCGAGGCGCTCTTCGACTGCCTGCGCGACTGGCGCGAGGTCGCCGAGGAAGTGCGCGGCAAGTCGCTCGACTGCGGGCACTTCCTGCCGGAGGAAAGGCCTCGCGAGGTGCTCGCCGAGCTCAGGCGGTTCCTCGATCCCCGGCGCTGATTTTCCTTTTCGATCAGGCTTCTAAGCCGTAGCGGAAATGAGGCTTGCAGCGGCAGCAGAAAACGTGTCTACTGAATGCGTTAGAGCACGTTGCTAAGAAGGGTACTTAAAACCTCTGGAAACGCTCGGCAAGCCGGTCGCAGGCTCTCGTGGCACCGGCAGCAGCTTCAGGTCCTCCCGCCAGCGCGCCAAACGCCTGGCCCTGCACTTCTCTTCGCACATCCACGGTTTGAAAGGTCCGCGCGCCGGTCTCGCGTGCGGGGTGACTGTGTCTGACGCTCAGGAGGTATTGAACTTTGCTAAAGCCCTATGATGTCGAGAGTCCTGCAGTCGTAGAGCCGTCGTCGTCCTTCGCCCCCGCCGTGAAAACCACCCGCCGAAAACCCAAGGTCAAGAAGCTCTTCGTGCTCGACACCAACGTGCTGATGCACGACCCGACGTGCCTGTTCCGCTTCGACGAGCACGACCTCTACCTGCCGATCGCCACGCTGGAGGAGCTCGACGCGCACAAGCGCGGCCTGTCCGACGTGTCGCGCAACGCGCGCCAGGCGAGCCGCTTCCTCGACGAGATCGTCACCGGCGACGACATCAAGGCCGGCCTCACGATCAAGACCAAGGACGGCCAGTCGGCGAAGGGCCGCCTGTTCCTGCAGACCGAGAAGATCAACGGCGAGCTGCCGGCGACGCTCGCCGCGGGCAAGACCGACAACCAGATCCTCGCGGTCGTGCGCTCCCTCCAGGAGAAGCATGCGGAGCGCCAGGTGGTGCTGGTGTCCAAAGACATCAACATGCGCATCAAGGCGCGCGCGCTCGGCCTCGCCGCCGAGGACTACTTCAACGACAAGGTGCTGGAGGACGCCGACCTCCTCTACACCGGACTGCGCCGCCTGCCGAAGGACTTCTGGGAGACGCACGGCCGCGACGTCGAGTCGTGGAAGAAGGACGGCCACACCTACTACCGCGTGCGCGGCCCGCTGGTGTCCAAGCTGCACGTCAACGAGTTCGTCTACGACGAGACCGGCGAGCGGCCGCTCTATGCGCTCGTCAAGGAGACCTCCGGACGCGTTGCGGTGATCGAGACGCTGCGCGACTACACGCACACCAAGAACTCGGTCTGGGGCATCACGGCGCGCAACCGCGAGCAGAACTTCGCGCTCAACCTGCTGATGAACCCGGCGGTGGACTTCATCACGCTGCTCGGCCAGGCGGGCACCGGCAAGACCCTGCTCGCGCTCGCCGCGGGGCTCACGCAGGTGCTCGACGAGAAGCGCTACTCCGAGATCATCATGACGCGCGTCACCGTGCCGATCGGCGAGGACATCGGCTTCCTGCCGGGCACGGAGGAGGAGAAGATGGCGCCGTGGATGGGCGCGCTCGAGGACAACCTCGACGTGCTCAACGCGTCCGACGAATCCGGCGGCGAATGGGGCCGCGCCGCCACGCGCGACCTCGTGCGCTCGCGGATCAAGATCAAGTCGCTCAACTTCATGCGCGGCCGCACCTTCGTCAACAAGTGGCTGATCATCGACGAGGCGCAGAACCTGACGCCGAAGCAGATGAAGACGCTCGTCACGCGCGCCGGCCCGGGCACCAAGGTGGTGTGCCTCGGCAACATCGCGCAGATCGATACGCCCTACCTCACCGAAGGCAGCTCGGGCCTCACCTACGTCGTCGATCGCATGAAGGACTGGGCGCACGCCGGGCACATCACGCTCGCGCGCGGCGAGCGCTCGCGGCTCGCGGATCACGCCGCCGACGTGCTGTAGGGAGATTCGCCGCAGTCAGGTGGCAGCAAGGCCCGTTTCGCCACCGTCACGGGCCTTTCTGCTACATTCCCGCGCTCTTGTTTCCGCCTACTTGGATCCCATGACGCCCTTCGCTCGCGCCCTCGTTCTCCTTGCTGCCTTCGCCCTCCCGCTCGCCGCAACGGCCCAGAAGTTCGAGCCGCAGGTCGGCCAGGCCGGCAAGGACGTCATCTGGGTGCCGACGCCCGACGAGGTCGTCGACCGGATGCTGACGATGGCGCAGGTCGGGCCGAACGACTTCCACATGGACCTCGGCTCCGGCGACGGCAAGATCGTCATCGCCGCCGCGAAGCGGGGCGCGAAGGCGCTCGGCATCGAGTACAACCCCGACATGGTGAAGCTCGCGCAGGACAACGCGCAGAAGGCCGGCGTGTCGGACAAGGCGAGCTTCCGCAAGGCCGACATCTTCCAGACCGACTTCAGCCAGGCGACGGTGATCACGCTCTATCTCCTGCCCGCGCTCAACATGCGCCTGCGCCCGCAAATACTCTCGATGAAGCCCGGCACGCGCGTCGTGTCGCACTCGTTCACGATGGAGGACTGGGAAGCCGACGAGATCTCCACCATGGACGGCCGCCGCGCCTACTTCTGGATCGTGCCGGCGAACGTGATGGGCACCTGGAACCTCGACGCCGGTGGCACCAAGGCCGAGCTCAACCTCGAGCAGACCTTCCAGAAGATCAACGGCACCGTCGCGCTCGGCCACAACGTGCAGGGCGGCCTGCGCGAGGCGCGCCTGCGCGGGCCGGCCATCGCCTTCGCCTACGTCGACGACAAGGGCATGCGCCGCGACTTCACCGGCAGCGTGAGCGGCCGGCAGATGAGCGGCACCTTCCGCGACGACAAGGGTAATAGCGGCAACTGGACCGCCACGAAGAAGTAACGCCGCTCGGCCCGGCGCCTAGAAGGCGTTCGGGTCCTGGAAGTTCGCGAAGCGCGTAAAGCGCCCGAGGAAGGTGAGGTCGACGCGGCCGATCGGGCCGTTACGCTGCTTGCCGATGATGACTTCGGCACGGCCCTTCGCCTCTTCCTTGTCCGGCGAGTAGACCTCCTCGCGGTAGATGAAGAGGATCACGTCCGCGTCCTGCTCGATCGCGCCGGATTCGCGCAGGTCCGACATCATCGGGCGGCGGTCATTCCTCTGCTCGACCGCGCGCGAGAGCTGCGACAGCGCGATCACCGGCACGTCGAGCTCCTGGGCGAGCGCCTTCAACGAGCGCGAGATCTCCGAGA
>Ga0134121_10004171_pt1 | contig 11857 bp, 10 predicted proteins | sample KB301_FD_96463 | JGI IMG/M metagenome (GOLD analysis project Ga0134121, IMG submission 96463) | Terrestrial soil microbial communities without Nitrogen fertilizer from Kellogg Biological Station, Michigan, USA - KB3-0-1 | ecosystem: Environmental > Terrestrial > Soil > Unclassified ...
GCTGCGCGGCGCGCTCGCCTTCATGGATGCGCGCTTCCGTTCCGGCGTTTACGGCGGCATCGACGTGAGCGGCAATCGCGTGCCGCTTGTGCCGGAGGTGCTGGCGACCGCGGGCGCTTCCTGGCGCTTCGCGCCGAAGAGCCGGTTCAACGTCAACGCGCGCTATGTCGGAGCCCAGCAGTTCGACAACGACGCGGCGAACCGTTTCCGCTCGCAACCGACCTATGGCATCGTCGATCTCAAGCTCGAGCATCGCCCCGCGCGGCGCGTCGAGCTCGCGCTCGAGGTGCGCAACCTCCTCGACAAGCGCTATTTCAGCTACGGCCGTGTCGACGACCCGGTGGCGCCGACGACCTATAGCGCGCTGCCGGAGCCCGGCCAAGCGGTATACGCCTCGGTGGCCTGGCGGCTCGATTAGGGTACGCTCGCGGGATGGTGAAGGATGCCGTCCCGCTCTCCGAGTGCACGCGGGCGCTGGTGGTCAAGCTTCGCCACCACGGCGACGTGCTGCTCGCGGCGCCGGTGCTCTCGGTGCTGAAGGCGCATGCGCCGCGCCTCGAGGTGGACGCGCTGGTCTACGACGACACGGCGCCGATGCTCGAAGGCCATCCGGCACTCGCCGAGCTGCATACCATCGGCCGCGGCTGGCGCAAGCTCGGCGCTTGGCAGCAGCTGCGCAAGGAGCTCGCGCTGCTGCGCAGCTTGCGGGCGCGGCACTACGAGCTGCTCGTGTTGCTCACCGATCATCCGCGCGGCGCTTGGCTCGCGCGGCTGCTGGGTGTGCGCTACAGCGTTGCGCCTATTGCGCGCGGGCGCCGCGCCTGGTGGCGCAAGAGCTTCACGCACCTCTATCCGCTGATTCGTAACCGTCACCAGGTCGAGGTGCACCTCGATGCGCTGCGCCGCATCGGCGTGCAGCCCGGGATGAACGAGCGCAAGCTGCAGTTCGTCCCCGGCCGCGACGCCGAGCGCAAGATCGCTGGCCTCGCGCTGCCCGATACCTTCGTGCACATGCATCCGGCGTCGCGCTGGACGTTCAAGTGCTGGCCGGCGGAACGAAATGCGCAGCTCCTCGATCGCCTGTCTGCCGAGGGGGAACGCGTCGTGCTGACCGCAGCGCCCGGCGAAACGGCCTTCATCGAAGAGATCCTCTCGCGTACCGCGGCAAAGCCGATCAATCTCGCCGGGCAGCTGACGCTCAAGGAGCTCGGTGCGCTCACCGCGCGGGCGCGGCTTTTCATCGGCGTCGATTCGATGCCGATGCATCTCGCCGCCGCGATGGGCACGCCGACCGTCGCCCTCTTCGGCCCCTCCAGCGACGAGGAATGGGCACCGTGGAAGGTCGAGCATCGGCTGGTGACGAGCACGCATCCCTGCCGCCCCTGCCGGGTCGATGGCTGCGGCGGCGGCAAAGTGAGCGAGTGCCTGACGCTGCTGCCGGTCGATGCGGTGTACTCGGCGGCGCGCGAGCTGCTCGCGCGTGCCGCGTGAGGCGAAAAGGAAAATGAGGCTCGCGATCGTGCGCCAGCGCTACACACCCTATGGCGGCGCCGAGCGCTTCATCGCCCGCGCGCTGCCGGCGCTCGAGCGCGCCGGTGCCGAGGTGACGCTGATCGCGCGCGAGGCCGAGGGCTGGGGCGCGCGCCGCGTGCTGCGCGTCGATCCCTTCCACGTCGGCAAGGTCTGGCGCGACTGGTCGTTTGCGCGTGCGGCGCGCGCCGCGTGGCGGCGGGAGGGATTCGACCTCGTGCAGTCGCACGAGCGCATCCCCGGCTGTGACGTCTATCGCGCCGGCGACGGCGTGCACCGCCGCTGGCTCGAGTTGCGCGCGCGGGCCGCGAGCTTCCTCGAGCGACTGGGGATCGCGATCAATCCCTACCACCGGTATGTGTGCAGCGCCGAGCGCGAGCTCTTCGAGCATCCGCGGCTGCGCGCCGTGATTTGCAACTCGCGCATGGTCGCGGACGAGATCCGGCGCGGCTTTCGCATCGCCCCGGAAAAGCTGCACGTGGTCTACAGCGGCGTCGACCTCAACCAGTTCCACCCGCGCCTGCGCGCCGAGCTCCGGGGCGCCGCGCGCGCCGAAATCGGCTGTGGCCCGCGCGACACGCTGTTTCTCTTCGTCGGCTCGGGCTTCGCTCGCAAGGGCCTGGGCGCAGCTATTGAAGCGCTGCGGCTCGCCAACCATCGTTCGTATTGGCTGCTGGTCGTCGGCAAGGACCGGGAAGCGGCGCGTTTCATGGCGCAGGCGGCGCCGCTGGGCGATCGCGTGCGTTTCCTCGGCGCCCGTGACGACGTGCGGCCGCTGTACGCGGCGGCGGACTGCCTTATCCTGCCGACGCGCTATGACCCGTTTCCCAACACCGTTCTCGAAGCGCTCGCCATGGCCCTGCCGGCCATCGTCACCACGCAGTGCGGCGCCGCCGAGATCATCGAGCCGGGCGTCAACGGCTGGCTGTGCGAGCCCGACGATCCGGCTACGCTCGCGCGGCTCTTGCGCGCCGCGGACGAGGCGGTGCGCGACGCCGCGGTGTCGAATGCCGCGCGCGCGAGCGTTGAGCGCTTCAGCCTCGATGCCATGGCGGGCCGCCTGAGCGCGCTCTATCAGCGCCTGACGGCGCAGGCGGCATGACGACGCCGAGCTCGCGCACGCTGTACCTGCGGCTCCTGTCGTACGTGCGCCCGTACGCCAAGGTGTTCGGGCTCGGCGTCCTCGGCATGGTGCTCGCCGCCACGACCGAGCCGCTGTTCCCGGCGATGATCAAGCCGCTGCTCGACCAGGGGTTCGGCCCGAAGGGGCCGAGCGCGCCGCCACTGCTTTTCGCAGCCGCGATCATCGGCATTTTCCTGGTGCGCGGCATCCTCACCTTCACCTCGTCGTACCTGATGAACTCGGTCTCGAGCCGCGTGGTGCTGGACCTTCGTCGCGGGATGTTCGATCGGCTGCTCAAGCTCCCGGCGCACTTCTACGACGACCATACTTCGGGTTCGCTGCTCTCCAAGGTCGCCTACGACGTTCAGAACGTGAGCGGTGCGGCGACCTTCGTCCTTACCGTCCTGGTGCGCGACTCGATCGCGGTCCTCGGCCTGTTGGGCTGGCTGCTTTATCTGAACTGGAAGCTGACGCTCATCACGCTCGCCATCGCGCCGCCGATCGCGTTGACCGTGCGCCTGATCGCGTCGCGGCTTCGCCACATGGCTCGCGGCGCGCAGCGCCTGACCGGGGATCTGGTGCAAGTGCTGCAGGAAACGATCGAATGCCACAAGGTCGTGAAGGTCTACGGCGGCGACGCCTACGAGGCGAAGCGCTTCCAGAAGACGGCGCAAAACCTGCGCGGCTTCCTCCTGCGCGGCGAGATGGCGGCGGCGCTCACGACACCGATCACGCACGTGCTCGCCGCGACATCGGTCGCCGTGATCGTCTACCTCGCCATGCAGGACATTCTGGTGACGCGCGCGACGGTCGGCGAATTCGCCTCGTTCATGACCGCGATGCTGATGCTGCTCGCGCCGATCAAGCACCTGGCTGAGCTCAATCCGCACATCCAGCGCGGCCTCGCCGCTGCCGAGAGCGTCTTCGGGCTGATGGACACGCCGCCGGAGGAAGACCGCGGCGACATGACGATCGGCCGCGCCCGCGGCGAAGTTACGTTCGAGGACGTGCGGTTCACTTATCCGACCCGCGTCGAACCCGCGCTCGCGGGCATCGACCTGCGCATCCGGCCGGGCGAGACGCTGGCGCTCGTTGGCCCGTCGGGCGGGGGGAAGACGACGCTGGTGAACCTGCTGCCGCGCTTCTACTCGCCGAGCGGCGGTCGCATCCTGCTCGACGGGCACGACATCCAGGCCCTGACGCTCGACAGCCTGCGCGCCAACATCGCGCTCGTCTCTCAGGAGATCGTGCTTTTCAACGACACGGTGTACGCCAACATCGCCTACGGTCACATGGCGGGCGCGCCGGAAAAGGACGTCATCGCCGCCGCCGAGGCCGCGCACGCGATGAGCTTCATCCGCGAGACGCCGGAGGGCCTCAATACGCTGATCGGCGAGAACGGGCTGCGCCTGTCCGGCGGGCAGCGCCAGCGCCTGGCGATTGCGAGGGCACTGCTCAAGAACGCGCCGGTGCTGATACTGGATGAGGCCACCTCCGCACTGGATTCCGAATCCGAGCGCCAGGTGCAGGCGGCGCTCGACACGCTGATGCACGGCCGCACCACCATCGTCATCGCGCACCGCCTCTCCACCATCGAGCGCGCAGACCGCATCGCGGTGCTCGAGCGCGGCCGCGTCGCCGAGCTCGGCTCGCATAGCGAGCTGCTCGCCAAAGACGGCACCTACGCCCGGCTCTACCGCATCCAGTACGCCGCCGAGCGCGCGGCGGCCTGAGCCGAAGGCGAACGACTTTTGGGCGACCAGCTGGCCATCGTCCACACCGAGTCATCGCTCGGCTGGGGCGGCCAGGAGCTGCGCATCCTCGCCGAGGCGCAGGGACTCGCGCGCCGCGGCCACGAGTTGACGCTCCTTTGCCCGCCGGAGGCGCGGATCTACACGGAGGCGGCCGCGTTTGGCTTGCAACCGATGGCGCTACCGATCGCGAAAAAGCGGCTCGCCGGCCTGCGCGCGCTGCGGCGCTGGCTCGCCGAGAACCGCTGCGATGTGCTGAGCACGCACAGCTCGACCGATTCCTGGCTCGCGGCGCTCGCGACAGAGGGAAAGCAGGTGCCGATCGTGCGCACGCGCCATATCTCGGCGCCGGTGCCGCGCAATGTGCTGACGCGCTGGCTGTACCACCGGGCGGCGCGCATCGTGACGACCGGCGAGGCGCTGAAGCGCGAGCTGATCGAGCGCACCGGCGTATCGGCGGAGCGCATCGAGTCGGTGCCGACGGGCCACGATGCCCAGCGCTACCAGCCGGGTGACAAGCAGGCCGCGCGCATTGCGCTCGCGCTGCCGCCGCAGGCGATGCTCATCGGCATCGTCGCCACGCTGCGCAGCTGGAAGGGACACCGCTATCTGCTGGAGGCGTTGCCCAAGGGCGCGACGCTGGTGGTCGTCGGCGACGGGCCGCAGCGTGAGGCGCTCAGCACGCAGGCCTCGGCGCTCGGCATCGCCGATCGCGTGCGCTTCGCCGGAAACCAGCGCGATGTGGTGCCTTGGCTCCAGGCGCTCGACATCTTTGCGCTGCCTTCCTATGCCAACGAAGGCGTGCCGCAGGCACTGGTGCAGGCGATGCTTGCCGGCCTGCCGTGCGTCACGACGCATGTCGGCAGCATCGATGAGCTGGCGATCGATGGCGAGACGGCGCTGGTCGTCCCGCCGCAGGATGTCGCGGCGCTGCGGCAGGCGCTCGAGCGGCTGATGGTCGATGCCGCACTGCGCGAGAGGCTGGGCGCCGCGGCGCGCCGCCACTGCGCCGAGCGGATGTCCTACGAGCGCATGCTCGATCGCATGGAGGTGATCTACCGCGACGCGGCGCGCGCCTACTTGGAGCGATAGGTCTTGGCGGCGGTCTCGACCTGTGCGCGCTCGCGAATGAGCTTGAGCACCGCCTCATCGTCGGCCTGCGTCCCGTGCGGCGCGAACAGCGCCTTGCCGCGGCTCGAGGCGCCTTCGCGCACCGGCGTCAGGTAATACGTGGCGATGCTCTTGCGGTAGACGCCCGGCGGGCAGGTGAGGGGCTCGGGCAGCCCATGCCACGAGTAGGTCGTGTCGAAGATCACCGCCCGGTTGAAGCGGCAATCGACCGCGGTCACCAGATCGCCCGGATGCTCGTTCTGCTCGTCGTGCGTCCATAAGCCGAGCGCGCCGCCCCAGGCGGGATCCCAGTCCTGCGTGAGATAGACGATCAGATTCAGCCGGCGCTCGAGATGCAGCTTCGGATGCACCGAGTAATCGAGATGCACATTGAGCTTGCCGCCCCGGCCGTGCAGGTGCCAGCCGCCGCCGTGCAGGCCCGGATCGGCAAGAAGGCCGTCCATGCCGGTCAGCGCGGCGAGCGACGAGAGGAATGCGGAATTGAGGTACGAGAAGACGCGGTAGGTCGTCGGCGGAAAGCGGTCCCAGTGGTTGAGCGCGCGCTTCTCCTCGATCGGGTTGCTGTACTCGGCCCATGCCGCGTCGTTGAACGGCGGGATGTCGGCTTCGAGCGCCGCGGCGATCTCGGGCAGGAAGAAGTCGTCGATCACCACATGCGAGAACGGCTGCGCCTGCTCGAAGCCCGCGCGCAGTCCCGCCCAGTCGATGTCGTTCCGGATCATGCGGGGTTTGACACGCGCCGCGATTGTAATATCCGTCGATGCCCGCCGCTTTCGGCCGCCGCGCGGAGCTCGCGGCGCTCGTCGCCCTGTGCTTTTTCCTGCCGCTCTACGAGGCGCCGAAGAATCTCGCTTGGGCCGCGTATGTGCTCATCTGGCTTGCGAATCGCTTGCGCGCGCGCGATTTCGGCGGCCCGTGGGACACCTGGGACACGCTCATCGCGCTTTGGATCGCCTCGGTCTTCGTCGTCGCGCCTTTCGCCGCCGTGCATCGCGATGAATGGCGCGCGGCCCTCGATGTGTTGCGCTACGGGGTCGCCCTCTGGCTCCTTAAGCGCAGCGATTATGTCGAATACGAGTGGCGCTGGCCGCTCGGCGCGCTGCTCGCCTCCGCGCTCATCGGCCTCGCCATCGGCTTCGCCAAGCTCTGGACCGGCACGCTCGGCACCTTGCAGCTGAACTCCGTCGGCCACGTCAACCATACCGCCATCTACCTCGCGATCATCCTCGGCCTCGCCACGGCGTGGTTCCTCGCCGGCGGCCCGGCGGTCCTCTTGTACGGCACCATGGCCGTGATCCTGGCGGCGCTCTTTATCGCCGCGAGCCGCGCGGCGGTCGGTGTCGGCCTCGCGACGATGGTGATGCTGGCGCTCCTTGGCTTGCGGCGCACGCGGCGGCGAGCGGCATTTGTCCTCGCGGCCGTCGCGGTATCGATCATCGTCGCCGTGCTGAGCGCCGCGCAGGTGGTGGTCAGGCAGCAGCAGCTCACGCAGGAGGGCAACACGCTCAATTTCCGCGCCCCCGCCTGGCAGCTCGGCGTGGAGGCCTGGCGCCAGCACCCGTGGTTCGGGCTCGGCATGGACAATTTCGACGTCGTGACCCGCGCGCGCGACGCGGCGTACGGCGCGCTTGTGCCGCATGCGCACAACCTGTACCTGAACACGCTGGTGGAGCGCGGCATCGTCGGCGCCGCGGCGCTCGCGGCGGTGCTGATCGCCTGGACCTGGGCACTGTGGCGACGGCCGCCGCGCGCGACCGATGACCGATACGACTGGCTGCTGTGGGGCGCAGCGGCGAGCGCCTGGCTGGTGACCGGAGCGGCCGGCATGGTCAACACGACGTTGCATCACGAGCATGGACTGCTTGCCATGCTGCTGCTCGGTTTATGGATCGCGCGAGCCGATCGGCGATAATCGCGCCGTGCTGCTCGTCACCGGCGGCGCCGGCTTCATCGGCGCCAACTTCGTCGTCTCGACCGTCCGCGAGACGCCGCAGGCCGTCGTCAATCTCGACAAGCTGACCTACGCCGGCAACCTGCGCAGCCTCGACGCGCTGCGCGGCGAGCGGCGCCACACCTTTATCCAGGGCGACATCTGCGACCGGGCGCTGGTGCGCAAGCTTCTGCAGGTGCACCAGCCTCGGGCGATCGTGCACTTTGCGGCGGAGAGCCATGTCGACCGCTCGATCGCCGGGCCGGCGGAATTCGTGCAGACCAACGTCGTCGGCACCTGGACCCTGCTCGAGGAAGCGCGCGCCTATTGGGAAGCCATCGGCCGCGATACCGCCTTCCGCTTCCTGCACGTATCGACCGACGAGGTGTATGGGTCGCTCGGTCCGCAGGAGCCGGCGTTCACCGAAGAGACGCCGTACGCGCCGAACAGCCCTTACGCCGCTTCGAAGGCAGCCTCCGATCACTTGGTGCGCGCCTATCACCACACCTATGGGTTGCCGACGCTCACCACCAACTGCTCGAACAACTATGGGCCCGGCCAGTTCCCGGAGAAGCTGATTCCGCTCTGCATCCGCAATGCGCTCGCAGACCAGCCATTGCCGGTCTACGGCGACGGCCGCAACGTGCGCGACTGGCTCTATGTCGGCGACCATTGCGCCGCGGTCCGCCTGGTGCTGGCGGAGGGCCGAGTGGGCGAGACCTACAACATCGGCGGCGAAACGGAGCGCGCCAACATCGATCTCGTGCGCACGCTGTGCGACATCCTCGACCGGCTGCGGCCGCGCCGGGCCGGCAAGTACGCGGAGCTGATCCGCTTCGTTACCGACCGGCTCGGCCACGACCGTCGCTACGCCATGAACATCGGCAAGATCCGCCGTGAGCTCGGCTGGCAGCCGAAGGAGAGCTTCGAGTCGGGCCTGGAGAAGACGGTGCGCTGGTACCTCGAGAACCTCGAGCGGCACTTCGCCGCCGCCGCCTCGTGAAAGGCATCCTGCTCGCAGGTGGCTCGGGCACGCGCCTGTATCCGGCCACGCAGGTGATCTCGAAGCAGCTCCTGCCGGTGTACGACAAGCCGATGGTGTACTACCCCTTGTCGACGCTGATGCTCGCCGGCATCCGCGACATCCTGATCATCTCGACACCGCAGGACACGCCGCGCTTCGAGCAGCTCCTCGGAGACGGAAAGCAATGGGGCATGCGGCTCTCCTACGCCGTGCAGGAGCGCCCGGCCGGCATACCGCAGGCATTCCTGATCGGCCGCCAGTTCATCGGCCGCGAGCGCGTCGCGCTCATCCTCGGTGACAACATCTTCTTCGGCCACGACCTCGTCCCGATCATGCGCCAGGGGCTCGACCGCGAGCGAGGCGCCACGGTATTCGCGTATCCGGTCAACGACCCGAGCCGCTACGGCGTGGTCGAGTTCGACGCCCAGGGGCGTGCGCTCAGCATCGAGGAGAAGCCGAAGCAGCCGAAGTCGCGCTACGCGCTCACCGGCCTCTATTTCTACGATTCGCGCGTGGTCGAGGTCGCTGCGAGCATCAAGCCTTCGGCGCGTGGCGAGCTCGAGATCACGGATGTCAATCGCGTGTACCTGGAGCGCGGCGAACTGGAGGTGGTGCCGATGAAGCGTGGCATGGCGTGGCTCGATACCGGCACGCACGAGTCGCTGCTCGAGGCGGCCCATTTCATCGAGACGATCGAGCGGCGCCAGGGGCTGAAGATCGCCTGCCCCGAGGAAGTGGCCTACCGCACCGGCTTCATCGACGCCAAGCAGCTCGAGGCGCTGGCGCGCCGGCTGGAGAAGAGCGGTTACGGCGAATACCTGCTGCGCGTCCTTTCGGAGCGGCTTTTCTAATGGACTTCATCGATCTCAAGACGCAATACCGCGCGCTGAAGGGCGAAATCGACGCGCGCATCCAGCGCGTGCTCGACCATGGCCAGTACATCCTCGGACCGGAGATCGCCGAGCTCGAGGAAAAGCTCGCGGGCCGCGTCGGCGCCCGCCATTGCATCAGCGTCGCCTCGGGCACGGAGGCGCTGCTCATCGCGCTCATGGCGCTCGACATCGGTCCGGGCGACGAGGTCGTCACGACGCCTTTCACCTTCGCGGCGACGGCCGAGATGATCGTGCTCCTCGGCGCCCGGGCGGTGTTCGTCGACGTCGAGGAGGACACGGCCAACATCGACGCCGGTCGCATCGAAGCGGCGATAACGCCGAAGACGAAAGCCATCATGCCGGTGTCGCTCTATGGCCAGCCGGCCGACATGGACGAGATCAATGCCCTCGCGGCGCGCCGCGGCATCGCCGTCATCGAGGATGCAGCGCAGAGCTTCGGCGCGCTGTACAAAGGAAGGCAGAGCTGCGCGCTCTCCACCATCGGCTGCACCAGCTTCTTCCCCTCGAAGCCGCTCGGCTGCTACGGCGACGGCGGCGCCATCTTCACCAACGATGCGGCGCTCGCCACCGCGATGCGCGAGATCCGGGTGCATGGGCAGAGCGGCCGCTACCAGCACACGCGCATCGGCGTCGGCGGCCGCATGGATTCGATCCAGTGCGCGGTAGTGCTGGCAAAGCTGCCGCGCTTCGACTGGGAAGTCGAGCGGCGCATCGCGCTGGGACGGCGCTACGACCAGCTTCTATCCCGACTGGCGCCGCGCGCGCGGCCGATCAAGGTGAAGGCCGACCGCACGAGCGTCTACGCCCAGTACACCCTCCGCACCGCCGAGCGCGCGCGCCTGCAGGAGGAGCTCAAGGCGCGCGGCATCCCGAGCGCCGTGCACTATCCGCTTTCGCTGCACCAGCAGCCGGCTTATGCCGCGCACTACACGGGTCAGAGCTTCCCGGTCTCCGAGAAGCTCGCGCGCGAGGTGATCAGCCTGCCGATGAGCGCGGATCTGCGCGAGCCGGACCAGGAGCGCATCGCCGAAGCGCTCGCGCAAGCGCTGCGCCTCGCCGCCTGAAGATTCTGCTGACCGGCCGCGACGGCCAGGTGGGGGCGCGGCTGGCGCAGGCGCTCGCGCCCATCGGCACGGTGCTCGCCACGTCGCGGCGCGAGCTCGACCTCGCGGACGCCGATGCGCTGCGGCAGCACGTACGCGACGCGCGCCCGGATGTCATCGTCAATGCCGCCGCGTATACGGCGGTCGACAAGGCCGAAACGGAAACCGAACTTGCCAGCGCGGTCAACGCCGTAGCGCCAGGCATCTTGGCGGAAGAGGCGAAGCGCCTGGGCGCGCTGCTCGTCCATTATTCGACCGACTACGTCTTCAGCGGCGAAGCGAACGCCCCGTACAAGGAGGGCGACGCCACGGCGCCGCTCAGCGTCTACGGGCGCACCAAGCTCGACGGCGAGGAACGCATCCGCAGCTCCGGCTGTCGGCACGTCATCCTGCGCACGAGCTGGGTGTACGACACCCGCGGGCGAAATTTCCTGCTGACCATCCTCAAGCGTGCGCGCGCCGGCGAGACGCTGCGCGTGGTCGGCGACCAGCAGGGCGTACCGAACTGGAGCGCCATGATCGCGCGCGCGACCGCGGCGTGCATCGAGCGTGGCGGCGAGGGCCTCTTTCATCTGAGCGCCGCCGGTCAGACGAGCTGGCACGGCTTCGCCCGCGAGGCGCTCGGCTATGCCGGCGTGGCGGCGACGCTCGAAGAGATCACCAGCGCCCAATATCCGACGCCGGCGCCGCGTCCGCGCTACTCGGTGCTAGACAACGGCAAGCTCGAGCGTGCCGTCGGTCTTCGCTTTGCCGACTGGCGCGAGGACCTGCGGGCCGCGCTCCTATAATCCGGCACTCTGTCCAACGCAGCGCAAACCATCCTCGTCACAGGAGCGTCCGGCTTCGTCGGCCGTACGCTCCTCGGCATGGCCGCCCGCGGCGAGCTCGAGGGCGCGCCGCGCTTCGTCGCGCTCGCGCCCGAGGTCGATCTGCGCCAGCCGGCGCAGCTGGACGCCGCGCTCGCCAACATCACCTGCGACGCGGTGATTCACCTTGCCGCGATTACCTTCGTGCCCGAATCGTTCGAGCGGCCGCACGAAACCTACGAAATCAATCTGCACGGCAGCATCAACCTGGTCGAAGGCCTGAAGCAACGCGGCTTCCAGGGCGCATTTCTCTACGTCAGCTCCGGCGACGTGTATGGCACGGTGCCGCCCGAGCATCTGCCGGTCGGTGAGGAGCGGATTCCGCGCCCGCGCAATCCCTATGCAGCGAGCAAGCTCGCAGCCGAGGCATACTGCATACAGGCGGGCATCTCGTGGGGCCTGCGCGTGCTGATCGCCCGGCCGTTCAATCACATCGGTCCCGGCCAGTCCGAGCGCTTCGTGCTGCCGGCGATGGCCAAGCAGATCCTGGAGATCAAGCAAGGCAA
>Ga0134121_10004172_pt1 | contig 11856 bp, 10 predicted proteins | sample KB301_FD_96463 | JGI IMG/M metagenome (GOLD analysis project Ga0134121, IMG submission 96463) | Terrestrial soil microbial communities without Nitrogen fertilizer from Kellogg Biological Station, Michigan, USA - KB3-0-1 | ecosystem: Environmental > Terrestrial > Soil > Unclassified ...
AAACGGAACATCTCCGCACCGCTCTTGGCGATCACGCTGTCGGGCTCGATGTACGAGGTCTTCTTGCCCTCGGCCTTGGCGCGGGCCAGCGACGACTTCGAGTAGGGATTACCGTGCTCGTCGAGCACGAAGCCGTGCGTGATCACCTGGCGGTACGGCGCCTTGCCCTGCACGCCGACGCCGGCGAGCAGCGACGAGTGAAACCAGCCGCGGTGCTGATCGGAGCCCTCGAGGTAGAGATCGATGTTCTTGTGCTCGGGATCGCGCGCCGCCATCGCGAGCCATGACACACCGGACTCGAACCACACATCGACGATGTCCTTCTCGCGCTCGAGCTTGTCCGGCCCGGCGCCGCAGCCCTCACACACCGTCCCCGCCGGGACCAGCTCGGTCACCGGCTTGGTCCACCACGCGTCACCGCCTTCTCGCTCGAAGATCTGCGCGACGTGATCCATCGTGTCGGCCTTGGCGTGCGCGGTCCCGCACGCGCCGCAGTGGAACGTCGGGATCGGCGTGCCCCACAGCCGCTGGCGCGACAGCACCCAGTCGGGCCGGTTCTGGATCATCGCGTAGATCCGATCGTGGCCCCACCCCGGGACCCACGTCGTTCGATCGATCTCGGCGAGCGCGCGATCGCGAAACGCTTCGTGGTCCATCGCGATGAACCACTGCGGCGTCGCGCGATACACGATCGGCCCCTTGCAGCGCCAGCAGTGCGCGTACTGGTGCTGCAGGCGATCGGTCGGCGGGTTCAGCAAATACCCGGTGCTCGCCAGGTGCGCGATGATGATCGGGTTGGCCTCCTCGGTCGTCTTCCCGGCCAGCTCGGCGCCGCCCTCGATCCGCACGCCAGCGACGTAGCGCCCCGAATCGTCGATTGGCGCGTACGCCGGCAGCCCGTGCGCCATGCCGGTCTTGAAGTCGTCCGCGCCGTGCCCGGGCGCCGTGTGGACGAGCCCGGTGCCGGTGTCCGCCGTGACGTAGTCGGCGAACCACAGCCGGAACACGTCCTCGGAGCGCGCCCCGCTTTGATCGTGGGCGATGAACGGATGCTGGTAGCGCGCGCCCTCGAGCGCCGCCATCTCGCCCGGCGCGATCTCGATCGCACGGGTCAGGTCGCCGCCACCGATCGCCTTGACGACGGACTCGGCCAGATCGCGCGCGACGATCAGGTATTCCGCCGCATCGCGCGGGTTCGGAAACGCGACGTACGTCAGGTTCGGGTGGGCGACGATCGCGAGGTTCGCCGGCAGCGTCCACGGCGTGGTCGTCCAGATCACCAGCGCGAGCCGCTTGCCCGCGAGCCGCGCGTCGAGCTTGCCTCGCCACTCACCGTCGATCCCTCGGGGAGCGTTGCCCCCCGCCCCACCGGCATAGCCGGTAGGGTTCCCACCCCCCATCTTCTCGCTTCGCTCGCCGATCAGCGGCATCTTGACGTACACGCTCGGTGACGTGTGGTCCTTGTACTCGATCTCGAACTCGGCGAGCGCCGTCTTGTCGCGCGGACACCACACCACCGGCTTCTTGCCGCGATACAGGTAACCGCCGCGCGCGAACGTGGCGAGCGCACGGGCGATCGCGCCCTCGTACGCCGGATCGAGCGTCAGGTACGGGTGCGCCCAGTCGCCGAGCACGCCGAGCCGCTTGAACTCCGTGCGCTGGATGTCGACGAACCGCATCGCGAAGTCGCGGCAGTGGCGGCGAAACTCCGCGGCGGTCATCGCCGCGCGCTTGTCGCGGATCGCCGGATCGCGCTCCACCGCGAGCTCGATCGGCAGGCCGTGGGTGTCCCAGCCCGGCACGTACGGCGTGCGAAACCCGGCCATCGTGTGCGACTTGACGACGATGTCCTTCAGGATCTTGTTGAGGATGTGGCCGTAGTGCAGGTGGCCGTTCGAATACGGCGGCCCATCATGCAAGAGGAACAGCGGCGCATTCGCACGCGCGGCGCCGATCCGCTCGTACAGCTTGGTGTCCTCCCACCAGGCGAGGATCTCGGGCTCGCGCTTCGCCAGATCGCCCCGCATCGGAAACGGGGTATCCGGAAGAATCACCGTGTCCTTGTATTTCGACTTCGGCTCCTGGCCAGACATCAGGCGGCGACCATAGCCGATCTGCGTCCCCGCCGTCCGCATGCCGGCGTCCGTCTGCCGAGCTAGGATGGCGCATGGCCGATGAAATCCGCCCGCGCGCATCGTGGGACGAATACTTCATGAGCATCGCGCAGGTCGTCGCAACCCGCTCGACCTGCCCGCGCAAGTACGTGGGCGCGGTGCTCGTTCGCAATCGCACCATCCTGTCGACCGGCTACAACGGCTCGATCCGCGGCATGCCGCACTGCTCGGATTCGGGGCACATGATGGAGGACGGTCACTGCGTCGCGACCATCCACGCCGAGGCCAACGCGATCATTCAAGCCGCGCGCAACGGCGTCAACATCGATGGCGCGACCAACTACGTCACCGCGAGCCCGTGCTGGAACTGCTTCAAGCAGCTGGCCAACGCCGGCATCGTCCGCATCGTGTACGGCGAGTTCTATCGCGACGATCGGATCTTCGAGATCGCCAGGCAGATCGGCGTCGAGCTGGTCCACGTGCCGCTGCCCGGCGTCGCGCTGCCGCGACTGCCGCCGTCAGGGCCGGCTTGATCCACTTCAGGATCGCTCGCGTCGAGCACACCAGCCCATATCACACACTGAACACTCGTTCGGACTCTGGACGGACTCAGGACGTTCAAACCGTAGCCGCAGGTACTAATTCCGGATTCGTTGTTGTCATTTGTCAATTCATTTGTTGAGATCGATCGTCAGCTCGGCCTAGCCTACGTTCCCATGCGCCGGTCTGCCCTGCTCATCGTCGCTGGCCTGGTCATCGGTTCCGGGTCCGGCATCGAGCCCCTGTGGGCCGCTCCTGCCAAGCCGGCCAAGCCGGCCTCCGCCGCGCGGCGCAACATCAACGACAAGGGCACGATGAAGCAGTGCACCGAGCGCGGCGGCAAGAAGGCTTGCAAGCGCGTCGCGGTGTTTCAGGGCCACAACGCCGCGCAGACGGCGCTGCGGGTCGATCCGCTCGACAAGCCGTCTGGCAACGTCTGGGTGCGCGCCGAGAACCTCGGCGAAGAATTCCAGGGCAACATCTACAAAGAAGACGGCAGCTTCGACGACGCCGCGCTCGCCAAGCTCGACGATATGTGGCGCGACACCAAGGGCGGTGAAGTCCGCGCCGTCCGTGCCGAGCTCTACGAGCACCTGTCGCGAATCTGCGATCACTATCCCGGCCAGCGCGTCGACATGGTCTCGGGCTTCCGGTTCCACGAGCGCGATTCGAGCCGCCACTACCACGCATCCGCGATGGATATCCGGATCAAGGACGTCTCGATCCGCGAACTCTACAACTTCGCCGAGACCCTCGATGTCGGCAAGGACGAGGGCGGCGCGATGGGCATCGGGCTCTACCCGACCAGCCAGTTCATCCACGTCGACTTCCGCGCCCCCGGCGAGCCGAGCTACCGCTGGACCGACTGGTCGGGACACGGCGGCGGCGGCAAGAAGAAGCCGACCGGACGCACGCAGCCCGCCCGCAAGCCGGTCAGCTGATCGCACGCAGCTTCGATCGTTTTTGCACATCAACGCTGCGACCGGCGGTCACCCGCGCGATCCGTGGATGCGCATTTCGACGTTCGCCCTGGCAGTTGCCTGTCAGTCCCTGAGCGTAGGGTCGAAGCGTGTTCGGGGAACAACTGGATCTGTTCGGGGATCGGAACCTCCTGCTCGAAGATGCGCGCCGCGCGCTCGCGGAAGGCCGCACCCAGGATGCATGTCGTGAGCTGTTCCGCCTCCATGGTTGCTATCCCGAAGATCCCGGGATCGCGGAAGAACTCGAGGTCGTACGTACGCTGATACTCCGGATCGGCGAGATCGAGGCGATGGCTCCCGGCGAACGCCCGCGCCGGCTCGTGGAGCTCGCGCGTGCCACGACGTCAGGCATCCGCGCACAACTGCTGCGCCGTGCTGCCGCCGAGCTGCGCCAGGCATCAGGTCCAGCGGCCCTGCTCGACAACAGGGCGGCCAGCGTCCTCCTGCTCGAGGCAGGGGATATCCACACCGCCTGGGCAGCCGCCGTCGAGGCGATGCGTGACAGTCCACGCACGCGGTTCCTCGTCTATCTCGGCGATGTCGAATATCGCCTCGATCACCGGGCCCGCGCCCGCATGCGCTATCGCGACGCGCTCGCCCGCGATCCGTATGACGTCGACTGGGAGGAGCTCGCCGATGACGACGTGAAGGCCTTGCCCGACATCGCGCGGACCGAGTTCGAGCTAGAAGATGGCCTGGCCTGGGCCGCACCGGTCGGTGTCGTCGTGCGCGTGCTCCCCGTCGGCGATCCGCCAGCGCCGGCCCCACGCGAGGGCCGGCCGGGGGAGCCACGTCCTCAAGCACTGGAACACGCGCACGAGTTCTTGCGCGCCCTCATCCGCGCCACCCAGGATCGCGGCGTGAACGCGCTCGGCGCACGCCGGCAAATGAAAGCGCTGGCGCCGCAGCTCCTGGCCGCTTACCTCGCGCACTGATCCTGGCCGATGGCGCCCTCAGGCGCGCGCGGCGGGTGACTTGCGCGGCCGGGCGGCGTCCGCGAGGAGCTCGGCGGCGTGGGCCTTGGCCTTCGAGGTCGCATGGCCGCCCAGCATGCGGGCGAGCTCGTCCTTGCGCGCGGGTGCGCCCAGCTTGCGCACGTGGGTCTCGGTGCGCCCGGCGAGCTCGGTCTTCTCGACGTGAAAGTGCTGATCGGCGTACGCGGCGATCTGCGGCAGGTGGGTGACGCACAGCACCTGGCGATGATCGGCGACCGCCCGGATCTGCGACCCGACGACCTGCGCGGTCGCGCCGCCGATGCCGGTGTCGACCTCGTCGAATACGTAGGTCGCGACCTCGTCGGCGCGCCGCAGCGCGAGCTTGAGCGCGAGCATGATCCGCGACAGCTCGCCGCCGGAGGCGACCTTGGTGAGCGGCCGGGTGTCTTCGCCCTTGTTCGAGGCGAGCATCAGCTCGATGCGATCGGCGCCGGTCGGGCCCAGCGTGCGGGGCTCGACGACGACGCTGAGCCGCGCCGAGCCCATGCCGAGCTCGACGAGCGCCGCGCCGACCTCCTTCTCGAGCCGGCGCGCCGCCTGCTTGCGGCTCCTGGTCAGCGCTCCGGCGGCGGTGACCGCGGCCGCTTCGACGCCGGCACGCAGCGCCGCCAGCTCGGCGAGCCGCGCCTCGCGCCCGGTCAGCGCCTCGAGCTCGCCGCGTAGCTCGGCGGCCTTCGCGATCACCTCGTCGAGCGAGCCGTTGTGCTTGCGGGTCAGCCGGCGGATCAGCGCGAGCCGCTCGTCCAGCCAGGCCAGCCGCTCGGGATCGCCTTCGAGCTTGTCGGCATAGTCGCGCAGCTGATCGGCGGCGTCGTCGATCAGCGTCTCGATCTCGCCGAGCTGCCGGGTGACCGGCTCGAGCCCCGGATCGGTGCGCGCCGCACGCTCGACCTCGCGCAGGGCCGCCGCGACCCGATCGCGCGCGCTGTCGTCACCCCCGTAGAGCGATTCCTCGGCCGCGCGCGCGGCGGCCTGTAGCTGATCGACCGCGGCCAGCCGCGCCCGCTCGATGTCGATCGCCGCGTCCTCGCCAGGCCTGAGCGCGGCGCCATCGAGCTCCTCGAGCTGATAGCGCAAGTAGTCGAGGCGCGCCTCGCGCGCGCGTTCGTCGCCGCCGAGCGCGGACAGCTCGTCACCTACGCGCCGCAGCTCGGCCCACGCCGCGGCCATCGCCGCCACGAGCGCCGGCTCGCCGGCAAACGCGTCGAGGATCTCGAGGTGGCGGCCCGGGTCGACCAGGCCCTGGTGCTGGTGCTGGCCCGACAGGTCGACCAGCAGGGCGCCGAGCTCGGCGAGCCGCGCCAGGGTCGTCAGCGCGCCGTTGACATAGGTCCGGCTGCGTCCGCCGCGCTGGATGACGCGGCGAATGAACACCTCGCCATGTTCGCCACGCGGCAAGCCGGCGCCCTCGATGACGCCGGCGACCCGCGCCGCCAGATCCTCCGGCACCTCGACGATGGCCTCGACGACCGCCTCGTCGGCGCCGGCGCGCGGAATGTCCGCCGACGCACGCCCCCCGCGCAAGAGATTGACCGCTTCCACGATCAGCGACTTGCCGGCACCGGTCTCGCCGGTGAGCACGTTCATGCCCTCCCCGAGCTCGATCGCGACATCGCTCAAGATCGCGAAGTTGGTGACTCGCAGGTGCCGCAGCATCACGTACCTCCCTTGCGCGCTCCCCTGTCCGAGCGCGCGCCCCAGTGCAGCTTGTCGCGCATCACGTCGAAGAAGCTCTGCCGGGACGCGAACATCACCAGGGGCGCGGCCGCCGCGGTGATCTCGACGATGTCGCCGGGCAGGAACGAGTGGCCCCACTGGGCATCGACGGTGATGAGCACGCCGCGCACGTCGGCGCCGAGCTCCAGGCGAATCGTGTTGCTCGCCGAGATCACGAGCGGCCGGTGGGTCAGCGCGTGCGCGCAGATCGGGGTCAACGTCATCGCCGCCTGGCCCGGCAGCACGATCGGCCCGCCCGCGGCCATGTTGTAGGCGGTCGACCCGGTTGGCGTCGCGACGATCAGCCCGTCGGCGCGGTACGACGCCACGAACTCATCGTCGACGAACGCCTCGACCTCGACCAGGCGGGCCATCGCGCCTTGATGAAGCACGGCGTCGTTGAGCGCGTAGCGGACCACCGGATCGGCGCCGTGGCGCCGGAACGTCACCGCGAGCCGCATCCGCCGGGTCTGGGTCAGCGCCCCGGACATCGCTTCGGCGAGCGCCTGCTTGGCGTTCTTCGGTGCGAACCCGACGAGGAAGCCGAGCTGGCCGAGGTTGATCCCGAGCACCGGGCGCCCGTGATCCGCGACGAGCCGCGACGCGCGCAGCATCGTCCCATCACCGCCGAGCACGACCGCGAGATCGACCGCCGCGCCGAGTTCTTCCTCGGGAACGACCTCGCACCCTGCCGGCGAGATCTGATCCTCGGCGGTCACGACCGGGACGTGCCCCTGCGAGCGCAGCCACGGCACGAGCTCCTCGAGCAAGACACCCGCTTCCGACTTGTCGGGCTTTAAGATGAATCCGACTCTGTGCACGCCCCTGTCGTATCACACCCAGCTGACACTGAACGATCGTACAGGCCGTGCGTTCGTGCGGTTTCGCTCGATGATCCGTCGAAACACGGCGCCGGGACGTCACCGGCGCCCCACTTCCTATTATGGTGCGCGCGCCATGTCAACCGCCCCGGTGCTGCAGTTCATCGACGAGACCCTCACCGGCGAGACGCTGCGCGATCACGAGGTCCGGCTCGGCGTCTCCGAGACCGTCCCGGCCCGGGAGCTGCTCCAGCTGCGGTTCGGCGACAACGCCGAGAGCGCCTGCGAGGCCTTCGCACGCGGGGCGTTTCGCCTACAGGTCGCCGGAGACACCATCGAGTCGCTGGACGCGCACGTTCACCTGGTCCCGGGGTTGGCGGTCAAGCTGATCCGGCTCGGGCCACCGGCCGAGCACTACTGAGGTGGGTGGCCCCCCCCCAAGACCTGTTCCCGGCTACGCACTTGACAGGCGTTTCGCGGTCTTGTAGACGATCCACCTTCGAGTAACGCCCATGATGATGACGACGCAGAAGAGCTCCTGGCTCACCAAAGAGGCCGGCGAGGCACAACGCGAATGGTACGTGATCGATGCGACCGGCCATACGCTGGGCCGCCTCGCGTCACGGATCGCGCTCGTGCTCCGCGGCAAGCACAAGGCCACGTACACCCCGAACGTCGATATGGGCGATTTCGTGATCGTGCTCAACGCCGGCGGGGTCCGGCTGACCGGTACCAAGCCGGACAAGAAGCTGTACCAGCACCACACGCTGTTCCCTGGCGGAATCCGTACCCGGCTCGCGAAGGAAGTGCTGGCCGATGACCCGGAGCGCGCGATCCGCGAGGCGGTGTGGGGCATGATGCCCAAGGGGCCGCTGGGCCGCCGCATCGTCAAGAAGCTCAAGATCTACCGTGGCACCGAGCACGACCACGCGGCGCAGAAGCCGCGCGTCCTCGAGATCAAGAACTAAGCCATGGTGCGAAGCGACATGCCGGATGCGAAGCATACGGCGGACCTGCGAAGCAGGTCTGGCGTGACTGAACGACAAGTGAAGAACTAGGCTGGGAGTCCATTCGATGCAGAAAACGTATGCAACCGGCCGCCGCAAGACTGCTGTCGCCCGCGTGTGGCTGACCGCCGGCGAAGGCAAGTTCATGATCAACGAGCGCAGCGACGAGGATTACTTCTCGCGCCCGACCGCACGCATGGTGATCCGCCAGGCGCTCGAAGAAGTCGCCCTGCTCGCGCAATATGACGTGCACGCGACCGTCCGCGGTGGTGGCATTGCCTCGCAAGCCGGCGCGATCCGTCATGGCATCACGCGCGCGCTGATGAAGGTCGACAGCGATCTGCGCCCCAAGCTCAAGGCAGCCGGATACGTCACCCGCGATCCGCGCAAGAAGGAGCGCAAGAAGTACGGTCAGAAGGCCGCGCGCGCTCGCTTCCAGTTCAGCAAGCGCTGAGCGTCTTCGTACGTCCGGGCACAGCCGAGCGCAATCGGCTGTCCCGGGCATCCCGCGGGGGTGCCTCGCGGCGTTGCTCATCTCCGCATCGCGTTGCCCGCGGTGACGCTACGGGCCGCTGTGAACGCGGCCAAGCCGTAGTACGATCGCCACGTGCGGTTCCGCGCGACGATCCTCGTCAAGCTGCTGGTCGCGCTGGTCGTGCCGGTCGTCGCGCTGTTCACGCTGTTCGCGTTCGTGGCGTACGAGGTCAGCCGGCGCGATCTCGACCACGAGCTGGGCCAGCGCCTCGAGGCGATCGCGACGTCGGCGACCACCCAGATCCGCGGCAAGTACCTGACCGAGCTCGCGCCGGGCGACGAGGGCGACCGCGGTTACCAGAACGCGGTCAAGAAGCTCGACGCGGTGGCCAGCGTGACGGGCGCACACCTGTTCGTGTTCGACCACAACTACAATGCGCGCGCCGATACCAAGAGCGGGGTTCCGATCGGCACCCATTACTTCCGCGCCGAGCTCGATCGCGCCGAGCTCGAGCGCGTGTTCTCGCAGGGCCTCACCGCCTCGTCGGTGACATTCGTCGGCAACAACAACGAGACCTACAAGACCGGCTACGCCCCGGTGCGCGCCTCGGAGGCCGATCCACAGATCGTCCTGGCGCTCGGCGCCCAGGCGCCCGCGTTCTATTTCTCGCGGCTCGCCGACCTCCGCGATCGCCTGTTCGCCTGGGGCGCGGGGCTCCTGGTGGTCAGCGTCACCGCCGCGTTCCTCGCGACGCTCCTCATCACGCGGAACATCCGGCGGCTGGTCGCGGCGGCCGAGCGGATCGGCGGCGGCGACCTGCGCGAGCCGGTGCGCGTGGCAACGCACGACGAGGTCGGCGTCCTCGGCCAGACGATGGAGCGCATGCGCCAGCAGCTCGCGGAGCGCGACGCGCGCACCCAGCAGATGCTCGCCGGCATCGCCCACGAGGTTCGCAACCCGCTCGCGGGCATGACGCTGTTCATCGGGATCCTGCGCGACGAGCTGCCGGATCACGACGAGCGCCGCGGTCACGTCGAACGGATCCGGCGCGAGCTCGGCTACCTCGAGCGCGTCGTCAACGACTTCCTGGAGTACGCGCGGCGCCCCCAGCTGGAGCTCGGCGACGTGCCGTGCGATTCGCTGTTCGCCGAGGTCGCGCAGCTGGCGACCACCGACGACGTACTGATCGACGTCGCGCCGTGCGCCGGGCTCACCGCGCATGCCGACCGCGCACAGCTCCGCCGCGCGGTGCTGAACCTGGCCAAGAACGCGGTCCAGGCAGCGAGCGCGGACGGCCACCGCGGCCGCGGCGCGGTACGCCTGTCGGCGCGCAAGCACGGCGACGAGCTCGAGCTCGCGGTGTGGAACCGCGGCAAGGAGATCCCGGCGGCGACCTGCGAGCGATTGTTCGAGCCGTTCTTCACGACCCGTGAGAAGGGGACCGGCCTGGGCCTGGCGTTCGTGCGCGAGATCGTCGCCGACCACGGCGGCCGGATCGAGGTCGCGAGCGCCAACGGCGAGACCACGTTCACCCTCGTGCTCCCGGGCGCCGGTGCCGGGCGGCGCTTGCCAACCGCCACCGGCTGGGCGCAGGGCGGCAGCGCGTGAATGCAACACCTGTCACCGTCGGCAACTCCGGCCGGTGTACGATGTGATGGCGGCATGTCCACGATCCTGATCATCGACGACAACGAGACCATCCGTGATGGCCTCGCGCACACGGTCAAGAAGCTCGGGCACGACGCCGTCACCGCCGCGGGCGGCTCGGCGGGCATCGATGCCTTCAAGGCCAAGCGCGCCGACTTCGTGATCACCGATCTCAAGATGGACGGCCCGTCCGGCGTCGACGTGCTGCGCGCGCTGACGACCCTCGATCCCGACGTACCGATCATGATCATCACCGGGTTCGGCACGGTCGAGACCGCGGTCGAGGCGATGAAGCTCGGCGCGTTCGATTTCATCACCAAGCCGATCCAGCCCGAGGTCGTGCGGCTCAAGACCGAGCGCGCGCTCGAGCTGTGCGCGGCGCGTCGCGGCCGGCGGAAGGCCGACGCCCTCACCGACTACCTGAGCGCGGAGGCCGACGGCCACTTCCCCGAGCTCGTCGGGGGCGGCGAGCGGATGCTGGCGGTGCGCCGCACCGTCGAGAAGGTCGCCGCGAGTGACACCACGGTGTTCATCGCGGGCGAGAGCGGCACCGGCAAGGAGCTGGTCGCGCGCGCGATCCACCGGCTCAGCAAGCGTGCGAATGGCCCGTTCATCAAGGTCAACTGCGGCGCGCTGACCGAGACCCTGCTCGAGAGCGAGCTGTTCGGGCACGAGAAGGGCGCGTTCACCGGCGCGATCAAGCAGAAGCTCGGCCGGTTCGAACTCGCCGACAACGGCACGCTGTTCCTCGACGAGGTCGGCGACGTGCCACCCGCGATGCAGGTGAAGCTCCTGCGCGCGCTGCAGGAGCAAGAGTTCGAACGCGTCGGCGGCGAGGCGCCGATCAAGGTCGACGTGCGCGTCGTCTCGGCCACCAACAAGAACCTCGAGGCCGAGGTGGCGTCCGGACGGTTTCGCCAGGACCTGTTCTTCCGCCTGCACGTCCTGCCGGTCAAGCTGCCGCCGCTTCGTGAGCGCCGCGAGGACATCCCGATCCTGGTCGCGCACTTCATCGCGAAGCTCGCACCCAAGACCAACTCGCGGGTCCGCGCGGTCGGCGACGCCGCGCTCGGCCGCATCATGGCGTATCACTGGCCGGGCAACGTGCGCGAGCTCGAGAACGCGATCGAGCAGGCCCTCGTGTTCGCCGAAGGCGACGAGATCACGCCGGCCGCGCTGCCCCAGTTTCTGCAAGGCGGCGCGGAGGAAGACCGGCTCGACGTGCCGCGCGAGCTCTCGCTCCCCGAGATCCTCGACGATCTCGAGCGCCAGCTGATCCTCAAGGCCTACGCCAAGGCCAGCCGCGTCAAGACCGAGACCGCGCGCCTGCTCGGCATCAAGACCTCGGCGCTGTATTACAAGCTCGAAAAGTACGGCATCGAGTAACCAACCGCTCCCCATCTAGTCCGTTGCCGGCGTCGCTCTGCCCCGAGACGCGACCTACCCGTCCCAACACCTTCGCGTCTTCCCCAACACCCTCCCCACGTCCTTCTCGCCCAGCAGGTGCGGCCCAACGCCCCTGCCCTTTGCCCTGCCCCAAACGCCCTGCCCCTGCCCCTGC
>Ga0134121_10004173_pt1 | contig 11856 bp, 12 predicted proteins | sample KB301_FD_96463 | JGI IMG/M metagenome (GOLD analysis project Ga0134121, IMG submission 96463) | Terrestrial soil microbial communities without Nitrogen fertilizer from Kellogg Biological Station, Michigan, USA - KB3-0-1 | ecosystem: Environmental > Terrestrial > Soil > Unclassified ...
CGTCAACAAGCACCGCGTCCACCTTCTTGCGCAAGATGTCGTCGAGAGCATCTTCGGGATTGGGGTGATCCACTACCTTGGCGAAGAAATCCTTTTGACTGACCTTCATGGCGCCTAACTCGCGTTCGAGAAACAGATGGCAGTGTTCGGGGCTGCGCTTGGGGATCGAGAGCACTTTGCCCTTGAGATTTGCCAGGGAAGTCGCCTTGTTATCGTCTAGCACGACAATACACGCCTTGAGGTTGCGCTGGCGTTGAACAGCGATGATGAGCGGCTTCAGCTTGGGATAACTTTGCCGTGCCCAGGCAAACTCAAATCCCTGGAAAACGCCCAGCTGCACGGCTTTGTCATTGAGCTTTTTGCCCAGAGCCCCGGCGTCATCGGTTTTGACAACCTCACCCTTGAAACCAGTTTGATCCTGCAGCAGGGCCTCGAAATCAGGAATCAACGTGTCGATCTTGGCGTCTGAAAGATCGCGGAACATCGAGTTGGCCACGCCAATCTTGATGGTCTCAGGTTGCTTTTGTTGACCCGGCGCCAACGAGGCGCCAATTGCCATGGCAAATACCGCGGCGCTGACGATGGCTGTTATGCTTCGGACATTCATGAGTGACTCCTTGGTGCGGCCGTGACTGCAGAGTATTTTATGGACTTGATCTATGGCTGGCGGAGTTCGGCTGGCTGTAAATGGCAGTCCCTTTCAACAAACCAGCCAATGAGATATAACCAATCCACGATGGACGACACAACGCATGGCAGCGGCATAATGACGTGGAGGGCCGGACATGGTGCACCGACAACGGGAGTATGACGGCGACCTGCGCCAGCTCGGGTCGATGCGCGCCTTCCTTCGTGAAGTTTGCCAGGAGTGCTGGCATGGTGAACCGGCCGATGAAAAGCTGATCCACCGGCTCGCCCTGGCCCTGACCGAGGCGGCATCGAACATCATCCTGCACAGCTTTGAGGGCCAGCAGCACAAATCGATCACCATGACCGTTGCGGCGGACGACAATCAGGTGGACGTAACCTTTATGCACACCGGCAAACCATTCGATCCCGAATCAGCGGCGGAACCGGTCTTTGACGGCAGCCGCCAGGGTGGTTTCGGAGTGTATCTTATTCGCAAGTGCGTCGATGAGGTTCAGTACGGTCAAGATGATCAAGGGCGGTGCGTTATGCACTTGGTGCAAAAACGGAAACAGAGTCACAAAGGAGTGAGCCATGAAGCACAAGGTTGAGAAAATTGGCGAGGTGACGATCGTCGCGGTGAATGAGGAAGAACTCGACGCCGGCAACGCCGATGAATTTCGCCGCGAGATGGCGCCGGTGCTGAAGACCTGTCGCCAGCTGGTTCTCGACCTGAGCCAAGTCCAGTTCATGGACAGCCGCGGCTGCGGGGCGATCCTGTCCTGCCTGAAACACGTATCCACCTCAGGCGGCGATCTCAAGCTCTGTCGAGTGACCGAGCCTGTCCTCATGGTTTTCGAACTGATTCGCATGGACCGCATTTGCGAGATTGTCAGCACCAGGGAAGACGCGGTGCAGGCGTTCCAGAATAGTAGTGGCCAGGCCTAATGAATTCAACGCAAGCGCTCCAATTTTGAACCAAAGCCAAGGTCTCGTACATCGGCGCAGAAGCTGCAAATGTCTTTTTCTTCTTGGTCGCGCTCGGATCGCCGGTCGGCGGCGGTGCATGATCCTCCTTCGCGGGCGGCCCAAGCAATTCCGTCAGCAGCGGCTTCAGAGCATCCGCCCAAACCTGGTAACCCTTCAGGCTCAAATGCAGCCGATCCCCGGTCATGCCCTCCAGTAGCTTGCCGTCCTTGTCCGCCAGCTTGTCGTTAATGTTGAGGTAGCGGATCGTCTTGCCGTCCGCGAACTTGGCGATGTTGTCATTGATCTTGTTGATCGACGGCATCACCGCCGTCGCCTTCGGTCCGTCGTTGCGCGGCAGAATTCCCATCAAGATGATCGTGGCCTTGGGCGCTTTTTCACGCATGGTATCGAGCACCGCTTTGATGCCCTTGGTAATGTCGGCCACCTTGGCATCGCTCGCGGGAGCACTGCCGACATTGTTGGTGCCCGCGAGCAGCACGATCACTTTGGGATGAACGCCCTCCAGCTCGCCATTCTGCAATCGCCAAAGAATGTTCTGAATATTGTCTGCCCCCCAGCCATAATTGGCCGCGTTCCAGCCGAAGAAATTCTCGTTCCAGTTCGCCAGGAATTGCGGATAGTCCGTGGCCCGCCAGCGGCGCGTGATGGAGTCGCCCGCGAAATACACATCGATGCGGCCCTTCTTGAGATTGGCGAGCATCTGCTCGTGAGCCAGTTTGGAATTGGCGTCGGTGCGAGGCGCCGGTTTATCGGCTTGCGCCAAAGCCGTCTGATGGGGCAAGCTCAACAGCAACAGCGCTGTGAAGAGCGAAAATACACGCGCGTCCATAACTTGCTTCCAAAGGTAAAATCGAGAAGCCACAAAGGCGGACGACGTGAGTTATATCCGACGCACCACGGCTCGACACCGTGTCGCAGTTTTGTTCTAATCCACGCAGAATTCCACTCATCACACAAAGGAGGCGCGCCGATGTCCGTGACCTTCGAGAATGCCGCCGAACTGGTGCAAAGGTTGGGCAATATCCCTCTGGAACGCATCTGCTTCACACCACCGCCAGGCACCGCCACCGAGCGCGATCTGCTCAACGCGATGCGCCGTAACGACCGCCTTTACGAACTCGTCGATGGCACCCTGGTGGAGAAAACGATGGGACTCAGCGAATCAATGATCGCAGGCCAGGTTTTAATCGAGATCGGCGTATTTGCCCGCCAGAAGGATCTCGGCATCCCCGCCGGCGCTGACGGCACAGTGCGATTACTCAAAGGGCTCGTTCGTATCCCAGATGTTTCCTTCTTCTGCTGGGACAAACTGCCTGGCCGTGTGCTGCCGTCCGAACCGATTCCCGATTTGTTCCCCGACTTGGCGGTCGAAGTCCTCAGCGAAAACAACACGCCCCAAGAAATGGAACGCAAATTACGCGAATACTTTCTTGCCGGCGTACGACTCGTTTGGATGATCGACCCGCGCAAGCGCACGGCGGCAGTATACACTACCCCCGACGCTCCCGCCGCCACTCTTGACGAAACGCAATCCCTGGACGGCGGCAAGGTGTTGCCCGGCTTCACACTGCCATTATCGGAGTTGTTCGCGCGTCTGCCCGCCGCGCCGAAGAAGATGCACTCGTCGCGCAAAAAGAAGGCTTAAGAACTATCGCTTCGCCCCCACGTCCGGCGGCCGTTTGCCCACCGTTACGTCAATCGTCTGCCGTTGTCCGCCGCGTATGACCTCCAGCTGGGCTTTCTGGCCCACTTTCGTTTCCATGATGAGCTGCCGCAAATGCCGCAGCGCATAGACGGGACTGAGCTGCTCGCCATTGTAAGACAAAATGACATCGCCCGTCTTGTCTCCCGCCTTGCTGGCCGGTTCACCGGAGGTGACTTTGCCAACACGTACCGCCCCCATCGTGGTCCACTTCTGCGCTTGCTCGTGCGGCAACTCCGCCAGTTCCGTGCCGAGGTAGCCGCGAATCACCTCGCCGTGTGTCTTGAGTTGATCGTAAACGTCCTTGGCCGTGTTGCTGGGAATGGCGAAGCCGATGCCCTGGCTGAAGCCGGTGTCGCTGGCGATGGCGAAGTTGACGCCAATCATTCGGCCACGTTGGTCAAAAAGCGGGCCGCCGGAGTTGCCTTTGTTGATCGGAGCGTCGGTTTGCAGCACCTCGACGGCGTCGTAGCGGTCCAGGAGTCGGCCCTTGGCGCTGATGATGCCGTGGGTGACGGTGTGCTTGAGGCCAAGCGGATTGCCCAGGGCCAGCACCAGATCGCCGCGCTCAACGGTATCACTGTTGCCGAACTCGACCTTGAACTCGTCGTCCTCACGCAGAACGCCGGGAGGCGCCGCCGGCAAATGCAGCACCGCCAAGTCGGTCATGGGATCGGTCTTGATGCGCTCTTCCGGCACCACGATAGTGCGGCCGCTGGCGAATGTGACCCGCACCTTGCTGGCGGCGGCGACGACATGGTAGTTCGTCAAAACCCACTCGGGTTCGACAATGATGCCCGAGCCCGAGCCTGCAAGCAAAATCTCTTCGTTGGTGTCCGGATCGCGGACCTTGGGAAAATCCTTGTGCGCTTTGTTGGCAGGCTCGCGCGCGTCCGCGTAACTGGTGAGGTTGACAACACAGGGAGAAACCTTACGGACGACATCGCGAAAGCCCAGCGTGACCAGATCGAGACGCTTGTCGAGCAGCTGCAGACGCTCATCGGCGGCGTCGGCCTCGGCACGCAGTTCAGCACGGCGGCGTTGATAAGCGGCATCGGCTTCGGCACGCGCTTCAACGGCTCGCCAGCGCGCTGCCAGCTGCGGAGCGGCCCAGGCGCCAATGACGAAAACGCTGAGGAAGCAGGTCAGCGAAAACAGGAGGGTGGTGACGCCGCGCATCGACCAGCCACGCGCCGGAGCGGCCGGCGTTGGCGGCACAGGAGCCGAAGCGGGCGTAGGCGTCGCGACAGCATGGGGAGTTTCCGTTGTGATTGCCTGAGAAAGCGGAGAAGCAGATTCAAGGGGGTCCATCGGTTGTTCCTCAAGTGCGGGTACTTCTATGCTGCCTCACGCGGACATACATTGCGAGTGCTGACAGCCGGCCGTGCCCGAATATGACATTAACAGAACTCGCACACGGGTTCCAACCCTGGGCCGCCATTTCAACTGGATTTTTTCCGGGAGCGCTCGTCATGTCCACACCTCAATCTCCGCTGGACGATCTGGCCCGCCAACTCCGCCCCAAAGACATTTCCGAAACCTCCGGCTTCGACGCCAAGGAACTGCTCGAAGACACCGAAAAGAAAATCGATCAAATCGAAATGCTCGGCGAGGAAGAAGCCGCCGGCTTCCGGCCACCCGCAGTCTCGCAGATCAGTCCGGGCATGCGTTTCCTGCACTCCAGCCGCACCATTCATCAGCTGGTCACCGACCGCAACCGAGCCGTCGGCATTTTCCTCGCCGTGGCCGGTTTGCTGTGGACAGCCTCTGCCGCCGCGATGAATGCCCACGACGACCCCGGCTACATCATCCCGCTGTCCACGGTCAAACGCTGGTGCATGCCGTTCACCTTCGCGGTGATGACGGTCCTGGCGGTATTCGTGGCCTTTCTGCTGATCCGCACCCGCGTCGGCCTGATTTACGAAGTGGCGAAAATGAACGTCCTGCTCGGCCTGCCCATTGGCCGCGTCAAACGCATTCAACCGCTCAGCATCTTTTTCATCATGCAGGCGATGGTCAGCCTCGGCGGCGGCTGTTCGGCGGGATTGCTGGCGGCACAATTACTGTGGCTCAACGACGTGGGGCATCCTGCAATATTGGCGACATTAATCGGCGCAGCGGTTAGTATTGGCTTGATGGTGCTGTATGTGCTGACGGTGAAGCACATCACTTCGGATGACAAGCTGGAAAAGGGAAACTGATTCATTCAGCTGCGAACCAGCTTATCGCCCATCTTCTGCACCTGATGCAGCGATGCCCCCAGCTCCTTTTGAGCTGTGCGCAACTTGACGATGGCCGACTCGAACTTCTGCAGACATTGCTCCACGTCCTGCGCCGTGCTGCCAGGCAACATCAAACACGACGACAGGTCCTTGATCGCCGGCTCGACCTCGGTCTCCATGACGCTCAACAACGACCGGCTCATCGTGTCGGATTCAATGGTCGCCTTGTGCAATGAAGAGAGCAAAAGGCCATGCGTGCCAGGGTCGACGGTGTGATGCGGATCGAGATGAATGTCCTCGGCGTCCTTGGCGTGGCCGTTGCCTTGTGGAGTGCCCGCCGACGGGCCGGCCGGTTGGGCCGCCGCGCCATGCAGCGCCGCTTCGCATTGCTCCAAACCTTGTTTGGCCTTGTCCCACGTCGGCCGTGCCGCCAGGGCTTGCTTGTAATGGGCCAACGCCAGGCTGTATTGCTGCTTCTCGAAATAAAGATTGGCAATGTTGTAATGGGCGTCGAACATGCGCGGGTTGATGCGCACCGCTTCGCGATAAGCCTGAATCGCCATGTCGATCTGACCCTTGCGACGATAAACAATGCCCAGATTGTAAAAACCCTCCGCCCGGTTGTGATCCAGTTGAATGCCGCGCCGCAAAACGGGGATCGCCTCGTCGAGCATATCCATGCGGTTGTAAATGGCCCCGAGATTGATGTGAGCCCCCGCCCGGTGCGGATCGAGGCGGGTCACTTCCTTGAAGTGATAGGCGGCGCTGGGCAGGTCGTTGAGCAGAAAACAAACCGTGGCCATGCCGTAATGCACTTCCGGGGCGTCGGACTTGAGGCCCAGCGCTTGCATGTACAGGCCGCGGGCGGTGCCATTGTCGCCTTGGGCGACGGCGTGCTGCGCCTTTTGATACAGACTGTCCACGGATTCTTTGGCCATGATGACGGCCCCGCGTCTTTCGTGGATGGGAGAGCGAGTCTGCCTCGGACAAGGCAATTATAGTGGGCCGGCGCACCAGGTCACAATGGCAAATCGCGGAATCACGCCAAGAAGCGCAAGGGGATCAAGAGGCTCAAGGGGCTCACGGTTTTCACGAGCTACTCGTTGAACACCTTACTCGCTCAAATCTGCCCCAGGGGCCAATGAACCACTACCCTGGCGTTTCGATGGCCGCCAAGACCGCCAAGGCCGCCAACATTTGCGCGACATGGTCGCTAGTCGCCGGCCTTTTTTTTGGCGAAAAACCACGAAATTGCCGCTTGTTGTTTCAAGTTACGTATACAATTCCGGCTTCGGAAAACGACTTCTCTTCAACCCTTATTTTGGAATTATGTTGACAAGCGGACTCCCGCATGGCCAAGCTGCTCGCGTTGGTAAAGTCGCTGACAACGACATTTTGGCCCGTTGCGGTTTTGGGGTCGGCTGAGTGATTTGATTATTTTCTGCCAAGCGTCGGCCGTTCTGCGTGTTGTCCGTGTGCCTAGGATTGCATATCCTGGTCGAGGCAAACCGAATGGTCCGCATTTCCACTTCCTTGACGCCAATTGACTCTCCCAAAAAAGGCGAGTGCTGGTCCGTTTTCAGTCCCCTCCCTACACCAATGCGATTTCCCGCGATCATCAAGGCCACGCCCTTCGTTGTCGGCGTGTTGCTGATGGTTGCGGCGACTCTCAAGGCCCAACAGCTGTTCACGGATCCGCCCGCATCCGCGGATTTGCAGTCGTCGCTGTGGTTTCGTTTACTGCTTATCGAAGTCGAGGCAGTTACCGGGTTGGCCATGCTGCTCGGATTTTGTCTGCCCTTTTTCCGCCGGGCGGCACAGTTGCTGTTCGCGGCCTTCGCTGCATTTTCCTTCTATCAGCTGGCCTTTGGAGCCAAATCGTGTGGTTGCATGGGAAGCCTTGAGGTGGCTCCGGCGGCAATGATGATTGTCGATTTGGTGCTGTTTGTCGCCCTAGTTGTGTGGCGACCAGCCGCCCAGGCACCGCGGCGTGTTGCAATGGCTTGGCCGGTGGCGCTGATCTGTCTGCTCGCTTTGCTGCCGCCGTTCGCGTTGTTGGCGGCGGCGCCAGCTGGACCGGACGTCGAAGTAACACCAGCCGTTCTTGGCCTTGGTGTGTTGAAACCGGGCGACCGGCGGGAATGCGCGTTTCAGGTTCGCAATCCCGGCAACGGCGTTTTGGAAATCGATGGCATTGAAAGCAGCTGCCCATGCTTGGCGGTGAAAACAAAGAGCTTCGTGCTTGGCCCGCAGAGCCAATTCGTTTTGGCGGCAGAATTCGATGCGGTCAGGAAGCCGGATTTTCGGGGTGCTGTTTTGATCCAAATTACAGGCCAGACTTCAGCCGGCCGCACCGTGTTATTGGGCCAAATTGACGTGGAAGTTCGGGAATAGGAGTTGGTGGAACCCATGGCAACCTCTCAATTACCCAATAAGGCGGCCCCTCGTTGGAGGCGGCGATTGAAACTCCTCGGCGGCGCCGCCTTGCTGCTTATGGCTTGCGCCGCCGCCTTCCACTTTGGATATAGCCAATCGCCGCAAGCAAACGGTGGGCTCACCGTTGAGGCGCGGTATCTTGATTTTGGGTCTGCCTGGGAGGGCAGCCGGGTGACGTGGAAAATACCCATCAAGAACACCGGTTCCAAAACGCTTCAAATCGCTGACCTTAAGCCAACTTGTAATTGCACGTCGGTCCGCCCTCGGGCATTTACCTTGGAACCGGGCCAAGCTCAGGAAATTGAATTGGAATTGGTGTTGGACAATTGGCGCAAACTACCGGGAAATGGCAACCAGAAGCTATTCGAAGCCAGGCTGATTCCTCAATTCGAAAACGCCAAGAACCGTGAACCAGGTTGGACCATTTTTGGAGAAGTCAAAGATCTGATCACAAACAACTTGCCGGCCACGCTTCATTTTGGTGACGATTTGATTGTCGGCCAACCATTCTCTCCTCTAAAAATCAGTTCTTTTTTTGCTGTTCCGGTGGAATCTTTGGAAGTGGAAATCGATCGCAATTACGCCCAGGCGAAGGTGACCGGCGGTCCCACGAAATACGAAATTGAGATCGTCCCAAATGCGGCCTTGCCCGTTGGGCTTACACGATTTGAATTGGAACTTAAGCCGCATCGCAAGAGTGAAAACCTGCCTCCCAAAAAGCTACAAGTGCATGCCGTAATCCATCAGCGAATAGAGCCGCTGCCCGACAAGTTGACTTTTGGCGCGCTGCCGATAGGCCAATCGGCAACACAGGCCGTGGTATTGAAATCCCGCAAAGGCGAGGCATTCAAGATCGGAAGCTGGCAAGTCAAAAACAACCAGTTTTCGGTTGAACCACTCGAAGCGGTGGCTGACGTCTTTAACCAGCGATGGGAGTTCAAGGTTTCTGCCAAAATCGCAGCGAGTGGTAACCAAACCTCTTATGTCGTTTTCCAAGCGGAGCTTGAGGACGGGAGCCGAATCGAAGTGACTTGTTCAGTGTCCTATTATGGCACTTCGCCTAAGAATAATTGAAAGGGCCGACAATGAATCGATGGATTGCCATTTGGGCTAGCTTTGCCGTTGTCACTTTGGTTTTTTTGGCCAGCTCCCGCGCGGACGATAAGGCCCAAAATAACCCGACCATTGAGGAAATAAAGAGAGCTTGGCGTACGAGAGAGGAAGCAGTCAAATCCTTTTCGGCCGCTTGGAAAGTAACTCACACCTATGCAAAAGGCTCCCTCTTAACGCCAGATATGTCCGAGACCATCAACCCTCAAAAGCTTCTTGCTCCAACGGAAGATATGACCTTCGATGCCCGTTTTGATTTCAAAGTCGCGCCCAAAGAGCAGCAAAAAACCAGGTATCAATTTCATTGGCAGACCTTTGATCCCCTAACGTCGAAATTGAACCCGTTAATTACTATCGAGGTGTTTGACGGCAAGACGAACACAATCCTCGATAACCCAGAAAGCCCGCAACCAATTTCGTCTGTAAAACCTGGCGGGTATTCGCTTTCTGAAAAACGCCTTGAAACGCGACCATTGATTTTGGCGTTTCGTCCCTCCGCGATGCCGTTGGATGACATGAACCCAAACACGCTCGAAATCATTGACGAAAAAGCAGCCTTTGGGAACGCGCGATGTGTGGTCTTAAAATCGAAGGGTTCCAAGTGGGCCTTTTGGGTGGACCCCTTGCAAGGAAACTCGGTTGTCAGGTGTTTTTCTCAAAGCAAAGATGGAACGCCGAGGGTCATTATTGACATCGACTGGATTGAAAAAAGCGGCGTTTGGATTCCGAAAGCCTGGCACATATCGCAGTTCTGGTTAGATGGCGGCTTGCGCTATTACACAACGACACAAGAGGTTGACATTGCCCTCAACCCTGATTTCGGAGTTGACGATTTCGAGCTTAAATTCGGTCCCCGCACATTGATCATTGACGGACATGAAACAGGGAAAGCGATGAAATACTCAATTATCACCGATGATGGACAGAAAAAAGACGTGAAAGTCAGCGATCTAAGGAACGACGGCGTCTATCAGTCAACCAGTAAGGTGACCATTTATGCGATTTGGACAGGAATCGTTGCGCTACTCGCTGTGGCGGCTTGTGGCTTCATGGCATGGCGCAAAGGTCTGTTGCCTTTCAAAGGGAGAGCAAAATGAAATCCAGCTTCTCAATTTTGGCAGCGGGGAGTTGCCTAGTTTTATTGTTCTTTGCTGCCGGTAAAGCTGCGGCGGAGGTTCCGACATGTTCCACATTCTGCAAAAACACGGGAGCGTGCTGCGATAAAAGCGGCGATTATTTCACAAAATGGTTGACATTTTATACGGACCAGTACACTTGCGCGTATTGTTGTGGGGCAAATACGCGTAGTTGGTGCCTTGACCAAGGTGACAATGGTTCCTGCAATCCAGCGGTCGGTAATTATTATTATGAAGTCGTTGATGCCGACGAAGGATGCCCAATTTGCGCTGCTTGTGACGGTACGGCTCCATGCGAGGTTAACCAGGAACCAAAGATGGCGACAATTGGACCAATCGGTTTGCTTTTGTGTGAAGGTTAAATGTATCCACGTGTTGCCGTGCACCGAAAGTCTTTGATCGCAATGCGCTTTCCCCGCGCCGGGATTAGCCTCATTGAATTGTTGGCGGTCATTAGCATATTGCTCGTGTGCGCCGGTATTATTCTTCCAGCAATCCAAGGCGTGCGGGCGGCCTCCGCCCGCCGCCTTTGTGCCGCCAATCTGCGCCAAATCGGCCTCGCCATTCAGCAATACCACAACAACGCTAAGCACCTACCGCCCGGCGTGAGCTATCGTGATGGCGACGATCCGCTCCCCTACGTGTCGTGGCAAACCCGTTTACTGCCTTATTTGGAACGAGACGACCTTTGGAAACAAACCCAACAGGCATTTGCCAAAACCCCAAACTTCACCGAAAGCCCTCCGCATCCATCCAAAATGGCATTGCCGGTTTTCAATTGCCCCGCGGACGGACGCGGTGGGGTTTCCTCGAAATCCGGCAACGGCTTTACGTCTTACCTTGGTGTGGAAGGCACCGACCGCTTCATTTGCGACGGCGTCTTGTTCATGGATTCCCAAGTTCGCTTTGACGCAATCACCGATGGCCTGGGCAACACCTTGATGGCCGGCGAACGGCCGCCAAGTGCGGACGAAACACTGGGATGGTGGTACGCCGGCTGGGGCCAAAATAGAGACGGCTCGGCGGAGATGATTCTTGGTGTTCGAGAATTGGCCGGCGGCAAATGGGCAGGTAATTGCCCCATCGGCCCCTATTCCTTCGGCCCGGGCAAATTCGACAACCAATGCGACGCCTTCCACTTCTGGAGCCCCCACCCCGGCGGCGCCCACTTCCTCTTCGCCGACGGCTCGGTGCGTTTCCTCGACTACTCCGCCGCCCCGCTCATGCCCGCCCTCGCCACCCGCAACGGCGGCGAAGTGGTAACACTGCCGGAATAACCCGCTAGCGCCGCCGCCGGTTCGTTTACTTCGCCCTGTTCCTCATCTCCTCGCGGCTCTCATACTTGACCCCAAACTGCGACGCCAAATACTTGCGAAAGCCTTCATCGCTGACAATGGCCCACTCATGGTCCGACATGTCCGCCGGCTTTTCCACCAGGGCATAAACCACCTTGGCCTGCTCCAGGGTGTAGTCGTACTTCACGCCGGGTGTTGGGTTGGCTTCGGCCATGGTTCAATCCTCCTCATTTGAATTCCTTCGGATCGATCACCACATGCTTGACCGATTCCCGATTAAAAGTGTAAGTAATGTGCACCTTGCCGTCTGCTGCCTGGATCATCGCGGGATACGAGAA
>Ga0134121_10004175_pt1 | contig 11854 bp, 9 predicted proteins | sample KB301_FD_96463 | JGI IMG/M metagenome (GOLD analysis project Ga0134121, IMG submission 96463) | Terrestrial soil microbial communities without Nitrogen fertilizer from Kellogg Biological Station, Michigan, USA - KB3-0-1 | ecosystem: Environmental > Terrestrial > Soil > Unclassified ...
CCAAGGCTGCGCCGGATGGCTACACGCTGCTCCTGACGTCCACGCCCCACGTGATCCTTCCGCACCTGCACAAGAAGATTCCGTTCGACGCTCTGAAGGATTTCGCGCCGATCATGCAGTTCGGTGACCAGCCGTACGCGCTCACCATTCATCCTTCCCTCGGTGCCAACTCGGTCAGGGACCTGATCGCGCTGGCGCAGAAGCAACCGGGGAAAATCAACTACGCGTCATCCGGCAACGGCGGTGCACAGCACATGTTCGCGGCGCTTTTCGTTTCCATGGCGAAGATCGACATGATGCACATCCCGTACAAGGGCAGCGGGCCGGCGCGGGCGGACCTGCTCGGCGGGCAAGTCAAGGTCGGCATGCTCGGAATCGCCAGCGTGTTGGCGAACCACAAGGCGGGGCAATTGCGTATCCTGGGGGTGACCAGCGCCAAGCGCTCCCACGAGATACCGGACATACCCAGTATTTCGGAGACGATCAAGGGATACGAGGCGTCTCTTTGGCAGGGATTGTCCGCGCCGCGCGCGACGCCCAAGGCAGTAATCGAACGCATCGAGCGCGAGCTCGTAAAAACCATGGAGTCGGCAGACGTGAAAGCGGCGTTCGACCGGTCGGGGACCTACGTAGTCGTCACGAATCCGAAAGCGTTTGGCGACCTGATGAAGACCGAGCTCGACAAGTGGGGCAAGGTGGCGCGGGAGGTCAACCTGCGCGTCGACTGAAAGCAGGTATATCGGGAATGACGCCGGCTGCAAACAGCCGGCGTTCTTATTTGGACGCGTGAATCCTGAACGACCGCTTGTCCTGCTCGTCGAGCTGGGCGATCAAGCCGGTTTCCCAGGCCAGGTACTGCCTCATCGCCGCCTTATTGCCGCCGTGCCGGTCGTGCACGAAGAAGAGGTGATCGATGCACTCGGCGTCTGCGGGCAAATCGGGAGTGGTTTCAGTCGTGTGCCCCGCCTTTGTCCAACCCGCGATACCATCTTCGAGCAGCTTCACATCCGTGACACCCGCTTCGAACAATTCGGAGGCGGCGAGGCGGGCAACGCCGGTTTCTTCGGCCACCAGCACAACCTGTTTTTTCCAGTTGCCCGCGTCCGCGGCGAGGCGTACGCGCGTGCTCCAGCGACTGCCAGGGATATGAGCCTTGCGGAAACTCATGCTGGCGCCGAGATCGAACACCGCACAAGTTCCCGCGTCGAGCGCGCGTTTGAGGTCGGCGGTCGATATCATGTCGAGGGCGGGTAAGGATGACTTGGAAATGGCAGGCGCCCGCAGGCCCGATTGAGCGCCGCCTTCGAGCACCCATACGTCGCAGCCGAGTTGCTTTAACCAGCTCGCCACCACGGGCGCACGGACGTTTTCACCGCCATCGATCAGGACGATGCGCGCATTGCGCACGCCGACCCACTGGTCGGTGGCCTGGATTAACTGGCCACCGGGAGCGTGAACCGCGCCGGGAATGGAGCCGGCCTTGAATTCTTCGGGAGTTCGTACATCGCACAGATAGGTAGTGCGACCCGGTTCATTGAGCCATGACTCGATCTGGCCGGCATTCGCCGTCCGGATCGCAAAGCGCTCGATGAGCTTTTGCGCGGAAGCCTTGAGCGCGGGCAAGGTGGCCTCTTCAATGCGGTCCGGGTATTTGCGGTCGGCGCCGTGCTCGAGCTTCAGGTCGGACAGATACCAGCCTTGCGTGCCGTTCTCGAGCGCGTAAACCGGGTTGGGGACGCCGAAGTTGATGAGCGTCTGGGCGCCGAGGATGGAGCGCGTGCGGCCGGCGCAGTTCACGACAATCTTGGTTTTCGGGCTCTTCACCATGCTCGACACCCGGTACGGCAGCTCGGCGTTGGGACAACAGGTCGAGCCGGGAATGGTCATCTTCTGGTGCTCGTTCAACGGTCGGCCGTCGAGCAGGACGAAGTCTTCGCCCGTCTCCTTCATGCGCACCAGATCTTGCGCAGTGATTCGGGGCGTGTGGTATTCGTGCTCGACCAATTCCCCGAACAGTTTGCTCGGCACGTTGACGCCTTTAAACAGGACTTGTCCATCCCTGGCCCAGGCCCGGGTGCCGCCATCAAGCACCGCGACGTTCGTGTAGTCGAGTTTCTTAAGCCGCTTCGCCGCAAGCTCAGCGACGCCGAGGACGCCGTCGTCGCAGATGACCACGCGCGCCGATTTTCTAGGCACCAGCGCGCCGATGTCGAGCTCGAGCCGGCTGTAGGGAAGCGGCGTGGCAAATAGCAGGTGTGATTCGCCGAACTGGCCGGCCTCGCGCACGTCGAGCAGGGCGAGCTCGCCGCCGTCGTGCAGCATGGCTTTGAGTTGCTTCGGGGTCACCATACTGGGTACTGTCCTCGACGAATCCGGGCTTAAGGCAGGGCCCGGACAGGGGTCACTTCTTGTCTTGCTTTGAGGAGAATCCGCCGAGCAAAGCAGGGGTGGGGCGGTGGTGCCGGGCGCGGGGAGCTGGTGCATTCGTTTCCGGGGCCGGTGCGGGCGCTGCCGGTTCGTACGGCTTGCTGAAATCAAATCCGGATGCAGCCGGCCGGGCCGCGGGGGCGACGCCAGCGTGAGGCTGTGGCTCCGGCTTCGTCTGATCGCGCCTTGGGCCACGCTCATGCCGCGGTTCGCGTTCATGCCTGGATTCGCGCGGCCGGGGAGCGTGGTGGTCTTCGGTGGGCGCATCGGTTGCCGTCGCGCGCGCCAGTTTTCGCTTCAACAACTTCTCGATGTCCTCGAGAAATTTCATTTCTTCGGGGGCGACCAGGGATATCGCCTCGCCGGGCAGCCCGGCGCGGCCGGTACGCCCGATGCGGTGCACGTAATCCTCGGGGGTGTGAGGCAACTCGTAATTGATCACGAAGGGCAGCTCTTCGATATCAAGGCCGCGTGCTGCGATATCGGTTGCAACCAGCACCGGGACCTTGCCCTGCTTGAATTCTTCCAGCGCCTGCATGCGCTCGGCCTGGGTGCGGTCACTGTGAATTTCCTTCGCGACGACGCCGTCCTGCTGCAGCTGGCGGGCGAGGCGATTCGCATCACGTTTCATCCGGACGAAAATCAGCGCCTGCCGCATATCGCGGGAACGGATGAGTCGGACGAGAAATGCGCGCTTTTTCAATAGCGGCACGAAGTGGACCTGATGCGTGACGAGGTCGGCGGGTGCGTTGCGCGGCGCCACTTCGATCGTCGCCGGCGAGCGCAGCATCTCCTTCGCAAGCCGGCGCACTTCGTCGGGAAAGGTTGCCGAGAACAGCAGATTCTGCCGCTGCGCCGGCAGCACGGAGAGGATGCGCTTGATGTCGGGCATGAAACCCATGTCGAGCATGCGGTCGGCTTCATCGAGCACCAGGATTTCCACTCGCGACAGGTTGACGCTCTTCTGGTGCAGGTGATCGAGCAGACGGCCGGGCGTCGCGACCAGGATTTCCACGCCGCCGTGCAGGATTTTCATCTGCGGGCCGATGTCCACACCGCCGTACACCACCGTCGCGCGCAGGGGAAGATATTTGCCGTAGTTGCGCACGCTTTCCTCGATCTGGGCCGCAAGCTCGCGCGTGGGGGTGAGGATCAGGGCACGGGTCGGATGCCGGGCGGGCGAGAGGCTGGTGTTGGCCTGCGACGCAAACAGCTGGAGGATGGGCAACGTGAACCCCGCCGTCTTGCCGGTGCCGGTCTGGGCGGCACCCATTACGTCGCGACGTTGCAGGACGAGGGGGATCGCCTTGGCCTGGATCGGCGTCGGCTCAAGGTAGCCCTGGTCGGCGACCGCGCGCGTGAGCTCGGGAATCAGGCCCAGAGCAGCGAATGACGGTTTGGCGTCACCGGACAAGTCCGGCTGGGGCGAGGCGGGAACGTCTTGGACCAAAGTCACAGTGGCCGGCGGCGGCCTTTGCAATGGATTGCGTGTGTATTCACAGGGGCGGCATTATACCTTGCTGCGGTGCGGTGCACTATGAGACTTAAGCCCGGTAGAGTGCCCCGGTCATCGCGCTGTAACCTCCTGAAACTGCCACGAATTCAAAAATCTGGTAGATTTCGTACTGCGCCGGTGGCCGGTGTCATGTAATGATTGAAGGCATGAATATTGTTGTCGAACAACAAGCCGTTCTGCGCGGGGGCTATCCGCTCATCCTGACGCTCGACACGCACGGTGTGCCGCATCGCTGGATAAGCTGGCAGCACGCCTGCTACTACTACGCCAAGGACCAGGTCGCCTGGGCGATGGGCGCGCATGCGTTCACGGTGTACGGCGGAATGAACCGGATTACCGGCGAGCGTTCGAGCATCACGGCGGCAAGCATTATCGCCATCAAGGGCAAGGCGATGGCAATGAAGGCTTTCAGCCAGGTGCCGCCGTTGAACAACCGGGAGCTGTTCCACCGCGACCGCCAGATCTGCGCCTACTGCGCCGACATGTTCCCGATTTCGCGCCTGACGCGTGACCACGTGACGCCGTTTTCGCGCGGTGGCAGGGACAGCTGGATGAACACCGTGACGGCGTGCCGCGCCTGCAACGAACGCAAGGGTAATTGCACTCCGGAACAGGCGGGGATGGAACTGGTGTACCTGCCGTACGTGCCCAACCGCGCCGAGTACCTGATACTTACCAACCGGCGCATCCTCGCCGACCAGATGGAATTCCTGGCCCAGCACGTCCCGGCGCAAAGCCGGCTGCGCCAGAAAGTCGCGTAGCCCCGCCGCAGCGGGCGTCTTCTCCCGCCAGAATCCCGCCTGTCGTCAGCGTTTTGCGCCCAGGCGCGCCGAAAGTGCCTGGATTTCCTCGGGCGTCACTTGCCCGGGACGACGGTCCTTGAATATCAGCCAGAACAAGCCGCCGTTGACCAGGAAGAAGATCACCTCGATATAGAGCACGGTCGTGACGATGGTGTGATTTGGTTTCTGGCTGAATATGAAATAGAACCCTTCGAAATTGGGCAGGGCGGCGTTGGTTATCGCGAACACGGATTCAAAGGGCGGGAACAGGAGCATCACCACCAGGTTGATGGCGGTGATAACGAGCACTGCATTCTGCAGGCCCATGCGGCGGCGCGGGCGCGCGCCGGCCGACCGTTCGCGCAGTAGCAGCCAGGCCACGGCCGCGTTTACCAGGAGCACGATCACTTCCAGGATCAGCACGCTGGAATTGATCTGGCTGCGAGGTAAGGGTGCGAACACGAAATTGAACCCCGCGAACACCGGCACGCGGGAAGTTGCAATCGAGTGCTGGTCGAATGGTGGAAACAGCAGCAAGACGGCCAGGTTCGCAGCCGCGATTGCAAGCGCGATCTTCTGACTTCGATTCACCGGGTTTCCCCTTGCCGACCCACGGTGAATTATAGCGGAGTAGCGAAGCCGGCCGACTGCGTTGACGGATCAGCGGCAGACCGGCACCTCGAGCGCCTGCAGCACGTCGCCGGATTGCCGGCTCTGGACGAAAGACGCCAGCCGCAGGTCGGCGCTTTTCCAGGCGGGATCGAGCGGAAAGCGGTGGACGAATGCCGCTTCGCCCCGCAAATCCACCGGGAATGGGCCGGCGAGCGCCCGGACCACGAAATCGTGGCGCAATTGCTTGCCCCGGTTTTCCCCCGTGGTGACCGCGCTCGCCAGGTTGTTCTCGTAGACCGCGAGATAGGCCTGTGCGCCATCCCGTCGCGACGCTTCGGGAACGGCGATCGTGCCTTGCACGGAAACCTCGGCGGCGGGTCCGGTTACCAGCTTCAATCTGATTCGCGCTCCGGGCCGGTCCTGGTTGATCGCGTTCACCCGGCCGGCAATATCGTCGAGGAATGTCCCGCGGCGATAATCTGCGCCGTTGAGCAGCAGCTGGGGCGTGTAAACAATGCTCGCCCGGTTGCGCTGGCCCGCGGCCCGCTGGCGGGCGCTGAAGTCCGCCTTGGCGAACGGGTCGTTCCATCCGAGGTAGTTCCAGTAATCGACGTGGAATCCCAGGGTCACGACGCGCCCCGGTTCGAGGCCGCGCGCCGCGAGGGCGCTGACCCAGCGGTCGGCCGGCGGGCAGCTGTCACAGCCTTCGGAGGTGTAGAGCTCGAGCAGCGCCACGCGGCGCGCGCCGCTTTCGGCGGCACACTGCGCCGCTCCAGCACCAGGGGCTGCGAGGGCGAGCATGGCGAGCGTTGAAAGAACAGGAATCGTGCGGGACATCGGTGACCGCTGGGTCATGGATGGTAGTTACGCAGGTTACCGGCCCGCGGATTCGCCAATGGCATATTCTAATATGGCGCATTAACAATATTTTTTAAGTATATGAATTATATAACGTTATTATCGTTGACCGCCTGCGCGCCTCATTTGTAACCTGCTAAAATCGCTCCCCACCAAGCACTTAATACAACGGCCTCACCGGCCTCGCCTGATCCGCCACCGAATCCTCGACCATGTTCGTCAACCGCGTACTATCCGGCATGCGCCCCACGGGCGCGTTGCACCTGGGCCACTACCACGGGGTGCTCAAGAACTGGATCCGCCTGCAGCACGAGTACGAGTGCTTTTTCTTCGTCGCCGACTGGCACGCGCTGACGACCCACTACGACACGCCCCAGGTCATCGAGCAGAACGTGTGGGACATGGTGATCGACTGGCTCGCCACGGGAGTCGACCCGGCGCAGGCGACGCTGTTCATCCAGTCGCGCGTGCCCGAGCATGCCGAGCTGCACCTGCTGCTGTCCATGGTGACGCCGCTCGGCTGGCTCGAGCGCATCCCGACCTACAAGGACCAGCAGGAGAAGCTTGCCGACAAGGATCTCGCCACCTACGGTTTTCTTGGCTACCCGTTGCTTCAAAGCGCCGACATCCTGATTTACCGCGCGAACCAGGTCCCGGTCGGAGAAGACCAGGTGCCGCATGTAGAGTTCACGCGCGAGATCGCGCGCCGCTTTAATCACGTATTCGGTCGCGAAGAGGGATTCGAACAGAAGGCCGAGGCGGCGATCAAGAAACTAGGCGCCAAGCGCGCCCGGCTCTACCGCCAACTGCGAACCAAGTTCCTCGAAAAGGGTGATGCGGATGCGCTCGCCGCAGCGCGCGCACTGGTGGCCGAGACGCAGAACCTTCCATTGGGTGAGCGCGAACGGCTGTTCGGATACATCGAGGGCGGCGGCAAGGTAGTGCTGGCCGAGCCGCAGGCGCTACTCACTGCGTCGCCGAAGATGCCGGGGCTCGACGGGCGCAAGATGTCGAAGTCCTACGACAACACCATCGGGCTGCGCGAAGATGCCGACAGCATTACACGGAAAATCCGTACCATGCCGACCGATCCGGCGCGGGTGAAGCGCACGGACCCGGGCGATCCCGACAAATGCCCGGTCTGGCAACTCCACCTCGTCTACTCGGATGACAAGCGCAAGGAGTGGGTGCAGAAGGGCTGCCGCAGCGCCGGCATCGGCTGCCTCGAATGCAAGCAGCCGGTGATAGATGCCGTGCTGGAAGAGCAGAAACCGATGCGGGAGCGGGCCGAAAAGTACCTGGCAGACCCGACGCTGGTGCGCTCGATCATTGCCGACGGTTGCGAGAAAGCGCGCAAGCTGGCTCAGGAAACGATGCGCGAAGTGCGGCAGGCCATGGGCCTCAATTACTCCTAGGTCCGCCCAGGCTGCTTATTTGGTAAAAGTTAGTTTTTCCAGCGTTTTCCCTGTAGAATTTGCGCATGCCTCCGTCGCTCCTGCAGGGCGGTGGCCGCAAGGCCGCTGAACTGCTTGGTAGTACCTTGATGACCGGCCGGTTTTTCCAGCCGGCAGGCTTCTTCCCCCCTAAATCTCCCCAAGTGCCGGTCAACTCGCGCTTGCGCCGGCAAGTTTGCGCTCATGGCTGAACCCAGTATCGCCGGTCCGATCGGCAAGTATTACGGCCAGCCGATCCTCGAGCTCCCGCACGACCTCTATATCCCCCCGGACGCCCTGGAGATTTTCCTGGATCAGTTCGAGGGGCCGCTCGACCTGCTGCTCTACCTGATTCGCAAGGAAAATATCAACGTTCTCGACATCCCAATGGCGCGACTGACGGCGCAGTATCTCGAATATGTCGAGATCATGCGCACGCGCTCGCTCGAACTGGCTGCGGAGTACCTGTTGATGGCGGCGATGCTGATCGAGATCAAGTCGCGGATGCTGCTGCCGCGGCCTGCGTTGGGGGATCTCGAGGAAGACCCGCGCGCGGAACTGGTGCGCCGGCTCATGGAATACGAGCAGATGAAGCTCGCCGCCCAGCGATTGAACGAGCTGCCGCAGGCCGGGCGCGATTTCTCGCTGGTACAGGTATTGTTCGAGGAGAACGTCGCCGACCGGTTGCCGGAGGTGGCCTCCGAGGACCTGCGTTCGGCGTGGCTCGTGCTGCTGACGCGGGCGGCAGTTAACCGCCATCACCGCATCACGCGCGAGCAGCTCTCGGTACGCGATCACATGACCCGAATCCTGCGACGTCTGCAGGACGCGCGTTACGTTGATTTCCTGGACTTGTTCGATCCGGCGCAGGGCATTGCCGTGCTGGTAGTGACGTTTCTCGCGATACTCGAACTTGCGCGCGAGAGCTTGATCGAAGTAAGCCAGCAAGCGGCCTACGCGCCGATTTACGTGAAACTGAAAGGTGGCCATCTTGCCGCCGTGGAATAACGGGAACCCGTCATGAATGCCAAATCGATTGACCTAGGGCACGCGAAAACGGTTCTGGAAGCCGCGTTGCTGGCAAGCCAGGAACCGATCCCGCTCTCCGAGCTGAAGAAGCTTTTCGACGAGGAACTGTCCAACGAGGCCCTGCGGCTTCTACTCGAAAACCTGCGGACGGACTGGCAGGGAAGGGGCATCGAGCTCACGCAAGTCGCTTCCGGCTGGCGTTTCCGCACGCGCCCGGAGTACCAGAGATTGATCGACCGCCTGAACCCCCAGAAACCGCCGCGCTATTCGCGCGCGGTACTGGAAACACTCGCCATCATCGCCTACCGGCAGCCGGTCACGCGCGGCGATATCGAGGACATTCGCGGCGTGGTGGTTTCCGCCAATATCATCCGGGCGCTGGAAGCGCGCGGATGGGTGGAAGTGGTGGGCCACAAGGAAGTGCCGGGTCATCCCGAGTTGCTGGCGACGACGAAAGCGTTTCTCGACGACCTCAATCTCGGATCCCTCGAAGAGTTGCCGCCTCTCGACGACCTCGGTTCACTGGTCGATACGGTGAATGCAGCGACGGGCGAGGTTGCCGCGGCGCGGGAGCCGGAGCCGGAAGCGGTCGAAGAGCCGCGCAGAGCGGCGGCGTAAGGCGGTAAGGCAAGTAATGAGGGGATACTCCCCTCATGCCCCTTACATGGGTTTCAAATAAGAATTCGAATCAAGGTACGGCAGGTTCGAGGCGCACCAGCACACCATTCGCCTCGTCGGTCAACAGGTAGAGGTATCCGTCGGGCCCGTTACGTACGTCACGAATGCGTCCCAGCGCGTTCTTCAGCATCCGCTCTTCCCGCACCACTTTCTCGCCGTCGAGCTTCAACCGCACCAGCATCTGGTCGCGCAGTGCGCCGATGAACAAATCCCCGCGCCAACGCGGGAATTTGTCTCCGGTGTAGAAGGCCATGCCGGAGGGTGCGATCGAGGGCACCCAATAGTGAAGCGGCTGCGCCATTCCCGGCTTGTGTGTGCCTTCGCCAATTTTGGTGCCGATTCCATAGTTGACGCCGTAGGTGATGACCGGCCAGCCGTAGTTCACACCGGGGCGGATCACGTTGACCTCGTCGCCGCCCTGCGGGCCGTGTTCGTGCGTCCATAACAGGCCGGTCTGGGGGTGCAGGGCCGCGCCCTGCTGATTACGGTGCCCCAGGTCGAATTTTTCGGGCCTCCAGCCGGGCTTGCCCACGAAAGGATTGTCCTTCGGCACCCGGCCGTCGTCGTGCAGCCGGATTACCGAGCCGGCGTGGTCGTCGGGCTTCTGTGCGCGGTCTCGCTCGCCGCGCTCGCCGAGCGTGATGAACAGGTACCCGTCGCGATCGAATACCAGGCGCGAACCGAAATGCACCCCGCTGCCGCCCTTCGGGTGCTGGCGGAATATCACCTGGACGTCTTCCAGGCGATTACCGGCAAGCTTGCCGCGGGCGACCTCGGTGCCGATACCGGTCTCGCCGTGTGCGGAAAACGACAAATAGACGAGGCGGTTGTCAGCGAAGCGTGGATGCAACGCGACGTCGAGCAAACCGCCTTGGCCGGTGGCCGCAATTTGCGGCAGGCCGGCAACCGGTTGCGGGTCGAGGCGGCCATCTTTGCCGATGATCCGCAGGCGGCCCGGGCGCTCGGTGACCAGCATCCGGCCGTCTGGCAGGAACGCAAGGCCCCAGGGATGATCCAGCCCGTCGATTATCTTCACCACGCGGAATGCGTGCTCCTGCGACGTGGTCGTCTGCGCAAAACCGGTGGGTGGCGGGAGCGCCAAGCCGGTTCCGGCTGCCAAGGCCAGAAGCAGGGGCGCGAAAGACCGATTCATCAAGCGATTCATACCGGCAATCCTGAGGGTCTGCTGCTTTGCGGAAAACGTATTCTTAATTTCTCGTAAGCAACGAAGAAAACATCGAAGTTTTCCACTGGCGCATCCATTTTATTGCATTGATTGATAAGTATTTTTGCGTACTCCAAAAAACTACCGCCTCCTGCGTGCAACGCGCGGGCGGAAAGCAAAGCTTCAGCGCGCGGGAAATCGTTTGTTGATAATGATTATGTTATGCTAAAACGTTTTATCTTCAACAACTAACATCTTCTCCGGTAGTGCCGGAATCAAATCATGGGGGATACAGTGAAGGGCTGCACGGCGGCATGTCGTTGTCTTGCCGTTGCGCTGACGATTGCCTGGTCTGGAGCGCAAGCCCAGTCCTGGTTGAGTGACCCCTTTGGCATGGACCGGAGGACCGCGCCGGCCCCGGAAAAACGCTGGGTGCCAATCGAGTCGCTGCCCGTCGTGCCCGTGCCAGGTACTTCCGGATCGTTGCCGCCCGACGGACCGCTGACGCTGCCCGAGTTGACCGAATACGCGCTGAGCAATAATCCACGCACGAGACAAGCCTGGTTCTCGGCGCGTGCCGCGGCGGCGAATGTGGGATTCACGCGGGGAGATGACTTTCCTCAAATCAGCGGGGCTTACGGTGCCTCCCGATTGCACCCCGTTTCGGGAACCACGGGCGCCGCCGCTCCCTGGCTGAACCGCTACGGCCCGTCCATCAGCTTCAGTTATGTTCTCTATGACTTTGGCGTGGGCGATGACAAATTGGAGGCGGCCGAGTATCGGCTTCTCGCGGCCAATCTTGCGCACAACCGCACGCTGCAGGACGTTATCTTCCAGGTGGAACAGGCGTACTACCAGTTGATAGGCGTCGAAGCGCTCATCCGTGTCAACGAGCAGGCGCTAAAAAACATCGAAACCGCGCTCGATGCCGCGCGCAGGCGCCGGGAATCCGGGCTGGCCACAGTTGCTGATGTGTATCGCACCGAAACGCAGGTTGCCCAGGCGCAGCTGGTTCTTGCGCGCAGCCGCGGCGATTTTGAGAAGGCGCGTGGTCAGCTCGCCACGGCGGTCGGAGTGCCGATCAACAGCTCGCTGCGCGTACAGACGCTGTCGTCGCCGCCGCAAACCGTGCAAATGGTACGTTCCGTCAGCGAATACCTGGAGACTATGAAAACGATGCGTCCCGACCTGGTCGCGGCAGAAGCGCAGGCCCGGGCAGCGCGGGCTACGGCGAGCGCGGCTTCCAAGGCAGGGTTGCCGTCCATCGAGCTATCCGGCAGCAGCATATACAGTGAATACCAGCCGGTGCGGCCCTACACACTGGCGAATACGCTGACGCTGAACGTCCGTATCC
>Ga0134121_10004177_pt1 | contig 11849 bp, 11 predicted proteins | sample KB301_FD_96463 | JGI IMG/M metagenome (GOLD analysis project Ga0134121, IMG submission 96463) | Terrestrial soil microbial communities without Nitrogen fertilizer from Kellogg Biological Station, Michigan, USA - KB3-0-1 | ecosystem: Environmental > Terrestrial > Soil > Unclassified ...
GGAACGAAGAAAGAAATCAAGGTGCGGTCCCGCATCGATACCGCGATCGAGGTCGACTACTACAAGCACGGCGGCATCCTGCCCTTCGTCCTGCGCGAGCTGATGAGCGCCGGCCCCGCTTCCGCGAAGGCCGCGGCCTAGCGGCCTTCAGAAATCGGGGTCAGACCCCGATTTCAGCTTTCCCGCGGACGCGGGGGCTGCGCCGCGTCGTGCGGCGGGTGACCGGTTTCGATCATGCTCTTCATGCGCATGAGGTCCGCGTCCATCTCGCTCTTGGGGTCGGCGCCGAAGATGGTCGCGACCGCGTGGCCGAAGACCCCGGCGCAGGGTATGTAGGACAGCCGCACCTGGATGCGCGTGCCGCCGTCGCTGGTGCCGACGAAAGTCACGTCGCCTTCGTGGCGCACGTCCGAGTCGCGTACCGAGCGCCACTTGATCAGCTGCCCCGGCACCACGCGCGTGATCTCCGCGGTCCATTGCACCGGCACGCCGGCCGGCCCGGCCACCACCCAGTGCGAGCGGTTCTCGGCCACCTGCAGCACCTCGCGCACGTTGTGCATGAAGCGCGGGAAATTCTGGTAGTCGGTCCAGAAGCGGTACACGCGCTCGACCGGCGCGGCAACGTAGATGGTCTTCTGCACCGTAATGCCGCCCTCGCCCAGGCCGACCAGGCTGCGCAAGCCCCGGTTCGCGGCCGCGCGCGCCAGCAGCGCGCCGCCCGCCACGCCGAGCAGCGTGCGCATCCCGCCCCGCGTCTGCGTGGCGGCGAGCATCAGCGCCGCGCCGGTGCCGCCGGCGATCATGCGCGCCGCGGGCGACCAGTTCTCCTGCAGCAGCTCGAATCGCGGGCCGGTACGCGGCTCGCCGCCCTGCAGCGACGAGACGTTGCCCGGCTCGCTGTAGACCGTGAGCTGGTCGCTGACCGCGCGCACGCCCCCGACCCGGCGCACCGCGCGCAGCAGCGGCCGCACCTCGTGCGACAGGATCGGCCCGATCAGCGTGACGTGGCCGCCGGTCGAGGCGACCTCGATGGCGTGCGGGTGCGACACCACCCGGCCGAGCTCGGCGCGCACCCGGCCGATGAGCGCGTCGTCGGTGACCTCCTCGTGGGCAAACATGCGCTTGGCTTCCGCCCAGGCGCCCTGCGCCCGCTGGACGGTGTCGCGGGCGGTCACCCGGGCGCTCTCGTTCACCACGCGAGCGGCGTGCACGACCTGGTCGCGCGTCCGCGCCCGGCGCCGGCGGCCCGTGCTCGGGTCCAGGAAATACATGAGCGCGAAACCGATGGCCGCGCCGCCAAGGAAGATCGGGTACATGCGGGTTCGACCCCCCGGCCTGCAGCAAGTTGCGGACCGGGAGCTCTAGCGGCCGGAAGTCGGGGCTTTGCTCCGCGCGAGAAAGTGGGCGAGCGCCCCGATGTCGGCGTCGCTCACGCCATACAGCGCCTCTGCCATATTGGCGTCACCACCCCCGCGCTTGCCGTCGCGGTAGGCACGCATCTCCGCCTCGAGGTAGGCCTCGCGCTGTGCGGCGAGGCGCGGCACCTGCTTCTGGCCGCCGAAGTCCGAGGTATGGCAGATGCCGCAGCGCAGCGCCTTGGCTCTTTCGGCCCCCGTCTTCATCAGCCCTGCATCCGGTTGGCCGCTTTCCATCCCCCTGGACGGCAGCTTCGAGAAGTGATCGGCGAGCTTGATGATCTCCGGGTCCTTCATTCCCCTGACGATCGGCAGCATCTGCTCGGACTTGCGCAGCTCCTCGCGGATCAGGACGAGCTGCGTCTCGATGAACAGCTTCGGCTGGCCGGCGATCGACGGGATCTTCGGGTCGGATGAATTGCCGTCGGGCCCATGGCAGCTGGCGCAGAGGCCAACACGCTCCTGTGCCAGGACTTGCGAAGCAAAAAGGGCGGTGAGCACGAGCGCCCACCGCCCTTTGCGGAGCATTTTCAGCACTTACTGTTTCTTCGCGGCGCCTTTCGGACGCGCGTAGCTGATGCGGTAGATGGCGCCGGTCTGCTCGTCGGACAGCAGCATCGCGCCGTCCGGCATCTGCTGCACGTAGGCCGGCCGGCCCCAGAAGTTGTAGTTCGCGGCCCCTTGCTGGAAGCCGGTGGCGAACGGCTTGTAGCTGGTCTTGCCGTCCTCGCCCACGCGCACGTTCACCACGTCGAAGCCGTTCGGCTTGGTGCGGTTCCACGAGCCCTTGCGCACCAGGAACATCGTGTTCCGATACTCCGCCGGGAACATCTTGCCGGTGTAGAACTTCACCCCCATCACCGCGGCGTGCGAGCCCATGAGCGCCGCCGGCCGCGTCACGCCCTTGCAGGCATCTTGCTTCTTGATGTCAGGGTCGGCGATGCCGTTGGCGTGGCAGTACGGGAACCCGTAGTTGTTGCCCGGCTTGGCGAGCCGGTTGAGCTCGTCCTGCGGGCCGTCGTCGCCCGCCCAGTCGCGGCCGTGGTCGGTGAACCACATCTCCTTGGTCTTCGGATGCCAGTCGAAGCCAACCGAGTTGCGCACGCCGGTGGCGATGACTTCCTTGCCCGAGCCGTCGGCGTTGTAGCGCCGGATCTGCGCGTACTCCTTGGAGGGCGGCTCGCAGATGTTGCACGGCGCGCCGAACGGCACGTAGAGCTTGCCGTCGGGGCCGAAGGCCACGTACTTCCAGTTGTGGTGCTGCTCCTTCGGCAGGTCGAACTTGGCGGTCATGTCGACCGGCTTCACGTCGCTGTTCTTGGCGATGCCGTCGAAGCGCAGCACCTTGTCGATGGCGAACACGTACAGGTTGCCGTCCTTCATGGCGACGCCGGCCGGCTGCGTCAGCTTGTCGACCACCACGCGCACGCTGCGCTTCGAGCCCTCGTCGGTGACCTCGTACACGCGGCCGATGACGCGCGTGCCGACGTAGACCTTCTTGCCGTCGTCGGAAATCGCCATGGCGCGGCCGCCCGGCATGCCACTCGCCCAGATCTCGGCCTTGAAGCCGGCGGGTAGCTTGAGCTTGTCGATCGGGATCTCGCTCGCCGGCGTCTCGGTCATCTTGCCGGCGTGCGGTGCGAGCTTGGATTCGGCCTGCGCCGGCGGCTTGCCCTGGTGCCAGGCCGGCGGCTGCTGCTGGGACATCGCGGGTGCCGCGAATGCGCCTGCAGCAGCGAGCGCAATAAGCTTATTCATAGTGGTCTCTCCTCTGGGGCCTTTATTAGAACTGAACGCTGGCCTGGATGCCAACGGTCATATTGCGCTGCGGCGAAGGCTCGTAGAAGCGCCCGTTGGTGTCATTGACGATGACCGAACCGGCGTAGCGCTTGTCGGTCAGGTTGTCGACGCGCAGGTACTCGGTGACGCGCCATCGCTTGTCCTTCTGTGTGAGGCCCAGGGCGATGGCGGCGACGGCATAAGCGGGTGCGAACTCGGTGTTGGTATCGTTGACCGCGACGTCCGACTTCGACAGCACCTCGAGCCTCGCGGCAAAACCGCTCGGGTCGTGCCGCCAGCGCAGTTCGCCGTAAACGTACCGTTCGGGCACCGCGGGCAGGCGATTGCCGGCGGCCACGATCTGCGGCGGGGTGCCGGTGGTGTAGCTGTCGAGGAATGCCGCGTCGAGCAGGGTCCAGGCGAGCGTCGCCTCGAACCCCGCGCCGAGCGGACCGTCGGCGAACAGCTCTGCCCCGCTGCGGCGCGTGCGGCCGGCGTTCTTGAAAGTCGTGCGGCCGTTGGCTGCCTGGTCGACCACGATCTCGTCGCGCGTCTCGACCTGGAATAGCGCGAAGTTGACGCGGGCGAGCCCGAACACCGCCTTCGCGCCTGCTTCCACGTGCCGGCTCTTCGCGGCCTCAAGCGCGAAATTGAGGCCGCTCGCCGTATTCTGATGCGCGAGCTCGGCGAAGGTCGGCGTCTCGAAGCCGCGGCCGTAGTTTGCGTAAACGCTCGCGGTGGGCGCGAGCCGGTAGACCACGCCGAGCGCCGGCGTCGTGGCGTCGTAGCTCTTCGAGCCGCTGTCGTCCGGGTTGCCGGGAACGATGAAGTGGTCCTCGGATTCGAATGCGACGCGGCTGGCGCGCAGCCCGGCGAGCGCCGACCAGCGCTCGGCGAAGCGCCAGTCAGCCTGTGCGTAGACCCCGCTCGCGACCGCGACGTCATCCTCGTCGCGGCGCAGCGCGCCGAGGGCGCCGTTGTTGTTGACGTAGCCCTTGCGCGCCTGGTCCATACGCTCGTACTCGCCGCCGAACGTCGTCACCAGCTTGCGACCGAGCACTTCGCCATCGTTGGTGAGGCGCAACGATCCGCCGGTGAAGGTGGTGGCGAGGTCGACCACGCCGCCGGACGTGGTGGCCGGCGTGCTGCCCTGCAGGCCGAGATACTGCCGCACCGCGCGTTCGCCGACATAGATGCCCGCCGCCAGCGTGTTCGAGCCGATGCGGTGCGTGAGCGTCGCACCGCCCTGCTCCTGGCGCACCGTCTTGCGCGTGTCGAACTGGATGACCGTCGGCGCCACCTGGCGCGGATCCGCGTCCATCTGTGCGCGGGTCAGGCCTTGTGGGTCCTGCGCCTCAGGCATGTAGACATAGTTCCCGACGATCGCCAGGCTTGTGCCGCCTCCGAGGCCGAACGTCAGCTTGGCGTTCGCCTGGTCGCGCCGCGCCGCGCTGTGCTCCCGGTATCCGTCGGTCTCGAAGCGCGAAAGGCTTCCGATCCAGTCGGTCGAGCCTTCGACCCCTCCCGCCTTCACGCCAGCACGCCAGGAGCCGAAAGAACCGGCCCAAAAGTCTCCCGACACGCCCTGTGAGGCCGCGCCCGGCTCGGTGATCAGGTTGACGACGCCGCCGGCGGCGTTGCCGTACATAGGCGCGAACGGACCGCGCAGCACCTCGATGCGCTCGGCAGAGCCGAGGTCGAAGTGCGACACCTGGCCCTGGCCGTCGGGCTGGCTGGCGGGGATGCCGTCCGCGATCAGGCGCAGGCCGCGGATGCCGAACGTGGAGCGTGCGCCGAAGCCGCGCGACTGCACCTGCAGGTCCTGCGCGTAGTTGTTGCGGTTTTGCACCGTGATGCCCGGTACGCGACCGAGCGATTCGGACAGATTGACCTCCTGGCGCATCGAACGGATGTCTTCGCCCTGGACGCGGTCGATGGACGCCGGGATCTCGAGGCTCGGCTGCGGCACGCGTGTCGCGGTCACCACCACCGCGTCCTCCTGCGCGAACACCGCCGTCGCCGCCAAGGCGGCCAGCCCTCCTCCAAGGGTCTTCTTCATCTCGCCATAGGCTACAACACCTCCGGCGAGCGGAGATTCCTAGCTGTCGTCGGGGCTGGTGAAGTCCTCGATGCGGCGCCGGTCGCGCTTGGTCGGCCGGCCCTTGAGCGCGCTCGCGGGCTCCGCGCCCCAGCGCCGCAGGTCCTGGCGACGCTCGCGTTCGGTGCGACTCGCGGCGCTTTCCCCGTAAAGCTGACGAGCGACGTCAGCCGGCCCGCGCTTGTCGGAGAGCGCCTTCACCGTGATCTGCCACTCGAAGTCGCCGACGCGGATCGCGAGTGCGTCGCCCGCCTTCAGCTCGTGGGCCGGCTTGATGCGCGCATCGTTGAGCTTGACGCGCCCGGCGGTGATCGCCTGCTGCGCGAGGCTGCGCGTCTTGTAGAAGCGCGCCGCCCAGAGCCATTTGTCGACCCTCATTCGATGCTGCGCGCGGCGCGCGCGCGCACCGAGTCCGGGATCTTCAGGCCGAGCGCACGCGCGGTGGCCATGTTGAGCACCAGCTCGGACTCTTCGGCGAGCTCGACCGGGATCGCCCCCGGCTTTGCGCCGAGCAGCACGCGCACGCCCATCTCGGCCACGCGCCGGGTGACTTTCGGCACGTTGCTGCCCAGCGTGACCAGGTAACCCGCCTCTGCCTGCTGCGGGTTGGAGCCGATGCCGGGCAGGCGCAGGCGCGTGAGCCATTCCTGGATCTGCTGCCGGTCTCGCGCGAAGACCGGCGAAGCCAGGGTCATGACTGCGTCGGTGCCGGCGCCGCGCGAGGCCTGCAGGTAAGTGCTGTAGTCGTAAGGCTGCGAAGTAAATTGCACCAGCATCAGCTGGAAGTTCGCCGCGGCCGCGGCTTTGCGCGCCGCCTCGACCTGGTCGGCGGAGTAGCGGTCGGCGAATACCATCAGCCGGTCCGCCTGCGGCAGCAGCTCGCGCATGATCTCGATGCGCCGCGCAACCAGCACGTTCTGCGGCACGTACACGCCGGTGGTATTGCGGTCGGGGCGGCGCAGGTTGCTCACCACGCCGCTCTCGAGCGGGTCGTAGTCCACCGCGAGAAACAGGATCGGACCGCCCGGCCGCGCATACTGCAGCGCGCGTGCCGGCGGCTCGGCGCGCACCGCGATCAGCAGATCGCAATCGCGCGCCGCCAGGTCCTGCGCCTGCTTGCGGTACAGGTCGAAGCCGCCGTCCGCGTAGCGATAGTAAAAGGTCGCGCGAGCCCCCTCGGCATAGCCGAGCTCCGTAAATGCGCGTACTACGTTAATCGCGTACAGCGAGGCCTCGAGCGGACTCGGCCCGAGGATGCCGATCTTCGCCGCGCGCGCCACCTGCGCGAGCGCGCCCGGCGCGAGCGCGCCCAGCGCGCTGAACGCCAGAAACCTGCGCCGTGAGTTCAGAAGCACATTCAGTGCGCGGCGGCGATCCCCGCGGGGCAGGAAACGCCGGTGCCGCCGAGCCCGCAATAGCCGCCTGGATTCTTCGCCAGATACTGCTGGTGATACTCCTCGGCGTAGTAGAACTCGGGCGCCGGCCGGATCTCGGTCGTGATGGCGCCGAAGCCTTTGGCCTTCAGCGCCTTTTCGTACGTTTCCTTCGAGCGTGCGACCGCCCTGGCCTGCTCCTCGCCATAGGTATAGATCGCCGAGCGGTATTGCGTGCCGGCATCGTTGCCCTGGCGCATGCCCTGCGTCGGGTCGTGCGCTTCCCAGAACACCTTCAGCAGCTCCTCGTAGGTGACGATCTTCGGATCGAACACCACGAGCACCGCCTCGGTGTGATTGGTGAAGCCGCTGCACACCTCTTCGTACGTTGGATTCCGGGTCTCGCCGCCGGCGTAGCCGACCGCGGTCGAGTACACCCCCGGCGTCTGCCAGAACACGCGCTCCGCACCCCAGAAGCAGCCGAGGCCGAATTGCGCGAGCTGCATGCCTTCGGGAAACGGTGCCTGCAGCGCGTGACCGTTGACGAAATGCTTCGCCGGTACGCGCATCGCTTCGCCGCGCCCGGGCAGCGTGCTTTGCTTCGGCAGCAACGTCTTCATCTTTTTCATGAATGCGAACATGGCAAACCTCCGGCTTTAACTAGAATAACACCATGAAAATCTGCGTCTACGGCGCCGGCGCCATCGGTGGACTGATGGCGGCGTGGCTCGCGCGCGCGGGGCACGAGGTCTCGCTCGTCGCGCGCGGCGCGCAGCTCGACGCCATCCGGCGCGACGGCCTGCGCGTGCGCAGCCAAGGTAAGACCGAATCCTTCAAGATCAAGGCCGACGCGAATCCGGCAGCTTTCGGCGCGCAGGACTACGTATTGGTCACGGTCAAGGCGCAAAACCTTACAGAGGTGGCGGATTCCATCGCCCCGTTGCTCGGCAGAGACACTTCCGTCGTCACCGCGATGAACGGCGTGCCGTGGTGGTTCTTCCACGGCCTGAAACGGCACGACAGCCGCCTGGAGTCGCTCGATCCCGGCGGCAGGCTGTCGCACGCCGTCCCGACCGAGCGCGTGGTGGGGTGCGTGATCCATCTCGCGGCCTCCACGCCGGAGCCCGGCCTCGTCAGCCACAACATGGGCGCCAGGCTGATCCTCGGCGAGCCCGGCGGCGAGAACACGGCGCGCAGCCGGCGCATCGCCGAGGCGTTGACCAGCGCGGGCTTCGAGGTCGTGGTCAGCCATACGATCGAGAAGGATTTCTGGGTGAAGCTGCTCGGCAACGTGAGCTTCAATCCGGTGTCGGCTCTCACCGTGAGCACCGCGGACCGGCTGATTCAGAACGACGAGGTCAAGGCCTACATGGTCGAGATCATGCGCGAGGTGCTGGCCATCGGCCGCGCGGTCGGCGTCGACGCCAATATCGATCCCGAGCAGCGCATCGACATGGCGCGCGCGCTCGGTCCGTTCAAGACCTCCATGCTGCAGGACCTCGAAGCCGGCAAGCGCCTCGAGATCGACGGCCTGCTCGCCGGCACGCTCGAGATCGCGCGCAAGGCCGGCGTGCGCGCGCCGTTCACCGAGAGCCTGTTCGGCCTGATCCGCGCTCGCGCCCAATCGAGCGGCCAGTACCGATGAGGCTCGCCGCCGTACTTCTACTCTTTTCCAACACCGTGTTCGCTCAATACAGCGGCCCGGCCGTCGACGCTTGCCTCGCCTACGCCAAGCGCGAAGCCGCGCGCGACGGCATGCAGGCGAAAAACATCGTGTTCGAGCGCGACCAGAACCTGATGATCGAGCGCTACACGCGCAAGCTCGGCAACCAGTTCGTATCGTCCATCCTGCGCGGCAACGGCGCGGTAGTGCTCGACAACGCGCCGAGCGCCGAGCTCTCCTTCATCTGCCTGCTCGCGAGCGACAAGCAGGCGGTGTTCTTCGACTGGCTGCCGCGCGCCCATCCGTCGGCTCTGGCGCAATGCACGCGCGACGACTCGCTGCGCGACAAGCCCCGGCCGTGCCTCGAGCTGATCCTGAGGGTGGCGGAAAGCGATCTCACGCAGGTCTATGCCGAGCACTTCCAGAGCGCGCGCGAGCGCGACGTCAAGGCCGGCAACGAGGCCGCGGTCGATGCGTTCCGCAAAGCCAACGAGGAATGGCGCCAGTACCGCGACGCCGAATGCGCGCGGCGCGGCGACCAGGCGCCGAACGGTGTCGCCACCGAAGATCAGCAGCTCGCCTGCATGGTCGAGCTCACACGCCGCCGCTCGCTGGACATGAGGTAACCATGACGCTGGAGATCTACCTCGCCTACATCGCCGCCTGCTTCGTGATCGCAATCATCCCGGGACCGACAGTCACCGTGATCGTGGCCAACAGCCTCACGCACGGTACGCGCGCCGGCCTGCTCAACGTCGCCGGCACCCAGCTCGGCCTCGGCCTGATGATGGCGATCCTGGTGGTCGGCCTGAGCTCCGTCATCGCCGCCATGGGGTGGCTGTTCGACTGGCTGCGCTGGGCAGGCGCCGCCTATCTCATCTGGATCGGCTTCAAGCTGCTGCGCTCCCCCGAAGCGATCGCGCAGGCCGCATCCGCTCCTGCGCCGCGCGGCGGATTCCTGCTGCAGGGCTTCCTCGTGCTGATGGCGAACCCGAAAGCCCTGCTCTGGTTCGGCGCCTTCATCCCGCAGTTCGTCGATCCGCGCGGTAACTACGTCTCGCAGATCGTGCTTCTGGGCGTTAGCGCGATGGCGGTGGCGCTGGTTTCCGACGGCGCCTGGGCGGTCGTCACCGGCCGCGCCGGCGTGTTCCTGACGAAAAAGCACGTCCGCCTGGTTTCTCGTGCCAGCGGCACCTGCCTGATCGGCGGCGGCATCTGGCTCGCGCTGACGCGCAGCCGTTAGGCAGGCAGATTGGAAACCACGGACTCCTTGACCGGATCCTGCTCCCGCTTGCGATAAGCGAGGCGGAATTCGTAAAGCAGCCCGGGCCGGTTGCGCGCCGCGCGCGCGATCTGCTCCTCCCACCATTTCACCGGCTTGATCGTGCAATGCGCGTTGCCGCCGCTCGGCAGGCGCTTGCGCGCCGGAAAACACGCGACGTTGGCGTAGACGAACTTGCGCGCGAAGGCGAACAGCTCATCCAGGATCCAGGGGATGTCCTCCTCCGGACAATGCTCCAGCACGTCGGTGCAGATGGCGCCGTCGAAGGTGCCTTCGGGCAGCGCCGCGAACGGCTCGTAGCCGGGGTCGTAGCAGCGAATCTCGCTCACGCCCCAATAGGACCGGATGTCGGGATACTCGATTCCCTCTTCCGCATCGGCCACGCGCCGCAGCTCGTATTGCATCCCCTTGCCCGAGCCGTAGTCCAGTATCGAGCGCGATGCAGTACGGCGGACGAGCCGCTTGATGCCCGGTGCCTGCTCGGGAAGGCTTTGCCCGGCGAACGTCTGCTCGGGCGGAATGCCGAGATGCGTCTCGCCGTTCTCGTGCAGCAGCTGGTACTGCTCGAGCAGCCGCCGGTAACGCGGGCTCGGCGCTGTGCGGCTGTACCTAGCGCCCATCGAAGAGCACCTGGCGCAGCCGCGCGAGCGGCTCGGACCAATCGAGCGTCGCCGGTTGCCGATAGACGCCGAATCCCGGAAACCACACCGATTCCCCGCGCTCCCGCATCCAGCGCCAGTCCACCGGCCGCGGTACGAGCACGTGTGCCGTGCGTCCCAGGCCGGCAAGCAAGTGCATGTTGGTGTTGATCACCGCCACGTGCTCGTCCAGCAACGCGAGCAGGGCCAGCGTCTCGCGCAGATCCGCGGTCATCGCCGAGAGGTCATGCACCTTCGCGCCGGTCGCGGCGCGCAGCGTGTCGAGCTCGCCGGATTCGGCGCCGCGCTGCAGGCTCACCAGCGTGCCCGGCCAGCCGCGCACCGCCTGAGCCAGGACTTCGACCGGAATTTCCTTGTAGACCAGGCGCACCCCGGCGCCGTGCGCGCCGAGCTCGCGCGCGCGCCGCATGTCCGTCCCGGCGCGCCAGGTGAGGGCTAGATAGGGCGCCGGGCCGAGACGCGCCAGGGCCGGACCGACGGAAGCGACCAGCGACTCGTCCGCCCGCAGCGCAAATGGCGGCGGCACCGCTTCTGTCTGCAGGACCGCGGGCAGATCGGCGATCCACACCGGCAGGTCGGAGGCCGCCCGATCGGCGATCGTAATCCGGCCTGCGACGAGCGGCGCGAGCTTCGCCATGTCCGGCGGACATTCAAGGCTGATCGCTGCGCCACGCTGCTGCAGCTCCGGCGCAAAGCGCAGGTAGAACAGGATGTCGCCGATGCCCTCTTCCGCACGCAGGAATACCCGGCTGCCGTCGAGCCGCTCCGGCAATGGCGCCGGCCGCGATCGCGCCCGCTCGGGATCGCGGTGCGCGCGCCAGAGGAAATGCCTCCAACCGTCGCGCCATTCGCCGAGGGAAAGGAGCATCAAGCCGAGGATATGGTGAGCCTGCTGGAACTCGGGCGTGCGCGCGAGCAGCTCACGCAGCCAGGCCACCGCGGCGCCCGGGCTTTCGATATCCGCCAGACAGTCCGACAAGTACGGAATCACGTCGGAATCGGGTACACCTCCGCGAATCCCGCCGCGCAGCACCGCGAGGGCCCGGTCGGGTCTGCCATCGAGGCGGTACGCGGTCGCCAGCCCGAGCTGCGCATGGATGGCGGACGGCTCCAGAGCATGGGCACGCTCGTATTCGGCGAGCGCCTCGTCGAGCCTGTCCTGCTGGCGCAGCAGCTTCGCCAGGTTGTAATGAGCCTCGGCGTAGGTCGGCCGGACTTTGAGCGCTCGCCGGAAAGCCTCCTCCGCGGCGCCGACTTCCTGATTCTCGCTGTGCGCGATGCCGAGGCTGTTGAGATAGTCGGCGTTGCGCCGGTCGAGCTCCACCGCGCGGCGCGCCCGCTCGACCGCAATGTCGGGCAAGCCGGCGCGCACCGCCGAAAGCCACTCCGCAGAGACGACGAGCGGCGGCAGATCGGGGTCGGGAAAGTAGCGGTAGTCGTGCGCCTCTTCCTTGCTGCGCTGGCTGCGCGTAAGGCCGCGCTCGGAGTCCCAGCCGCGCGTCTCAGCGACAACGCGACCGCCGCCGCGCACGACTTCGATCTGCCGCGCCACTTCATACTCGATGGCTTTTTCGACGAAC
>Ga0134121_10004178_pt1 | contig 11849 bp, 8 predicted proteins | sample KB301_FD_96463 | JGI IMG/M metagenome (GOLD analysis project Ga0134121, IMG submission 96463) | Terrestrial soil microbial communities without Nitrogen fertilizer from Kellogg Biological Station, Michigan, USA - KB3-0-1 | ecosystem: Environmental > Terrestrial > Soil > Unclassified ...
CGACCCGCTGGAGCATCAGATCGGTCGCGGCATCCTGGAAGCGCTCGGTATCAATTTTCAGGTGGGCCAGCGCGATGTCGCCATGCGCGGCAACTTTTGCTCAGTTGACGCCAAGGGATTGATCACCGATCGCCGTGCCGGCCGGCCGTCAACAGAGCGCTGCGTGGCCATGTGCAAGCTGCTGCAGGAAATCCGTGTGCCGGGCATTGAGGTGTTTGTGGAGCCGGTGCGGGAGCATCGATTTGTCGTCGTATTCCGTGGCGACAACCTAGGCGATGCTGTTAATGACACCGATCCCCAGCAAGTCGGCGCCAAGCCACTTCAGGCAGCTGGCGGCGATGATCCGTCACGTAACACGGCAACGGCGGTTAATCTTTTTGTGGCCGCGGCCGCCAAAGTGCTCAAGGACCAGGCGCCCACCAACATGGTCACCTTGCGCGGTTTTGCCCGTTATCCCAAGATCGACACCATGCAAGAAGTGTATGGCATCAAGCCTGTGGCCATCGCGGTTTATCCGATGTACAAGGGCCTGGCCCGCCTGGTCGGCATGGACATCGCCGACGCCGGGGCCACGCTGGGCGACCAGATTCAAACCCTGGGCAAACTGTGGAACCAATACGATTTCTTCTTTTTGCATTACAAGTACACCGACAGCACGGGTGAAGACGGCAACTTCGCGGCCAAGGTGGAGATGATCGAACGGCTGGACGCCGAGCTGCCGCAAATCAAGAAATTGGAGCCGGACGTGTTGATTGTGACCGGAGATCACTCGACGCCAAGCACATTGCGTTCTCACAGCTGGCATCCAGTGCCGGTGATGCTGTGGGCGAGAACTTGCCGGCCTGATCCCGTGGTGGAGTTTGGCGAGACTTACTGTTTGCGCGGCGGATTGGGGCAGTTTGAGGCGAAGTATCTGATGCCGTTGGCGTTGGCCCATGCGGGACGCTTGGGGAAGTATGGGGCGTAGCAATTGTCTTTGTCATAATCGTAGGTTAGCACCTTTTGATCCCATGCCTCCTGCGGTATACTGGCGGCGGAACGCGCCAGCCCCGAAACAAGGAGCAACAACCGTGACCATTTCCGCCCAAGCCACCTACGAAAATGGGACTCTCGTGCCGGACAAGCCTCTGCCGCTGAAGGAACATGAGAGGGTAAACATAACGATTCAACCGGCACTTAGCGTAGCAAGGCAAACAGCTGGCATGGTCCCCTGGACAGGCGACATTGAAACGCTCGAGCGCATCGCATGCGATCCGGAATTCGGCATCATGGAGTCGCCATGACTTTCGGCGACCTCCAATCCGGCGACGTGGTATTCGTGGATGCAAACGTGCTGATCTACCACTTCACAAACCATCCCAAATACGGCGCTGCTTGCACCACGCTTTTGGAAAGAATTGAGCAAAAGGATCTCCAGGGATTCACTTCCGCGCATTGCCTTGCCGATGTGGCCCATCGCGTCATGACGGTGGAAGCCATGGGTCGGTTGGGCTGGCCTGCATCCCGTTTGGCGGCCAGGCTCAAGAAACTCCATGCTGAGATTCCGAAGCTAAAACTCTATCAACAGGCAACCGCCAAGGTTGGGCAAATGGGAATCCAAGTTCTTCCCACATTTGAGCACCTCGTGTCGGCGGCGACCAAAATCAGTGAACAATTTGAGTTGCTGACGGGTGATGCGATCATCGTTGCAACGATGAACCAAGAGGGTTTGAACCGAATTGCGAGCGAGGACAGCGATTTCGACCGCGTTCTGGGGCTGACTCGCTATGCCCCTGGATGATGTAGTGATACAAGGCTTTGGTTGAATGGCGGCTCAAATTCGCCGCGCTTTGAGCACCCGCGGATGTCCCGAATAATCGCGCACCGTGTCCGCCAACACATAGCCGCCGTGAGCCGTCAACCTTTCCCTTGCCCGTTCCTCCTGCGGCGCTCCAATTTCGACAATGAGCCAACCGCCGCTCGTCAAAAAAGCAGTGGCAGCTTCAATCAAACGGTCAAAAATCCGATAGCCGTCCGGCCCGCCGTCAAGGGCCAGGTGCGGTTCGTAATCGCGCACGCCTGGCTGCAAGCGCGCAATCTCCGCGATGGGAATGTAGGGCGGGTTGCTAACGACAAAGTCAAACGTCTCGCCGGCGCCGATCGCGCCGAACAAATCGCCTTTCAAAAATCTGATGCGTTCGCCGACGCCGTGTTTCTCCGCATTGCGCCGAGCGACCTCAAGTGCATCCTCGCTTATATCCACAGCCGTCACGCTTGCGCCCGCATGCCGTTTGGCAATGGCAATGGCAAGATTGCCCGACCCTGTGCCAATGTCGATGATCCGGGGAGCCGTTTGCGGTTTGGCGAGCGCCAGACACTCCATGACCGCCACTTCACTGTCCGGCCGCGGAATCAGCACCGCCGGCGTCACTTCCAACTCCAGCGAAAAGAACTCCTTGCGGCCGACGAGATAGGCGACCGGGCAGCCCTCGATGCGTTTGCGAATTAATTCACGGTAACGCTGGCGGATTTCGTCAGACGCCTCATCACCGTGGCGAACGCCGTAGAGGTCAATGCGTTTGCAGCCGACGGTGTGGGCCAACAACACTTCCGCATCGATGCGCGGCGACTCGCAGCCCTTTTGGGCCAGGAAACTCGCGGTCCAGTTGAGCAGACTGCCGAGGGTCCAGGTTTGCGGCGCGGCGGTAGCGGGCATGCGGGCCTCCAGGAGACTTGACTCCAATCCTTGTCGTCAATCACTTTTTTAAGGCCCGTACAGACTATTACAAGTTCGCTGCCGTGCAAAGGTCAACCGGCAGTTATTTCACGATGCCATTATGTTGCGCGTTGCCGCCCCACATGAACCAACCGTCGTCCTTGCGGTCGCCGGTTTCGATGCAGAACAGCATGCCGTTGCTCGAAGCCACGTAGACTCGTCCATTGGCCACCGCAGGTTGGAAAGTGATGGGCGCCCCGACCGTGGCTCGCCACAGTTCTTTGCCTGTTTCGGCAGACAGGCATATGACCTCGCCCTTGGAGGTGCCGACAAACAGTTTGCCATTGGCGATGGCCGGCGGCGTCACGGCACAATCCACCAGCGTCTCGCCTTTTTTGGGTGGATGCAGTTCTTGCTTCCAGAGGATTTTTTCGGTCTTGGGATCGATGCATTTGACGGTGTCGCCCATGGTGCTAATGAGATTGCCTTTGTAAATGAAGGGCCGCGAGCCCTGGTACGACCAGACACCCGCCACCGTGGCTTGGCCGAGATTGGCCGCGGCCTTGGGCAATCCAGCGGCTGCCGGCGCTGTGGCGAAGCCCACACCGGCATCCTTGGCTTTGTTCCCCTTTTCCACCATACCGTCCTGGCGCTTGGCCATATCCAGATAATCCGCCGGTCGTTTGGTCGCATCGTAAGCTTTGATTTTTCCGTTCGTGTCCACATCGCGTCCGGCCAGGTTCTCCATTTGTTGCTTCACCTCCTTGCCGGCCTTGTCCTTGACAGTCTCCTCGGTCCGCTGGCTGAAATAGAGTTTGCCGTCGAAAACCGCAGGTGAAGACGTGGCGTTTTTCTTTTCGCTCCAGGCCACAATGCCGTCCTTTTCGTTGAAGCAATACATGGTGCCGTCCACGGTCGTCAGGTAAATCTTGTCGCCCTGAATGACCGGGGCGGTGATGATCTCACCGGCAATGGGCTTGGTCCATTGCTCCTTGCCGGTCTTGACGTCGAAGCAGGCAAACACATGACCTCGGTTGCCCTTGCAGTCGGGGTAGGCCATGTAAACGTGGCCCTTGGAGATGGCCGGCATGCTCATGAGCGGATCGCCGAGCCATTTTTTCCAGACCTGTTTGCCGTCCATCGCGATGATGTAAAGCTCGCAACTTTCCGTATTGAACGAAATGTAACCGTCTTCCACCACGGCAGCGGTGGGGCCGTCGTCGCCGGTGTCGAAACGCCAAACCTTTTTGCCTGTCGCGGCGTCAAAGGCATAGAACTCAAAGCTGCCGAAACCGCCACCGATAAAGACCTTGCCGTCCGCGATAGCGGGCGTGGCCAGCGGATGGCCGCCGGGGATGACGACTTTCCAACCGGCCTTGCCTTCCGGCGTCTTGACGGCGACCGGATCGCCAACAGGTTGCGGCGCGGGCCGTTGGCCGGCCTTGATGTCCTGTTGAACTTCGGCTTTTTGCGGAGGTTGAGGAGGTTGACCGAATAGCGTGAGCGACGTGAACAGCAGGGCGGCGACGGCGCCGAAGGCGAGAATACGGACGGACGAGTTGAGTGGCTGCATGTGAGGTTCTCCTCGATGTGCGAAAAAAGCTCCTGGGATGCCGAGCGGCTTACTAAATGACGCCTGAGAGCGTCGATTCTTAACAGGTCGCCAGCGCGGCGGGATTGAATGGTGCTACACAATAAAGACGAGTGGGGTGCGGAGAGAGTTTGGCTGCAGTCTGGATAGTCGCACGTCAAGCCGTCACACCGTGGCGCACAACTTGCCTTATCATCTCCGCCGCCAGCAGTGCCTGGGCCGCCGAAACATCCAAATGCGTCGAAGCCCGCAGGACATACTTGCCAAGAACGTGAATCAGAATACCGCGAGCCTTGAGCGCAGCCGCAATGTCGGCAGCAGTCCCAAGCTCGGGATCGACTTCAAACCAAACCAGGTTAGTCTCCACCTCGGGCGGATCGAGCCGCAAGCCAGGCGAGTCAGCCACGGCCTGGGCGAGGACCTGAGCGTTGCGGTGGTCCTCGGCCAGCCGCTCGATGTGATGTTCCAGCGCATAAAGAGCGCCGGCGGCAATGATGCCGACTTGCCGCATGGCCCCGCCGAACAGCTTGCGAATGCGCCGCCCGCGGGCGACAAACTCGCGCGACCCCACCAGCGCCGAGCCGACAGGCGCGCCCAGCCCTTTGCTGAAACAGACTGAAACGCTGTCAAACGGTGCGGCCCAGTCCGCCGCCTTGATGCCGCTGGCCACAATCGCGTTCCACAGCCTGGCGCCGTCAAGGTGCATGCGCAGATCGTTCTTGCGAGCCCAGGCGCTGATGACCTGGATTTTCTCCAGAGGATAAACACGGCCCCCGCCGCAGTTGTGCGTGTTTTCCAGGCAGATCAGCCGCGTGCGAACCAGGTGCTCATCATCGGGTTTGATCAGCCCCTCGAGCTGGCTGAGATCGAGGATGCCGTAATCTCCCTCCAGGGTGCGACAAGTCACCCCACTATGAACCGCCGGCCCGCCCGCCTCGTAACGATAGACGTGGCAAGTCAGTTCGCACAGCAATTCATCGCCCGGCTGCGTGTGGGCCTTGATGCAAATCTGGTTGGACATCACGCCAGAGGGAACGAACAATGCCGCTTCCTTGCCCAGCATGGCGGCAACCCGCTCCTGCAAGCGATTGACTGTGGGATCATCGTCGAAAACGTCATCACCCACCTCGGCGGCGTGCATCGCCGCACGCATGGCGGGCGTGGGCCGCGTGACGGTGTCGCTGCGCAGATCGATCACGGATTTGTCGGACATCTTGGGTTCCTGGACCTAGATTGCGTTCGTTTCAATTATTTCTCCCGGTCGAGCAGCACCCAGCGCTCCGGGGCGATCTGCTTCATGAATACTTTGCGTGCCGCCAGCCCTTTCAGTGTGGCCACGGCATCTTTGCCGTTTTCCGTCCATTCCCCTTCTTTTTCAAAGCGCTGTAATTCCTTGAGTTTGGTGGGGTCGTTTTGAAAGTTATCGGCGATGGTTTTGACCAGCTCGTCGAAGGCCAATGATTGTTTTTGCTCATTGCTCAAACCGCCGGGCTGTCGTTTGGCGTTGAGCGCCACGCGTTCGTCGACAAATGCAGGATCGACGAGATGCGCCAGCAGATAGTCGAAATGCTTTTCGCCGACGGCTTTGAGGACAGAACCCAGCGCGTCTTTAGCAGTGTTTTGGGGGTATTTCTTGGCGTCCAGGCCGATGCCGAAGCGGCGGGTGTCCTTGTCACCGGTCTGTCCATCAACACTCGCCGCCAGGGCCAGCAGCACCATCACAGTCACGGCTGTGCGCATGCTCGACTCTCCTTTTGGGGCCACGCCCCGCTCATGCCATCGCGAAGGGAAAGCGCAACACCGTGTGTTGTTCTACCAGTCGCCTGGCTGGCGTGCCAGATGACACCTCAGTCCGTCCAGGCGTATCTCGCCAGGTCCGCTCGCAGCTGCGCGGGCACCATGTCCAGCGTCAAATCGGGGCACGAGCGGAAGTTCGTCAGCAGCACCAGGGCCAGCCATCGGCCCCAGGAATCTCGGGCGGCCGGCTGCGTCGCCAATGCCGCATGCGTTTTTTCCAACACCTCGGTTTCATGAGCATCAAGCTTGCCACTGCGGATGCCGCTTTCGAGCAGCAAGCCATGGGCTTGGCCCAAAACGCCAAAATACTCCTGCTCGATTTGCTCGTCGGTGCTGCCTAGCCAACGGCGGACTAGACCCAAGCGGAGTTGTCTTAGTTTTCTCAACGCCAACCAGTCATGCGGATTACGGCGAATGGCGTCCACGTACTGGTACAACCGCGGCATCAGCTTGGAGGTGAAATGCGGATGCTCGAAGGCCACGACTTGATCGGACAGATTAGCCAGGTAAGCAATACGGTTATGCACTTCGCGGAGCAGTTGGGCAAGCTCCTCGGGTTGCGCTTGCTGACGCAGGGCCGACATCTCGGGATCGACCAGGACGTTGAATGGCAGCAGCGTTTGCGCAATCAGGTCGGACAATTCGTAGCGGTTGTCCACAAAACAGCGATTGAAGGGACTGTTGGCGTCATAATATTGATCGACCTGGATTGACTCGACGAAAAAGCCGCGGTGATTGAGCAGAATCCGCAGGGCAATGTCCCAATCGGCATAAGATTCGGGCCAGGCAAAGGGCGTGCGCGCTTTGCTCCAGTGGGCATCGGGCAGGCAGCTGCGGCGCCAAACCAAGGCGTAGGGCGTGCCGATCGAATTGTTCAGCGCAGCCTTTTCCATCAGCTTGCGGGCGCGGTCGGCGCGATTGGGCAAAGCGATGACTTCCCGGCAAGTTTGGGCGATGCTGCCCCAAAGCGCAGTCATATGCTCGGCACTGTTGCCTGGCACGGTGTAGTCCATGATGGGCCGCACTGCGCAAGCCGTGAACTCCACCTCGGAGCGGTGCAGCATCGGCTCGATCATGCGTTCGAGGAAATCAGCGGGCAGGGTGGTGTCGTCCCCGCTGTGCAGCTTGAGAAACTCCCCCTGGGCCAGCAGGAGGGCATAGCGCCAGCTTTCATTGATATTGAGCGTGTGTTCCAGGCGAAAACAGCGGACGCGCGGGTCGCGGCCGGCAAACGCGCGGGCAATGTCGCTGCTGCCGTCGGTGCTGCCATTGTCGCTGACGATCACTTCGAGGGGAGCGTAGGTTTGGCGCAAGATCGCTTCGAGAGTGCGGGCCAGGTAAGGGCCCTTGTTGTAAACCGGAATGCAGACGGAAGCCAGGGGCAATGGCGCCACGATGATCTCCCCCGATTAAACACGCAACGGCAGCGGTCGCCGGAACATTCGATTGGTGTAGGCCACCGACAGGATACGACCAACGCCCAGGGAGTCGGCGCCAAAGGTGTTGAGGTAGCGGCGCACAAGGTCCTTTTGGTCTTCGCCCAGTTCAAAGCTGTAAACCAGGGGCGCCGGCTGCCAGTACGCGCCGTAATTGACAGGGTCGGGATCGGCGGCGAACCGCTCCAGGTCGTAGGTGAAAGCACCCACCACCTCGTCGTCGAGATGATCCACAATGTTGGTCACGCGGCAAGAATCCCACTGGATCGTTTGGTCCAGGAAGCTCTGCAGCTCCGGATCGATCAGGCCCCCCTCCCTTAACAAGCGCGTCGTGGCCTGCTGGACCACTTCCCTCACGGCGTCAAGGTTTTGGGTAATCGCCATTGCCTTGAAGGTGTACAGCAAATTGAACCCCAACTCGCCGCGCAGATAGCGCTCGATCGCTCCCGGCGATTCGATGAACTTCTCCAGCGCCTGCCGATCGGTCCACAACTCATTTTTGGTGTGGTCGCGGAATTCTTGGAAAAGGATGGCGAGGCCACTGTGTGGGATGGCGTCGTGAATCAGCTCCAGCCAGCGGAAAACCGACAAGCCCTGTGCCCGCAGAATCTTGCGGACGCTTTCAAAGATGGCATCGTTGAAAAAGATGGTGATCACCAGGTGCATCGCACGGCAATCAAGGTAATCGTCAAAGGAAAGTGTGTCGGTGGCCACGCCCACGTCTTCGATGTCGGCGACGGGCAACCGCTGGCCGGCGATTTCATAATCGCCAAACGCCCGTGGCAGCACCCGCGACCGTATGTCCATCGTGTATTGTCGTGCGTGAGCTTGCGAACCTAGCTCGCTGCCGGACAGGATCATCAATTGATAGGGAAGTATCTTGTTAAACCCGGCAGTCACGGTGGTCTTGAGAGTTTGAAAGTGCGACTTTTTGGTCTCGCCGGGCAAGCCCAGGATTAATTCGCAATAGGAATTGGCGCCCACCTGCTTGGCCTGCAATCCAAGGGCCATCAATTCCGGGGCGGAGATGTTGGCTCGCTTGACGTTTTGCAGAACGAGAGGATCAAGCGTCTGCACCGATCCGGAGAGCACGATGCTGCCGTCCAGGATGCGAGCGGCCTCCAGAACGCGTTGCTTTTGATTCTTGCCCGTGGAGGCGTTGATGTGGTCGGGCCATTGGTGCAGCGCTCGGCTTCGCGCCAGTGCTTGCGCCGTCTCCAAATCGTCGGGGAACATGCCGAAGTTGGAGTCGGCGATGTACAGGTCGTTGCGGCCACCCTGCATCCGGACCTTGGCCATGCGGGTGCCAATATAGTCGATTTCGTCTCGGATCCGCGGGCTGGAATAGCGCGCCACCTTGGTGTAATAGCTCTCGCCTTCACTGCAAAAGGTACAGGTAAAGGGACAGCCGCGTTTGGTTTGCAAAAGCGGCCACAAACGACCGTCGAAGAACTCATCGAACTTTCCGGTCAAATAGGGCGAAGGAATGTCGTCAAGGTTGCGCAACCGCGGCGCCGACGGCCTGGCAAGCGCCGCCCGCCCGTCACGGAGCAGGGCATGGATCGACGGCACACGCTCAAGGATGGCGTCTTTGTCCAAGCCGCATTCCTGGATCGCCTGGAGCAATTGGGCGAAAACCACTTCGCCTTCGTACATGACCACAAAATCGATCTGGGGATTGTTTCGAAGGAAATGCACTTGCTCGATCGCTTGTAGCGGATAATTGGGACCACCCATGACGACGACAGTGTCGGGGCGAAGGTCCTTGATGCGCCGCGCAAAAGCAAGCCCGAGCCGGCAATTCCAGATGTAGTTGCTGAAGCCCACGACATCGGGACAGCCATTCCGCTCGACTTCGCCGGCCATGACGTGTGGATAGCGGAACAAACGCACGGACTGGTCAAAGGCGAACTGCTTCTCGGCGTAGGCGGCGATGCAGCCTACTCCCAGGGGAAAGGTATCGGCCCCAAGCGTGCCGTGGTTGTGCGTCAGGTCCGCAAGCCAGACACGGAGAGGCATTCGCGGCTTGTCAGCGCTGGTGGGCATGAGAGAGCGCTTCATGAGTTACAGGAGTGCCTTGCCGGCACATGGTATACGCCTGGCGTCTATTGCATGTTATCCGATCGGAAGCGGCCCGCAAGCGGCATTTGGGTGACTGGAGGCAATGGCAACATCGGACAGGCCTCGGCCCGATTCCGTCGAAGCCTGCCTTTGATCCTCCCGGCGTGCATCTTAGCGTTGGGCATTTGGCACGATGGTTTTTTTCCTCGGGCACGATGTTTCGGCGATGGGAGCATCAAAAAAAGGACTTACGCCCTCTCGACGTAAGTCCTTGTGTCAGCGTGATGGAGATGGAGAGCTATCCTAAGCAGTCAAGATTGGCATAGAATTGGCGGCGGAGGGTTCGCGGTACCGTGGTGAACACCGCCTGCTTGCCGGTTCAATGAGCCAAAGGGCGAACCCGCCATTATCAAATTCGGTCAATCCAGGACGTGATCTTCCTCAATCGAACCCTGCAGATGTTTAACATCGATTTACCGCTGACGACCGTGTTGCAGTCTTTTGACCACGGCATTTTGCTCGGTGAAGCGCTGCTGTTTCCCGAAATTCGCTGTTTAAGCAATCGATCGACGGCACTGCACCGGACCCTCAAGAATCTCGTCATTCGCACGACAATGGCAATTCCACCGTTTGAAGTGCATCGCCGGCGGTTGGCAGGCAACATAGAGATCAGCTCGGTCGCGGTCACGCTCTCGCCCCCGGTGCGCTCGCTCACATGGCAAGAACCGGTGATATTGCACTTTCCCGTCGTGCGCTGGAGCCATCCCGCGCCGCAAGTTTTGCAAGCTGGATCGGCCGCTCTTGTACCGGAAGCCGTGCTGGCCTATGTGCCGGCCCTCTGCATGGAAGTGCTCGCCGCCCGCCCCGATATGCTCGAAGCACTGCTGCCGGAACAGATTCGCACCGCGCTGATGCGCATCAAGGCCAACGCACTCGAGCCCCTGGTTTGGCTCCAGCGCTGCGGCGAAATAAAGCTTGAACAAATGGAATGTGCAATTGAATTGAAAACCCCGAAGCAGCATGCTCGCGAAGAGATAGAGCGGCAGGATCACGGCAAGCCCGTTTTACCCGAAGTTGCCGCTGATTTGTGCAAGGAACCGTTGCGGCCCGGTTATGAGCTGGATCACGTTATTGCGAAAATGATCGACGCGCTGACCGGCGCCCAATCGCGGAGCGTCCTTCTGGTCGGGCCGAGCGGCGCTGGCAAGACAGCCTCCGTCCATGAGCTGGTTCGCCGCCGCAGACGACTGGGTCTGGCGGCCACGCCGTTCTGGGCCACTACTGGCGCGCGTTTGGTTTCCGGCATGTCTGGATTTGGCATGTGGCAAGAGCGGTGCAGCAAGGTGGCCCGTGAAGCTTCCCATCAACGTGCCATCCTCCATTTCGGCAACCTGCTCGAGTTAATGGAAGTCGGCAAAAGCGAGCACCAAGCGCAGGGCATCGCCTCCTTTTTGAGGCCGTTTTTGGCCCGCGGGGATTTGTTGGCTATTGCCGAGTGCACGGCGGAACAATTGCCGTTGATCGAGCGGCAGGAGCCCCAGTTGCTCGCCACATTTGTGCAGATTCCGGTGCCAGAACCCTCGCCGCGCCAGAGCCGGAACATCCTGGAGAGCTATGTCAAGGAAGCAAACCATGAAAACCCGCCGATCACTTCGGACGGCATTGATCAGCTCGACCGATTGCATCGCCGCTACGCGACCTATTCCGCGTTTCCCGGGCGGCCGTTGCGTTTCTTGCGGAACCTGCTGGCCGACAAGACGCCGGACCGCGTTTTGACCGCCATAGATGTGACCAGAGAATTCGCGCGCGAAAGTGGACTACCGCTTTCTCTCCTGGGAGACTCCGAACGACTAAACCTCGAGCAGACGCGCGAGTGGTTCGCGAAGCGCGTAATCGGTCAAAAGGATCCGGTGGATTTGGTGGTGGACTTGCTTGCCGCGGTCAAGGCCGCGTTGACGCGGCCGCGCAAACCGGTAGCGTCCCTGATGTTCATTGGCCCGACGGGCGTCGGCAAGACCGAGATGGCCAAGGCCCTGGCCGAGTTTCTATTTGGCAGCACCACGCGCCTGACACGCTTTGACATGAGCGAATATGCGGACCCCCATGCTGTGGACCGGCTCATCGGCGGCAGCTTTCGCACCGAAGGGCTGCTGACCGCCCGCATTCGCGAGCAGCCATTTTCCATTGTGCTGTTGGATGAAATTGAAAAGGCCCATCCCTTGTTGTTTGATTTGCTTCTGCAAGTGCTGGGCGAAGGCCGGCTCACCGA
>Ga0134121_10004181_pt1 | contig 11843 bp, 11 predicted proteins | sample KB301_FD_96463 | JGI IMG/M metagenome (GOLD analysis project Ga0134121, IMG submission 96463) | Terrestrial soil microbial communities without Nitrogen fertilizer from Kellogg Biological Station, Michigan, USA - KB3-0-1 | ecosystem: Environmental > Terrestrial > Soil > Unclassified ...
GTTCGGCCAGCGGATTGATCTGGTCCATGAACTGCGAAAGCTGGCTTCGGCCGAAGAAATCGCGAACCACTGCGGAGAGCGCCTTCGGGTTGATCAGCTTCTGCGGCGTCATGGTATCCACACCCTGGTCGAACAGTGTCATGCGCTCCTTCACGAGGCGTTCGGTGCGGGCCAGTCCCACGCGACATTGATTGGCCAGCAATTCTCCGACGGTGCGAACCCGCCGGCTGCCCAGGTGATCAATGTCATCCAGCGTGCCCTCGCCTTTTTTTAAACGGAGCAGGTATTTCGTGGCTGCGACCAGGTCTTCCTTGGTGAGGATGCGCGCGTCGTCGCCTTTCAAACCCAGTTTTTGATTGATCTTGTATCGGCCGACACGGCCCAGGTCATAGCGCTTCGGATCGAAGAACAGTCGCTTGATCAACGCCCGCGCGTTCGCAGCGGTCGGTGGGTCGCCCGGACGCAGCCGCCGATAAATGTCTTTCAGCGCTTCTTCCTCGTTTTTGGTCGGATCTTTCTTGAGGCACTTGATGACAATGCCGTCGTCAATGGTCGTATCCACGACCTTGATCCGGTTGACGCCCAGTTCGGCGATCTGCTTCACCACGACCTTGGACAGCGGCTCGAACGCGCGGGCGACCACGATGCCCTTGTCCGAATCGACCGCGTCCTCGATCAGCACCTTGTTCTGGAGGTCTTCCAGGCCTTCGGCCTGCCGGATCGTCAGTTCCTCGATGTCATAAAACAATTTGAGGATGTCGGCGTCCGAGCTGTAACCGAGCGCGCGGAAAAAAGTGGTCGTTAGAAACTTCCGGCGGCGCTTCTTGCGGTCCAGGTAAACGTAAAGCAAATCGCTTGTGTCGAATTGCGCCTCATACCAGGAACCGCGGTCGGGAATGATGCGGAAGGAATGCAGCGTCTTGCCGTTCGGATGCTGCGTGGCTTCAAACGCCAGGCCGGGAGAACGATGCAACTGACTGACGATGACGCGCTCGGCGCCATTGATGACGAAGGTTCCCTGGGGCGTCATGAGCGGCAGTTCACCCATGAACACGGTTTCGTCCTTCGCTCCCTTGGTTTCCTCCTTCAGCTTGAATGTGACGTGCAGCGGCGCGCCATAAGTGACGCCTTCGCGCAGACATTCCAGCCAGTCCTGTTTTGGTTCGCCGATCTGATAAGTCTCGTAATCCAGGACCACCTTTCCATCGTAGCTCTCGATCGGGAACACCTCGGTGAAAACCGCCTGGAGGCCCAGGTTCTTCCGTTTGGAAGGCGCCACGTCCGCCTGAAGGAATTCCCGATACGAATTGATCTGGATTTCGATCAGATTGGGCGGCGCAATGACTTCCTTGATTTTCCCGAAGTTGATACGTTCTGCTGCTCGCGATGGCATTTTTACCTCTGGTTATTGGCCGGCATCAGGCCGGACCGTTATTTCTTCCATAAACGACACGACACCGGCGCCCCTGAATGGCTTCAGGAACTTCCGGCAAAAAAACTCTGCTGACATCCGTTTTTCCCGGCGGTCCGACGCTCGCCGCGAGGGTTTCTGCGTCGGGCCGGCCGGGTGAAGCGCTCTGCGGTGCAATCCGCCGCGCCTGAGTAATATATTATTTGACTTCGACTTTTGCTCCCGCTTCTTCGAGCTTTTTCTTGGCGGCGTCGGCGTCGGCCTTGTTGGCCCCTTCCAATACCGGCTTTGGCGCGCCTTCCACAAGCGCCTTGGCCTCCGCCAGGCCCAGGCCCGCCTTGACCTCGCGGACCGCTTTGATCACGGGGATCTTCTTGTCGGCCGGAACCGAGGCCAGTATGACGTCGAACGCCGTCTTGGCTTCCGCCGCCGGGGCTGCTGCTCCGCCTGCCGCGGGAGCTCCCGCAGCCGCCACCGCCACCGGAGCAGCCGCCGTCACTCCCCATTTGGTTTCCAGTTGTTTGACCAACTCGGCGGTCTCGAGGACCGTCAGCTTGCTCAATTCTTCCACGATGTTTGCTATGTCTGCCATGTTTCCTTCCAGTCTCGTTGACACCCGCGGCCGCGGATGAATTAAGCTCACCGCCGGTGAGCCGACGATTTACTTTGTTGTTTGTTTTGGCTTTCGGCTCCGCCGGTTTATGCGGGACCGAAAATTTTCTTTGTTCCGGAAAATGTTCAAGCGCCTTTGTCCGCGCGGGCCTGCAACACCCGCGCCAGCTGAGTCGCCGGCGTGTTGAGCAGCCGTACCAGTTGGCTGGCGGGTGCCTGCAGCAATCCCAACAGCTTTCCACGCAACACCTCGATGGATGGAAGATCCGCCAGCACCATCAGCTCCGGAGTCTCCAGCCGCCGATTGTTCAGATAACCAAATTTCAGTTTTGGCTTGTCGAACTCCGACTGAAAGGTCTTCAGCGCCTTCGCCGCAACCGAGATTTCACGCTGTCCGGTGACCACCGCCAGTTGGCCGGCCAACACGCCCGACAAGTCGGCGAGACCCGCCTCCTGGGCGGCAATGCGAAAGACGGAATTCTTGACGACGTGCATTTCCGAGCCCGCTCTCGCCAGTCGCTTGCGGAGTTCCGTGAATTGGCCGACGGTCAGCCCTTTATAATCAACGACCATGAAAAAGGGCGAAGCGTTCAACCGGCCGACATATTCGCTGGTGATAAATTGTTTTTCTGCGCGCATGGTAAAGAAATTATAAGAGTTAAGCCGCCGCCAGAAACTCACGCATGTCCACGCGCACGGGCGGGCTCATCGTGGATGACAGGGTGCAACTTTGCACAAAGACGCCTTTCGCGCTCGCCGGTTTGGCTTTGAGGACAGCTTCAATGACTGCCCGGGCATTTTCAACAATTTGTCCAGGCGCAAACGAAACCTTTCCCACCGGCACGTGAACGTTCCCTGCCTTGTCGATCTTGAACTCAACGCGGCCCGCCTTCACTTCCTTGACGGCCTTGGCCGTGTCGTCGGTCACCGTGCCCGTCTTCGGATTCGGCATCAGTCCCCGTGGCCCGAGCACCTTGCCGAGTTTGCGGACTTCCGCCATGGCTTCAGGCGTCGCAATTGCGACATCAAAATCAGTCCACCCCTCGTTGCATTTTTTGATCAGGTCTTCGAAGCCGACGTGTTCGGCGCCCGCGGCTCTCGCGGCGTCGGCTGCGGCACCGGGCCTCGCAAACACAAGAACCTTGACGGTCTTGCCGCTGCCATGCGGAAGCGGAACGGTGCCGCGGACCATCTGGTCCGATTGTTTCGGGTCCACACCCAGGCGAAAGGCGACTTCAACAGTCTCGTTGAACTTTGCCTTGGGGAATTTGCTCAAGACTTCCACCGCTGACTTGAGTGGATACACTTTCTTTGCATCCACCATCTCCTGTGCTTTTTGGTAGCGTTTGCTGGGCATTCTTTTGTTGGCGCGGTGCAATCGAGCCGGCTGGCTCTCCCGCAGTTTGGTTTTTATCCTGTTACTTCGATGCCCATGCTGCGGGCGGTTCCTGCGACGATGCGGAACGCGGTCTCCTCATTCGTTGCATTCAGATCCTTCAGCTTGAGCTTCACGATGTCCATCACCTGTTTCTTTGTGACCTTCCCGACTTTTTCCTTGTTTGGAGCTTTGGACCCCGTGGCGATGCCGGCGGCTTTTTTCAGCAACACCGACGCGGGTGGAGATTTCGTGATGAACGTAAATGATTTGTCCTGGTAAACGGTGATAACGACCGGAATCACCATTCCCGCCTGGTCTTTCGTCGTTGCGTTAAATTCTTTGCAGAACGCCATGATGTTGACGCCCTGCTGGCCGAGCGCGGGCCCGACTGGGGGCGCGGGATTCGCTTGTCCGGCCGGAATCTGCAGCTTGATCTGTCCAACTACTTTCTTCGCCATAAGCTTAAGCTTTTTCCACTTTCCAATACTCGAGTTCCACCGGCGTATTGCGGCCGAACACGTTCACCGTCACCTTCAATTTGCCCTTGTCAGGGTCAATCTCCTCGATCACGCCGCTGAAGTTCAGGAACGGTCCGTCGTTGATCTTGACCGTCTCCCCCACCTCGAAGCTGACCTTCGGTTTTTCAGTGTCTTCGGACTCGGCGATCTGCGCCTTGATAACCGCGATCTCGTCCGGCGTCACCGCAACCGGACGGTCGCCGCCGACAAAACCGATGATCCCCTGGGTCTCCCGAATGAAATACCAGGGCTTTTCCAGCACGCGCGCGTTTTCATCCAGCAACACCATGTCGATGTAAACGTAGCCCGGATGCAGCTTCCGGGTGGTCACCGTTTTCTTGCCGTTCCGCACTTCGGCAACTTTTTCCATCGGAACCAGGACTTCGCTGATGAAGTCGCCCATTTCCTCGGCCTTGAGGCGTTTCTCGATGCTGTCTTTGACCTTCTGTTCCTGGCCCGACAGCGTATGAATGACAAACCACTGGCTCTGCATGAGTTCTTCTTTCAACTAAAGTATCAACCGCACCAACTGCGAAACAATGTAATCGATGCCCACGGTAAACGCGCCGAGCAGCGCCAGAGTTACCATGACCACCACCGTCGACCCCTTCAACTCTTCAACGGTCGGCCAGGTGCACTTCTTCAGCTCCTCCCTTGTCTCGGCAACATAATTCGTGACGCGCAACAAGTAGCCTTTGCGCCACAAAAAAAGGAAGGCCGCGCCGATGACCGCCACCCAAATGCCCAGTTTTACATACCAGTCCATTGTGCTTTTCCAGTTTCTTCGGCCCTGGCGGAGGGGGAGGGATTCGAACCCCCGATGGCCGTTAAGCCATAACGGTTTTCAAGACCGTCGCGATAGACCACTCTGCCACCCCTCCGCAGCTCAGTTGCTGGCAGGGCGGGAGGGACTCGAACCCCCAACCGACGGTTTTGGAGACCGCTACTCTACCAATTGAGCTACCGCCCTACATGCCGCCGCATTATCATTTTTTCAATTTGTGCCCTAGACGAAAAAACGGAGGCAGAGTCGCCTCTGCGCTCCTCGATTGTCTCTCGCATCATTCAGGCAACGATCTCACTGACGCGTCCGGCGCCAATGGTTCGGCCACCTTCGCGGATCGCGAACCGCTGGCCTTTTTCCATCGCCACAGGAGCGATCAATTCAATTTCGACAGAAACGTTGTCGCCTGGCATCACCATTTCCACGCCCTGCGCCAGCTTGATCGTCCCAGTCACGTCGGTGGTTCGAAAGTAAAACTGCGGCCGGTAGTTGCTGAAAAAAGGAGTGTGGCGTCCACCTTCTTCCTTCGACAAGACATAAACCTCGGCCTTGAACTTGGTGTGCGGCGTGATGGTTCCCGGCTTGGCCAGGACCATGCCCCGTTCGACCTCCTCCTTCTTCGTGCCGCGGAGCAGCACACCGACGTTGTCGCCCGCGCTCGCCTTGTCCAGCAGCTTACGGAACATCTCAATGTCCGTTGCGACGGTTTTGCGCGTTTCCCGCAAGCCGACGATTTCCACGTCGGACATCTTATTGAGTTCGCCACGCTCCACACGACCGGTGACGACCGTCCCGCGGCCTTCAATGTTGAACACGTCCTCAATGCACATCAAAAACGGCTTGTCCACTTCACGCGTCGGGAGCGGAATGAAGCTGTCGATGGCGTCCATCAGTTCCTGAATCGCCTTTTCGCCTTCCGGTTTGCCCGCGAGCGCCGCCGTCGCGCTGCCGCGAATGATCGGCGTCTTGTCCCCCGGGAAACCATACTTGGTCAGCAGATCACGGATTTCCATGTCCACAAGGTCCAGCAGATCCGCGTCCGCAAGATCCACCTTGTTGAGATAGACGACTATCGCCGGTACGCCGACTTGTCGCGCCAGCAGAATATGCTCGCGGGTCTGCGGCATCGGACCGTCCGCTGCGCTGACGACCAGGATCGCTCCGTCCATTTGCGCGGCGCCCGTGATCATGTTCTTCACATAATCGGCGTGACCCGGGCAGTCCACGTGCGCGTAGTGGCGCGTCGCCGTTTCATATTCGACGTGCGAAACCGCGATCGTGACGGTCTTCGTGGCGTCGCGAACAGTGCCGCCCTTGGTGATTTCCGCGTAACTGATTGCCTTCGCCAGGTTCTTCCGTGACTGCACCTGCACAATTGCGGCGGTTAAGGTGGACTTGCCGTGGTCAACGTGGCCGATTGTGCCAACGTTCACGTGCGGCTTGGTTCTTTGAAACGCTTCTTTTGCCATGCGATTTCCTGCTGTTTTTTTATTATTTGTTCGTCACTGCCAAAGCCAAACTGGAGCCCATGATCAGGATTGAACTGATGACCTCGTCCTTACCAAGGACGTGCTCTACCGACTGAGCTACATGGGCAATAGCTGAATCTCAAAATCCTGACTCCAGCAAAAAACGACAAAACACCGTCGACCCCATCGGTTTCGATAAAAAAATCACAGGGGCCAACGGCTGTCTGCTTTTTCCCAGTCAACGACTTGAAAGAAATTATTTAACCGTCTGCCGGGTGTCAACGGTTTTTCTGCTCAGGCTGTGTCCCGCCCTTCGCGACGCCATTCAACTCTCGGCGGTTCCGGCAGCCCCCGGGCTCGAAAGGCGTTGCGGAAGTGCATTTTGGCAACCGTCCGCAGGTTGTCTGCTCCTTGCTTCGCCACGAATGCCTTCGCCACCTCGTCCACCGCCGCCGACGCGCCTTTGGGAAACTTCATGCCGAACCGCCTCTCCATCTCGGCAAGCCGGGTCACGAACTCATTCCGGGCCAGAATTGAAGCCGCAGCCACCGCCAAATCCGATTCAGCCTTGTGCCTCTGAACAAGTTCAATCTCGCGCCCCAACCCCATCAACGCGCTGGCCACGGTCGCTTTGTCCGTGGCGAATTGGTCGCTGATCGCGCGAACCGGCGGAGGAGTCATTCGGTCCTTCTGTTGCATCAGATTTTCAATCACACGCGCATGCCCCCAGGCGAGGATCGCGTTTACACTGCCCATCCGGGAATGGAGCCGATTGTAGGCCTCGTTTCCAATTGGCACCACGCTCGCCACGTGGCCCGGGGTCTCGCGAATTATTTTTGCCAGGTCAGCGATCCGTTTGTCGCTGGAAATGCTCTTCGAATCGCGGACGCCCGAATTCTGCCACGCGTTCACGACGGATTCGTTCACATAAACACCGGCGACGCACAGCGGCCCGAAGAAATCGCCCTTGCCGCTTTCGTCCACACCGATGCGGGGCAGCAGCAATTCCGGATTCAAAACGGTTTCATAGCCGAGGACCGCTCGCTTCAGAATGACCGGCTCGAGCACGAATTCCACGAACTCCTGGGTCCCTTTTCCCTGAACCACGAGCTTGCCGCTCTCGTAGAACACGATATTGGTCTTGTCCTTCTCCGCGGCGAATTCCGCGAAAGGAACCTGCCGGAAGTTGAACCCGTGGTCGCGCAAGTAAACCTCCAGAGTTTTCGCTTCCGGGTCATCGAGCTTGCAGGAGTACGAGGTTAATGGCTTCACAAACGTTGAGTCACGGTAAGCGTTTGTCGTAGTGTACGCAACCGTGCAGCGCAAACCAAAGATGAACTTCAACCGCGGGACACCTGAAGAAAGAACTGCCCGGGCGCTGGTTCCGCGCCTGCTTGCGTGGTACAGACAAAACGCCCGCAATCTCCCGTGGCGCCGAACTCGCGATCCCTACGCCATTTGGATTTCAGAAGTCATGCTCCAACAGACTCAGGTCAAGACCGTCATTCCCTTTTGGGAACGCTGGATGCGCGAACTCCCGACGGTGTGGTCCCTCGCTCGCGCGCGAACTGAGAAGATACTGAAGCTCTGGGAGGGACTTGGCTACTACACGCGCGCGCGAAATCTTCAACGGGCCGCTCGCGTCATCGTCGCCGAACACGGCGCCGTCTTTCCAAGGGCGTTCGATGAAGTCCTGGCCCTCCCCGGAATCGGACGCTACACCGCCGGCGCGATCTGCAGCATCGGGTTCGACCAACCGACCCCCATCCTCGACGGCAACGTCATTCGCATTCTCGCCCGCCTGTTCGGCATCTCGAAAAACCCGGACAAGAAGGAAACCAACGCAATGTTCTGGGGACTGGCCGAGTTTCTCGTCCACGAGGCCGACCGAAAACGGCAGTCCAAAGAACAAAACTGCTCGCATCTCAACCAGGCACTGATGGAACTGGGTGCGCTCGTTTGCACGCCCCGGAATCCGAAATGCAGGTCGTGTCCAGTGCGAAGGCATTGTGTCGCTCTTCGTGAGAACCGTGTCACCGAACTGCCGAACCGCGGGAAACGCGTCGCTTCTGTCGAACGTCGCTTCGCCGCGTTTGTCGTGGAACGGCGCGGACGGTTCCTCATTCGACAACGTCCGGCGGGCGTCGTTAACGCCCGGCTTTGGGAATTCCCGAATGTGGAGGTGAATGGACAACGTCTGAGCCCCGCGCGACTCGCAGAGGACCTGTTTGGCAAGTGCCGGTGCTTTTTCCAACCCACGCGGGAAATCCGCCACAACATCACTCGATATCGGATCACTCTGAGCGTATTCCACGCCCAATTCTCCGGCGGCACAGGCGGGACATTTCCAAAGGGGCGTTGGTGTTCTTTGCCAGAGCTGCGGAAGCTGCCCTTCCCGAGTGCGCATCGGAAGATCCTGAACAGCCTTTCGCTTGGCAGGGTTGCTCCATGAACCCGCATGAAGCCGCCTGCGAGTCGTGGCATCATGCCACCGCGGCTTGGGCCTTCTCCTTTCGATCCACCTGCTGGGGCCGAAACAGAATGTCGGCAACGTTGCGCACGTATTGTTCGTCGGTGATGCCTTCGACTGCTTCGGGTGGAAACTCCACCAAGGTGCGGAAATGCCCGGCGATCTCCTCGAACAGTTCGACGCGAGCCCGGGCGTCGAGTTCGTCCCTCCGCAGCAGCGCCTGCAACGCCACGCGCGCTTCGCCCGGCGAAACGCGCTGGTGCAACCGCGCCGCCAGGTGTGGATGCTCGCGCAGCGAGTTGAACTTGCCGGACAACAATTGGTCGAGGTCCGGTTCTCCGATTTTCGGATTGCGAACCACGATCGTGTTTGCCGCGAGGTCGCCGATCCGCTGTGCGCGACGGCTGACCAGGCAGGCGATGCCGCCCGCCAGGTAAAATGACGGGAGCATATCGACGAACCGCAGCAGGTTGCGAATCGCGATCTGGCTGAATTGAAGCCGCAACCCATGCGCGTCCATCACCCGCAGCCGCAGCAGCCGTTTGCCGATGGTTTGCCCGCGCCAGAACCATTCCATGACAATGCCGTATCCGATCTGGATGACGAAGTACGCGAGTGCAATGATCGCGCGCGCGAAATCGAAGTTGATCAGTCCCAGGAAACCGAGCAGCGTGCCGGCAACGCTGCACAAAACCCCGATGCACGCCAGGTCCACGGCCCATGCCAGAAATCGCGTCACCGGACCGGCGAGCAACAGGGAGAAGGCGATACCCTCCGGCGTTTTCACGAGGAGCGTGTTGGTCTTGCTTGAACGCATCAGTTTCCTTGCGGGTTTGGTGTGTCCGCGCTTCGACTTTGCCTCCCGGAGCGGAAAAGAAAGAGCGCGAGCAGGCACAACTCGACCGCGCCAAAACTGATTTTGACCCAATACGGAATGACCGGCTCGTGGTATTGCGAGAGAAACGCTTCTACAAACCCCGCCCAAACGAGCAGAACCGCCACTCCAAAGATCAGCGTCACGAGGTCCGGCGAAATCTGCCGCAACCGCGTTCCGAGCGACACCCGCCTGCCCCACCCGACCAGCGCGCCACCCAGCATCAGACCTGCCTGTCCCGCGATGAGAATGGCCGGAATTTCGAACGAACCGTGCGGCAGCAGCCAGCCGACCAGAAATCCCGTTTCCCCGGCCTGCATATAATCCACCACGACCGCGCCGAGAATCACTCCGTTGTAAAACAGCATGATGATCGTGCCCACTCCCCACGTCATGCCGAGCGCGAGAGTCAGGATGGAAACCTTGGTGTTCTGCGTCATCAGAAAGGCGGAGAACGTGCCCTTCACGCTGTCCAGCCGGTCATTGGCCGCCTTTTCCTCGCGCGCCACGCGCTCGCGTGGATCGCCCTGCAGATGCTCGAAGGGCATGATCACCGATTTGGCGCCCGGATCGAAAGCGATCGCGGCCCCGCCGAAAAGCGACCCCACGATTGTGATCGCCACGGACAGCCAGAACGCCCGGATGTGTCGGCGAAACGTCTGCGGGAACGTGTTGAACAACCAGTGCAACGGCACGAGCCGGTGCGGCTTCTCGCGGGTTTCGAGTATCTCTCCATAGGCGCGCGCAATCAACGCTTCGAGGTAACGGCGGGTCTCGGGCTCGGACGCGAACGTGGCGATTTTCGCGAGATCAGCCGAGGTTCTCTCGTAAAGATAATGAAAGTGTTTCAACTGCTCGAGCCCCGGCTTGAATCCGGGATCCTCTTCGAACTTGTCCAGAACCGATTCGAGTTCGGCCCAGTGCCTCCGTTCGGTCGCGATGAATTTCTGGAGGTCGATGATCATGGGAGAAAGTCCGCGCGGCCGGACGGCGGCAGCGGGTCGCTCTTCCAGCGTTCGTGTTCGTCCGCGCTCCGGTTCGCAATCGCGTTCATATCAACTGCCGTTGCTTGACTCCGAGATACTGCGTCACGAGCTGCGCGCTCAGCTTTTCGTTGTCGAGCAACGAAAACCGCACTCCGCGGCGTTGCAGAACTTTTTCCAGTTCACCCAGTTTGTGCCAGAGGATGTGCCCGCCCAATTCGCGATACAGGTCATCCATCGACGATACGGCGGCATCGGAAAACACGGGCCGGACGCCGGGCGGTTGAATCATGTTCACCAGAACAAGATGCTGCCGGCGGATCAGGTCGATATTGCGCACAAAGCTCTCCGCCAGCACCGGATCGTCCAGCGAAGTCAGGAAAACCAGCAGCGCGCGCCGCCGCAACCGGAGCCGTATGAACGCGGAAATCTCATCGAAGTCCGGCGTGACGGTCTGCGGATGCAGAGCGTAAATCGCGTCGCGACAGGCCGCATAATGCGCCTTGCCGTTCCTGGCCCGGACGAATTTCTGCACCCGGTCGCTGAAGGTCAAAAGGCCGAACAGATCACCCTGTTGCTCGGCGGCGAGACCGAGGACCAGAGCGGCGGTGATGAACCGCTCGAGCACGGACCGGGTCGCTTGGAAAGCCGGGCCCGGTTCAGCCACAGGTTTGTCCTCACTTTTCGCACGCGCCGGAGCGGAAGTTCCGGCCGCGGCGCGCACAGTCGTTTCCCTTGCGGAGAGACGCGACGCGTCAATCACGACATAGACTTCCTGCGTCCGCTCGATTTGAAAGACTTTGGTCACGGGCCGCCCGCGCTTGGCCGTGGCCTTCCAGTGAATGTCGTCGAAATCGTCACCGTGGACGTATTCGCGCAGCTTTTCGAAATCGCGGCCCTTGCCGACCTGCCTTTGCGCGTGCGCCCCGAAAACTCCCCGGTTGAGAAACAGCGCGGCAAGACTCCTGCGCTCGGTCAGCAGATTGGGATAAACGCGAATCTCGGACCGGGCCGGTTGCTTCCCGCGCAACGCCCACAAACCCCACGGCGACACGGCTTCGAGGTAACAACTCTCCAGCGTGTAATTGCCGCGCTTCAAAGGCGTGCATGGCCAGGTGAGCCGCGACAACCGGCTTCCTGCCGGCAGCACGGCCCACAGGTCTTCGTCCGGCGAATGAAGCTCGCGTGGCAATGGCAAGCCGAGCCGCAATCGTTTCGACTGCTGCCTTTCGTTCCTGATCTGCACGTCGATCACCCCGGGGCGGTCCTTCGACAGCCGGACCACCGGCGGCAATTCCGCGTGGATGCCTTCGAGACTGCCCTGCGCCAGCACGGCATCGAGCA
>Ga0134121_10004185_pt1 | contig 11838 bp, 6 predicted proteins | sample KB301_FD_96463 | JGI IMG/M metagenome (GOLD analysis project Ga0134121, IMG submission 96463) | Terrestrial soil microbial communities without Nitrogen fertilizer from Kellogg Biological Station, Michigan, USA - KB3-0-1 | ecosystem: Environmental > Terrestrial > Soil > Unclassified ...
CGTCGTCGCCGCGAGCGTGCGCGTGCTCGCCGCGGCGCTGCAGGGGGGCGCGGTCGTTCCCGGAGAGATTCGCGAGAGCGGACTCCCGGAGCTTCACGCGGGCATTCTCCAGCTGGTCGTCACGCTCGCGCTCGCCTGGGTGTGCGCCACGCTGTACCGCGTGTATCGCAAGCCGTTCTATGCATGGTGGGCCGTGGCGTGGATGCTGTACGTGATGAGGCTTGGCGCCATTCTGAATTACCTCCTGACGCACAAACTCATCGCCCTCTACTGGCACCAGGTCCTGACCGGCTGGGCGGGTCTCGCGTTGCTCGCCGCCGCAACGGTCTTCGCGCGCGGCGGCCTTCGCTGGTGGTTTGCCCTCGCTGCGGCGTTTCCGCCGATCTGGTCGTACATCGCCATCTACAGACTGGAACCGTTCATCTGGGCCGCGCTCCCGGCCGTGCTGTTTCTCTCCGCGGCAACGCTCGCGACCGGCGCCGTGTTTGGCGTGTACGCGGTGCGCGTGCGCTCGATCGGCGCGAACATCCTGGCTGCGGCATTCGTGCTCTGGGCCGTTCACCATCTCGACTATCCCGTTCTCCGCCAGCGCGGAGAATGGGTCCCGTGGGGCTATTACCTCGACATCGTTTTCGAGCTGGCGGCCGGAACGGGAATTCTGCTGCTCGTTGCCGACGATCTGCGCCGCGGACTCGACGCGATGACCACACTCTCGAGCGAGTTGCAAGGCGGTGGGACGCGGGAACGCTCCGCTCTGCTCGATGCGCTGCTTGCCCGCCCGCTCAGCCTTCCCGCGGTCCGCGGCGCGGCCGTGTATTCGGCCAACCGTGGGGTGTACGAAGCCGGTTCCGGTGTGTGCGCGGCGTGGCGTGATCGCGCCCCGAAGGCCGGCGAGCGCGAACGCCTCGAGCTCACCGCGAGCTCCGGAACCGCGACGACGCAATCAGCGTGGGGAGAGCCCGACTCGGCCGCGACGCATCCGTTCGCTGCGTTATTGCCAATTCCCTCGGGCGAGGCGACCAACTCCGCGCTCGTGATCATTGGGGAAGCGCGCACGCCGTTCACGGTGCTCGACGAGCGTTTCCTCACCGCGCTCGGCCAGCAGTTTGGCGGAGCGCTGGCCAACGCCGCGCTCACCGACCGGCTTCGCCAGCGTTCGGTTGACCTCGAGCGGCTCTCCGCGCGCATGGTGGCGCAGCACGAAGAAGAGCGTCGCCGGCTTTCACGCGAGCTGCACGATGAAACGGCCCAGGTGCTTTCCGCGCTCAAGCTGGAGCTCGGCGTGCTCAAACGCGCCGTGGGACCGGGCGATCAGCACCGCGTCGATGACGCGCTTGCGCTGGCAGACGCCGGCATTCGCTCCATCCGAGCCGTCACCAACGAGTTACGGCCCGCCCTGCTGGACGATCTCGGCCTCGGCCCGGCTCTCCGGTCGCTGGTGAACGAGTTCCGTGGACGCACGGGTCTTGGTGTGCAACTGGCCCTGCCGGACCGTCCCCTCCCGGCGCTGTCGCCCGACGCCGAGCTGGCGCTGTTCCGGGCGCTCCAGGAGGGCCTCGCGAACATCGTACGGCACGCCGAGGCCGCCTCCGTGGAAGTCACACTGTCAGCGCGGGACGGGGTCGTTACACTTTCCATTGCCGACGACGGTGTCGGCATCCGTCCGGGAGCGGGATCACCGGGCGCGATGGGGCTCACGGGCATGCGGGAACGCGTCGCGGCACTGGGCGGCTCCGTGGTCGTGGAACCTCGCACAACGGGCGGAACGGAAATCCGCATCACTCTTCGGTCGCGAAACACATGAGCACTCCCTGGCGTGTCGTACTCGTGGACGACCACTCGGTCGTTCGGGCAGGACTCAAGCATCTTCTCGAGGCCGACGCGTCGGTCTCCGTTGTTGGCGAAGCATCGACTGCGGCCGAGGCCGTACGGCGCACCGCGGCCCTGCAGCCTGATCTCGTCATTCTCGACATCACGATGCCGGGCGCCTCGGGGCTCGCGATCATCGGACGGCTGCGGGAGGAGAGTCCGACGACGCGGGTGCTCATTCTCTCGATGCACGCGGATCCCGAATACATCCGCGAGGCGGAGCGTCTCGGCGCCGCCGGCTACGTGCTCAAGGACGACGCGGCGGCGGAATTGCCGGACGCGATTGCGACGATCCGCCGCGGCGAGCGCTATGTGAGCGCCAAGCTCGGGGGGCTCGCCACGGGCGCGCCGCCGCAGGACGAGCCGCTCACACCGCGCGAGCGAGATGTTCTGCGCGGAATTGCCGATGGGCAAACGAACAAGGAAGTGGCGTCAGCCCTCGGCATCTCGCATCGCACCGTCGAGACGCACCGGGAGAACATCATGCGGAAGCTCGCCATTCACACCGTCGCGGGATTGACGAGATACGCCATCGATCACGGGCTGACGGCAGAGCGAACGTCCTGAACGGGCCGCGTCGTCCCGCCTGCGACGCGCCCGTTACTGCAGCTTCCTGAGCGCCTCGAGCGCGTGCCCTTTGGGCGCGGCCCGTGCCGCCGCGCCAATGCGGATGATTGCGTTGCGCAGATCGCCGCCGCTCGACTTGAGGGCCGCGTCGAATTCATCCGCATCCTCGCGATACACGCGGCGGGCCAGGACCGTCGCGATGTTCAGGCGGAATCGCTTCGCCCACGTGGTGTCACGAATGCCGAATGCCGGGGCGATTTCTGTCGCGAGCCGGAGGCGCGCCGCCGTGAAGACTGTGTCACGCGCCGCGATGCGCGCGGCACTCGCGCCCTCGCCGGGATGCGCCTTGAACGCGCTGTCGAGCGAACCGTAGAGCGTTTCGTAGAACTTGCCGATGGCGCGTTCGAGCGGCGCGTTCCGCCGAAGCTCCGCGACGCTCGCGGAGTCGTGACGAGCCTCGAAGAACATGCGCGCGCCTTCGCGTCCCACGAAGCTCGCGAACGATTCGTTGAACGATACGTCGCCCGGAATCCACACCGTGTTGTGCAGCAGCTCGTGCACGACCGTGTTCACCAGGAACGTGCTGTCCGCGTCGAGGGTCGTGGACAGCAGCGGATCGTTGAACCAGCCGAGCGTGCTGAACGCCGACGAGGGGCGCAGATCCGTGTCGTAGCCTTTCTTCTCCCAATCCTTCTGCGCGTCCTTCGCCGCGCCGAAATCGAAATAGCCCTTGTACGGCACGCGTCCCACGATGGGCCACCACCAGGTGTGAATGGCGAGCCGGTCCCGGTAGGCCACGGTGAGCACGAGCACGAGCGTATCGGAGTCGAGCTGCGTGAACGTGGTGAAGCTCTTCTTGGCATTGAGCTGCAGCGTCTGCTGCGCGAAGTCGCGCGCATCCAGGACGAGACGGAGTTTCGCGCGCGTCGCCGCGTTCACCGTGGAGTCGTGCACGAGCCGCTCGATCGACTGGCGCTTTGCGAGGATACGGCCTTCCTCCCAGGCACCGCGCGCCAGGTAGCGCCCCGGCGACGTCAGTACGACCACCGCCGTCGTCAGCGCCCCAATCGCCAGCAGCACGCGCCAGATCACTTTCCAGATTCTCCCCGGTCGCCCGGCACTCACGGAAGTCGCAAGATGCTCACCTGCGGATGCTGAGACGCGGACCACGATCCGCCCGCTGTTGGCGCGAACCGGAGAACCGTTGACGGTGCGTCGGCGGGCGTCGTGACCGACAGCATCACGAAGCCGCCTTCGACCAGCAGGCCGTGCACCGACCCACCGTACGGTACTTCGAGCGGATCAATGGGAAAAGGCGGAAACGACGCGACCGTGTTGAGCCGTTGGAACATCGCACGCAGGTTGCGCGATACGAAGTGCCACTTGAGCGGAACGATGTCGCGCGGCTGGCCCGGAAACGAATCGGCGTACGTGGCGATCGCGAAGTCACCGAACAGCCTGCTGAAGGGCTGCCCGGACTTGTCCGCGACGTTCGCCGTCCCATGCAGCGAGGTCTGTACGAGGCGGCGCAGGATGTCCTCGCCGTAATGATCCGCGAGCCACCGCAGAAAGAGCCACGCGGCGCCGCGTTCTTCGATCGTTCCGCCCTCGGTGAAGTGGGTCAGCGAATTGACGAACGGCTGCCGGAGAAAGAGGTAGGCGTTGATCATGTTGTACAGGATGTGTCCCTGTGAGGAATCGGGAAACATCTGATCAGGCGTGCCGCGCCCCAACGGCGGAGGATACCGCGCCTCGTACATGCGCGATGCCGTTTCCTCCGCCATGTGACTCAAGCCTTCGTTGAGCCAGATGTCTTCCTCGAGCCCGCCGCGCAGCAGCACGTGCTGTTCGTAATTGATCAGGTGCTGGAGCTCGTGGATGAACGTGTTGCGGATGGCGCGCGAGAACTCCGATTTTGGGTGTGAGCAGCCGTAAGTCGCGACCGAATCCGGCACGAACCCATAGAACACTTCACCGCCGTTCGCATGGGCGGCCGCGGGATACAGGTCGTGCGCAGAAAAGAACCCGCTGACGAATCCGCTGAGCGTACATTGCCCCGCGGGCGTGAGACGGTTCACCACGGGCGTGAGCACGACGTGCACGTGGCCATTTCCGTCCACGTCCGACGGCAGGCCGAACGTCGCCTCGTCGAGCGGATAGAGATCGGCGTCGAAGACGTGTGACAGCGCCTGCAGCTCCGAATCCGGAAGATCCGGAATGGATGTCGTGTCGACCCACACGAGGATGTGATCGCCCACGTAGCGAAGCTTCGCGGTGACGTCGGCGAACTGCGACGCGTCGACGCTCGCGATCACGCTGAAACTCCTGAGCGCGCCGAGGGCCGGCAGCGCCGCCGCGGCCCGCACGGCGGCGGTGCGCGGCAGGAACGCCGTTTGCCGCTCGCGAGACCGCAGTACGCGCTCGAACGCGCGCGGGAACGCCGTCCGATCTTCGCCGGATGCGCCGGGCGTGGAAAAGGCGGGACTCACTCGAACGCCGGCAAGTGCGGCGGGGCCTGCCTGCACCGTGACGTCAACACCGTTCGCAACACTCTCGTCGGTTTCGAGTTGTGCGATCACGAGATAATGCGCACCGCCACCCTGCAGCGTGACACACGATCCCAGTGTGGCCGCCGGCAGCACGCGCGCGTCGAATGTCGCGAGGGAAAGCGGTACGCTGCGCTCACGATACTCCGCGGTCACCGGCACGGTGCGCGCGCCGCCCTGCGCGACCTGGAGCCGCACGGACCCCGACGCGACGCACGGCGGAGCGACTGCGCGCACGGCGGTATCGGACACCGAGAGCGGTGTCACGGCGCTTTCATTGAACCGCACTTCACCGCCGGCCGACGCGAATGCGAGTCCGCGGCCGACGAGCGTGACGGTGTCACCCGAGAAGAATGTCGCGGGGCGCACGCTCGACACGACGGGAGCGGCCGACACGCGCGTTGTGAAACGCACGGGTGCCGCGCGCGCCGTGCGCGCAATGACGACGACGGAATCCACGGCGCCGAGGCCCAGCGTGAGCTCCGTGCGCGCCAGGCCATCGGGACCGGTGTGCACGATGGAGTCGCTCAGGTGCGCGAATCCCGCGGGCCAGCGCGCGAGCGAAAAACGCACGGTGGCATCACGGAGCGCCGCACCGCTCGCGAGATCGCTCACACGCACGGTGAGCGGGAGCGGCAGTGTGGCGCCGCCGGGCGCCTGCTGCAAATCGCCCACGACTGACACCATCGCGACATGTGCGGGCGCGCCGGGCGCTCCCGGCGTGTCGCTGCACGCAAGGGTCACGAACCACGCGAACAGCGCGGCGCAAGCGGCACCGCGCGAGGGCTTCCAGATCATGGCACAGGGTCCGGCCGGGGGCTAATTTTCGAGTCCATGTCGTTTGTGCACCTGCACTGCCATTCCGAGTATTCGCTGCTCGACGGCGCGAACCGGATCGACAGCCTGATCAAGCGGGCGCTCGAATTCGAGCAGCCCGCTGTTGCCATTACCGATCACGGAAATCTTCACGCCGCCTGGGAGTTTCAGGAAAAGGCGCGGAGCGCGGGCATCAAGCCGATCATCGGCATGGAAGCCTACGTCGCGCCGGGCGACCGGCGCACGCGCGGACGCGCCACGCCGACGGACAAGTCATACTATCACCTCGTGCTTCTCGCTCGCGACCGCGAGGGCTACCAGAATCTGATCCGGCTGTCGTCGCTCGCGTACACCGAGGGTTTTTACGGAAAACCGCGGGTCGACCGTGAGCTGCTCGCGAAGTACTCCGGCGGCATCATCGTGTCGAGCGCGTGCCAGTCCGGCGAGATTGCCGAACACCTGCTGGCCGGCGACATCGAGCGTGCGAAGGAAGTTGCCGCGTGGTACGCCGACGTTTTCCGCGACCGGTATTACCTCGAAGTCCAGGCGCACGCCGCGGGAGACCAGCGCGTGCTCAACGAGCGCGTGTTCGAGCTCGCGAAGACCACGAATCTGCCGGTGATCGCGACGAATGACGCGCACTTCCTTCGCTCCGAGGACCACGACGCGCACGACGTGCTCCTCTGCATCGGCCTCAAGCGCGACCGGAGCGACGCGGACCGCATGCGGTACGACCGCGGCCTCTATTTCAAGACCGCGCCCGAAATTGCCGCGACCTTCCCCGGCCGTGCCGACGTGCTCGAGAACACGGTCCGGATCGCGGACCAGGTCAACGTCACGTTCGAGAAGAAGTATTTCCTTCCCGCGTTTCCGCTCCCGGCGGGCGTCGAATCGGAAAACGCCCTCCTCGTTCGGGAAGCGACGGCGGGGGCGGAGGCGCGGTACGGCTCTCCGCTGCCGGAGCACGTGCAGAGCCGCCTCACGTACGAGCTCGACGTCATCACGAAGACCGGCTACGCGGGCTACTTCCTGATCGTCGCGGACTTCATTCGTGCCGCGCGCGAACGCGGCATTCCGGTGGGACCGGGACGCGGCTCGGCCGCGGGGTCGCTCGTCGCGTACGGCCTCCGGATCACGGACGTCGACCCGCTCACGTTCGATCTCCTGTTCGAGCGCTTCCTGAATCCGGAGCGCGTCTCGATGCCCGACATCGACGTCGACTTCTGTGAAGAGCGGCGCGGAGAAGTGATCGAATACGTTCGGCAGAAATACGGACGCGATTGCGTCGGCCAGATCATCACGTTCGGAACGCTCAAGTCGCGCGCCGCGATCAAGGACGTGGGCCGCGTGCTTGGCTTCACGCCCGCGGAAACGGACACGATCGCGAAGCTCATTCCAAATCAGCCGAACTTCGCGCCGTCGATCGCGGAAGCCGTGGAGACCATTCCCGACGTCCGGAAGCTGTACCTGCAGGACGAACGCGTGAAGCAGCTGCTCGAGTACGCGATCAAGCTCGAAGGACTCGCGCGCCACGCGGGCGTGCACGCGGCCGGCGTCGTGATCGCACCGGGACCCCTCGAGGAATACGTGCCCGTGTGCACCCAGGAATCGAAGGGCGCGGGCGGACTCGAGGACGAACGGGTAGTCGTCACGCAGTACGACATGACCGCGCTCGAGCACGCGGGCATGCTGAAGATGGATTTCCTTGGGCTCACGACGCTCACGGTGATCCACGACGCGCTCGGACAGATCAGGGAACGCGGGAAGACGCCGCCGGATCTCGACGCCATTCCGTACGACGACGAACCCACGTTCCGTGCGCTGCGTGCGGGACGGACGGCCGGCGTGTTTCAGTTCGAATCGCCACTCGCCACCGACATGGTGCGGTCGATGCGCGCGGACCGTTTCGATGATCTCGTCGCATGCAATGCACTCATGCGCCCGGGCCCGCTCGACGCCGGCATGCACCGCGTCTATTGCCGGCGAAAGCGCGGCGAAGAGCCCGTGACGTATGCCCTGCCCGAGCTCGAGGAGATTCTGGCGCCGACGTACGGCGTAATCACGTATCAGGAACAAGTGATGCGTATTGCGCAGCGGCTCGCGGGCATCTCGCTCGCGGAAGCCGACGTGCTCCGAAAGGCCGTGGGAAAGAAGGATCAGGCGTTGATCGAGCGGGAGCTCGGCAGTTTCCGGGAGAAGGCCGTGGCGCGCGGATTTCCCGCACACACCGTCGCCCAGATCTCGGACCAGCTCGAAACATTCGGGCGATACGGGTTCAACAAGTCGCACTCGGTCGCCTACTCGGTCCTCTCATACCACACGGCGTACCTCAAGGTCCACTTCCCCGCCGAATTCATGGCGGCACTGCTCTCGGCGTGCATCGGCGACACGGATTCCGTCGTCAAGTACATCGCCGAAGCCCGGGAAATGGGGCTCGAGGTGCTGGCACCCGACATTAACGAATCCGGCTACAAGTTCACGGTGGTCGGTGAGGGACGCATTCGCTTCGGTCTCGGCGCAATTCGCAACGCCGGACGCGCGGCGATCGATTCGATCATTGCGGCGCGCGCCAGAGAGCGGATAACGACGCTGTACGATCTCTGCGCGAGCGTCGACCTCCGGCTGTGCAACAAGCGCGTCTTCGAGGCGCTCATCTACTCCGGCGCGCTCGACTCGCTCGACGGGCATCGCGCGCAGCTCGCGGCCGCGCTCGATGGCGTGATGCAGGACGCGCAAGCGGCGAATGCGGAGCGGGAGAGCGGCCAGGGGTCGCTCTTTGGCGGGGGCAACACGGCGCAGGAAACGCAGCTTCGCCGCCCGCTTCCGGCGCTCGCCCCGTTGTCCGAGTCGGAACGGCTATCGCGGGAAAAGGAGATCCTCGGGTTCTACACGTCGGGACATCCCCTCGAACCCTTCCGTGCGGAAGCAGAGCTGTTCGGAACCCACACGATCTCGCAGCTCGGCTCGTGGACGCCGGATCCCATGGCCCTCGCCTGCGTAATCACCGCCGTTCGCCGCCAGATTGCCAAGAAGAGCGGGGCGGAATACGCGCGGCTCGCGCTCGAGGATTTTTCCGGGACGACCGAAGTGCTCGTGTTTCCCGAGGCGTGGGCTGCGATGAATGACCGCGTGCGCACCGACATTCCGGTGCTGGTGCGCGGCGCGTACACGCGACGCGATGAGAGCGCGGAGAACCCCACTTTCGTCGTCGAGCAGATCCAGCCGCTCGCGGAGCTGCGTGCCAACGGGCAGATCGCGATCGCGATCGACTTGGGTGCGCAGCAACTTCCGCCGGCGGTCATGGCGGATGTCGCGAGCGTCGTGACCACCCACCCCGGCGCCGCGCCGATCGAGCTCAGGTGGAGCACCGCGGACGGCGGCGTGTCGCGTTGGCGGTCACGGTCGCTCAAGGTGGCCGCAAGCGGCCCGGCGCTGCATGAGCTGCGAGCACTGCTCGGCGACGACCGCGTTCGCCTCGTGCGAGGCGCCTGACTATGGGTACATCCGCGCTGGAATTCGAAAAACCGCTCCTGGAGATCGAGCGAAAGATCGAGGAAGTACGGCAGCAGACCGGGATTGACGCCGACACCCTCGCCGAGCAGATCGCGCCGCTGACCGAGCAGCTCAACTCGCTCCGCATCGACATCTACAAGAGCCTCTCGCCGCTGCAGCGCGTGCAGGTGGCGCGGAGCCCGCGGCGGCCCTTCACGCTCGACTATGTGCGGCTCGTGTTCACTGACTGGATCGAGCTCCACGGCGACCGCGCCTTCCATGATGACGCGGCCATCGTCGGGGGCTGGGCGCGCCTCGAAGACGAAACGGTGATGGTCATCGGGCACCAGCGTGGCCGCGACGCCAAGGAGAACATCCACCGCAATTTCGGCATGCCGCATCCGGAGGGGTACCGCAAGGCGCTCCGGCATATGAAGCTCGCCGAGAAATTCCAGGTGCCGGTTCTCACGTTCATCGACTGCATGGGGGCATGGAGCGGGATCGGGGCGGAGGAACGGGGACAGAGCGAGGCGATCGCGCGCAACCTGTTCGAGATGAGCCGCCTGACGGTGCCGATCATCGCCACGATCATCGGCGAGGGCGGATCGGGCGGCGCGCTCGCGCTTGGCGTGGCGGACAGGGTTCTCATGCTGCAGCACTCGGTGTACTCTGTCATTACGGTCGAAGGATGCGCGTCCATCCTCTGGAAGGACGGCAAGAGCCCGGAGCTGCGCGAGCGCGCGGCGTCGGCGCTGCGCATCACGGCGCCCGACCTCATGGAGCTTGGCGTGATCGACGAGATCGTGCCGGAGCCTGTGGGCGGCGCGCACGTCGACCATGAAGCGATGGGCCGCACGCTCCGTGATGCGCTCATCTCGAATGTCGAGGAGCTCCGTCGTGTGAAGCCCGAAAAACTGGTGCGCCGCCGCCGCGAGAAATTCCTCAAGATGGGCGTTTTCGAGGAATAACCCGTGGCGCATCTGATCGAGGTTGCCTTCAAGGGCAATCGCAGGGAGTTCTTTCTCTGGAACGCCGAGGAACCGCCGGCGCTGCGGAGCCACGTGATCGTGGAAGCGGATCGCGGCGAAGACCTGGGGCGCGTGCACGCGATCGGTGATCTGGCGCAGCTGCGCGCGCGCGGCTGTACGCACGGCACGCGCGGGGAAAAGCCGACATTGAAGGCGCTGCGCGCCGCGACGCAGGACGAAGTGCGCCGTCTCACGGAGCTGCGCGAGCAGGACGACGCCGCACGGCGCGACGCGTCGGGACTCGTGACGACGCACTCGCTGCCCATGAAGCTCACCGACACCGAGTGGCGGTGGGACCGTCGCAAGCTCACGCTCTACTTCACGGCGGACCGCCGTGTCGATTTCCGCGCACTCGTGCGGGACCTCGCCGCGAAGTTTCGAACGCGCATCGAGCTCAAGCAGATCGGCGTGCGCGACGAGGCGAAACGGCTCGACGGCGTGGGGCGCTGCGGCCGCCAGTACTGCTCGGCATCATGGCTCCCCGATCTTCGCCCGGTGAATCTTGGCCTCGCGAAAGACCAGAAGCTGTCGCTCAATCCCACGCAGATCTCGGGCGCGTGCGGCCGGCTCATGTGCTGCTTGCGCTACGAGCACGATTGGTACGTCGAGACGCGCCGCCGTTTTCCGAAAGAAGGCAAGATCGTGACGACGGCACAGGGCGAAGAACGCGTGGTGATGAACGATCTCTTCCGCGAGCGCGTGACGCTGCGCCGCGTGTCGGATGCGGAAATGCGCATCATCCCGCTCGAGCAGCTCAACCGGGAGTTGCGCGGCGAGCCGGTGGAGACCGACGCCGCGACGGAAACGCACGCGGAGGAGTGGAGCGAAGAAATCCTCGCCATGACGGATACGGTGGAGCGGCCAATTCCGGCGATGCTGCGCCCGCCGCCGCCGCAGGCGCGGCCGGAACGGCCCGTGCAACTGCAACGGCCCCAGAGACCGCGGGAACAGAGACCGCGGGAACAGAAACCGCGGGAACAGAAACCGCGGGAACAGAAACCGCGGGAACAGAGGGACCGCGATCGGAGAGGGGGGGAACAGCAGAGACCGCAACAGCAACAAGCTCGCGAGCAACAACCACCGGGACAGCAACCGCGCGAAGCGGCGCCGAGCGATCCGTCGGCGCAGCCCAGTGAGCAGGGGGCGCGTGGACGTTCGCGCCGGCGGCGGGGGCGGCGCGGGGGGCGGCGCGGGGGCGGAGGCGCGGATGGCGGCGGATCGCCGGGCGCTTCGCCTGAGGCGCCGTCCGCATGACGGGCCGGCGTTTTTTCATCACGACCGCGATCGATTACGCGAACGGCGATCCGCACCTCGGCCACGCGCTCGAAAAAATCGGCGCGGACGCCATCGCACGCTTTCACCGCGCAATCGGCGCGGACGTCCATTTCCTCATCGGCATGGACGAACATGGACAGAAGGTGGCGCGCACCGCCGCTGAAGCGGGCGTATCACCGCAGGAATTCGTCGACGTGATCGCCGACCGGTTTTCGTCGACCTGGAAGCGCCTCGGCATCTCGAAC
>Ga0134121_10004186_pt1 | contig 11838 bp, 9 predicted proteins | sample KB301_FD_96463 | JGI IMG/M metagenome (GOLD analysis project Ga0134121, IMG submission 96463) | Terrestrial soil microbial communities without Nitrogen fertilizer from Kellogg Biological Station, Michigan, USA - KB3-0-1 | ecosystem: Environmental > Terrestrial > Soil > Unclassified ...
GCACATCGCGCCGGTTCCGAACTAGCCCTCAAGAGTGACGGGGGCATCCGCCGATACGAACGCCATGCAGACATCCGCCCGCCTCCGTTCGATCGCCGCCATCGCCATCGGTCTCTTGGTCCTGGGGGGTGGCGCGGCGCTCGCAGCGACGGGCGGCGCGCCAACCACGACGGACATCACGTGCCCGTCTCCGAGCATCGAGCCGTCGGTCGATCCCAGCGTGAGCCCGTCGATCGACCCCAGCGGGGAGGCGCAGGCAGACCCGTCCGTGGACCCGTCGACGGAACCGAGCGTCGACCCGTCAGAAACACCGGACCCATGCGAGTCGCCGGAGCCGACCGAGTCCGCGGAGCCCAGCGAGTCTCCCGAGCCCAGCGACTCACCGGAGTCGAGCGAGACGCCGGACCCCACGCAGACCGACCAACCGCCGGCGGATCGCGCCGCAGCCTGCTACGCCGCAGCGGGTCTCGACCCGAACGCCACGACGAGCGATGTCCCAGCTACCGGTCTGGAGAACGCCATCCAGCACGTTCTCGCGAACTGCATCAAGAACCCGCAGGCGCCGGGACTGATCACGGCGCTCGAGCACCTCTATGCGAATCAGCAACGGCACGCCGCGCACGAGGCCGAGAAGGCTGCTCGGCACGCCGCGCACGATGCCGAGAAGGCCGCCCGGAAAGCCGCACACGAGGCCTCGCACAGCGATGCGGGCGATCACGGGAACAGCGGTTCGCACGGGAACAGCGGGGAGCACGGCAACAGCGGCAGCTGAAGCATCCCGGCGCGCCGCTCGCGGCCGGATGCTAGGGTCGCGCCGCGATGGCGCGCGAGACCCGCACCGTGGGATCGATCGAGGTCACCGCGATCGTAGACGCCGACCTCGAGCTGGACCCGATCACCGACGGCTTCCCCGACATCCCGCCCGATGCCCTGGTCGCAGACGATGACGACGCGGCCAGCGTCCGGACGCCGGGCGGCAACTGGCGCCTGCGGGTTCGGACCTGGTTGATCCGGCGGCCCGCCGACCTGCTGCTCGTCGACACCGGCATCGGAGGGCCGACCTCACCGACGCAGGCATGGGTCCCGCGTCCAGGCGACCTCGTCGACGAGCTCGCGGAGCTCGGCGTCGCTCCCGGAGACATCCCGACCGTCGTGATCACGCACGTCCATGACGACCACATCGGCGGGCTCCTCGATGCGACCGGCGAGCCCACGTTCCCGAACGCGCGCCACGTGGTGCAGCGAGCCGATCTCGAGTGGCAGCGCGCGCTCGGCACCGAGAACGACGAGGACCGAGCGGTCTGGGACCTGCTCGTGCCGCTCGAAACGGGCGGGATGTTGGACGTGATCGACGGCGATCTCACCCTGGCGGATGGCATCGAGCTGCAGCATCTCCCGGGACATACGCCCGGTCATCAGATCGTGCGGATCATCGACGCGGGCGCGGCCTTGACGATCAGCGCCGACACCTGGAACCACCCGCTCCAGCTGATGCATCCCGAGTGGCCGAGCGGCCCGGACAACGATCAGGCCGGCGCGGCCGAAGCACGGCGGGTGTTAGGCGAGTCGCTCGCGGAAGAGCCGACGACGATCGTCTCGGCGTCGCACTTCGCCTGGCCGTTCGTCACGGTCGGCGAACGCGGCGGCACTGCCGCCTGGCTCCCTGCCTGAGCCTCGAGGGGGGAGCGACGCCGGGCAGGAAGAACACCAGCGCCGGGGCGGACGAGCGGAACCCCGGGATGCCCGTCGTGCGGGACACCGTGAACACGGCCGTCCCGACGCACGCCGCGACGACGATGAGCGTCGCGAGCCAGATCGGCATCGACCGCCACCGGATCATCACGACACCGAGGGCGATGCCGACCCCGAACGCAGCGAACTTCCACGGCAGTCCCGGCGACGGCGCGGGATAGGACACCTGTTGGTTGACGCAGAAGCGGAACACCGGCGACAAGATCGTGCCCGGCGGGCATCGGAACCGCGGGATCATCAGCGCGACGAGGGCGCCACACGCCATCACAACGATCGCCTGTCCGATGCACCATCCGTCGCCCGCGTCTTCGCTCACGGGACGCCGGACGCCTCGCGACAACACGATGCATCCGACGATCACCAGGAGGACGCCGATGACGACGAGTGAGCCACCCGCGACGATGCCGATGCCGCACGGTCCCGAGGAGGTGAACTCTCCGGCAACACAGTCCACTTCGTCCCAGGCAGACGCGACGAACAGGGCGCCACACGCCACCATGCAGGCTCCGACCGTCAGGTGAGCTACCTTGGCCCGCAAGGTTTCTGGCGGTGGCGGGGGAAAACGTGTGGAGATCCCGGTCGTCATATCTACGGCATCTTCACACCTGATCGCTTGGGATCCACCCGGCTCGGCCGGTAGCCTGCACCCGCGTGCGTTTCCGCGCCCCCCACACCCCCGTCGCGGTTATCGCCATGCTCGCGCTCACCCTCACGCTCACCACGGGTGTCGCGCATGCGGGCGGTTTCCGACCCGCGCGTGCGCGCGAGAAGGTTCTGCATTTCGTGAACCACTATCGCGTGCACCACGGGTTGCGACGGCTCCACGAGAACCGCGACGTGGATCGCACCGCGCAGCATCATTCGAACCTCATGAAGAACGCGCGCACGCTGTTCCACAGTTCGAGCATGTGGACGAAGCTGCGCGGGCACCACGTGCGCTGCTGGGCCGAGAACATCGGCATGGGCCCCTCCGTCTGGAAGGTCTTCAAGGGCTGGGTCCATAGCAGCGAGCATCGGACGAACATGCTCGGCCGCCGATATCGCCGAACCGGCATCGGCGTCTCGTACGCGCACGGGTACTACTGGATCACCCAGATCTTCTACGGCTGAGAACGACTCGACCGTTCTCGCCTACGGTCGTACGGTGCCTGTATGAGCGGGTCCGAGACGACACGCGTGCCGAGTGAACGGACGCGGCACGCCGGCATCCTGTTCTCCGATCTCGGTCCGCGGTACGACCGGATGGGCGCGATCTTGTCGTTCGGCCAGGACGCGCGGTGGCGCCGATTCCTCGTGTCCCGGATCGGGCCGAGCCGGCCGCTCGTGCTCGACGTCGCGACGGGCACCGGACTGGTCGCCCGCGAGATCGTCGATCGCGGCATCGGCCGGGTGATCGGGCTCGACCGCTCGGAGCCGATGCTCCGGTCGCGATCGGATCGCGCCGCGCATGCCGACGTGCTCGGTCGCGCCGAAGCGCTCCCCTTCCCCGACGCGACCTTCGACGCGCTCACCGTGACGTACCTGCTGCGGTACGTCGACGATCCCGGCGCCACGTTGCGCGAGCTCGCGCGGGTCGTCCGGCCCGGCGGCGTCGTCGCGAGCCTCGAGTTCGGCGTGCCGCCGTCGCCGGTGTGGCACGCGGCCTGGTGGGCCTACACGAGGTGGGTGATGCCGCTGATCGGCGCGCTCGACTCGCGCGCATGGCGTGAGGTCGGCCGGTTCCTCGGGCCGAGCATCGACGACTTCTGGCGGCGCTATCCGTTGGCCGAACAACAGCGCCTCTGGGCTGCAGCGGGTCTCGCGCCCGTCCGGGTCCGGCGGATGAGCCTCGGCGGCGGCGTAGTGCTGTGGGCGGTCCGAACGTGACCCAGCGGCCGGCCTTCTACGCGCTCGACGCCGGCGGCTGGCGCGACTACTGGTCGCTGCTGCATCCGCCGTACACGCTGTGGCATCTGTCGTTCGTCGCGATCGGCGCCTGCGTCGTCCCGGTGATCCGGCCCGCGTACCTGGGGCTCGCGCTGCTCGCGTTCTTCCTCGCCGTGGGACTCGCCGCGCACGCATTGGACGAGCTCCGCGGGCGCCCGTTGCGGACGCGGATCCCGGACGCGATCTTGATCGGCATCGCGGCGCTGGCGCTCCTCGGAGCGCTGGCCGTCGGCGTGTACGGCGCCTCGCTCGTCTCGTGGTGGGGACTCGTGTTCATCGGGGTCGGCGGGTTCCTCGTGCCGGCGTACAACCTCGAGTGGTTCGGCGGCACGTTCCATTCCGACCTGTGGTTCGCGATGATGTGGGGCGGCTTCCCGGCGCTCGCCGGCGCGTTCGCGCAGATGGGGCGGATCAACGTCGCGACCCTGTTCGTATGCGCCGGGTGCGCGCTCATCTCGGCGGCGCAGCGGCGGCTCTCCACGCCGGTGCGACGGATCCGGCGGACGGTGACCTCCGTGTCGGGTCAGATCGTGGAAGGCGAGACGGCCGAGCCGATCACCGAGACGACGCTGACGGAGGCACCCGAGGGTGCGCTGCGGCTCATGTGGATCGCGATGGTCGCGCTGGCGGTCGGGATGGTGATCGCGCGCTGGCCGTGATCGTCTAGCCGGCGATCGAGCGGAGCTGGCGCACCGCGACGGTCAGCTGTGACAGGTCGCTCACGCCCTCCATCTTCAAGCCGCGCAGGAACCGCATCACCCGTTCGCACGACTGCGCGCGGTCCTCGAAGAACCGCTCGATCGCCTCGTCGATCCCGGCGCCGCCGGCGAGCTCGAGCACGCGTTCGCAGAGCGTCCGGCGCAGGGCGAACAGGTCGTCTTCCATCGACTGCTGCGCCCAGCGCTGCCAGCGGGTTGCGCCCGGCAGCTTCTCGAGCTGCTGCTCGAGCCAGTCGATGTCGAGCCGCTCGCCGAGCACGAAGAACCCGCGCGCGCTCTCGAGCGGCGCACGGCCCGTCGCGTGCGCGACCGCGAAGATGTCCGGCGCGTGTACCAGCTCGGGCTGGAACGCGTGCCGGTGCGCGACCGACTCGGGCACGCCAGCCTCGACCAGCCGTTGAGCCTCCTGTTCGTGTTCCTCACGCCAGCCGTCGGGACCGATCTGGCTGATCGCCGCCGACACCGCCGCGAACGACTCGCGCGACGGGCCGATCGACGACATCAGCAGCTGCCCCGCCGACTGCACCAGGTACCAACGCGAGGTGGTCTCGACCAGCCAGTCCACGCCGTTCATCAGATCGGACTGGACCGCCGGGTCGATCAGCCCGTCCAGTGCCTCGACGTCGCTCCACCGCGCGGTCGCGCCGGTCACATCCCGGGCGATCCGGAACGCGCGCACCACGTCGGACGGCGACGCGCCGGTCTCGGTCCCCATCCGCGAGGCGAAGGTGATGCCCTGGGAGTTCACGACATCGTTCGACGCCATCGTCGCGATGATCTGGCGCTTCAGCGGGTGATCGGCGATCAGGTGGCCGAAGCGCTCGACGATCCGCGGCGGGAAGTACCGCGCGAGATCGGCCGCGAGGTACTCGCTGTCGGGCAGGTCGCTTTCGAGCAGCTCGTCGAACACCTGGCGCTTCGCGTAGGCCAGCAGCACGGCGAGCTCGGGCCGCGTCAGCCCCTGCCCCGCCGCGCGCCGCTCCGCCATGTCGTCGGAGGTCGGCAGGAACTCGACCGCACGCTCGACCTCGTGGTCGGCCTCGAGCTGCTGCATCAGCGCTTCGTAGGACTCGATCCGCTGGGCCGACACCTCTTCTTCCTGCGACAGGATCTGCGCCTGGAGGTAGTTGTCGTACAGAACGTGCTGGACCACGTCGGGTGCGCAGTCCTGCAGCAGGTCGTTGCGCGCCTCCAGCGTGAGCTCGCCTCGCTGGATCGCGAGCCCCAGCAGGATCTTCCAGTTCACCTCGTGGTCGGAGGTATCGACGCCGGCCGAGTTGTCGATGAAGTCGGTGTTGATCCGGCCGCCCGTGCGCGCGTACTCGATCCGCCCGCGTTGGGTGAAGCCGAGGTTCCCCCCCTCGCCCACGACCTTTGCGCGGACGGCGCCGCCGTTCACCCGCAGCAGGTCGTTCGTGCGGTCCCCGACGTCGCCGTTGGTCTCGACGGCGGCCTTGACGTACGTGCCGATGCCGCCGTTCCACAGCAGGTCGACGGGCGCCTGGAGGATCCGCGCGATCAGCTGGTCCGGGGTCATCTCGTCGGGCGCGTCGTCCGGCAGGCCGAGCGCGACCCGGGCCTCCTTGGACGGCGTCACCGACTTGGCCTTGCGGTCGATCACCTCGCCGCCGGGCGACAACAGGGCGCGGTCGTAGTCGTTCCACGACGACCCGGGGAGCAGGAACAAGCGCTTGCGCTCTGCGAACGATGTTGCCGGGTCGGGATCGGGGTCGATGAAGACGTTCCGGTGGTCGAACGCGGCGAGCAGCTGCACCTTCTCGGTGTAGAGCAGCCCGTTGCCGAAGACGTCGCCGGACATGTCGCCGATCCCGACGCAGGTGAACGGGTCGCGCAGCACGTCGATCCCGATCTCACGGAAGTGCCGCTTGACCGACTCCCACGCGCCGCGCGCGGTGATACCGAGCGCCTTGTGGTCGTACCCCGCGCTGCCGCCCGAGGCGAATGCGTCGCCGAGCCAGTAGTCGTACTCCTCGGCGACGCCGTTCGCGGTGTCCGAGAAGGTGGCCGTGCCCTTGTCGGCGGCGACGACCAGGTAAGGGTCGTCGCCGTCGAGCACGCGCACGCCGTCGGGGTGATCGACCTGCCCGCGCACGAGGTTGTCGGTGATGTCGAGCATGCCGCGCATGAACGTGACGTACTGCGTCACGACCTCCTGGCGGAGCTCGTCGCGACTGACCGAACGTTTCAGGATGAAGCCGCCCTTGGATCCGTCGGGCACGATCACCGCGTTCTTCACCTTCTGCGCCTTCATCAGGCCGAGCACTTCGGTCCGGTAGTCCTCCTTGCGGTCGGACCAGCGGATGCCGCCACGCGCGACGAGCCCGCCGCGCAGATGGATCGCCTCCATCTGCGGCGAGTACACGAAGATCTCGAACAGCGGGAACGGCTTGGGCATCTCGGGAACGTCGGCCGACCGGAGCTTGAACGACAGGGCCGGTCGGTCGGAGAGGTAGGCGTTCGTGCGCACCGTCGCCATGACCGTCCCGGCGAGCGATCGGATGATGGTGTCCTGGTCCAACGACGACACGCTCTGCAGGTCGTCCTTGATCCGCTGCCGGCACGCTTGGATCTCCTCGTCGGAGGCCGCGCGGACAGGGTCGAACTTCGCCTCGAACAGTTCCACCAACAGACGGGCGAGGTGTGGGTTCTCGGCGAGGGCGTCGTTGCGGTACTCCTCCGTGAAGCGCGTCGACACGCGCATCCGGTACTTCCGGTAGGCCCGGAGGATCTGGACCTGGCGCCACGACAACCCGGCGAAGATCACGAGCCGGTTGAGCGAGTCGACCTCGGCCTCCCCGCGCCACATCGCCGACAGCGAGTCACGCACCAGATCGGACTCCGCCTCGAGGTTGAGGACCGCGCCGCGAGCGTCGAGGACCCCGAAGTCATGGATGTAGACCTTGCCCTCGCCCTGGACCGCGATGGGCACCTCCTCGACCGCTCGCAGGCCCAACGACTCGAGCAAGGGCATGAACGCGGACAGGTCGACCTTGCCGCCGGTCTTGTAGAGCTTGACGCGGGTCAGCCGCTCGCCGGTCGCCTCGTTCGAGATCCCGATCACGAACCCGTCGGTCACGGTCCGCAGCCGGTCCAGCATCCCGACGTCGATCGCGACCTGTTCCCAGTCGGTCTCGACCACCTTGTAGTAGTCGGGGAACCGCGGGCCGTACTCGGCGGCGAGCACCGGGCCGCGCTCGGGCCCGTACGCCTCGGTCAGCTGGTCGAGGAGGTCGTCCTCCCAGGTCCGGGCGAGCTGCTCGACCTCGGCCTCGAGCGTTTCGTACGGGATCTCGGGGATCTGCGTGCCGGGCTCGACGTGCACCGTGAAGAAGATCCGCGCCGACTCGGTCTCACCGAGCGACAGGTGGTAGTCCACGGACGTGCCGTGGAACCGCGCCATGAACATCTCCTGCAGCCGGCGCCGGAGGGACCCGCTGAACTTCTCGCGCGGCAGCGCTACAACGATCGAGACCTGTCGCCCATAGAGATCCTTGCGAACCAGGACGCGGATCCCCCCGTGCTTCTCCAGCTGCAGGAGGCCGACCACGAGCCGGCGGAGCTCCTCACTGGTCGCCTGGAACAGCTCGTCTCGCGGGAACGACTCGAAGAGCTCGACCACCTCTTTGTAGTCGTGCGAACCGGGGATCAGGTCCTCGGCGGTGATGATCTGTTCCAGCTTGTGATGCAGCAGCGGCGTCTTGGCCGCCGGCTCCATATAGGCCTTCGACGTGAACAGCCCGACCAGCCGCGCCTCGCCGACGATCTTGCCCTCCGGGCTCACGACCCGGACGCCCACGTAGTCCATCCGCGCGCGGCGGTGCACGGTCGCATACGCCTTGGTCTTGGTGATGACGAGGAGCTCGCCTTCCTCGATCCGGCGGCGGATCTCCGGGTCGAGCGTGTCGAGCGGCGTCGCGTCGGCGAACGAGCTCGTCGAGACGTCCGACAAGATCCCGAGCCCCGAGCCGGGTACCGCCTGGATCGTGCGCCCGGTGGGTCCGTCGGCGAGCTGGTACTCGCGGTACCCGAGGAACACGAAGTTCAGCTGGAGGAGCCAGTCGATGAAGTCGGCGGTCTCGCCGACCTCCTGCGGTGTGTAGGCGACGGCCGCCTGCCGCGCGAGCTCGCCCATATGACGAACGCGCTCCTCCATCGGCTCGAAGTCGCGTATCACGAGCCGCACGTCGTGCAAGATCGCGCGGAGTCGCCCTTCCAGGACGTCGCGGTCCTGCTCGCTCAGCCGGCGCTCGAGCTCGATGTGGATCACCGACTCCCGGTGAGCCGAGTTGCGGCCGGCGAGCACCCGCTCCAGATGCCCGTCCTCGGCGCGCTGCGTCCCGATCATCGGGTGCAACAACAGCCGCGCGTGCAGGTCGCGGGCGGCCAGCTCCTCGGTCACCGAGTCCACGAGGAACGGCGAGTCGTCGGTGCTCGTCTCCACGACGGTCCCGGTCACGAGGTAGCCGTCGGCCTCGAGCGTCGGCACGAAGACCCGGATGCTCGCGGGATGGTTGCCGCGGCCGTCCACGAAGGCGAAGGCCGACCGCACCCGCCCGAGGAGCTGCTGGACCCCGAGCGACTCGAGATCGTCGGTCGACAGCCGCCGCAGGAACATCTTGGCGAAGGTGAGGACCGCGTCGCGACGCTCGGGGCTGACCGTGGCGGTGATCTCGGCCAGGAGGGCGTCGAGCACCGAGGGCGGCGCTGGGATGGGTGCGGCGGTCGGCGGTTGGGGGGCGGGGGTTTCGGCAGCGGGCTCGGACACGTTCTGCGCCTCGGTCGGTGGCTTGCGGCTCCGTTCGTCGTTCGTGGAACCCGTACCGTCCCCCATCGTAACGGCTGGACCGAGCCGGAGCCGTGACACGGCGGCTATCCGGCGAGGATCGCCTCCACCACCTCGGCCGCACGGTCGTACCGGCCGAACTGGGGCATGACGTAGATCCCCGCGGCCCCATCGGCGCGGAGGTCCCCCGCCAACCCGGTGGCCATCGAACGGCCTGTCCGCCACGCCTGGTCGGCTTCGCCGGCCTCAGCCATCCGGTCGCGGACCGCCTCGGGGATGTCGATCCCCGGCACCTCGTTGTGCAGGAAGGTGGCGTGCCGGCCCGACACGAGCGGCAGGACCCCCGCGATCACCGGCGTGTCGAGCGCCGAGCCGGTCGACCGTTCGTACGCCTCGCGGAGCGCCCGGAGCGGGCCGACCGAGTACACCGGCTGCGTCAACACGAACCGGGCGCCGGCCTCGACCTTGCGCCGGAGCAGGCGCACCTCGCGCTCGAGGTCGGGCGCCGACGGCGACGCGGCAGCGCCCGCGAAGAACGAGGTCGGTTCGCCGATCGGCGAGCCGGCCCGGTCGACGCCGGTGTTGAAGTGCTCGGTGATCATCTGGAGGAGACCCGTGGCCGTCACGTCGACGTCGTTCGAGCCGTGCGGGTAGTCGCCGATCGTCACTGGGTCGCCGACGCAGACGAAGAGGTTCCGGATCCCGAGCGCGTGCGATCCCAGCAGATCGCCTTGGAGCCGCACGATGTTCCGCCCACGCGTCGGGAAGTGCAGAACCGTCTCGATGCCCACCTGCTCATGCACGAGCCGGCACGCTGCCCAGGCGCTCATCCGCATCTTCGCCATGGGCGAGTCGGCGACGTCGATCGCCGTCGCGCCCGCATCGCGGAGCGTCGCAGCCGCCGCGACGAGCTGCGCGGCGTTGAACGAACGGGGCGGCTCCATCTCGACGGTGACGACGAGGTCGCCGGCCGCGATCGCGGCCTGCAACCTCGTCGGGGGGGTGGCCGTGGCGGCCGACGGGTCGGCCGCCACCGAGGGGGCGGGGAGCTCGACCCGAGCGCGGGGCCCGCGATCGCGGACGGCGTCCGCGATCGCTCGCGTGTGCGCCGGGCCGGTGCCGCAACACCCACCGACGATCGCCGCGCCCTCGTCCAGGAGCGCACGCGTGATCTCCCCGACGTACTCCGGCGTCGCGGGATACAGGAACCGACCGCCCACCTCCGTCGGCCCGCCGGCGTTCGGCCGGGCGATGATCGGCGTCTCGGCCGCGAGGGGCGCGATCGTCCGGATCAGACGGAGCATCTGAGCGGGACCCTCACCGCAGTTCACGCCGAGCCCATCGACCCCGAGGTCGAGCAGCCGTCGTGCGATCAACTCGGGGGTGTCGCCGAGCAGGGTCCGGTCATCGCGCGTGAACGTCGCGCTCGCGAGGAGCGCGAGGCCGGGCGCCGCGTCGCGCGCGGCGTTCACCGCCTGCTCCAGCTCGCGTAGGTCGGTCTGGGTCTCGATCACGAGGACGTCGGCGCCGGCCTCCGCCAGGGCCGCCGCCTGCTCGCGGTACGCATCGAACGCCTCGGCAGGGTCGACCCGGCCGTACGGTTGCAGCCGGACCCCGAGCGGGCCGATCGATCCCCCGACGAGTTCGGGCATTGCCGCGCGGGCGCGTTCGACCCCCGCCGCGCAGATCGCGGCCACGCGGTCGGCGAGGCCGTGGCGTTCGAGCCGGGAGCGGTTGGCCCCGAACGTGTTCGTCAGGACCAGCTGGGACCCGGCGGCGACGAAGGCGGCATGGATCGAGGTCACGCGGGCGGGGTCGCGCTCGTTCAGCGCCTCCATACAGGCGTCCAGCGCAACCCCGGTGTCGATGAGCGACGTGCCCATCCCGCCGTCGGCGATCAGCGGCGTGCGGGTCCGCTCGTGCAGGGCGGCGGCGTCCATCAGATGCCCCCGGCCCTCACGGGCCCGGCTCGATCCGAACGCGATGCGACAGCTCGACGACGGGACGGATCGTCGCCGCGACCGCGCAATACTTCCCCTCGGCGATCTCGACCGCTCGCTCAGCCTTGTGCCGATCCACCGTGCCGGTGACGACCCATTCGATGTCGATCGCCCGGAAGGTCCACGGGGGATCGTCGTCTTGCGTCGACGTGATCACCGCCTCGAGACCGCGCAGGTCCTGCCGCTGCTTGTGCAGGATGACGACCACGTCGTACGCCGTGCACGCGGCCAGCGAGATCGGAAGGAGGTCGGACGGCTTCGCCCCCGGGCCACCCGTGTCACCCCCCAGCGGGACCAGTTCCCCATACCCCGTCCGGCCGACGAACTGGAGGCGGTCACCCGTCCAGCTGAGCCGCACCTCGCTCATCGCGCGCGGAGTCTACCGTCCTACGTCTCGGGCCCACGCTCGGAGGAGGACCGAACGGCGGTAGATGCGACCGAAGGCCACGGGTACCCTGGGTCTTTCCGCCCGGTCGTACGCCGGGCACGTGGGAGTGGGATGGGACAGCGAAGCGTTCGTGTGGTTGTCGGCCAAGGGGATCTCGAACAGAGGTCGCTTCGCACCGTGCTGGAGCGGGACGGCTTCGACGTGGTCGGGGACGCCGCCAACGCATCGCAACTCGCGCGCGTCCTGACC
>Ga0134121_10004187_pt1 | contig 11837 bp, 12 predicted proteins | sample KB301_FD_96463 | JGI IMG/M metagenome (GOLD analysis project Ga0134121, IMG submission 96463) | Terrestrial soil microbial communities without Nitrogen fertilizer from Kellogg Biological Station, Michigan, USA - KB3-0-1 | ecosystem: Environmental > Terrestrial > Soil > Unclassified ...
GATAGCTGTTGACCGTCAGCGTCGCGACCGCGCCGGAGCCGGCGGCCCCGATCAGCACCTGCAAGCCCTTGGCCAGTACGACGTAGGCCAGGCACACACCGGCGGCGAACAGCACGGTCGATGCAGCCACGAAAATCAGGGTGTATTTGCGCTCCTTCTTGCGCAGCCCCGGGGTGACGAACGCCCAGACCTGATACAACCACAGTGGCGCGGTCAGCACCGCGCCGGGGAGCACCGACACCTTGAGCCGGGTGGTGAAGCCGTCCAACGGTGCAGTGAAGATGAGCTCGCAATCCTTCGAGTTCGGCGGAAATCGGTGCGACGCCGGGACGCTGCAATACGGGTGCTTGAGGATGGCCAATATCGGATCGTAGAAAATCCAGCCCACCACGGCGCCGGCCGCGATGATCAGCAATATGGTCACGATCCGGCGGCGGAGCTCCCGCAGGTGGGACATAACCGACATGCGGCCTTCGGGATTGCTGCGTCGACGGCGACGCAGCCGCAGCCGGACCATCGGTTCAGGGTTCCAATCGAACGATGGCCAGACGATCTTGTGCTGCCCGTATCTGGGCCTGCAACCCGGCGAGCTCAGCTTCCGCTTCGGTGAGCAGGGCGACGTCCTTTCTCAGCCGGGCAGACTTCCAGGACAGCTCATACAGGCATGACCCAAGAACTACCGCAGCAACAATCAACGCAGCGCCCCACGCGATCGCCACGACCCACCACACTCCGCAGACTTTACTGCGGCGGCCTGGATAGGGCCTGTCAGAACGTCGCGTACGCGTCGATTGCTGCGGCCGCTTCGTTGGCCACCGACTCGGCCAACCACTCCGGCGACAACAGCTCGACCTGCCCCGCCGAGCCGAGGACGAGTGCTCGCACCCAGGCGGGGTCCGCGACCCGCACGCTGATCTGGCGCTGGCCGTCCTCGAGCGCGGTGTCCTCGGTAACTGGGTAGTAGTCGGCCACCCAGCCGTATGCGGGCGCTACCCGCAATACGACCAGCAGATGCTCAGGAGCCGGCGTGTACACGCCTTCGGACAGGTCCCGCAGGTGGGCCTCGGCCGGCGGCCGCGCGGGCTCGTCGAGGAGCCGGGCGTTCTCGATGCGGTCGAGCCGAAATATCCGCATTCCTTCGGCCCGCCGACACCAGGCCTCCAGGTAGAACCGGCCGTCCATGGTGAAGATGCGCATCGGATCGACGGTCCGGTCGGTCGTTTCGTCCCGGGTGGCCGTGTAGTAACGCAGGGCCAGTGCCCGCTTGCCCTCGACCGCCTGCTCGACGACGATCTGCAGGCGGTCCACCTGGTCGAAGGCCACGGCCACCGTGTCCGCTGCGTCGACGGATCCGCCCGCGGCAGCCTCCACCTTGGCCAGAGCCCGCTCGACGGCCGCCCGGTCGGTAAGGCCGGGCGTCTCCATCAACGTGCGCAGGGCGACGACGAGCGCAAGGGCCTCTTCGGCGGTGAGCCGCAGTGGCCGGGAGATTCCGGCGTCGAAGATCACAGATACCGAGTCACCCTCGAACGACAGGTCGATGAGATCGCCCGGCCCGTGCCCGGGCAGCCCGCACATCCACAGCAGTTGCAGGTCGCGCCGCAGCTGCTCCTCGCTTACCCCGAAATCAGCCGCCGCCGTTGCGAGCGCCACGCCCGGGTGCGCCTGCAAGTAGGGCACCAGCGACAGGAGCCGAGGCAGTCGCTCACGCTCGCCGGTCATCGTCGGACTCCCCCCGCGGCCAAGTGATGTGCCGCTCGCGCGGTGGGAGTGAGCCGCGCGACAACGGCGTCAACAAGTTCGGGTGGGTCGAGCACCCGAGCCGATCGCCCGGCGCTGGCAACGATTCTCGCCAGCCAGCGCAGGTCCGCGTAGTGGATCGTCAGCACGCCGTCCGTCTCGCTCTCCGCGATTCGTCGAAGCTCACCCAGCCCCGGTCCGTAGACCGCCACCCGGGCCACCCGCGTGGAATCGGGGGCGCGGCTGGCCACATAGCCGAGCAGGTCGACGTCGGGCCGCTGGAACGCGCCCGGTGGGCCGCTGACTTCGACACCGCCTACCACGCGAGACAGCCGGAAGCTGCGCGCCTCACCGCGGTCGAGATCGTGCCCCACGACGTACCAGCGGCGCCGCCAGGACAGGACCCCCCACGGCTGGATCGTGCGTCGTTCTGGGTCGCGCTTGCCGGCCTTGAGGTAGTCGAAGGTCGTGACTCGGGCGTGCCGGGCGGCGTCGAGCAGCGGTGGCAGGGCTGGATCGCTTGCGTCGACGTGCGGTTGCGCGCCGGGTGCATCCCCTGCAGCGACATCCGTGCCGCCGGCCCGCAGTTTGATCAGTGCGTTGCGGGCGGGCGCTCCGAGCGTTGCGGACTGCCACAGACGAGCAGCGAGGCCGACCGCCGCGGCCTCCGCCGGGTCGAACGGGATCGGCGGGAGCTCGTATTTGCGCCGGGTGATCCGGTAGCCGTCCTCGGCGTCGAAAATGCTGTTCCGGCCCGTCTCGAGGGGGATGCCGAGGTCACGCAGTTCCGCCTTGTCGCGTTCGAACATTCGCTTGAAGGCTTCGTCGGTCCTCGGATCCCCGTCGGCCGGCTCGTACCCCGGCACCGCGTCCCGGACCCGCTCCGCCGTGAGGAACTGTCGGGTTGACAGCAGGCAGATGACGAGGTTCACCAGCCGCTCGGCGCGTCGCGCTGCCATGTCCTCGAAACTAATGCGCGGCCGGCCCCGCCGGGTGGCGGCTCGCCTACCCGCCATGACTCCACCTGCCCGGTACCGACCGCTTCGCAACGGTCTGCGCGAGGTCGCCGCGGCGCAGACTCATGGCCCCGATCATTGCTGATGAGAGCCGTATCGCGCACGGCATTACAGTGTGGCCGGTGATCCGCTGGCGGGCCGGGACCGTAACTGCGGTCGGACGGCAGTGGACCGGGGTGCGCGAGGTCGTCGTGGACGTAGTTGGCGATGGCCTGACGCCGGCGCTGGCTTACGTCGCGCTGGTCGGATCCCCGCAGCCGGGTGATCGGGTCGTGCTCAACACGACCGCCCTGGAGGCCGGCCTGGGTACGGGTGGGCATGCGATCGTCGTTGCCTTGCCCGATCGGCTACCGGAGGACCCATCGGGTCCAGGACATCTCGTCAAGGCCCGCTACACCCCGACCCAGGCCACCGTGTTAGGGGTTGACGAACCGGATTCGCCGCATTACGCCACGATCGCCGCAGCGACGTCGCTGTCCGGCATGCCGGTCGTGGTGGCCGATCTCCACTCGGCCCTGCCGGCCATCCTCGCCGGCGCGCTCCTCGATCGGCCGGACGTCCGCGTCGCCTTTGTGCTGACGGACGGTGGCGCGCTGCCGCTGTGGTACTCCCACACGGTCGCCGACCTCCGCGGTCTGCTCTGCGGCACGGTTTCGACCGGACAAGCCTTCGGTGGCGATCTGGAGGCCGTGACCGTGCATACGGGTCTGCTGGCTGCTCGCCACGTTCTCACGGCGGACATCGCCGTCGTTACTCAGGGACCCGGCAATCTGGGGACCAGCACCCCGTGGGGGTTCTCCGGAGTCGCCGCTGGCGAGGTCGTCAACGCCGTCGGTGTCCTGGGCGGCCGGCCGGTCGGCGCGCTGCGGATGTCAGACGCCGATCCCCGGGAACGGCACCGGGGCGTTTCGCACCACGCGCTCACTGCCTTCGGTCGGGTAGCCGTGGTGGCGGCCGACCTCGTCGTCCCGGCCGGTCTGCCGGCCGAGCTTGCTCAGGCGGTGGCAGCCGATCTCGCGCCGCTCGCCGAACAGCATCGCATCGTGACGGTAGCGACGGATGGCCTCGACGCCGCGCTCCGAGGGCTGCCCGTGACCTTGTCAAGCATGGGACGAGGCATCGACGAGGACCGCGCGTATTTCCTCGCTGCCGGCGCAGCTGGTCGCCACGCCGCCGCGCTGCTGTGAGGCCGGGACGCTAGGCGGTCACGGATGGCCCGAGGTGCACGTGTCGGGTGAGCTGGCGATAGCCGAGCCGCTCGTAGAAGCCGATCAGGTGCCCTTCGCAGTGCAGCCAGGCCAGCCCGGTCTGGCTCACCGCCTGGGCCGTGGCGGCAGCCGAAACAACGGTCCCGAGGCCTTTGCCGCGCCGGTCCGGGAGGACGACAACCCCAGAAAGACACTCGCAGCCGGCCGCCGCACTCAGCCGTGCGCACGCCGCGACCCGATCGCCGTCCCGCAAGATCAAGAACTCTTGGCCGGGTCGGCCGAATTCGCCCGTCACGGCGGGAGCGAGGTCGGCCCCGAACACGGCCAGGAACTCCTCCACAGTCGAAGCGGGGCCGATGGTCAGGCCGTCCGGCGCAGTCGGCGCAGGCGCGGCATCGGTAATCAGAACGGCCAGCTCGCGCAGCACGTACAGACCGCGAGCGGCTACGGCTTCGACCTGCTCCGGCCGGACCGTGACCTGCCACGACCCGGGACTCCGCTGGTCAAGCCAACGGCAGACCGCGTCGACAATCTCGTCGGAGGGAAGATCGGACCGTTCGGTGAACGATGCATGTGTCCCCCACGCCTGGGCGATGCCGAGGTGCACGCACGGAACATCTCCGACGTCGACGGCAGCGACCGCGTTGCCCTGCCGCGCTCGAACCTGCTCGGCATCGGACCGCCCGACGAGGTCGATCAAGTCACCGGGGTGAGGCGCCCGGTCCGGGTCCCCGCTCCACGATCGCAAGGTCCACCGGCCGTCGCTGTGGACGATCTCAGCGACGCCGCAATTGGCGAGCGGGTGGGCCATCGCGTAGTCGTCGGTGATGTTGTCGGCGAGCATCGAGACCGCCAGGCCGATCGCGCCACCGTGGCTCACCGCGACAACCGTTCCGCCGGGATGAGCGCTAGCCAGCGCCCCGAGGGTCGTCGACATCCGGGCGACGATATCCTCGCCGGACTCGTCGCCGTCGAGCCCTTCCGTGAGGTGACCCGACAGCCACCGCAGGTATTGCGCGCCGACTCGTGCGATGTCCGATTCGGCGGTGCTTCCGTCCGTCAGGCCGAGGCCGATCTCCCGCAGCTCGTCGCGAGTGGAGGTTCCGCGGCCGAGCGTCGCGGCCAGGATGTCGGCGGTCTGGCGAGCGCGGAGCAACGGCGAGACGTACACCGCCGCGACCTCACGAGTGGCGAGCCGAAGGGCCAGCGCGCCGGCCTGAGCCCGTCCCCGGTCTGTCAGCGGCGCACCCGGGCCGAGCGAGCCCAATCTGCGCTCGACGTTATCGGTGCTCTCGCCGTGCCGGACAAGCAGGATCGTCGTTTCCGTCCCTCCCGCCACCTGCTTGCTCCTTGTCGGCCACCTCGGCATCACATCGAGTTGATGAGCTTCTCAACCCGGTCGTCGACGCTGCGGTACGGGTCCTTGCACAGTACGGTGCGCTGGGCCTGGTCGTTCAGCTTCAGATGCACCCAGTCCACCGTGAAGTCCCGACGTTTCTCCTGAGCCCGGCGGATGAAGTCGCCCCGCAGCTTCGCGCGGGTCGTTTGCGGCGGCACGTTCTTGGCCTCGAATATCGCGAGGTCCGTGGTCACCCGGTCGACCGCCCCGCGCTTTTGCAGGAGGTAGTACAGGCCGCGGTTGCGTTGGATGTCGTGATACGCCAGATCGAGTTGGGCGATGCGAGGCGAGGACAGCGGAAGGTTGTGCTTGGCGCGATACCGCTCGATCAACTGGTATTTGGTCGCCCAGTCGATCTCCCGATCGATGCGCGACAGATCGCCGGCCTCGACGGCATCCAGCGTGCGACCCCATAGCTCGAGAACCTGCTTGGACATCGGGTCGCCGCCGGTCCGCTCGATGAAGTCGACGGCGCGGCCGTAGTACTCGCGTTGGATCTCGAGCGCCGACGCGGTGCGTCCGGCGGCAAGGCGGACCGAGCGAGAACCGGACAGGTCGTGGGAGATCTCACGGATTGCCCGGATCGGGTTCTCCAGCGTCAAATCACGGAACGTGACGCCCTGCTCGACCATGCGCAGGACGAGATCGGCGGATCCGACCTTGAGCATCGTGGTGGTCTCGCTCATGTTCGAGTCGCCGACGATGACGTGCAGCCGGCGATAGCGCTCCGCATCGGCATGCGGCTCGTCACGGGTGTTGATGATCGGACGGGATCGGGTCGTCGCGGAGGACACACCCTCCCAGATGTGCTCGGCGCGCTGGCTCACGCAGTAGACCGCGCCTCGCGGCGTCTGCAAGACCTTTCCCGCCCCGCAGATCAGCTGACGGGTGACGAGAAACGGGATCAGGACGTCCGCGAGCCGGCTGAACTCGCCATGCCGTCCGACGAGGTAGTTCTCGTGACAGCCATATGAGTTGCCCGCGGAATCGGTGTTGTTCTTGAACAGGTAGATGTCCCCCGCGATGCCCTCGTCGTGAAGCCTTTTCTCCGCGTCGAGCACGAGCCCCTCGAGGATCCGCTCGCCCGCCTTGTCGTGCGCGACCAAGCTTGGCAGCCCGTCGCATTCCGGTGTGGCGTACTCGGGATGGCTGCCCACATCGAGGTACAGACGGGCTCCGTTGCGCAGGAAGACGTTGGACGAGCGGCCCCACGACACGACCCGGCGAAACAGATAACGGGCGACTTCATCCGGAGACAGCCGGCGCTGGCCATGAAAAGTGCACGTCACGCCGTACTCGTTCTCGATGCCGAAGATGCGCTTGTGCACGTCCCCAGCGTATGCGAACCAGTGGACGGATTAGGGCCAGCCGACGAGCAGATCTTCACCACTGAGCGTAGTGATCTTTACCTCTTTGATGCGTTCGACGGGGAGCGATGTTCCTCCGGTGAACGTGATGTCACGCCCGGTGGGCAGATTCCAGGTGCCCAATGTCTCCCTGCCGCCGGTGCGGTCCACGATCACCAGTTGATACGGCGGCGCCGTGCCGGCGTACGGAGTGCCGCCGGCGACCTGGCGGCACGACAGATCGATTCGGGTGCCCCACCGAACGGTCTGGACGCGCGCGGACGCAGCAACGCCTACTTCCTCTCCGGCGGGGGCGGACATCGCTACCTGCCGTCCCGGGTTGGGGGTGGGCGGCGATGTGGCGGTCTGGCTCGACGGCCAGGCCAGGACCAGCGCGAGCACGAGACACGCGGCCGCCACCCCAGCAACCACTGTGAAGACCAGCCTTCGCCGGCGCCGGGATCGCCGAACCCGGTCGAGCACGACGGGTAACAGGTCGGGCGGATTTTCGGGCTCTTCCTCGAGCACCGTTGGCGGAACGGTCGCGAGCAACGCCGGCAACCCTCGCAACGACCGCACCGATTCGGCGCAACTGTCGCAGACCAGAACGTGGTCCTCGAAACGACGACGCTCATCATCTGACAGCGCGCCCAAGACGTAGGCGCCGTCGTATGTTGCGAACTCGTCGGTCATCCCACGCCTCCCATCTCGTCGAGGGCCAATCTGAGCGCGTGCAGGGCGTAATGCGTGCGCGACTTCACGGTGCCCACCGGAATGCCGAGCCGCGCCGCGGCCTGAGCGACGCTCGAGCCACGGTAATAGCACTCGAGCAGGACTTGGCGATGCTCGGTCGACAACCGGCGAAGTGCGGCGGTCAGCACGGCGCTGTTCACGCGGTCATCGGTACCGTCGGACACCGGGTTCTCGGGCAGGTCGGCCGTCACCAGCTCCCGCTGATGCCGGGTCGCCCGCCAATCGTCAATGACGATTCGGCGAGCCACTGTGAACAGCCAGCCACGGGCTGAACCGTCCGTTTGATCGAGCACGGCGGGATGGCGCCACGCTCGGAGCATCGTCTCTTGCACCACGTCTTCGGCGCGAGCACGATCGCCACCCGTCAGGCTGACGACATACGACCACAACGCCCCGGCATGTTCTTCGTGCAGGACGCGTAGGAGGTCGGTCTCGCTTCCGGCCACACCACCTCCGTATTAGACACGGTTCGAACGGCCGTCGGGTTCAATCGGAGCTGTCTCCAGGAGCCCGATCCGCTGGCTGATCGAGCCCTACGTCGTGCGGTGGCGTGTCCGCGGGGGCCGGCGCGGCCGGCTGTTCCGCGGTTGCGGTTGGCAGCAATGCTGTCAATGCAGGTCCGACATACCGCCGGAACTTCCTGTTCGCCCTGGTCCGATCCAGGACCGCAACCTCGAGCTGAGTCGCCGGCAGCTCACGCGCCGCACCATTGCCGCCAACGGAGCCCAATGCGCCGACTGCGACGTGCAATGCGTCCCGCAACGGCAAGCCGGCCTTGTACATCTGGCGGAGTGACGACGTCAGAGCGTCGGCTTGCCCACCCATGACCAGAAACTGCGGTTCGTCGACAATCGTGCCGTCGTAGGAGAGGCGGTATATCTGGTCTTCGCTCGGCTCGGCACCGACTTCAGCGACGCACAGCTCGACCTCGTACGGCTTCTGCTGCTCGGTGAAGATGTTGCCCAGCGTCTGTGCATACGCATTGGCCAGCGCTCGGGCGGTGACGTCCTGCCGGTCGTAGGAGTACCCCCGCAAGTCGGCAAGCCGGATTCCGGCAACCCGTAGGTTCTCGAACTCGTTGTACTTTCCCACCGCCGCGAAGCCGATGCGGTCATAGATCTCGCTGACCTTGTGCAGCGCCGAGCTCGCGTTCTCCGCGACGAACAAGACACCGTCAGCGTAGGTCAGTACGACCACGCTGCGGCCGCGGGCGATGCCCTTGCGCGCGTATTCCGATCGGTCGCGCATGATCTGCTCGGCGGACGCGTAGAACGGCATCGTCATGACGGCTCCTCCCCTCGATTACGTCGGCGGGTGTCCTCTGGTGTCCCGGTCAGGAGCCGGGTCGTGCGCGGCGCTGCTCGACGATGTCGCGGACCAGTCCGCCGAGCTCGTCGTCGGGAATTCGGGCCGTACCCTCCGCGGACGCGAGACGTACCACCGGGAAGATGCCGCGAGTCAGGTCAGGACCGCCCGTCGCCGAATCGTCGTCGGCTGCGTCGTAAAGAGCTTCGACGGCCACCCGGACGGCGCCCATCCGGTCCAGCCCAGGTGTCCACAGTTTCTTCAGAGAACCCTTGGCGAACAGTGACCCCGAACCGATCGACTCGTAGTACTGCTCGGGATATCGGCCGCCGGCAACGTCGAAGCTGAAGATCCGCCCGGACGCTGGCCCCCGGCCGTTGTTAGCGGCGTCCACGTCGAAGCCGGCGAACAGCGGCACGACAGCCAGCCCCTGCAATGCCTGACCGAGGTTGCCACGGATCATGGTGGCGAGCCGGTTCGCCTTCCCGTCCAGCGTGAGCTGGGTCCCCTCTATTTTCTCGAAGTGCTCGAGCTCGACCTGGAACAGCCGGACGATCTCGATGGCCAATCCGGCTGCGCCCGCGATACCTATCAGCGAGTAGTCGTCGGCAGCGAACACCTTCTCGATGTCGCGCTGCGCGATGAGATTGCCCGCGGTCGATCGCCGATCGCCGGCCATCACAACCCCGCCCTCGTACGCGGCGGCGACGATCGTGGTGCCGTGGGGCATCGCGTCAGCCGGAGTACCGCGTGGGAGAAGGTCGGGCGCGGCCGCAGCCAGGAAATCGGTGAACGACGGCGAGCCCGGCGTGGTCGCGTATCGCAGAACTCCCGGCGCGGACGGCAAACGAAGGTCGCTCACTGGACCCCCGCTCGCTCAGGCATCGTCACTGGCCGCCCTTTTGGACGAAGGAGCGAACGAAGTCCTCGGCGTTCGTCTCGAGGACGTCGTCTATTTCGTCGAGGATCGCATCGACGTCCTCGGTCAATTTCTCGTGTCGCTCCGCGACATCCGACGCGGTGTCAGCCTCGACCTGGTCGACATCGTCGGATTGCCGTTGCGCGCGGCTCTGACCACTGTCATGGGTCGGCATCGTGGCACTCCCCTCGTTCGTACTCGATCTCACCCTAACGTGACGGCGCACATTCGGTTGCCGGTCGGAGTGGGAGAACGGAGAAGACTAGCTGCGGGCAGGCCAACCGCTCAGGCGGCGTCCGTCGCCTTCGTAACGGCCTGCGGCAAGACCGCAAGACGGACGGCATTGCGACCGGCGTCCTTCGCGACATACAAAGCGCGGTCGGCCGCGTGCAGCAGCTCGTCGAGCGTGTCACCGTGCGTGCCGGTGACTGCGACGCCGATCGACGCGGTCACGGTCAACGGTTCGGCCGACGTGATCACATCGCTGGTGATTCGAAGGGACTCGATGCGCCGTCGAACCCGTTCGCCCACGCCGGATGCCGTCTCCGCGTCGACTCCGGGAACCAGGGCGACGAACTCTTCACCGCCGAACCGGCCAACGGCGTCGTGCCCGCGGAATTCGTCGGCGAGCGCTTCGCCGACCGCCCGCAGGGCGGCATCCCCGCCCAGGTGGCCGTACTCGTCGTTGATGCGCTTGAAGTAGTCCATGTCGATGACGAAGACGGCTGCACTCGACCGGCGGCGGCGGGCCGTGGCCAGCTCCTGCTCAGCCAGTTGGCGCCATGATGCGGCGTTGAGCAGCTCGGTTTTGACGTCGGTCGTCGCCGCCTCTACCAGCTCGCGAATCAGCGCGTGGTGCTGGAGCAGGAACACGGCCGGCAGCACCAAGACGGCGAGCCACGGCTCGCGAGCCAGGCAGATCGCGGTAATGCCACCCAGCACGAGCGTGCCGAACTCGAGGCCGTTCTCGAACCACGAGCCGAAGAGGGTTGACTTCCCCGCAGACGGAGACGTCAGGCGCACCGCCACACTGATCAGACCCGTGTTGCCAACCCGGAAGATCATGATCGCAACTGCGACCGCACCTAGGAGAGCGATGCCGTCGGGAAGGGTCATGGGCGGGAAGCCGAGCGCGCGAAGCGCCACCGAAATTGCCAGAGCCGGAAGCACGTACGCGCTGGCGCTGTACACGGCGCGGTACTTGTGCTGATCGGACGGCCGGCCTACTCGGATCCAGGTGTGCGCGCACACCAGCGCGATGAAACAAGCAGCCATGCCGGGCGGAAGCATTATGGCCGCCGGAAGCATCCACACCGAGTTCATGTTCATCGTGGACGACTTGGCCGACAGCAATCGCCGCCGCTTCTCGACCTGGCTGGTGAACTCCAGGTAGCCCCCGGCCAGCACGGCGAGAATTCCGGCGAGATAGAGATGAGCCCCTCGGGCCGGATCAGATATCAGAACCCAAGCCGTCAAAACCACAGCCGAAACGACCACAAGCGCGACCCACGATTGCGCCACTTTCGGAGTGCTCAGAAAACCGCGTCCGCCGGATCGGCGCACGGCGGGAGTCTGCCGGGCAAGGCTGATCGTGGTGCGTCCCTTCAACGACGCGCTAGGGTCACTGGCGAACAATAGCCCATGACGAGCCAGACGTCACGATACACGTTTGACCGTGTACGAAACGTGTCTACGGCTGTATCCCTCCGTGACTGCGGCAAGCCGTGTGCTCATTGACACTAGCTCTCGGTAAATGCAGTAATCAGCCGCGCTGGCCTGAATAGTACGCGAGGAGGCGAGTCGATTGGTCGTCGAGCGGGAATATCTCGTTCGATACAGATTCTCGACCGCTGGAGGGCACAACCCGCCGATCCCCGTGGCCCGGTCGTGGCTGAGGAGGTGACGCCGTCGTTCGCTACCCGGAAAGCGACCAATCCGTTTCACGGCACCGTCGAATCAATACTTTCCCAGCAAGCGGTTTCCGTGGAGGTGAATTCCGTGTCGTTGAACCATTACTCAATGCACGATTTCACTATGCCATTTCCAAGCATATAGTTTCCCGCGAAAATTTCGTCTAGGAGGTGAATTCACCAATGTTTGCTGGACACGAGTGGACCTGAGTCGCGTCACTGTCAGTAGCCATTACCCACA
>Ga0134121_10004189_pt1 | contig 11831 bp, 10 predicted proteins | sample KB301_FD_96463 | JGI IMG/M metagenome (GOLD analysis project Ga0134121, IMG submission 96463) | Terrestrial soil microbial communities without Nitrogen fertilizer from Kellogg Biological Station, Michigan, USA - KB3-0-1 | ecosystem: Environmental > Terrestrial > Soil > Unclassified ...
ATGCGCGGGCTGTCGCCGACCAGGTCGTCGATCCGGCCCTTCACCTTCAATTCGCGCTTCAGGAAGCGGTTCTCGGTCTCGAGCCGGCGCTTCTCGAGCGCGTTGCGCACGACGGCCTTGAGCTCCTCGACGTCGAACGGCTTGATCAGGTAGTCGTATGCACCCAGCTTGAGCGCCTCCACGGCGCTCTCGGTCGATGCGTAGGCGGTGATCAGGATGACCGGCGTGTCCGGGCTGGCGGCGCGCGCCTGCCGCAGCACGTCGATCCCCGAGAGCCCCGGCATCGAGATGTCGCTGATGACCAGGTCGAACTCGCCGCGCGAGGCCATCTCCAGCGCCTTCTCGGCGCCGTCGGCCACCGTCACCCCGTAGCCTTCCTTGCGCAGGAGGATGGAGAGAAAGTCCCTCATCCCCGCTTCGTCGTCGACGACTAGGACGCGATCCATGCGTTCTCCGCCGCCTGCGCCGGCGAGCGGCGCGGCAGGTAGATGGCGATCTCGGTGCCCGCCCCGTGACGGCTGCGCACCTGGATGCGACCGCCGTGCTCCTGCACGATGCGGTAGACGATGGCGAGACCGAGCCCGGTCCCGCCGCGGAACGATCCGTGGAACGGCTGGAAGTTGGCGGCCACCTCGGCCTCCGACATGCCGACGCCCGTGTCGGTGAACACGACGACCGCGCCGCCCGACGCCTCGGGGCGGGCCGCGGCGGTCAGGGTCCCCCCTCCGGGCATCGCGCGCAGCGCGTTCTTGGCCAGGTTCCAGAACACCTGCTTCATGCGATTGACGTCGATGCGCGCCGTGACCCGGCCCGGCGCGACCTCGACCAGGACACGGTGATCGCGCCGGCGCTCGTCGCTGTTCTCGAGCAGGCTGACGGTCTCGCGCAGCATCGCGCCGAGATCGGCCTCTTCCTCGTGGAAGCGCCCCGGCTTCGCGAACAGGAGGAAGTCGCGGATGATCCCGTCCAGACGCTTCGATTCCTTGACCACGATGGTCATGAGCTCCCCGGCCTCCCCGCTCGGTTGCAGGTCACGCTGCAGCACCTGCACCGAGCCGCTGATCGAGGCCATCGGGTTGCGCAGCTCGTGCGCCATACCCGCCGCCATCTCGCCGAGCGCCGCCATCCGCTTCTTGAGACCGACCTCCTCCTCGAGGACCCGGATCTCGGTCAGGTCCTGGAAGATGAAGATCATCCCCAGGGACCGGCCGTCGCGCTCCTTCAGGATCGAGACGGTGAAGCCGAGAAACAGGTCCCGGCTGGCGGGATCCCGCCAGTCGATCTCGAACCGGTGCCGGCGACGCTGCTCCAGCGCGGAGCGGATCCGCGCCAGGAATGCCTCGTCCTGGCGCAGCAGCTCCTGGATCGACGCGCCCGCCAGGGCCGGGCCGGGCACCCCGGTGATCTCCGTCGCCGCGCGGTTCGCGAACGTGATGCGGCCTTCGGCGTCGGTCGTCAGGAGACCCGAGTTGATGCTGTCGATGATGTTGTCGTTGAACGCCCGCAGGGCCGCCAGATCGTCCTGGCGCAGCTCCAGCTCCTGGCCGGTGCGTCGCAGGTTCTCGGTGAGGTGCGAGGTCAGGTAGGCCAGCGCCAGGAACGACATGAGGTGCGCCAGGAGGGCATAGACCACACGCACCGACGGGACGCCGGTGTCGGGGAACAGCCCCTGGGGCGACGGCGGGATCAGGCCGCGCTGCAGGAGGACGGCCAGCACGGCGTACATCGACCAGGATGAGAGCGCCGCGACCAGACCGCCGCGCCGCGGCAGGAGCAGGCATCCCGCGACGATCCCCGGCAGATAGAGGAACGAGAACGGGCTCTGGACGCCGCCCGTCAGGTAGACGAAGCCGCTGACGATCGCCGCATCCCCCGCCAGCTGCCCGTAGGCCTGGAGGGTGGTGCGCCGCCCCGTCCGCAGGGCGGCGGCCGACCCGAGGGTCAGCACATAGGCGGCGATCGCCAGCACGTAGAACGGCTGCAGCGGGAGCATCGGACGGAAGAGCAGCTCGATGACGAAGGTGCAGACGAGCAGGGTCGTCGTGACGACGACCCGGAACGTCATGAGCCACTTGAGCTGCCGTCCCAGACCCCGCTCGGACGATGGCATCCATGGGACCTTAGGCGATCTTCCCGATCAGGCTGAACATCGGCATGTACATGGAGATGACGATGCCGCCGATCATCACGCCGAGGAACAGGATCATCACCGGCTCGAGGAGGGACATGAGGTTCTCGACCGCCTCGTCCACCTCGTCCTCATAGAAGTCCGCGATCTTCGAGAGCATCGCGTCGAGGGCGCCGGTCTGCTCGCCGACGCTGATCATCTGCACGACCATCGAGGGAAACACCCCGGTCTCCTCGAGGGGACCGGAGATCGTCTTGCCCTCTTCGATGCTCTTGCGGGTCGCCATGATGGCGTCCTCGACGATGGCGTTGCCCGCCGTGCGCGCCGTGATCTCCAGACCTTCGAGGATCGGCACGCCGGACTGGATGAGGGTGCCGAGGGTGCGGCAGAACCGCGCCACGGAGATCTTGCGCATCAGGTCGCCCAGGATCGGCATCTTCAGGGTGAGCGCGTCGATCTGGTGGCGTCCCTTGTTCGTCTTGTAGTAGCGGTTCAGGAAGAAGGCCCCGGCGCCCATGGCCAGCACGATGACCGGCATGAAGCGTCCCAGGAACCGGCTGCAGGCGATGGTGATCCGGGTGGGCAGCGGCAGGGTCGCGCCCAGGCCCTGGAACAGCATGGCGAAGGTCGGGATGACCTTCCAGAGGATGACCACGACGACGCCGACGGCGATGGTGATGACCGCCGTCGGGTAGATCATCGCCGAGCGCACGGCGGCCTGCAGCTTGACCCGCTTCTCGATGTAGGTCGACAGACGCTGCAGGATGGTGTCGAGAATACCGCCCGACTCGCCGGCGGCGATCATGTTGCTGAACAGGTCATTGAAGACCTTGGGGTGCTTCTTGAGGGAGTCGGCGAGGGTCGAGCCTGACTCGACGTCCTGGCGCACCTGGAAGAGGACCTTCTGGAACAGCCGGTTCTTCTGCTGGCCGCCGAGGATCTCGAGGCACTGCACCAGCGGCAGGCCGGCGTCGATCATGACCGAGAACTGGCGGGTGAAGATGGCGATTTCCTTCTGCTTCACCCCCCCGCCGAACTTCGGGATGGCGAGCTCCTTCCCCTTCTCGGTGACCGCCGACACCATGATCTGCTGCCGGCGGAGGAGGCCGATGACCGCGTCCTTGGTGTCCGCGCTCAGCGTGCCCTCCTGCATCTTGCCCATCTTGTTCTTGCCCTTCCACGAGTAGACCGGCATGGTGGCCTCCGGATCCCTAGCGCTTCAAAGTGCGGCCGGCGGCATTGCTGGCCGCCGTCGGCTGATAGATCAGGCCGGCGCCGCGGTTGATCATTTCCTGCAGTTCGTCGGGGTTGCTGCTGTGCGAGAGGGCGGTCGTGAGCGCGATCTGCTTCTTGAAATACTGCGTCGCGAGCGACTGGTTGAACGTCTGCATCCCGAACTGCGACTGCCCCGTCTGCATCGCGGAGTAGATCTGGTGGATCTTGTCCTCGCGGATGAGATTCCGGATGGCGGAATTGGGGACCAGGATCTCCATCGCCAGCGCGCGTCCCTTGCCCGAGGCCTTGGGGAGCAGCGTCTGGCACATGATCCCCTCGAGCACGAACGACAGCTGCGCCCGGATCTGCGACTGCTGGTGCGCCGGGAAGACGTCGATGATCCGGTTGATGGTCTGCGCCGCCGAGTTGGTGTGCAGCGTGGCGAAGGTCAGATGGCCGGTCTCGGCGATCCGCAGCGCCGCCTCGATGGTCTCGAGGTCGCGCATCTCGCCGATGAGCACGACGTCGGGGTCCTGGCGCAGGACCGACTTGAGCGCGTTGCTGAACGAGTGCGTGTCGGCGAACAGCTCGCGCTGGTTCACGATGCACGACTTGTGGCCGTGCAGGTACTCGACCGGATCCTCGATGGTGACGATGTGCCCCTTGTCCTCGTTGTTGATCTTGTCGATCATCGCGGCCAGGGTCGTGGACTTCCCGGAGCCGGTCGGCCCGGTCACCAGGATGAGTCCGCGCGGCTTCTCGCACATGTTGGCCACCACGTCCGGCAATCCGAGGTCCTGGAAGTTCTTCACCTCCCACGGGATGGTCCGGAAGGCGGCCGCCACGGCGCCGCGCTGGCTGAAGACGTTGGCGCGGAAACGGGCCAGACCGCGGACGCCGAACGAGAAGTCCAGCTCCAGGCTCTCCTCGAACCGGTGCTTCTGCTGGTCGGTCAGGACGCTGTAGGCCAGGGCCTTGGTCTCGGGCGCCGTCAGCGGAGGCAGCTGCAGCGGGACCAGGTTGCCGTCCACCCGGATCTGCGGGGGTGAGTTGGTCGTCACATGGAGGTCCGTGCCTCCCTGCTCGACCAGCGTCTTCAAGAGTTGGTGCAGCGTGACCGCCATGGCTTCCGTCCTCCCTGGTGCGCCGACCTACAGAACCGTTTCGCGAACCACTTCCTCCACGGTGGTCTGCATGGCCTTCAGCTTCCTCAGACCGGAGCCGCGGAGCGTGATCATCCCTTCCTCCTGCGCCTTGTTCTTCAGCTCGATCGCCGACGCGCCGGTGAGGATCATCTCCCTCATGGCGTCCGTGATCTCCATGACCTCGTAGAGCCCGACCCGGCCGCGATACCCGGTGTTGTTGCAGTTCGGGCAGCCGCGTCCCTTGTAGACCCGCACCGTGGTGGCCTCCTCGGGCGCGAATCCGATGTCGATGAGCGCCTGCGACGGCATATTGAGATCCTCCTTGCACTCCTTGCACAGACGGCGCACCAGCCGCTGAGCGCAGATGAGGTGCACGGAGGTCGCCACCAGGTACGGCTCGATTCCCATGTTCATCAGCCGGCTGATGGTCGAGGGGGCGTCGTTGGTGTGCAGGGTCGACAGCACCAGGTGGCCGGTGAGGGACGCCTTGACGGCGATCTCGGCGGTCTCGAAGTCGCGGATCTCTCCGACCAGGATGATGTTCGGGTCCTGCCGCAGGAAGGAGCGCAGGGCGGCCGCGAAGTTCAGCCCGATCGACTCCTTCACCTGCACCTGGTTGATGCCGTGCAGGTTGAACTCGACCGGATCCTCCGCGGTCATGATGTTCGTCTCGGGCGTGTTGACGCGGCTGATCGACGAGTAGAGCGTGTTGGTCTTGCCCGAACCGGTGGGTCCCGTGACCAGCACCATGCCGTACGGCTTGAAGATCGCCTTCTCGAACTTGGTGAGCGACTCCTGCTCGAACCCGAGCTTGGTCATGTCGAGCATGAGGTTCTCTTTGTCGAGCAGCCGGAGGACGATCTTCTCGCCGAACAGCGTCGGCAGGACGGAGACGCGGTAGTCCATCTCGCGGTTCTTGCCCGCCAGCTTCATCTTGATCTTGATGCGTCCGTCCTGGGGCAGGCGCTTCTCGGAGATGTCCAGCTTCGCCATGATCTTCAGACGCGACGTCATCGCGTCGCGCAGCTTCATGGGGGGCTGCATGATCTCGTACAGGACGCCGTCGATGCGGAACCGGACGCGGAAGTCCTTCTCGTACGGCTCGATGTGGATGTCGGACGCGCCGCGCTTGATGGAGTCGGTGAGGATGAGATTGACCAGGCGGACGACCGGGGCCTCCTCGGTGGCGGCCTCCAGCTTGGCGAGATCGACCTCCTGCTCCTCCTCCAGCACCTCGAGGCCCTGCTCCTCCTCGTGGGCCATCTCGTCCATGACCTTCTTCAGCTCGAGGGCATGGATCGAGCCGTAATAGCGGTCGATGGAGTCCTTGATCGACACCTCGGAGGCGACCACCGGCTCGACGTTGTAGCCGGTCATGAACTTGATGTCGTCCATGGCGAACACGTTGGTCGGGTCCACCATGGCGATGGTCAGGGTCGAACCGGTCCGGCTGACCGGCATGATGAGGTACTTCTGCGCCACCTCGCTCGGGATCAGCTTGACGACCGCGTCGTCGACCTCGACCTTGGCGAGATGGATCGAGGGGACGCCGTACTGCTGCGAGAGGATGCGGGTGAGGTCCTCTTCCTTGACGTACCCCATCTTGACGAGGTTGAGGCCGAGCTTGCCGCCGTTGGTCTTCTGGTACTCGAGAGCCTCCTGAAGCTTCTGCGGCGTCAGGATGCCTGCCTTGATCAGCATCTCTCCGAGCTTGACGGCCATCCGGCTCCTCGCGTGTGCAGGCCGGCGCGCTCCCGGCACAGAGGGCTCGCGCCTGCTCAGCAGATACGGGTGTCAATCTGCGGACCCGAACAATTTTTGTCAAGGCGATAGTCAAAATTCGTATATTCATTCTTACATCTTTGACATAACGCGATTGCAGACCTATAGTGCACTCGTAACTCATTACCTGACAGAGGTATAGACAGGTTGAAAGAAAGATCGACGGACCAGACGGGACCAGACGCCATCGAGGATGGGGATCTCAGGCCTGAGATCAGGCGACGGGACAGGGCGATCTGCGGCGGGCTCGCGGTCTTCGTCTTCGTGGTGTTCGCGATCGCGTCGGCGGTTTCGTATGCGCCGCTGGGGTTCCTGATCGGGGACGGACCTTATTACGCCGCCACCGCGGTCTCGATCCTGCACGACGGCGATCTCGACCTGCGCAATCAGCTGCCGGGCGGGCTCGTGGTCCATGGGCGGCAGATCGCCCTGGGCGAGAACGGTGCCTGGTACCCCAAGCACCCGATCCTCCTGCCGCTCGCCACGCTCCCTTTCCTGGCGCTCTTCGGGATGCCGGGCTTCCTGTTTTTCAATCTCGTGGTGCTGGCGGCGGTGACGGCCGCCCTCTTCCGCCTGGCCCGGCTCCATGCCCCGCCCGCCGCGTCCGTGGCGGCGGTCCTGATCCTGGTGTTCGGGACCTTCCTGCGCGCCTACGCCTACAACCTGTCGCCCGACCTGTTCGCGCTCCTGCTCGTGACGCTCGGAATCACCTGCCTGCTGCGCGGGGATCCGGGACGGGCCGGTCTGTGGCTCGGCGGCGCGGTGCTCGCCAAGATCCTCCTGGTGGTCCTCCTGCCGCTCGCGGCGCTGCAGGCCGTGGCCCGGGGCGGAGCGCGGCGCGCGCTCCTTCTCCTCGCCGGGTGCTCGATCCCGATCGCGGCCCTCCTGGCGTACGACGCGGCGCTGTTCGGCTCGCCGCTCGTCACCTCGTACGATCGCAACGTGAGCGTCGTCGACGGCCGGGCCGTGACCACCAGCCATCGCGGCCTGTTCGACAACGACGTGATCCCCGGTCTGACCGGCGAGATGCTCGATCTGCGGCGCGGTCTCCTGCCGACGGCACCGGTCCTGCTTCTCGCCGTGCCCGGTTTCGTCCTGCTGTTCCGCCGGCGGCCGGGCGACGGCCTGTTCCTTCTGGGGGTCTGCGAGTTCCTCATCCTCCTGCTGGCCGCCTATCGCGACTGGAACCAGAGCCACTACGGCAACCGTTTCCTGATGCCGGTGATCGCCTGCGCCGCTCCGCCCACCGCGCTGGCGTGCGAGGCGATCCTCCGGAGGATCCGCGCCCTGCGCCGCGGCCCCGCGCCCGAAGGGACGGCCGAGGCCCTGTCGTGAGCCGCGCCCTGCGGGCGGTGCTGGTGCCGTGGCTCGTCACCCGCCTGGCGCTGGTGGTCGTCGGAATCCTCTCGCTGCACCTGCTCCCCTCGGCGCTCATGGTCCAGAAGGGGAACCTCGTCTTTCACCGGCCCGGCCCGCCGCCTCTCGAGATCTGGGCCCGCTGGGATTCCGAGTGGTACCTGCTGATCGCCGAGCGCGGCTATGGCGCCGACGACGCCTTTCTCGGCCTGCCGGTCGCCTACCAGCGGGGCGACGACGCGGGATTCTTTCCGCTCTACCCGCTGCTCGTCCGCGGCGTCGCCGCCCTCGGAGCGTCGACCCTGCTCGCCGGCGTCCTGGTGTCGAACCTGGCGCTGATCGCGGCCGCCGCCCTGCTTTGGGAGATGACCCGCCGCGATCACGGCGAGACGATCGCCGGACGCGCCGTCTGGATCCTCCTGGCGTTCCCGACGTCCTTCTTCCTGTCGGCCGTCTACCCCGAGTCGCTCCTGCTCGCCACGCTGCTGGGGTCGATCGTGCTGGCGCGCGCCCGCCGCCCGCTCGCGGCGGGGATCTGCGCCGCGCTGTGCGCGCTGTCGAAGCCGACCGGCCTCCTGGTGCTGGCGCCGCTGGTCATCGAGCTCTGGCCGGACGAGGGGCCCTCCGTCGCTCACCGGCCGGCGATCCGCCGGCGCGCGACGCGTCTGGCGCTGGCGGTGACGCCGGTGGCGATCGCGCTCGCCGGCTGGGCGCTGGCCTGCCGCTCGATCTACGGCGACCTCGCCCCGTTCCTCGCGCGTCAGGCGCGCTGGCGCGGACCGACCTCGGGACCCTGGCGCGCCTTCGTCAGGTACTTCGACGGGCCACGCGTGCACGACGCGCACCATTCGACCATCGACCTGGTCTGCGCGCTGCTCCTCCTCGCGGCCCTGCCCGGGATCTGGCGGCGCCTGAGAAGCTCGGAGGCGGTCTGGGCCACGCTGGCGATGCTCCTGCCGCTGGGCTCGTCGCTCTGGTCGTTCAGCCGCTTCGCGGCCTCGATCTTCCCGTTCCACGTCGGGGTCGCGCTCGCGACGGAGGACTCGGAGCGGCGGTTCACGTCCTGGATCGCCGTGATGCTGCCGATCGGCGGGCTGTTCATGGCGTTGTTCGCCGCCTGGTGGTGGGTCGGCTAGGGTCCGTCTTCGCGGCCGACGCGCGGCCCGGCTTTCGCGTCAGTCCAGCTCGTAGCGCACTTCCATCGAGCTGCGGCCGGCCATCGCCTTGCGCAGCATGGCGACCAGAAGCGCGTCGCCGCCGCTCTTCTCCAGGCTGTCGAGCGCGGCGGGCGAGAGGTTGTAGGTGTAGGAGTCGATGCTCTCCTCGATCAGCTCCTCCTGGAGGAAATCGAGCTGCGCCTCGGTGATCACCCCGATCTCGGACTCGCTGTCGCTGTCGAACAACCGGACCATGGCGGCGACCCTCCCGGCGCACGCCCGCGGACCGCGGGTGGGCGCCTCGCAGGCAAGATAGTGACCCCGGACCCGGAGAGCCAGCACGCCGCTCAGAGACGGGCCGCGATCCGCTCCGCCGCCTCTTCCGGCGTCAGCCCGTCGACGTCGACCTGGAGGGGCGCTGTGCGATAGGCGGGCAGCCGGATCTCGTAGAGGGCCCGGGACTCGTCGGGGGTCCCGAGAAGAGGTCGACCCGCGCCGGCGCCGCAGCGCTCCAGCATGACGGCGAGCGGCGCCTGGATCCAGACGGCCGTTCCGAGCCCGTCGATGACGGCGCGGGAGACCGGATGGGCGTAGGTGCCGCCGCCGCACGCCACGACCAAAGCGCCGCGGCCGCGCAGCCCCGCCAGAAGCCGCGCCTCGAGATCGCGGAAGTACGGCTCGCCCGATTCCTCCAGGATGCGCGCGATGCTCCGGCCGTCCTGCTCCACGATCAGGTCGTCGAGGTCGACGAACTCGCGGCCGAGCAGGCTTCCCAGGGCGCGACCGATGGTGCTCTTCCCCGCCCCCATGAATCCGACCAGGAAGACGGGCGCCCGACGCCGCTCCATCACGCCCTTCCTCAGGAGGCCGCGACGGCCTCCGACTTGCGCTCCAGCAGGCGGTCGAGGTAGCCGGTGTCGAGATGGCCGCGGATGAAGTCGGGATCGTTGACGATGCGCCGGTGCAGGGGCAGGTTGGTGCGGATCCCCTCGATCACCGTGAACTCCAGCGAGCGGCGCATGCGCGAGATGGCCTCCATCCGGTTGTTGCCCCGGGTGATCAGCTTGGCGACCATCGAGTCGTAGTAGGGCGGGATGCGGCACTCGGGATGCGCCGCGGTGTCGACCCTCACCCCCGGACCACCCGGCATGTGGAAGGTCGTGATCGTCCCCGGCGACGGGACGAAGGTCACCGGGTCCTCGGCGTTGATCCGGCACTCGATCGAGTGCCCGGTGTGGACGATGTCCTCCTGCCGGAACCCGAGGGACTCGCCCGAGGCGATCTTGATCTGCTCCTTGATCATGTCGATGCCGGTCACCATCTCGGTCACCGGGTGCTCGACCTGGATGCGGGTGTTCATCTCCATGAAATAGAAGCGCCCCTCCTCATCGAGGAGGAACTCGAGCGTGCCGGCGTTCTGGTAGCCGACCGAGCGGGCCACCTTCAGGGCGGCGTCGGCCATGCGGCGGCGCAGCTTCGGATTGAGCGCGGTCGAGGGCGACTCCTCGAGGATCTTCTGGTGGCGCCGCTGGATCGAGCACTCGCGCTCGCCGAGGTGCACGACGTTGCCGAACGAGTCGCCGAGCACCTGGAACTCGATGTGCCGCGGATTCCGGAGGTACTTCTCGAGATAGACGTCCGGGACACCGAATGCCGCCTGCGCCTCGGTGCGCGCGGAGGTCACCGCCGTGACCAGCTGGTCGGGGGTGTTGACGACCCGCATGCCGCGTCCGCCGCCCCCGGCGCTCGCCTTGACGATCACCGGGTAGCCGATGCGGGCCGCCGTCTTGCCGGCCTCCTGCTCGTTCTGCACCGGTCCCTTGCTGCCCGGCAGCACGGGGACGCCCGCCGCCGCCGCGGTCTCGCGCGCCTTGGCCTTGTCGCCCATCAGCCGGATGACGTTCGGGCTCGGCCCGATGAACCGGATCTTGCAGGCCTCGCACACCTCGGCGAAGTGCGCCGATTCGGCCAGGAATCCGTACCCGGGATGGATGGCGTCGGCGTCGGTGATCTCGGCCGCGGCGATGACGGCGCCGATCTTCAGGTACGAATCGGCATTGCCTGGCGGGCCGATGCAGACATCCTCGTCGGCGAACTTGACGTGCAGCGAGTCGCGGTCGGCGGTCGAGTAGATCGCCACCGTCTTGATGCCCAGCTCGCGGCAGGCCCAGATGATTCGCAGCGCGATCTCGCCGCGGTTCGCAATCAGGATTTTTCGAAACATGGCGAGCGGCCGCTCAGGCGGCCCGCGGCGCGGCGGTGCGGACCCGGAAGAGCGGCTCGCCGAACTCCACCGGCTGGCCGTTCGACACCAGGACGTCCATCACCTCGCCGTCGATGTCCGCCTCGATCTCGTTCATCAGCTTCATCGCCTCGACGATGCACATCACCTGGCCCTTGCTGACGCGATCGCCGGGGCCGACGAACGGCTTGGCGTCGGGCGAGCCCGCCCGGTAGAAGGTCCCGACGATGGGCGACTTCACGAGATGGACGTCGGCGGCCTCGACCGGCGCCGCCGGGACGGGCGCCGCCGGGGCCGGACCGGGCGGGACCGGGCCGTGCGCCGCCGCGGCGTGCGACGCGGCGGCCACCGGCGCGGCCGGGGGCTCGCTGCCGTGCGGCGGACGTCGCACCAGCTTGATCTTCACGCCCTCGCGCTCCATCTCGAACTCGACGAAGCTGCTGCTCTCGAGGTACTCCATCAATTCCTTGATCTCGTCGTCCAGGATCATCCCGCCACCTGTGGCATCAGCCGAGCATCTCGCGCACCTGGAGACCGGTGCGCCACGCCTCGTATCGCGCCTGCCCCGGATTGGTGCCCGGCCCGGTGACCAGGCAGAGAAAGTACCCGGACCCGACCGAACGCAGGACGGTCAGCCGATCGCGGGCCGCGATGGTGATCTCCTCGAGCGGTCCGGTCCCGCCATCGGGCGCCGGGGTGCCCGCGCGGCGCACGAGGTCCATCCCCTCGGCGGCCGCCCATTCCATGTTCACGATGCCGGTGGAGGACGAGGTGACCTCGACCGGAATGCCGTCCGGCCCGACCAC
>Ga0134121_10004190_pt1 | contig 11830 bp, 8 predicted proteins | sample KB301_FD_96463 | JGI IMG/M metagenome (GOLD analysis project Ga0134121, IMG submission 96463) | Terrestrial soil microbial communities without Nitrogen fertilizer from Kellogg Biological Station, Michigan, USA - KB3-0-1 | ecosystem: Environmental > Terrestrial > Soil > Unclassified ...
CACCGGCGTGTCGATGCGCCGCCCGCCGCGGTAGCCGTGCGGCAGACGCACGACGAGCGGCACGCGCAGGCACTCCTCGTAGAGCTGCTCGTGCTGCCAGTGGCCGTGCTCGTGGAACTCCTCGCCGTGGTCGGAGAGCACGACGACGACGCTCTTGTCGAGCAGGCCGCTGCGCTCGAGGCCCTCGAAGAGCCGTCCGAGCTCGTCGTCGGTGTAGCGCACGCCGCCCTGGTAGAGGCCGCGCAGGTAGCCGGCCTCGGCGCCGCCGAAGCTGTCGCGGTCCTTCCAGAAGAGCGAGCGCATCGCGGCCCAGCGCTCGTCGAGGCTCATGCTCGAGAGGGTCTCGATGCGCGCGCGCAGCGGGCCCTCGTAGTCGTGCGGCGCCCAGCGCTCGATGTACTCGGGCGGCGGCACGTAGGGCGCGTGGATCTGGTAGGTGTGCAGGAAGAGGAAGAAGCGCCCGGCGCCCGGCTGCGTCAGCGCCTTGCAGGCCAGCAGGCCCTCGTCGACCTTCTTCGCCGCGCCCTCGAGCTTGTACGTGTAGGTGTCGAAGCCGCGGTCGAAGCCGTGGTTGGGGATCAGGTTGCCGCCGTCGGTCAGGCCGATCGTGCGAAAGCCGGCGGCCTTGAGCACCTGCGCGAGCGTGGGCACGTCGCTGCGCAGCGGGACGATGACCGCCGAGGGGCTGCCGTCGGCGGCCGTCGTGTTGGCCACGTTCTGCACGCCGTGCACCGAGGGCACCGCCGAGGTGAACAGCGACATGTGGCTGGGCGCGGTGTGCGGCGCCTGCGCGCGGGCCTGCGTGAACACCGTCGCCTGGCTCGCGAAGCGCTCGAGCGCCGGGCTGATCGCCTCGGGCCCGGCGCCGATCGAGGTGCAGTCGGCGCGCAGGGTGTCGAGCGAGATGAGGATCAGGTTCGCGTGGCCGAGGTCGGGGTCGGCCTCCGGCGCGGCGGGCGCGCCCGCGGCTGCCGCGTCCGCACCCGCCGCCGGCCCGCCCGCCCCGGACTTCCCGCAGCCGGCCGACAGCGCGCAGGCCGCGGCCACGACCAGCCGCGCCACCGCGGGCACCGACCCTCCCGGCCTGCCCCGCTCGGCCCTCACTCGGTATCCACGTCGAACTGCGACACGAAGGCCACGAGCTGCTCCTGCTGGAAGTCGTAGGTGGCCTCGAAGCGCTGCACGAGGCTCTCGATCGCGTCGGGCTGCACGGGCTGCCCGAAGGTGCCCACGGTCTCGAGGAACAGGCTGCGGTTGTCGCTGCTGAAGGACTCGACGCGCACGTTGAAGATGCCGTTGCCGTCCTCGGCGGGCGGGAAGGCCAGGCGCAGACCGGCCAGCGAGGGCGCCGCGGGGAAGCAGGAGAGCAGCGTCTCGTCCAGGCCGAAGAGCGTGCGCAGCATGAACTCGCGCGCGTCGGCGGTCGTGTGCGGGTTGATCACCGAGCGCACCGCGTACTGCTGCGCCAGGAAGACCTTGATCGGCAGCGCGCCGAGCACGGCCTTGGCCAGGTGGCCGACGCGCGTCTCGAACTCCTCGCGCGAGAGCCCGGTCTGTTCCTCGCGCACCTGCACGCGGTCGGCGAGCAGGTTGGCGCACGAGACCGGCGAGCCCGGCAGCCCGCCCAGGGCGTTGCTGAACTGCGCCCCGCCGGGCACGAGCCGGAAGTCGCGGTAGCTGCACTCGGTCGAGCCGAAGAGCTCGCCGTGCAGCCGCTGCAGGCTGTGCGGGTCGTGCTGGATCGGCGCGTGGATGAGCTCCGCGACGAAGGCGATGCTGCGCAGGGCGTAGGACATCGGGGCGCTCCGGGATCGGGGGTCGCCAGCCTACCAGCCGGTGACGAAAGTCATCTCGAGCCGCCATCCACGCCGGGCACGCCGAGCAGGCGCGCCGCCGCCGCCGGCAGCAGCACGAGGGCCATGAGCAGCAGGCAGAGCAGCGCCGTCGTGTCGTCGCTGGCGATGTGCACGAGCGAGTAGAGCTGGTGCACGAGCGTCGCGTTGCCCGCCGGGACGAGCGTGGCGATGTCGAGCTCGCGCAGGCCGAGCAGGTAGCCGAGCGCGCAGGCCAGGCCCAGGGCCGGGAGCAGCAGCGGCAGCTCGATGCGCAGCCAGCGGCGCAGCGCGCCCCCGCCGGCCAGGCGCGCGGCCAGGAGCGGGCCCTCGTCCTGCCGCACGAGCAGCGCACGCGTCGCGAGCACGCCGAAGGGCAGGTAGCGGCCCGCGAGCGCGATGACGAGCAGCGCCGGCGAGCGGTAGACCATGGCGGCGAGCGGGTTGAGCGGATGGTTCCACAGGCGGATCGCCCCCACCGCGAAGAGCACGCCCGGCACCGCCAGCGGCAGCAGCGCCGCGCCGAGCACGAGCCCACGCCACGGCGCGCCGGCCCGCAGCGAGACCCGCGCGACGCCCAGGCCGACCAGCGCCACGAGCGCGCCGGCGCCCAGGCTCGCGAGCACCGAGCGCAGGGCCTCGTCGCGCGAGTCCGCGAGCACGGCGAGCGGGTCGGCGCTCCGGCTGGCCCAGCCGAGCATGACGATCGGCGTCGAGAGCATGAGCCCGACGAGCATCAGTCCCGCGAGCGTGGCGAGCAGCCCCGTGCGCCGCTCGCGACGGGCCTCGCTGGCCGTGCCGCGGTAGCGTCCCAGCACCCGGCGCTCGAGCAGCAGCAAGGCGACGAGCGCCGCCAGCCCCAGCGCGAGCGCCGGCAGCGAGACCGCCGCCGCCTGCGCACCGCTGCCCAGCCGCGACCACTTGGTGAAGATCTCGCTGCTCAGCACCGTGAAGGGCTCGGGCACGTTGAAGGACAGGAAGTCGACGACGCCGAAGTCCGTGGCGGCCAGCACGAAGACCAGCACCATCCCCGAGAGGATCGAGGGCAGCGCGAGCGGCAGCTCGATCGCGAGCCACGCAGAGAGGCGCCCGCGCGCCAGCCGGGCGGCGTCGCCCGCGCGACCGGCGACCCGCAGCCCACGCAGCGCGAAGAGCGTCACGAGCGGCCACAGCGCCGCGGCGAGCAGCGCGACCGCGCCCCAGAAGCCCGACAGCCGCACGGCCTTGGCCCAGGCCATGCCCGTCATCCAGGGCGGCAGGATCATCGGCAGCGGCAGCAGCGTCGCGAGCAGCCCGCGCGCCGGCCCGCGGCCGCGCGCCAGCAGCCCGGCCACGGGCACGCCGACCGCCGCCGCGCACAGCGCCGTCGTCCCGCCGAGCAGCGCCGTGCGCAGGATCAGCGTCCGCACGCGCGCCGACCACACCAGGCCCCAGGTCTCGGGCGGCGCCTCGCGCAGCGCCGAGAGCGCGGCGACGACGGGCGCGACGCACAGCAGCGCCATCGCGACGAGCGCGGCGGCGTCGCCCAGCCGGGCGGGCAGCGAGCGGGCGGCTGGGCGGACCATGGGCGTTCCCTATACTGCACGCGCTCATCCAGTCACAGAGGCGATTCCCATGACTGCCCGTCCGACCGTCGCGCTCGTGCTCGCGCTCGCCCTGCCGCTCACCGCCTCGGTTGCCCGCGCGCAGCGCGAGCCGCCCGGCGGGCAGCCGGCGCCCGCGGGCGGCGCGACGGGCCAGCACGGCGCGGCGGCCCACGCGGGCGGCGACGCGGCCGACGCGCCTCCGGCGACGGGCACGCCGTCCGAGCTGCCGCCGATCGAGGCGCCGCCCAAGCTCAGCAACATCGACGCCGAGAAGTGCAAGCGCAGCGTCAAGAAGCTGCGCAACGACAACGCCAAGTACCGCCACGCGGCCGAGCAGGAGGTCATCGCCTTCGGGCGCGGCGCGATCCCCTTCCTCGAGGAGGCGGCCACCACGAAGGACGAGGCGATGATGGACGCGATCGTCAACGCCCTGTGCGGCGTGGCCGACGCGCGCGACCGCGACCGCGTCGAGGCGCACCTCACGAGCCAGCTCATCCCGCTGCGGCGCTTCGCCGCACGCAAGACCGGCGACATCGGCCTGCCGGAGATGCTCGACCGCCTGTTGCCGCTGCTCGGCGATGCCGACCGCCCGACGCAGGTCGAGGCCGCGCTCTCGCTCGTGCGCAACGGCCGCGAGGAGGGCCTCGCCGTGCTCACGCTGGCCTTCGGCGGCAGCTACGGCGAGGGCTGGGGCGAGCGCGTCCTCGCCGCGCTGCCGGGCATCGCCAACAAGGGCCAGCACGCGGAGGTCGCCAAGCTCCTCACCATCGACACCCAGCGCGAGAAGGAGGATCCGGAGGCGGCCAGCAACGAGCGCCTCGCGGCGGTCAAGCTGCTTCACGCCATCGGCGACCCGGCCGCGACCGCGCTCCTCGTGCAGGCGCTCGACGACCACCACAACGTCGTCCAGCGCGAGGCGATCAACGCGCTGCGCGACCTGCTCGAGCACAAGGGGCCGCTCGAGGCGAGCTCGATCTTCCAGCAGCTCACCGAGGTCAAGCGCCTCAAGGACGTCGCGTCGGCGAAGCCATGAGGGATGGAGGGCGAGCTCCCCCACAGCCTCAGATGTGGTTCAGCTCCGCGACCGACTCGATGACCTTCGTCGCGAGCCCGTACTCCACCGCCTCCTTCGCGCTGAGCCAGAAATCGCGGCTCACGTCCTTGAGGATCGTCTTGTCCGACTTGCCGGTCTCGTCGGCCAGGATCTGGTTGTAGAGGTCGCGCGTCTTGATGATCTCGTTGGCCGTGATCTCGAGGTCGCTCGCCGAGCCCTGGCTGAAGGTGGACGGCTGGTGGATGAGGAAGCGGCTGTTCGCGAGCGTGAAGCGCCGCCCCTTGCGGCCGCCGACGAAGATGATCACCGCGGCTGACGCCGCCAGGCCGAAGCAGACCGTCGTGACCGGCGCCTTGACCATGCGCATCGCGTCGTAGATGCCGAAGCCCGAGTCGGCGTCGCCGCCGGGCGAGTTCACGTAGACGTTGATCGGCTTGGTCGAGTCCTTCGCGTCGAGGAGCAGCAGCTGCGCCACGATCGAGGCGGCCATCTCCCGGTCGACCGGCTTGGCCACCATGATGATGCGCTGCTCGAGCAGGCTCTTGCCGAGGTACTCGCCCATCCCGCGCTCGCGGATGAGCTTCTCCTTCTTGTCGTCCTCGTCGTCGTCATCGTCGTCGTCGTCATCGGGCTCGGGACGGGCAAACGGCTGGATGTTCATGGCGTGCCTCGGGTTCGCGGTGCGACTGACGGGAGCGGACCGCGCAAACCTAGCGCATCGCCTGGGCCGAAGGAAGCCTCAGCGCGGGGCACCGCCGGGCGCGGGCGAGTCCGGGCCGGGGGCTGCTGCGGGCGGCACGACGTGGATGTCTTCTTCGGGATCGAGGCCGAGCCCGAAGTAGCCGAGCGTCTTGAACTTCTCGCGGAAGCTCGCGTCCATCTCGCTCGGGACCGGGACCGCGAGCGGAGGACGGAAGCCGACGTCGTGGCTCTCGACCGGGGGCAGGGCCGCGGCGTCGCGCGCCGGACCCGGCGCGAGCAGCAGCTTGTTCGCGCGGCCCTCCATGTCGCGCGCGCCGGGGATGCCGAGCAACGCGAGGATCGTGGGCGCCACGTCGACGACCGACCCCAGCGAGGCCAGCGCGCCGCTCTCGAGGAAGCGCTCGTACTCGCCCTGGACGACGATGCCCGGCCCCGCCGCGACGATCACGCCGGGCGGCGCGTCGAGGTGGTGACCGGTCATGTGCTCGGCGTTGGGCGCATCCTGCGAGATGGCGTGGAAGCCGTGGTCGGACAGCACGATGACCGTGGCGTCGGGCCCCGCCGCCGCCACGAGCTCGCCGATCATCGAGTCGACCCACTCGTAGTAGTTCGGGATCACGTGCGCGAGCGCCGCGTCGGCCTCCGCCCCGTTCGACCACTGGAAGCCCTCGGGCTGGTACTGGCGCCAGTAGCGGTGGCTGACGACGTCCGTGCCGCCGAAGTAGACCAGGTTCAGGTCGGCCGGAACCTGCTGGATGTAGTGGCGCGCGAGCTCGAAGTAGGTCTCGTCGGCCGCGATCGACCACAGCGTCTGCTGCTGGACGAGCAGCTGCTCCTTGTCGAGCAACCCATCGGGGAGCACGCCGTAGACGTGCTCGCGCGCGATCGCCGTGATGTGCTCGCGCGTGCCCGCCTGCTCGGCCAGGGCCATGACCTCGGGCTCGCGGGCGGGCGGCCACACCTGCCGCTCGACCGAGGGCACCAGCGCTGGCTTCCAGTTCGCGTCGCTGAGGGCCGAGCTGCTGCTGCCGCTCACGACGAGGCCCTTGACCTCCTCGGCCGGCCAGGTGATGAACCAGCCGAACATGTTCGTGCTGAGGCCGTGCTGGTCGGCGATGTTCCACAGCGCGCGGACGCGCCGCTGGCTCGAGGTGTAGACCTTGTCGCCGTCGAGGAAGTCGAGGATGCCGTGGTCCTTGGGCATCCGGCCGGTGGCGACGGTGGTCCACACGACCGGCGAGAGCGTCCGGCTGAGCGTGGCCAGCCGGCCGAAGCTGCCGCGCTGCATGAGCGTCGCGAGGCTCGGGCACTTGCCGGCCTGGAGCAGCGGCCGCAGCACCGACCACTCCAGGCCGTCGCAGCCGATGACGAGCACGCGCGAGGCGGCGCGCGGGCCGCCCGGGTCCGGACTGTCCGATCCGGCGCCGCAGCCCGGGCCGGCGGCCACGAGCGCGAGCAGCGCCCACGCGAGGGGCCGCAGCCCGAGGGCGGCGCGGCGCAGCACTGAGGGCGGGGGAAGGACAAGTCGGCGCGGACGCATCGGGGAGCCTGCCTACGATGGGAACGCCCGGCTGACGGGCGGCGCGCAGTGTCGGCCAAAGTCCCCGCCGATTGCGAGAGGCGCCACCCCGACCGCTAGAATGCCGCCCACCATGGCGAGCATCTGGATGGACGGCCGGCTGGTGCCCGAGAGCGAGGCCCAGGTCTCGGTGCTCGCGCACACGCTGCACTACGGCGTGGGCGTGTTCGAGGGCATCCGCAGCTACAAGCAGCCCGACGGCACGGCCGCGATCTTCCGCCTCGAGGACCACCTGCACCGGCTCGAGGACAGCGCGCGCATCTGCGGGCTCAAGCTGCCCTTCACGCGCGCGCGGCTCGCGGCCGCCTGCATCGAGGTGCTCGAGGCCAACGGCCTCAAGGACGGCTACCTGCGCCCGCTCGTCTACCAGGACGACGGCAAGCTGCTCGGCCTGGGCGCCAACCCGCCCGTGCACGTCGCGATCGCCGGCGTGCCCTGGGGCGCCTATCTCGGCGAGGAGGGCCTGCGCCGCGGCATCCGCGTCGTGCTCTCGGCCTACCGCCGCTCGAGCCTGGGCTCGTCGCTGCCCAAGGCCAAGATCTGCGGCCAGTACGTGGTCTCGACGCTCGCCAAGCGCGAGGCGGTGGGCATGGGCTTCGACGAGGCCCTGCTCATGGACGACGAGGGCTGCGTGTCGGAGGGCAGCGGCGAGAACCTCTTCATCGTGCGCGACGGCGTGCTCAAGACTCCGCCGACCTCGGCGCCGATCCTGCCCGGCGTCACGCGCGCCACGGTGCTGCACCTTGCGCGCTGCGCCGCCGAGGAGCTCGACCTCTGCGAGATCCGCGAGGAGAACATCACGCGCGGCGAGCTGCTCATCGCCGACGAGGTCTTCCTGACCGGCACCGCGGCCGAGATCACGCCGGTGCGCGAGGTCGGCCTGTCCTCCATCGGCAAGGGCGAGGCCGGGCCGGTGACGCGCGCCCTGCAGCAGCGCTTCTTCGGCGTCGTGCGCGGCCAGGCGACCGCGCCGGAGCACTGGCGGACGAGCTTCGGCACCCCCGGGGCGATGAAGAAAGCCGTCCGATGAGCGGCCCTGTCCGATGAGCGGCGCGGCGAGATGACGGGCGGCGACGCCCGCGCGCTCCTCGCGCGCACGCCGCTCGCTGTCCGGAAGGGACCCTTCGCGCTGGCCTCGTGGCCGCCGGCGCAGGCCTCGGCCGTGAGCGCGGCCGCGCTGCGCTGCGCCTCCGACGTCGCGCTCTGGATGCGCGACGATCTCGAGGTCACGGCGCTGCTGCGCGAGAGCGCGCTCGGCGCGGCGCCGCCCCCGCGCCACGCCCAGCGCGGCTGGGCGCTGCTCACGCTCGACCAGCCCATGGAGTGGGACGTGACCGGCGTGCTCGCGGCCGTCTCGGGAGCGCTGGCGGACCGCGGCATCCCCATCGGCGCGGTGACGGCCTTCGCGCGCGACCACGTGCTCGTGCCGGCCGACCGGCTCGACGAGGCGCTGGCGGCGCTCGCGTCCGTCTGCGGCGAGGTCCGCCAGCTCGACTGAGCGGGCCGTCCATGCCCCTGCCCCGCCTCTTCTTCTCCGTCGGCGACGTCTCCGGCGACCAGCATGCGGCGCGGCTCGTGCGCCGGCTGCAGCAGCTCGTGCCCGGCCTGGCCGTCGAGGGCCACGGCGGCCCCGAGATGGCGGCGGCCGGCTGCCGCGTGCACGTCGACCTCGTGCGCCAGTCGATCATGGGCTTCGCCGCGGCGCTGGCCGCGGTGCCCTCGATGTTCGGCGTGCTGCGGCAGACGGCGGGCCTGCTCGACGCGCGGCGGCCCGACGCCGTCGTCATCGTCGACTACCCGGGCTTCAACCTCTACGTCGCGCGCCTCGCGCACCGGCGCGGCATCCCGGTGATCTACTTCGTCGCGCCGCAGCTCTGGGGCTGGGCACCGTGGCGCGCGCGCCGCTTCGCGCGCGTGGTCGACGAGGCGCTGGTCATCTTCCCCTTCGAGGCGGAGTTCTACCGCGACGCGGGGCTGCCCGCGACCTGGATCGGCCACCCGCTGCTCGACGGCCTGCCGGCGACGGACGCCGCGATCGCGGCGGCGCGCGACCCGGCCATCGCGTCGCTTCCGCGCCCCGTGGCGCTGCTGCCCGGCAGCCGCCCGCGTGAGATCGCGGCGCACATGCCGCTCCTGCTCGGTGCGGCGGCCGAGCTGCTGCGGCGCCACCCCGACTGCAGCTTCCACAGCGCGCACGTCGTGCCGGCCGCGCGGCAGGAGCTGGCCGAGCGCGCGCGGGCCGCGGGCGTGCCGCTGTCGGTGTACGACGACCGGCTGCACGCGGTCATGTCGAGCTGCCGCTGCGCGATCGTCTCGTCGGGCACGGCCACGCTCGAGACCGGCATGCTCGGCACGCCGCTCGTGCTGCTCTACCGCGTCAACCGCGTCGAGACCACGCTCGCGAAGGCGCTGCTGCTCGCGCCCTGGGTCGGGCAGATCAACCTGCTCTGCGGCCGGCTCGTGCACCCGGAGGTCCTGCCGGTGAATGACGACCCGACCGCGCTCGTCGCGGCGGTCGAGCCCCTGCTCGCGGACGGCGAGGAGTGGCGCGCGCAGAAGCAGGCGCTGGCCGAGCTGCGGCGCAAGCTGCACTCTGACGGCGGCGCCACCGGCGCGATCGAGACCGCGGCGCGGCGCATCGCGGCGCGGCTCGGCGCGCCGGCGCCCGTGGCCGTCGGCGCGGCACGCTAGCGGGCGGGCGCGGGCTCCGCCCCCCACGAGAGCAGGTTCGTGAACAGCTTGCGCACGACGTCGCCCGGCCCAGGCGGCCCGTTCAGCGTGCGCAGGATGTCGAGCGTGCTCAGCACGATGCGCCCCTTGCCTGCCGGGATGATCCCGAGCGCCGTGCCGGGCCGGAACTGGTGGCCGGTCACGCAGCCGATCACGGTCTCGTCGCCCGAGAGGAGCAGGCCGAAGCGCTGCGCGCCGTACTGCACGAGCTCCTGCCAGGGCCGGCCGAGCGCGCCGGCCGGCAGGCCGTTGAGGATCGGGTGCGGCTTCGCGACGAAGCCGCCGCCCAGCCAGTAGCGGCCGTGATCGAGGCGCCCGTCGTACTGCACGAGCCCGCGCTCGGCGAGCAGGCGCGCCCAGACGTCGGCGCGGAAGAACACGAGCACGGTCGTGCCGTCCTGCTGCGCGCGGCGCACGAGCTCGTCGGTGATCGCGTTCACCGCCTCGAGGCGCGCGGGCGTCGTCCACAGCAGGCGCAGCGTGGCGGCCACGTCCTTCTGGAAGTACTCGACGCGCAGCGCGTGGCTCTCGCCCGCCACGAGCTCGATCGGCTCGGCGCGGTCGTACTCGGGGCCGTGCTCGTCCCAGTGGTCGATGAGCAGCTTCCCGTCGAGCCACAGGCGCACGCCGTCGTCGCTCAGCGTGTGGAGCACGTAGCGGCCCGACTCGGGCGCGGTCAGCGTGCCCGTCCAGCGCGCGATCCAGTTCGTCGTGCCGACGCCGGGCGCCGGCTCGGCGCGCGACCACTCGAAGTCGAGCGCGCCGCCCTCGGTCTTCGCCGTGGCCGGGCCGCCGCCGGGCACGTCGGCGGGCGGCAACGTGTCGCCCTTGTAGAAGAAGCCGTGGAGCGCGAGCGCCGAGACCGGCACGGGCTCGCGCGGCTCGGGGTCCCAGTCGCCCACCGCGATGACGTCGAGCGGCCCCATGTCGGCCCGGAAGTCCTCGGGCGGCGGCTTGCCGTTCTCCTCGAAGAAGCGCCGGAGCGCGCGGCCCTTCTCGAACAGCGCGAGCTTCGCGGGCAAGGCGCGGCTCTTCCAGTCGACGAGCAGCAGCTCGTCGCTGCCCGAGGCGACGAGGGCGCCGTCCTCCGTCGTGCCGCTGTGCAGCTCGGCCGAGAGCACGTAGCGGCCGGCCTCGCCCTCGAAGGTCGCGGCCACGCCCTCGGCGAGCAGGCGACCGTAGGGGCCGGCCTCGAGCGTCACGGGCAGCGCCTTGCGCCAGACCTGCTGGCCCTCGGCGTCGCGCATGGCGAGCACGAGCGTGTGCGGCCCGGCCAGGCCGGTCTCGTCGATGAGGCCGATGTCGGCCATGCCGCCGGTCGGCGACTGCGTCGACGGCGTGAGCCACTCGCTGGCGTGCGCGACGCTGCTGCGCAGGCGCACCACGAGGGCGAGCTTCGCGTTCGCGCGCTGCAGCGGCGCCGGGTCGCCCTTGAGGTTGCGCCAGACGTCGACGATGCCCGAGTGGTTCTCGAGCTTGCTGTCCTCCCAGCCGTTGATCACGTAGCCGTCGGCGACGTCGCCCAGGCGCACGTTCTCGATCGCGCGCGCCTGGTAGTCGTAGGTCACCGAGCCCAGGCCGGTGGTCACGGCGTCGACGCCGAGGCCCGCGGCGCTCCAGCCGTTGCTGTCGAGCCAGCGCGCCAGCGCGTCGCGCCAGGCGAGGTAGTCGGCGCCGTCCCAGCCCGGCTCGCCCGGGTTCACGTGCGGCGCGATGGCCGCCAGCCGCGGCGGCGCCGCGATCGCGCCCTCCTCGCCCCAGAAGACGATCTCGCCGCGGTTCTCGCTGCGGCGCAGGTAGTCGCCCGGCCCCTTCCAGAACTCGTCGCGCCACACGCCGGGGCCGGGCGCGTTGTGGTTGTCCGACCAGCCCTCGGTGTGGAGCGCGGGGTCGAAAGGCCGCGCGTGGAGCTTGAGCGGGTCGTCGCCGTCCCGGCTCCAGCCCGAGGTGAAGGTCATCACGCGGCTCGGGTCGAGCGCGTGCGCGTCGATCAGGTCGCGCCGCTGCTCGTCGGTGGGCTCGGCGGTCTCCTCGTTGATGAGGTTCCAGATCACCACCGAGGGATGGCTGCGGTCGCGCCGCACCATGCGCAGCAGCTTCTCGCGCGCGAGCGCCTTGCAGAAGGCGTCGCCGCCGTGGCTCGCGTAGCCGCCCGGCTCGCAGTAGGCGAGCAGGCCGAGCTCGTCCTGCACGTCGAGCAGGCCGCTCGCCGCGATCGTGCGGTGGTGGTTGAGCATGTTCAGGCCCAGGGTCCGGGCGTCCTCGACCTGGGCGCGCGCCAGCTCGGGCGTCGGCACCAGGCCGCTCGCCGGCCAGAAGCCCCAGCTGATCGCGCTGCGCAGCACGA
>Ga0134121_10004191_pt1 | contig 11829 bp, 9 predicted proteins | sample KB301_FD_96463 | JGI IMG/M metagenome (GOLD analysis project Ga0134121, IMG submission 96463) | Terrestrial soil microbial communities without Nitrogen fertilizer from Kellogg Biological Station, Michigan, USA - KB3-0-1 | ecosystem: Environmental > Terrestrial > Soil > Unclassified ...
AGGCGGCGCGCCCTATCACCCGCTTCGCGTCAGCCTTGCAGAGAACAGCCGAGGACCACATCTTCAGGAAATCGAGCGCAGCGGGATCCAGGATGTCTCGCTCTTCGGCCGGCACCCTCGGGAGCCAGGCTTCCGGCTTCGCCGGCCGTCCTTCGCGAAACGCGGCGATCCGCTCAGCGAACCCACCGTAGAGAGTGCAGAGCCACCGGAGGCGTGCCAGCTGCTCCAGACCGAGCGGGCTCTCGAAGGCCAGCCCCTCCCAGATGTCGCCAGCCACTGCCACCAGCCTGCTCACCCCCAAAGCCCCTCTGACCAGCGTCCGAGCCCAACCCCACAGCTGGATGCCCTCCAAATCCGCCTCGCGTGGCAGAGGAGTCCCCAGCAATCGCCAGCGGACACTTTCGCGCACTTCCGGATCTGCGAGAAGGCGCTCCGTCGCACCGGCTGCTTCGGAGCGTAGCGAGGAGGAGTGCTCTGCATCGAGAGCCATCAGCAGCAGTGCCAGCGCACTCTGGGAACGCCAAGCCATGTCCAGCTTCTGCTGAACCTCCTGGAACGGGAAAGGGCCGGCGGAGGAACGGACAAGGTCGGAGGCCAGGTTCCGCAGGTTGTTCAGCTGGCCAGGAGGGCATGGGCGCGGCGGCTGGGAAGTCCCGGCCTCCAGCAGATAGGCGTCTTCCGGCGTGACCACGACCGCGCATCCGGCACGGCCACAGATCCAAGCGAGGTTCATGCTTCCTTCCAAGGGACCCCCGACCTGTCGAGTCTCTCCTTCAGGGCCTTGAGCTGGACCTGCCGGACCTCGTCCAGCAGGTCCGCGGCTGCGTCTCCTGGGAGAGCCAGGCTTCGGACCGCCTGATGGTCGAAGGTACCATAGACATGGACTTCCAGGAAAAGGTCGGAAGCGCGGTCTCCCTCGCTCTGCAGCAGGAGACCGCGGCAAGCCTCTTCGTCAAGATCGCCACTCACGTTCCGAGCCAGCTTGGCGACCGCCAGGCGGCCCCGGTCCTGCCAGCGGGCCAGATAGCCGCGCGGGAGCGGCCTGCCGGGCGTAACCTTGTGCCGCTTCATAAAAGAATAGGAGTTTTCCTCCAGGACGGTCGAGCGGTAGGCCACGCAGACCTCCTCCAACTCCAGATGCACAAGCCCGTAGGAAGAAAGGCCGCGCCCGTCGGCGCTCAGGGCAGCATAGACAATGTCTTCGCCATAGCTTCCATACAGGAGTCCCCCGACCGCCCTCCGCTGTCGGTCGTCCTCGGGCTTCGCGGGAGTCCGGAGCCTCCCCTTCAACTGCTGCTCGTAGGGGCTGTAGAGGGGAATCTCGCCGATGAAAAGGCCGTGGGCCAACCCCACCGGCAGGTTGACCACGGCCGCCGTGTGCTCCGCGACCCGTTCCAAGACCTCCAAGCCCGCCGCAGCCCCACCGGCCTCTCCCTGGGCGGCGCGGTACCGCTCGCCCAAGGCAGCGGTCTCTTCGGGTTGCGAGGCGAGTTGCACATTGGGCGCCCACTGAGCCGCAGGGTAGTTGCACGCCCGACACTGTGGCTCAATGCCGTGCCGGGCCTTGCCACAATGCTCGCACAGAGGCGCGGGCTGGGTCTCGACGGAAGCCATTTCTGCTTCCTATTCTATCTCTTCTACCTCCCGGACGCTCTTCCCCCGCCAAAGTGCCGAACCAGAGCACGAGTGCCGCCTGAGGACCCCGCCGCTCTGCTCCCCTATATAAAAGGAATGGGGGACGTGGGGGCGGGTGTCTGGGCTCTCCGTTCCGAGGAGCGGGTGATCCGTTCCCAGGAACGGGCGGCCCATTCCTCGGAACGAGGTGCCGCTCCGGGGAACAGGAGGCCCGGACCGCGGAATGGACGGCCCGTTCCGAGGTACAGGTGGCTCATTCCTCGGAACAGGTGGCCCGTTCCGCGGTCCAGGTGACCCGTTCCTGGGAGCGGCAGCTCATTCCGAGGAGCAGGAGGCCCATACCCCGGAACGGATGGCTCCCAGGAATGACGGCATTTCCCCCTCAACAGGAAGGCTCTCCTACTCAACGGGAGACCCTTCCCGTTAACAGCCCCTGCTACACTGACCTTTATGTTCATCGGCCACTTCGCCGTCGGCTTCGCGGCCAAGAAAGCTGCTCCGACCGTCTCCCTGGGCTCGCTCTTCCTGGCGTGCCAGCTCGCGGACCTCGTCTGGCCGACTCTGGTCCTCGCCGGGGTGGAGCGGGTGGAGGTCCGGCCCGGCATCACCGCGGTCACGCCGCTCGACTTCGTCAGCTATCCCTACTCCCACAGCCTCGTCGCCCTCCTTCTGTGGGGCGCGGCTTTCGGCCTCGGCTACAAGCTGCTGCGGAAGAGCGCATGGATAGCCCCTCTGGTCCTGGCCGCGGTGGTGGTCAGCCACTGGGTGCTGGACGTCGTCTCGCACCGGCCGGACATGCCGCTGACCCTCACAGGTTCGCAGCGGCTTGGCCTGGATCTCTGGAACTCCCTGCCGGCCACCCTGGCGGTCGAGGTGATCCTCTTTGGGCTCGGCGTGGCGGTCTATCAGCGTGCCACGGTGCCGAAGGACAGGACCGGCACCCTCGCCTTCACCGGGCTGGCCGCCTTCCTTCTCATCGTCTACTTCGTGAACCTGTTCAGCCCGCCGCCGCCGAGCCCCGCGGCTGTGGCCTGGGGAGCGCAGGCGATGTGGCTGCTCGTGGCGTGGGGCTACTGGATCGACCGCCACCGCGCGCCGCGACAGGCGCCGGTCACTTCTTCCCGAACATCTTCTCGTTGAAGGCCCGGGTCCCGCCCCGGGGGACCGACAGCGTCTTCCAGCCTTCCCCCGCCAGGTGCTTGGCCAGGAAGACGATCTGGCCCACGTGATAGGCGGCGTGGGTCAGGCTGCGCTCGATCGCCTGGACGACGTTGTGCGGCTCGGCGCGGATGGTGATGGTCCGCGTCAGGTCCTCCTCGGAGAGGGTCGAGAGAGTGGCGAAGAGGCTGTTCCAGCCGTCCTCCCAGCGGGTGAGGAGGGCTGCCCGGGAGACGGAGGCGTCGGGCTCGAATTCGGCGTCCCGGTTGCGGTCGGGCTTCTCACCGTCGGTGGTGAGGAAGTCGGTCCAGCGCGAGCGCAGGTTGCCGCCCAGGTGCAGGATCAGGGCGGCGAGGCTGTTCGACTCCGGGTCCAGCGCGACGGTCAAGTCCTCGTCGCGCACCTGGGCGAGGGCTTTGTCCGCCAGGTCCTTGAGGCTGTGGGCGCGGGCGGCGACTTCACGGAGATAGAGGGAAGCGGCGGTCTCGGACATGAGAAAGAGGCTAGCACAAGCGGTTTGCGCACCGGCTCACACGCGTGGAGGTACCGGAATTCGCTAATGGAGCTATAATTTGCCGCGTCTGACTCCGCCCCAGGACGACCAGGAGACTGCGTGACGATTCGAACGCTGTTGCTTGCGGACAATCCCGTCCTGGGATCACTCGTGGAGTCGGCGCTGTCCCGGCAGGGCTGCGGCATCCTGGCTCGCGATCCCGATACGGCGCAGACGGTGCTGGAGGCGCAGCCTTCGCCGTGCCTGATCGCGATCGCCGCGGACGGTCCCGCAGCCGCAGCGCTCTGCCGCCGCGCCCGCGCTCTCCCCCCGGACGGCCGCCATGTGATCCTGGTCGTGACCTCCGACCCAGGACCGGACCACCTCCGGAGCCTGATCGCCGCGGGGGCGGACGACTGGGTCCTTGCGCCCGTCGATGCGGAGGCGCTCGCTCTGCGGATCGAGCTCGCCGCGCGACGCCTCGCCGCGGACGAGCCGCTGGCGCGCGACGAGACCTTCCGCCTGATGATCGAGACCTTGAGCGAGGGGTTGGGCGTCAAGGACCTGGAGGGGAAGCTCACCTACGCCAACGACCGGCTGTGCCAGATGCTCGGCTACAGCCGCGGCGAGATGATCGGCCGGCCGGTGACCGACTTCTTCAACCCGGAAAACCTGGTCCGGGAGCTGAGCCTCGCCCCGCAGCAGCTGGATGCGGGCGCCTCCTACGAGATCGAGATGACCGCCCGGGATGGCCGGCAGATCCCGACCCTCCAGTCGCCCAAGCGACTCTACGACCGCGCCGGGCGCATGATCGGCTCGTTTGCCGTAGTCACCGACCTGACCGCCCAGAAGCAGGTGGAGAAGGAGCTGCGGCTCACCCAGTTCCTGATCGACCGCGCCGCCGACGCGGCGTTCTGGGCCGACCGGGAGGCCCGCTTCTTCTACGCCAACGAGGCGGCGTGCGCGTCGCTCGAATATTCGCGGGCGGAGCTGCTCTCGCTCTCGGTGCAGGACATCCTCCGTCCCGAGGACGCCAACCTGTTCGAGGAGATCGGCGCCGCCGTCCGTGCCCAGGGGCCCGTCACCTTCGAGACCGTCCACGTGACCCGGTCGGGCCGCGAGCTGCCGGTGGAGGTCACCTTGAACTGCCTGGAGTGGGGCGGCCGCGAGTTTTTCTGCGCCTTCGCCCGCGACATCACCGAGCGCGCGGAGGTCGAGCAGGCGCTCCGCGAGTCGGAGGAGCGCTACCGCAGCCTGTTCGACGGTGTCCCCATCGGGCTCTACCGGACGACTCCCGAGGGACGGATGCTCGACGCCAACGCCGCGCTGGTCGAGGTCCTCGGTTTCCCGAGCCGCGAGGCGCTGCTCGAGTTCGACGTCAATGCGCTTTATGTCGACCCCGAGGTCCGCCACGATTGGCAGCACGAGATCGAGATCGAGGGGGTGGTGCGCACCTTCGAGGCGCAGCTAAGGCGTCATGATGGCCGCATCATCTGGGCGCGCTTCAGCCTGCAGGCCTTCCGGGACGAGGAGAAGCGGATCATCCGCTACGAGGGGGCTCTGGAGGACGTCACCGACCGCAAGCAGGCCGAGGCGGCCCTGCGGGCCAGCGAGGAGCGCTTCCGCGCCCTGGTGCAGAACGCCTCGGATCTGATCGGCATCCTGGAGGAGAACGGCTCGGTCCGCTACGAGAGCCCCTCCCACCAGCGCGTACTCGGCCACCGTCCCGAGGACTTCATCGGCAAGAGCTTCCTCGACCTGGTCCACCTAGAGGACCGGCCGCTGGTCTCCAACGCCCTGCGCTACCTGATCGAGCAGCCGCGGGAGATCGTGACCCTGGAATACCGGCGCCGGCACCGCGACGGCGAATGGCGGTTCGTCGAGTCGACCGCCTCGAATCTGCTGGCGCATCCGGCGGTGGCCGGGGTCGTCCTCAACTCGCACGACGTCACCGACCGCAAGGAGGCGGAGGACAGGCTCCTCCACGAGACCCTGCACGACGAGCTCACCGGGCTGCCCAACCGGGTGCTGTTCATGGACCGGCTGAAGCAGTCGATGGAGCGCTCGCGGCGCGAGCCCGACCGCATCACCGTCGTCCTGTTCCTCGACGTGGACCGTTTCAAGATCGTCAACGACAGCCTGGGCCATCTGGTCGGTGACGAGCTGCTGGTGCAGATCGCCGGCTCGCTCCTCTCGGTCCTGCGGCCCACGGACACCATCGCGCGCATGGGCGGCGACGAGTTCGCCATCCTCCTCGAAGGAGTGCGGGACGTGACCGACGCCGAGGAGGTGGCGGTGCGCATCCACCAGCGGCTCGCCGCGCCGATCACCCTGCACGGGCACGAGATCTACCTGTCCGCGAGCATCGGCATCGCCGTCCACACACCGGAGTACGAAAGACCCGAGGACCTCCTGCGCGATGCGGACACGGCCATGTACCGCGCCAAGAGCCAGGGTCCCGCCGGCCATGTCGTGTTCAACCGCGGCATGCACCAGTTCGTGATGGCCCGGCTCCAGCTCGAGACCGACCTGCGGCGGGCCATCGAGCGAGGGCAGATCGAGGTCTACTACCAGCCCGTGGTCGATCTGCGCAGCGGCGTCGTGACCTCGCTCGAAGCCCTGTTACGCTGGACGCATCCGCGCCACGGCACGATCTTTCCCGACGAGTTCCTCTCGGTCGCGGAGGAGACCGGCCTGATCGTCACGATGGGGCGATACGTGCTGGAGGAGTCCTGCCGCAAGGTCCGCGAGCTGCAGCGCAGATACCCGGAGCACCGCGAGCTCAAGCTGAGCGTCAACCTGTCCAACAAGCAGTTCTTCCAGGCCGATCTGTTCGAGCAGGTGCGCCACGCGCTGGCCGAGAGCGGCCTCGATCCGTCCTGCCTCGGGCTGGAGATCACCGAAGGGGTCATCATCCAGCACGCCGAGTCGGCCAACACCCGCTTCGCGCGTCTCAAGTCGCTGGGCATCCAGCTCTCGATGGACGATTTCGGCAAGGGGTACTCCTCGCTCAACTACCTGCACCGCTTCCCCATGGACGTCCTGAAGATCGACCGTTCCTTCGTCTCCCGGATCGAGGAGGGATCGGGGAACCTGGCGATCCTCGAAGCGATCGTGACCCTCGCCCACCAGCTCGGCATGGAGGTGGTGGCCGAGGGCATCCAGACGGCGGCGCAGGTGAAGAAGATCCGGGCGCTCGGCTGCGAGTACGGACAGGGCTTCCTCTTCTCCAAGCCGCTGTCGGCCGACGAGATCGACCACCTGCTCGCTCCCGCGGCAGCGGTGGCGGCCGAAGCCTGGAAGACGGCACCGGACGCCTGATTCCCTCACCCCCCGGCCTCTGCCGCAAGCGGGCGAGGGGTGAAAAGCATTGGAATACGGAACCGCCGGGCGCAGTTTTCCGGGATGTGAGGAAACGTGACGACCCCGGAAAGATCTTTCTCCTCTCGCCGGCCAGCTTGAACGGCGAGCGCGCCAAGCTGCTCCTCTCCCCTGGGGCTCGCTCGGAGACGGCGCGGCGGATGCGCTCTCCCGAGGGGGCTCCTCTCGACGAGGTCTTCACCTTCGTGAGCTCCCTCTACTTCCGCGGCAAGCTGACCTACGCCCGCCACTTCGCCGCGCCGCCGGCCGGCTTTCCGCGGGAGGGGAGCACCCTGGTCATCGCCCCCGGGTTCGGGCTGGTGCCTCCGGAGTGGCGGATCGATCCGGAGAGGACCGAGGTCCTGCGCAGCACGCCGGTCGACCTCCGGTGTCCGGACTACGTCGAGCCCATGCGCCGGCACCTGCAGGCTCTCCGTGACCACATCCCGGCATCGACTCCCGTCGTCCTCCTGGGCAGCGTGGCCACGGGCAAGTACGTGGACCTCCTGGAGCCGGTCTTCGGAGAGCGCCTCCTCTTCCCGCGAGTCTTCGCCGGAGCCGGCGACATGCGGCGCGGCTCTCTCCTGCTGCGGGCCACGCGGGAGGGGGAGGAGCTCGAATACGTGACGCTCGCGGCTCCCCGGCACGCCCGCCGCTCCTGATCTCTCCTCCTCGAGTTGGAACAGGCCTTGCAGCACCCTCCGAATGCGAAGGGATGACAGCGTGCACAGAGGGTTACAACCAAGAGGAGAAACCCGATGAAACTCACCAACAAGTCAGCCTGGAAATCCCTGGTGCTTGTCCTGGCTCTGCTCGCGTCGTTCGCGAGCGGCGCCTGCCGCGTTCGTCAGACTCAGGAGGGCAAGATGCCGGAGGTCGAGGTGAAGGGCGGGCAGGTGCCGAAGTACGACGTGGACGCCCCGGACGTGGACGTGAAGACCGAGAAGCGCGAGGTCGAGGTCCCGGTCGTCAAGGTCAATCCGCCGCGCGACGGCGATCAGGACTCCCCGCGCGAGGACCAGCGGCCGCCGCAGCCCTGAACCATTCCCGGCCTTTTCTTTCTCTGCACCCTCCAAAAAACCGACGCCCCGGCGGGACAGCCAACCCGTCGGGGCGCGGTTGCGGGGCGGAAGTGGTGTCAGGTAATCTTGACGACGTTCTTGGCCTGGAGGCCCTTGGGGCCCTCCACGACCTCGAACGAGACGCGGTCCCCCTCGCCCAGAGTCCGGAAACCCTCGGCGATGATGGACGAGTGGTGCACGAACACATCCGCGCCACGCTCGCGGACGATGAACCCGTACCCCTTAGCGTCGTTGAACCACTTCACGATCCCTTGCTCGGCCATACTCTGCTCCTTGCTACATGAGAGTTGATGTTGTGCCGCTTGCGCGGCAACCTCCGCCTCCGGTTGGAGGATTGAATCCGGTTCCAGGACACAGTTTCCGTGGCGTACCCGTGCATCATGACCGTCCTGTGTCTGGTGATCGCTCGAAATTCTGGTACTACGCGCTTTGATCGGGGGCTGCTGCTACGAGGGAATACGTGAAGGGCTGTTTCTCTGGAGCCGCTGCCAACCACATGCGCCAACAAGTTTCCAGGAGCATGGCATCGCTCCAGCAAAAAATCAAGGGGGGAGTTTTGTCTCTCCAGGATAAGATGGGCGCGTGGCATCCACCCGCATCCCCCGCCCGCTCGATGCCATCGAGATCCGCGTCCTGGGCGTGCTGCTCGAGAAGGAGCAGACGACGCCCGAGGCCTGCCCCCTGTCGGTCAACGCCATCCTCGCCGGCTGCAACCAGAAGACGAACCGCGAGCCGGTGTTGGAGCTCACCGAGAGCCAGGTGGTCGATGCCCTGGAGCGGCTGCGCCAGGAGGTCCTGGTCTGGCGCAGCGAAGGGGCGCGCACTGAGAAGTGGCAGCAGAGCGTCGTCCGCCGCTGGGGTCTCGACCGCGCCGGCAAGGCGCTGATGACGCTGCTCCTGCTGCGTGGACCCCAGACGCCGGGGGAGCTGCGCACCAGGAGCGAGCGCCTCCATCCCTTCACCACCCTCCAGGAGGTCGAGGAAGCCCTCAAGGGGATGGCCACCATCGACGAGCCGCTCGTTGCCGAGCTGCCCCGCCGGCCCGGACAGAAAGAGATCCGCTGGACCCATCTGGTCGGTGAGATCGTGGAGCCGGAAGCCGTGACCGCCCCGCCCGAGCCGCCCGACCTTCCCACCCGCCCGGCCGGCCCCTCCTTGAGCGAGCGGGTGGCGCACCTCGAAGAGACCGTCGCGCGGCTGGACGCGGAGCTGCGCGAGCTCAAAGCGCTGCTGGAGTAGGGCCTACCGCTTGATCCGCCACCCACCGTCCTCGGTCTCCAGCAGCCAGCCGACGATCTTGCCCGGGAGGATCTCCTCGCCCCAGAAGCGGCGGTTGCGCAGAGAGCGGCTGGAGGTGTCGTGCTCCGGGATCGCCTCGACCTCCTCGTGGATGCGGCGGAACCGCTCGATCCACTTCGCACAGTTGGCGAGGCGGAGGTCCACCCAACCGTCCCGCACCCAGCGCTCCAGCTTCTCGGGAGTCACCGGCTCGTCCTTCAAGCCGGCGGGGACCAGGGTGCGCGGGCCGCGCAGGATCTCCCCCGAATCGAGCAGGATCGGCACGCCGATCGAGACCACCCGGTTCGCCTCGTCCGGCTGGCTGCGCACCAGACGGTCGAGGCCGTCGCGCACCTCTTCGGGCGTCGCCTCGCGGACCGCGGCCATGGTGTCGAAAGCGCGGCGCAAGAGATGGGCCTCGAAGAGGAGCTTCGAGTTGCGCGGCGGGCCGAGCATCTCGAACGCGACGCTGTCCACCCCGTGCTGCTCCTGCAGCTCGTTCATCCGCTCGATCGCCCAGTGGCGCAGGATGCCGGCCCGGTAGGTGGGGCCGAGCACCGCGCCGTCCAGGGCGTTGACGATGTCGCGCCCGGTCTGCCGCCCCTCGATCTCGAAGACCAGATAGCTCGCGATCTCCTCGGGCGTGACGAACTCCATCTGCTCGCCTGTCGAGACCAGGACGAACTCCTCGGCGCTGAAGACGCCGTTCTCGCCGGTGTCGATGAAGACGTTCTCATAGAGGACGTCGGTCTCGCGGGCCGCGGCGGGGTCCTCGGTCGAGAAGGTCTCCCCGAGCGGGCGGGGCCGGGCGTCGACCAGGCGCAGCGGCCTGCCGCCGCGGTAGACCGGGCCGTAGCCGATCTTCTTCCAGGCGATGGCCGCCGCCGGCTTGATCTCCTTGGTGACCGGCGCGCCGGGGGTGCGCGCCATCAGGAACAGGAGCATGGACTGGGCGCCGGCGATGGCGCTCTTCGACAGCAGCACCCGGCTCGGGCGCTCCTCCGAATGCGTGTACGGGATGTTGAGCCCCATGCCGCCCGTGCCGGTGGTGCCGACCTTCACATAGACGCCGGTCTTCGCGTCGATCATCCCGCGGTACATCACCTGGATGTGGCGGATCAGCCGCGGCATGTAGAGGGCGTCGAGGAGACTCTCGGCCATCCCGGGGGTCACCTCGCCGGCGTCGAGCTGGTTGAGCAGAGCCTCGGCGGCCTGGAAGATGTTGCCGTAGGCGATGCCGGTCGCGGTGTTGACGCAGTCGATGACCACGTCCGGCTTCGATCCGGTGAGCAGGCGGTAGAGGCTGAAGACCGCCAGGTGGTCGTCCGAGAGGGGGCGCAGCTCGGCGCGGATCTTCTCGATCCGGTCCTCGGTGTCGGCGAGGCCGAAGATGTTCCCCGCCGAGATGGAGATCCGGGTCTGGCCGGCTTCGGGTGCCAGCTCCTCGCGGGCGCGTTCCGACTCCTCGATGCGCAGGCTGTGGATCTGGATCTCGGCGGGCCGGCGCTGGAGCAGCTCCCGGCAGACGGCCATACCGACGAGGCCGTAGCCTCCGAGCACAAGGATCTTCCGATTCTCCAGGTTCACAGTCCGCTTCCTCCAGGGGATCCGATGCGCCAGCGTGGATGGCGAGCGCCCGGCATTCTATCCCGGGCTCACCGCGACGGTGTACACTCGGCGCGTTTCGCCCCGGGCGGAGGGGCGTCTGGAGGACAACATATGATCGCACGCAGGACGGTGGCGTTCCTGGCGTGGACTTTTGGCGTGCTCGCGGCACCCGCGCTCGCACAGGACCTCGATACCCGCATCGACCGCGAAGTGGAGCGCGTGGCGCCCGAGATCATCGAGATCCGGCATCGCATCCACCAGAACCCGGAGCTGAGCAACCGGGAGACCCAGACCGCGGCGCTCGTCGCCGACCACCTGCGCAAGCTCGGTCTGGAGGTGAAGACCGGCGTCGCCAAGACCGGCGTCCTCGCCATTCTGCGCGGCGGCCGGCCCGGCCCGCGGATCGCCGTCCGCGCCGACATGGACGCCCTGCCGGTCACCGAGGAGACGGATTTTCCGTTCCACTCCACCAAGCGCGACACCTTCCTGGGGCAGGAGGTGGGCGTGGCCCATGCCTGCGGCCACGACATCCACACCTCATCGCTCCTCGGAGTCGCCACGGTGCTCACCGCGCTCAAGGACCAGATCCCGGGCACGATCGAGTTCATCTTTCAGCCGGCCGAGGAGGGTCCGCCGCCCGGCGAGCGGGGAGGCGCCGAGCTGATGCTCGCCGAGGGTGTCTTCGCCGAGAAGCCCGAGGCGGCCTTCGCCCTCCACTCCTTTCCGGACCTGGAGGTCGGGACGATCGGCTTCAACCCGGGACCGACCATGGCCGCGGTGGACCAGTTCACCGCCCATATCAAGGGAAAGCAGGCGCACGGCGCCCAGCCGAACCTGAGCATCGATCCGGTGGTCATGGCGGCGCAGGCGATCCTGGCGCTGCAGACCATCCGCTCGCGCAACTTGTCGCCGCTCGAGCCGAGCGTGGTCACCGTCGGCATCGTCCGCGGCGGCGAGCGCTTCAACATCATCCCCGGCGAGGTCATGCTCGAGGGGACGGTGCGCACGTACAGCGAAGAAGCCCGCAGCACGGTCGAGCGCCGCATGCGGGAGATCCTGGACGGGACCACCCGCGCCGGGGGCGGCTCCTACGACCTCGACTACAAGAGGAATGCGCCGGCCACCGTCAACGATCCGGCGCTGGCCGAGAGGGTGCGCCCGCTTCTGGAACGTACATTGGGAGCCGACAAGGTCAAGCTCGTCGAGCCCACCATG
>Ga0134121_10004192_pt1 | contig 11828 bp, 12 predicted proteins | sample KB301_FD_96463 | JGI IMG/M metagenome (GOLD analysis project Ga0134121, IMG submission 96463) | Terrestrial soil microbial communities without Nitrogen fertilizer from Kellogg Biological Station, Michigan, USA - KB3-0-1 | ecosystem: Environmental > Terrestrial > Soil > Unclassified ...
ACGAGTCGTCCTTGTCAGCGACCGTGCGCCGCAGGATGCGGCACCACTCCAGGTCCGCGCCGTAGAGCGCGCAGCCGAGCGCGTCGAGGATGAGGAGCTTCAGCCGCTCGCGCACCTCCGCCGGGATCTGTCCGTACTCGATCCCGGCGATGAACTGCGCCAGCCCATGCGTGTACGGGTTGGTCATTCGGCCTTTATGCCGGCAGCGCGCACGATCCTGCCGACGCGCTCGCCCTCGGCCTTGATGTGCGCGCCGAATTCCTCCGGCGTGCTGCCGATCACCTCGGCCCCTTCCGTCGCGAGGCGCCTGGCGACGTCCGGTTGCCGGAGCGCCTTCACGATCACCGCGTTCAGCTGGTCGATGATCGCGCGCGGCGTGCCGGCGGGCGCCTCGATGCCATACCAGGAGCCCGCCTCGTATTCCGGCAGGCCGGACTCGCGCAGCGTCGGCACCTCGGGCAGGAGCGCCGAGCGCTTCTTGCCGGTCACGGCGAGCGCGCGCAGCCTCCCTGCCTGGATGTGCGGCACCAGCGCGACGACGGTGCCGAACATGAGCTGCACTTCGCCGCCGAGGAGATCGGTCAGCGCCGGCGCGATGCCCTTGTAGGGTACGTGCACCATCTTCACGCCGGCCATCGTCTCGTACATCGCCGCCGCGAGCTGCGCCGCGCTGCCGGCGCCGTTGGAGGCGTAGTTGAGCTTCCCCGGATTCGCCCGCGCATAGGCGGTGAACTCGGCGATGCTCTGCGCCGGCACCCTGGGATTCACCACCAGCACCGAAGGCGCCGAGGCGATCAGCGTGACCGGCGCGAAGTCCCTGATCGGGTCGTAGGGCACCTTGTGCACGTTGGGATTGACGACGTGGCTGCCGACGCCGGCGAGGAAGAGCGTGTAGCCGTCGGGCGGCGCCTTCGCCGCGAGCTCGGCGCCGACCGCGCCGCCGGCGCCGGGCCGGTTGTCGATCACGACCGGCTGGCCGAGCTCCGGGCTCACCTGCTGCGCGATCGCGCGCGCCACCGTGTCGTTGCCGCCGCCGGGCGGGAAGGGGACGATCAGGTGGATCGGCTTCGAGGGGTAGGTGCTGTTCGGCTGTGCATGCGAAAGCCCGGCTGCGCAGAGAAAGAGAGCCGCGATCAGTTTTCTCATGCGCGGCAATTCTAGAATCAATGGAGGAGGTGGCGATGGGAAATACCGTGCGGGAGGTCGACAAGGTCTTCGCGGGCTCGATCCCGCAGCTCTACGAGCAGTATCTCGTGCCGCTCATCTTCCAGCCGTACGCGGCGGACCTGGCGCAGCGCTTGCGCTCGCGCGCTGTGTCGCGCGTGCTCGAGATCGCGGCCGGGACGGGCGTGGTGACGCGCGCGCTCGCCGCCGCGTTGCCGAAGAGCGTCGCCCTCGTCGCCACCGACCTGAACCAGGCGATGCTGGACAAGGCGGCCGCCGTCGGCGTAGCGCGCCCGGTGGAGTGGCGCGCCGCCGACGCCATGCAGCTGCCGTTCGAGAACGCGAGCTTCGACGCGGTGGTGTGCCAGTTCGGCGTGATGTTCTTCCCCGACAAGCCGAAGGCGTTCGCCGAGGCGCGGCGAGTGCTAAAGCCGGGCGGCCTGTACCTCTTCAACGTCTGGGATCGCATCGAGGACAACGAGTTTGCCGACGTCGTGCTGCACGCGCTGGCGCAGCTCTTCCCCGCCGATCCGCCGCGCTTCATGGCACGCACCCCGCACGGCTACCACGACCGCGACGCCATCGGCCGGGATCTCGCCGCGGGCGGCTTCGGCGCGGCGCCGCGCATCGAGACCATCGCCGCGCGCAGCCGCGCCGCTTCGCCCGATATCCCGGCGCTCGCCTATTGCCAGGGCACGCCTTGGCGCAGCGAGATCGAGGCGCGCGGCCCCGGGCGCCTCGCCGAGGCCACCGCCTTCGCCGCCAGGGCGATCGCCGAGCGCTTCGGCAGCGGCGCGGTCGACGGCAAGATACAGGCGCACGTCGTCGCCGTGGAGAGCTGATTGCGCCTCGGCTTCTTCACCATGCCGCTGCATCCGCGAACGCGCGATCCGGCGGTGACGCTGCAGGAGGATCGAGAGGCGATCATCCTCGCCGACAAGCTCGGCTTCCACGACGCCTACGTCGGCGAGCACCTCACCGACCCCGAGGAGAACGTCACCAACAGCTTCATCTTCCTCGCCTCGGTGCTCGCCCAGACGAAGGCGATCAAGCTCGGCACCGGCACCTCGAACCTCTCGCATACGCATCCGGTGCTCGTCGCCGCGCACGCGGCGATGTTCGACCACCTGGCGAAGGGCCGCTTCATCTTCGGCATCAGCCCCGGCACGCTCGCCACGGACGCCGAGGCGCTCGGCATGGACCTCGGCATGGAGGAGAGGAACAAGAGGTTCGCCGAGTCGATCGACGTGATCCTCGCCATCTGGGAGCGAGCCGCGCCCTACGACATCGACCTGCCGGGCAACCGCTACAAGGTGTCCACCGCGCGCACGCAGGTGCCGGCGGTCGGGCGCGGGCAGATGTACAAGCCCTTCCAGAAGCCGCGGCCGGAGATCGTCGGCACCGTCGTCGCGCCGCATTCGAAGGGCGTGATCGCGATGGGCGAGCGCGACTTCCATCCCATGTCGGCGAATTTCCTGCTCGCGCACTGGCTGCCGAGCCACTGGACCAACTACTGCGCCGGCAAGGCGAAGGCGGGCGCGCAGGCCGACCCGAACGACTGGCGCGTGGCGCGCACCATCTTCGTCGCCGACGACGAGAAGACCGCGCGGCGCTACGCGATCGAGGATGGCGCGAGCCCGTACCGCTACTACTGGGACAAGCTGCGCGGCAACATGATGCGCGCCAGGCGCCACGTGATCTTCAAGCGCCACGAAGCCGAGGACGACAGCGCCGTGACGCTCGAGCGGCTGCTGGATGAGCTCGTGATCTGGGGCACGCCGGCGAAGGTGGCCGACGAGATCCTCAAGCTGCGCGAGACCGCCGGCCCCTTCGGCGAGATCGTCTACGCCGGCATGGACTGGGTCGACCCGCGCCTTGCGCGCCGCTCGATGGAGCTGATGGCCGAGCAGGTCATGCCGCGGATTACTGCTGCTTCGCGGGGTCGGTAAGGTATTTCTTCAGGAAGGCGTCGACGCGCCGCCAGAAGTCGAAGCGGTTCCTGTCGTCATTGAAGCCGTGGCCTTCGTCGTCGTACACCACCCATTCGTACGTCTTGCCGTAGCGCTCGAGCGCCGAGCGCAAGGCATTGCCCTGCTTGAGCGGCACGCGCTGATCGACGCCGCCGTAAGCGAGCAGCACGGGCGCCTTGAGCCTCGCCGCCTGCTCGACAGGCGAAACGCTCCTGAATTTCTCTTCATCCCGGCTCGGATCGCCGATTCTTCTGCGCGCCTCGTCCCGGTCCATCCACAAGGAACGGCCCATGTCCCAGCGATTGAAGCTGAACATGGCGCCGATGTCGGTGACGGCGACATAGGCGACACCGCAGCGGTAAAGCTCCGGCGTCTTCATGAGCCCCCACAGCGTCGCATAGCCGCCGTAGCTCGCGCCGATCAGGCAGATGCGATTCTTGTCGGCGATGCCCTGGCGGATAAGCCACTCGACGCCGTCGGTTATGTCGTCCTGCATGGCGAAGCCCCACTGCCCGAAACTCGCTTCGTAGTGCCGCTTCCCATAGTCGCGGGTGCCGCGGAAGTCCGGCTGCAGCACGGCATAGCCGCGCGACGCCAGGAACTGCGCGTGCGGGTTGAAGTCGTCCGTCTGCTTGGAGATCCACGGCCCGCCGTGGATCTCGACCACGAGCGGCAGGTTCTTGCCGGAGCTGCCTTTCGGCAGGGTGAGGTAGGCCGGAATCTCCAGCCCGTCGCGCGCCTTGTAGACCACGAAGTTGCGATTGGACATCTCCGCCGGCTTTATCCACGGGCGGCTGGAGGCGAATTTCTCCAGCGTGCGTTTTTCCGTGTCGAACAGGTAGAACGTCGGCGGCGCGATGTCGGAGTGCGCCGAGATCAGCGCGCGCTTCGGATTCTCGCTCGCCAGACTGACCGCGTTGCTCGTGCCCGGAAGGGCGCGGTCGACCATGCGCTGAACGCGTGCGATCTGCTCATCGACCCAGATGACGCTCGCGTGCTGACCGGCATAGCTGAATCCCAGCAGGTGCCCGGCTTCGTCGATGACCACGTTGTCCATGTTGGCGTCGAGGTGGCGCGCCACGCGCTCGGCGATGCGGCGCTTGGCGAGGTCATATCGATAGATCGCCAGCTTGTCGCTGCCGGGCTCGTATGCGCGGACATACAGCACGTCGTTCGCATCCATGTCGAGTGGCCAGAAACTGAGCTTGCCTTCCTCCGCATCCTCGAGTATTTCCCAGGCTGCATCCGGGCCGCGGCGATAGGAAACGCGCTCGCGCCCGTCCTCGGCCGAGCGGGCGACGCGCACGACGCCGCGCGAATCGAGAATGCACCGTGTCACCGCTCGCAGTGCCTCGACGCCCGGGCACCCGAGCAGGGCCCGGGCAAGGGCCGGGTCCTCGCGCGCGGCCCTGAGGTCGGACCGCGTCACGGGTGCGAGATCGGATCCGTCTACGTTGACGAGATAGGCGCCGTAGTACTCGGCGTTTCCCGCGGCCTCGTGCGCATCGCCGACGTTGAAGACCAGTCGCCGGTTGTCGACCCAGCGGAAACTGAGCACATCCGCGTCCGCAAAATTGGTGATGGGGCGCCCGTGCCGGGTGCTGATCTGCAGGACGGCGAGGGTGTCGCGCTTTGCGCCGCGGACGATCGCAGCGATGAGATTGCCGTCGGGCGATAGTTTCAGCTGCGAATAGACCGGGCGCTGGAAGAATTCCTCGACCGCCAACTCGGCGTGCGCCGCCAGCGCGAAGAGCGCCAGTGATCCGGCGAGAAAAAGCCTGAGCATCGTTCTTGCGCCTCCCGGCGAAACCCTAAGCGCTTTCCTATGGCGTCGTCTAGCGCCTTTGCCTATCGGATAGCGCGATAAAGGAACGGCAGGCTCACGTCCATCCGGTAGTCGACGTCGGAATGATCGTCGTCGAACTCCTGGTACTCGTGCCTGATGCCGTTCGCGGCGAGGCGCGCGGCGAGGATGCGCGTGCCGTAGTGGATGTGGAACTGGTCGCGCCAGCCGCAATCGATGTAGATGCCGCGCAGGCTCTTCAGGTTCCTGCGGTAGCGCTCGACGAGGTTGCACGGGTCGTGGCGCCGCCAGTTCGCCCAGCGGCCGGTGGGCTCGCCCGATTCGAGGTTGAACGGCACGCGAAAGCCCAGCGGCGCGCGCGGATCGGGATCGTAGGTCGCGGCCATGCAGAGGTTCATGATGCACATCACCTCCTTCGCCGGCACTTTCTCCTTCTTCCACATCTGCTGCAGGAAGCGCTTGATGCGCCCGTCGTCCTTGCCTTCGGCGAGGCCCTTGCGGCGCGATTCGGCGAGCGCGTCGTATTTGCCGGCCTTGCGCTTGGGCAGCCGGTGCTTGGCGAGCTCGTTCAGCGTGTTCGGCCAGTCGTGCCAGTAGACGAAGTCGAAGTACGCGTCGCCCGAGTGGTTGGCGATCGCGCCCCAGTATCTTGCGTACTTCATGCCGTGCAGGATCGCGCCGTAGCCGCCGGAGGACTTGCCGAAGCAGCCGCGGTGGTCGCGGTGGGCGAGGGTGCGGAACTCGCCGTCGACGAACGGGATCAGCTCGCGCGTGAGGTAATCGGCGTAGTTGCCGACGGCGGAGGAGTTGACGTACTGGTTGCCGCCGAGCGCGGTGAAGCAGTCGGGCATCACCAGGATCGCCGGGCCCATCCTGCCTTCGTGGATGAGGCGCGCCGCGCGCTCGGGCAGGTTGTAGCCGAAGTTCTTCCACGCGACGTGCGAGAGCCCCGAGCCGGTGAAGCCGACCATGTCCCAGAGCACCGGGAAGCGGCGCCGCGTGCCGTCGTCATAGTGCGGCGGCAGCCACACGGCGAGCTTGCGGATGTGCGGGTCGCCCCAGGGGTTGCCCCTCAGGACCCGGGAGACGTGCTCGAGCACCACCAGGGTGCCCGACGGACCTTTTTGTCGCTTGAGCATGACGGCATGCATTTTGCTCATCTTCGGGCACCTTTCAACCTGGCTGGAGAAAAACGATGCTCAGTCTTGCGTTCTTCATCCTTGCGGTCCTCACCGCTGCCGCGGGCTTCCTGCTGCTGCCCGTCGGCCTGCAGCAGATAGGGGCGTTTGCCGTGGCGGCTCTCTTCCTCGTCCTCTTCGTCACCGGGATGGTGCGGAAATCGAGCGGCCGCTCGTGGCGGGCTTGACCGCGGCCAACTAAGTCACGCGGGCTTGGCAAACTTGCGATTCTTTGCCCCGTAGCCCGTCGGGGGGTTGTACAGAAGCCCCTACACTGATCGAAGGACAAGGGAGGGTCGGGCAAGGCGAGGTGAATTCATCACACCGCGGCACCGCACGCGGTCACAGTGCTGGATGACTGGTGCGAGCCAAACTGCGATCCGTTCCAGAACAACAACCGGCGGAGACCATGCGCAAACTGACGCTCGATGAAATCCGCGCCGACGCGGCGCGCCACGGCGGCAAGCTCGTCACCGGGACCTACGTCGACAGCCTGACGCTCATGGAATGGGAGTGCGCGCAGGGGCACCGCTGGCGCGCGGTGGCGCATTCCATCCGCCAGGGCCACTGGTGCAAGCGCTGCGCGGACGAGAAGCTGCGCCACTCCGTGGCGGCGCTGCACGCGATCGCCGCCGAGCGCGGCGGCAAGTGCCTCGCCGAGCGCTACGCCAACAGCCAGACCAAGCTCGACTGGGAGTGCAAGAACGGCCACCGCTGGCTCGCCAGCTTCAACTCGGTCAAGCAGGGCAGCTGGTGCCCCGAGTGCCGCGCCGGCGAGCGCTCCTTCACCGCGCCCGTGATGGGCGTCGTTGCCCCGGCGGCCGACTAGCGGCGCCGCATCGCGGCGCGTGCCGCGCCGATGCTGGAGGCGGAGCGCACCACCGCATCCCCGCCATCCGACAGGTGCTTGCGGCTAAGGGCGATGCGGTATTGCGCAAGCCGGGCGCTCGCCCGGCTCGAGGCCAGCACTTCCTTCGACTGCGATATGAGCTTGCGCGCCGAGAGCATGGTGGATCAGGCGGTTGAAATTCTCGCGCGAATTCGCGAGCAGCACCGCGCTTCCGGCGACCAGGGTTCCCCGAGAGACCGCAAAGCCGTTGTCGAGGAGGTGGCGTCGGGACATGCCTTGCGTCAAGCAGAAGGCGTGCCGCTGCGGTTATCCTTTCGGCATGGGGACCCGGGCGGCAGGCTGGATCGTTGGGATCATTGCGCTTGCCGCGCTCGTGCTCATCGGCTATGCCGTCTACAGCGGCCACCAGAAGAAAGTGCAGCAGCGCCAGGTCTTGGCGATGGTCGAGGACTCGACCGACAAGCTGCGCCAGGCGCTCGCCGAGAAGTCCTCGCCCGAGCTGGTCGCGGCGCTCGACGCGAACCTCAAGGCGGCGCGCGTGCCGCGCGATCCGCAGCTCTCGGATGCCGCCGAGCACTACATCCTTTCCGCCCGCGAGATCGCTCGCCGGCGCTCCGACAGCAACCAGCTCTGGGCGCGCGCCGAGCAGAGCCGCCGCGCGCTTGCCGGCCACATGGCGCGCGCCGAGCGCCGCAGCGAGCCGTGGCTGCGCAGCGCCGTGTCGCTCAAGAAGCGCGTCGAGGACGACTACTTCCAGCTCACCCTGACGTTGAAGGGCCTGGACGAGATCCTCTTCAAGCTGCCGGAAGAGGAGAAGCCCTTCGCCGCCCGCTACGGCGCCGAGCTCCTGCTCCCGCGCGACGAGATCGATCGCGCCCGCAAGCAGGCGCAGTCCGACCTCAAGCGCGCCGACGACGAGCTCGCCGGCGCCCGCCGCATCGGATTCTGATTGGCGCTCTGGAAGCGGTTCTGGCTCCTCTTCACGGTGATCTGGCTCGTGGTCTCCGGGCTCAACGTCGCGACCATCCTCGCCTTCTCGCCCGACGAGAGAGAAAAGGCGATTCGCCCGATCCTCCTCGGCATCGCCGTGCCGGCGCTCCTATACCTCGTGGGCTGGATCTGGCAGCGGCTGCGGGGCAAGCCGCCGGAATAGCTACGCCGCGGCGCGGGCGGCGGCGAGCGAGATGATCAGGCTCTCGAGCTTGCGCGCGTCGGCGTCGAACTTGCGGATGCCCTCGGCGAGCTTGTCGGTCGCCATCGCGTCTTCGTTGTGCATCCAGCGGAAGGCCTTCTCGTCCATCGCGACCTTGTCGCCGCCGGTCTTGCGCGCGTGCTCGACGGTGAGCCTGCGCTCGATCGGTCCCGGCGCCTTCTGCAGCTTCTCCAGGAGCTCGGGCGCGATGGTGAGGAGGTCGCAGCCGGCGAGCGCGAGGATCTGCTCGGTCTTCCTGAAGCTCGCGCCCATCACCTGCGTCTTGTAGCCGTGCTTCTTGTAGTAGCCGTAGATCCGCGCGACCGAGGCGACGCCGGGATCGTCCTCGACCGCGATGTCGTCGACCTTGCGCGCGGCCTTGTACCAGTCGTAGATGCGCCCGACGAAAGGCGAGATCAGCGTGACGCCCGCGTCGGCGCACGCCACCGCCTGCGCGAACGAGAAGAGGAGCGTCATGTTGCAGTGGATGCCTTCCTTCTCGAGCTTCTCCGCCGCGCGGATGCCTTCCCAGGTGCTCGAGAGCTTGATCAGCACCCGCTCGCGGCCCACGCCCTGGCGCTCGTAGAGCTGGATGAAGCGCCGCGCCTTGGCGATCGAGCCTGCCTCGTCGAACGAGAGCCGCGCGTCGACCTCGGTCGAGACGCGGCCGGCGACGTGCTTCAGGATCTCGCGCCCGAACTGGACGAAGAGCCCGTCCATGGCGGCACCAGCGTCCCCGCGTGCCTCCTTGATGGCGGCGTCGACCAGGTGGCGGAAGCGCGGATCCTGGGCTGAGGTGAGGAGGAGCGAGGGGTTGGTGGTGGCGTCCTGCGGCTTCCAGCGCGCCACCGCCTCGATGTCGCCCGTGTCGGCGACCACCAGCGATGCGTGGCGCAGCGATTCGAGTTGCGTGATCATTAAAAAATTATACGGGGGTGCTCTTGCAGGACGGCGTGGGCCTGGAGCTCGTCCGCACCAATCGCGCGGTGCGCACGGCAGCCTTTGCCTATTCTGTATTGCCGATAGGGCTTTACCTGTGGAACCGGGACTCCGGGATAGGCGCCTGGGCGCTCCTGCTCTTCCAGTTCCTCGTCTACCCGCAGCTCGTCTACTCGCGCGCGATCCGCTCCGCGCGGCCGGCGCAGGCCGAGCTTGACAATCTTTTTCTCGACGCCGCGTTCCTCGGCGCGTGGATCGCGTTCCTCGGTTTCCCGGTCTGGATCATGTTCGGGCTCCTCGCCGCGGCGTCGCTCAACGCCGCGGTGAACCGCGGCTGGCAGGGCCTCGCGCTCGCGCTCGCCTGCATGGCGGCGGGCGCGGCATTGTGGGCAGCCGTGGGCGGCTTCAACCCGACGCTGGAAACCTCGCCGGCGGTGACGCTCCTCTGCGCGCTCGGCTCGCTCGCCTACCTCTCGGCCGTCGGCGTGGTCGTCTGGCGCCAGACGCGGCGCCTTGCCGCCACGCGCGACGAGCTCGCGGCGAGCGAGGAGCGCTACCGGCTCATCGCCGAGAACGCGGACGACCTCGTCGCCATGCTCGACCAAGAAGGCCGCTGGCTCTACACGAGCCCGTCGTACGAGCGCGTGCTCGCGCCCGAGGCACTCGCGCTCGGCGCCGACGCCTTCGAGCACCTCCATCCCGACGACGCGGAGCACGCGCACAGGGTGATCGCACGCGCCGCCGCCACCGGCAAGCCGCGCGCGCTCGCGCTGCGCCTCGTCGACAGCGAGGGCCGCATGCGCCAGTACCGCTCGCACGTGCGCGCGGTGACGACGAGCCCGCCGCCGTACAAGGTGATCCTCGTGTCGCAGGACGTCACCGACCTGCGCGAGAGCGAGGAGAAGATGCTCCTCGCCGCGCATGCGCTCGAGGGCATGACCGAGGCGATCATGATCACCGCCGCCGACGGCACGATCGTCACCGTCAACCGCGCGTTCTGCGAGATCACCGGACACGCGCGCGACGACGTCCTCGGCCAGCCCGAGAAGGCGATCCGCGGCGGCTTGCTGCCACCCGAGTTCTACGAGGAGGCCTACGCCATCGTGCAGCGCGAGGGCTACTGGTCGGGAACCAGCTGGGCGCGGCGCAAGAACGGCTCGGTGTACCGCGAGTGGCGCAGCGTGCGCGCGGTGAAGGATCCCGGCGCGCGCACCACGCACTACGTGCACGTGTTCTACGAGGCCGGCACCCCCCGCAACAGCGCCGGGCAGGCTGTCTCGTAGCTTTCACGCAAAATCTAACCCCAAACACCCGTAGGGGATTGAAATCTAAGCTGTATCCCGCTGTCTTATGAGAGTAAGATGCGTCGCACAATAACTATCCACCTGGCAACACAGGAGTTGCGTGCAGCCCACCGACATCAAGCACCCCGACTACTTCCATAAAGTCGTCGATTGCCAGTGGGCATGTCCTGCCCACACTCCGGTTCCCGAATACATCCGCTTGATCGCCGCAGGGCGTTACTCCGACGCCTACATGGTCAACTGGAAATCGAACGTCTTCCCCGGAATCCTCGGGCGCACGTGCGACCGGCCGTGCGAGCCGGCGTGCCGCCGCGGCCGCGTGGAAGAAGAGAACCAGCCCAAGCCCGAGCCCGTCGCCATCTGCCGGCTGAAGCGCGTCGCCGCCGACTACAAGGACGTCGACGACATCAAGAAGCACATGCCGCGCCCCGCCAAGAAGAAGAACGGCAAGAAGATCGTCTGCATCGGCGCCGGCCCCGCATCGCTCACCGTTGCGCGCGACTTGGCACCCTTGGGCTACGACGTCACCGTGTTCGACCAGGACCCGCGCGCCGGCGGCATGATCTGGTCGCAGATCCCGCGCTTTCGCCTGCCGCTGGAAGTGATCGACGAGGAGGTGGGCTACATCCTCGAGCTCGGCGTCACCTTCAAGCAGCGCAGGATCGACAGCATGAAGGCGCTGATGGGCGAGGGCTACGACGCCATCTTCGTCGGCTCGGGCGCGCCGCGCGGCCGCGACCTCGACATCCCGGGGCGCAAGGAAGCGGCGAAGAACATCCACATCGGCATCGACTGGCTCTCGTCGGTGTCCTTCGGGCATACGACGAAGATCGGCAAGCGCGTCATCGTGCTCGGCGGCGGCAACACCGCGATGGACTGCTGCCGCACCTCGCGCCGCCTGGGCGGCGACGACGTCAAGGTGATCGTGCGCTCGGGCTTCGACGAGATGAAGGCGAGCCCGTGGGAGAAAGAGGATGCGCAGCACGAAGGCATCCCGATCCTCAACTTCCTCGTGCCGAAGACCTTCCAGCACTCCAACGGCAAGCTCACCGGCATGACCTTCGAGAAGGTGAAGGCGGTGTACGACGACAAGGGCCGCCGCAGCCTCGTGCCGACCGGCGAGCCGGACCAGTTCTTCGAGTGCGACGACGTGCTCGTCGCGGTCGGCCAGGAGAACGCCTTCCCCTGGATCGAGAAGGATTCCGGCGTGCAGTTCGACAAGTGGGGCCTGCCGGTCCTGAACAAGGCCACCTTCCAGTCGAGCGTGCCGAACATCTTCTTCGGCGGCGACTCGGCCTTCGGCCCGAAGAACATCATCTGGGCCGTGGCGCACGGCCACGACGCCGCGATCTCGATCGACCTGCTCTTGAATTCCGGAGATATTTCCAAGCGTCCGGCTCCCGGTGTCACGGTGCTCTCGCAGAAGA
>Ga0134121_10004193_pt1 | contig 11826 bp, 7 predicted proteins | sample KB301_FD_96463 | JGI IMG/M metagenome (GOLD analysis project Ga0134121, IMG submission 96463) | Terrestrial soil microbial communities without Nitrogen fertilizer from Kellogg Biological Station, Michigan, USA - KB3-0-1 | ecosystem: Environmental > Terrestrial > Soil > Unclassified ...
AGCTCGCGAGCTGCGCGCCGAACACGGTCCAGCGGTCTGCGAGGTACGCGGGCGACAGCATGACCACCGTGAAGCGGCTACGCGACACCCCACGCTCGATCTCGGAGACGATCGGCGCACCGGGCGTCAACTCGTCGACGAGGAGCACTCGAAACACCGGCAAGTTGAGCGCCGGGACCAGATGGCCACGGATGAACTCGCCGTCGGCGGCAGCGTGGACGACGAACAGGTCGAAGTCGTGTTCCGCTGGGTTACCCAGGGCAACCCCTCGTGTGCTGCGCAACTTCGTCTTGGTTCGATGCCATGCGCGTCCCGGTACCAGGCCGACCGCAGCGTATCGCGCCTCGTCCGCCACCGGGAACCTCCGCAGCCACTGCCCCAGTTCAGGCCTCAACAGTCGAACTCGTGTGCCGCCGGGTCACGCGATGCAGCCCACGTATTCGGCAACCTCGTCTCGGCTCGATGCCATGCGCGTCCGGTACCAGGCAAGCGCACGCGTTTCGATGGCAACGCGCACGCCAGAACCGGGTTAGTGCTGCGGATACGTCCGGAGCGGGTCTGGATTACTCGTCAAAACACCATTGACAAACACGAACGGAGAGCAACGGGCGAGGAGGCGCCAGTCTTCGAGCGACCCCATGTGGATGGGGAGGGTCCAGATCCGGGCCATGTTGTCTTCGCTCGCCGTGATCACGCGCATGCCATCGGGGCTGAACATCGCGGCATGGACGGCGCCCTGATGCTCGAGCGGCGGGGTTACCAGCTTGCCCGTCGAGGCGTCCCAGACCCGCGCCGTCTTGTCGTCGCTCGCTGTGACCACGCGCGTGCCGTCCGGGCTGAATGCCACGGCCGAGACCGCACCTGGATGTTCGAGCGGCGGCGTCACCGGCCGGCCCGTCGAGGCGCTCCAGATCCGCGCCGTATGGTCCCAGCTCGCGGTGACCACCCGCGTACCGTCCGGGCTGAACGCCGCGGCATGGGCTTCGCCCTGGTGATCGAGGGGCGGAGCCACCGGCCGCCCCGTCGAGGCGTCCCAGACCTGGCCTGTCCAGTCGTCGCTTGCCGTGATGACTCGCAGGCCGTCCGGACTGAACACCGCGGCATGGACGAAGCCGTCGTGCTCGAACGGCGGGCTCACCGGGCTGCCAGTCAATGCGTCCCAGACTTGCGCCGTGTGATCCCAGCTCGCAGTGACGACGCGCGTACCGTCAAGACTGAACGCTGCGGCCGATACGCTGCCGCGATGCTCGAGCGGCGGACTCAACGGCCGGCCCGTCGATGCGTTCCAGATCCGCGCCGTGTGATCGCCGCTCGCGGTGACCACGCGCTTGCCGTCCGAGCTGAACGCCGCAGCATAGACGGTGCCCCGATGCTGGAGCGGCACCCCCATCGGCCGCCCCGTCGATGTGCTCCAGATCCGCGCCGTGTGATCGCCGCTCGCGGTGACCACCCGCGTGCCGTCCGGGCTGAACGCCGCGGCATGAATGCTGCGCTGGTGTTCGAGCGGCGGGGTCACCGGCATTCCCGTCGATACGTCCCAGATCCACGCCGTACCGAGTCCGATGGCCGTGACCACGCGCGTGCCGTCGGCGCTGAACGCCGCGGTATGAACGGATCCGTCATGGCGGAGCGGTGTCACCACCGGCGTACCCGCCGATGCATTCCACATCCGCGCCGTACCGTCGTTGCTCGCCGTGACCACGCGCGTACCGTCGGCGCTGAACGCGACCGTCCGCACGACGGCCTGCTGTTCAAGCGGTGAAGTCACCGGTTTCCCCGTCGATGCGTCCCATACCCTCGCCGTCCTGTCGTTGCTCGCCGTGACCACGCGCGCGCCATCCGGGCTGAACTCCGCGGCGTGAACGGCACCGTCATGCCGGAGCGGTTGGGTCACCGGCTCGCCCGTCGCTACATCCCAGACCCGCGCGGTGCCGTCACTGCTCGCCGTCGCCACGTGGGTGCCGTCGGGGCTGAACGCCGCGGCGTTGACTTCGTCCCGATGCTCGAGCGGCGAGGTCACCGGTGCGCCGGTCGCGGCATCCCAGATGCGTGCCGTACCATCGGCGCTCGCGGTGGCGACACGCCTACCGTCGGGGCTGAACACCACGCCATGGACAGCGCCGTGATGTCGCAGCGCCGGAGTCACCGGGGCACCGGACATGGCATCCCAGATCTGGGCCGTACCGTCGTCGCTGGCGGTGACCAGGCGTGTACGATCGGGGCTGATCGCCGTGGCGTTGACACTGCTCCGATCTGGGTCTGGGTCGAGTTCCTCGCCATCGACGACATACGGACATTCGAGCGGCACGGTCATCGGCCGCCCCGTCGAGGCGCTCCACGCCCGCACCGTGCCGTCGCTGCTCACGGTGACCACGCGCGCACCATCATGACTGAACGCTGCGGCGGATACGGCTTGCCAGTGCTCGAGCGGCGGGGTCACCGGCGCGCCCGTCGTCACGTCCCACACCCGTGCCGTATGGTCCGAGCTCGCGGTGACCACCCGCGTACCATCGGGGTTGAACGCGGCGGCATTGACGGCGCCTTGATGTTCGAGCGGCGGCGTCACCGGCATCCCCGTCGATGCGTCCCACACGCGCGCCGTATGGTCCGAGCTCGTGGTGACCACGCACGTACCATCCGGACTGAACACGGCGGCCCGCACCGACGAGCCGTGGCCGACGAACGTCACCAGCGGCAGGTTCTTCGAGGCCTGCGCGAACAACATCCGGAGCTCGGGGCTCTCGATCGTCTCGGCTCGCGCCGCAACAAAATACGGAAGCGCTTGTAGCGGATGGCCATCGAGCAGCAGGGCTCGCCCTCGCTCCAGGTAGGTCATTCCCAGGAGGCGCCGTGCCTCTTGCGCCTGGAATTCCGCACTCTGGCCCGTCGCGCCCGGCGCCGATAACTCCGCCGCGTGGCCCAGCTCGCGCGCCGTATCGTTCTGCGTCCGTTGTGCCGCCTCCGAGCGCCTCACGGGAAAGCGTAGTCCGAAGCTCTTGATGAGCTCCTGATCTCGCCGGAACACCTGGTTCGCCTCGGTCGCGGCGAATGGGAGCCCCCCTGCATCTGCCGCATATGCCGGATATGGATAAAGCGTCCCCGCAGCACCGGCGGCGGTGGTTCGTAACAAGCGCCGCACCCGCGCGGCGGCCGTCGCCCAGCGGGCTCGATTGGCGAAGGCGAACGCGATGCGCGACTCGAGACGAAGTACGAGCTGTCCGCCCATCCGCCGCAACGGGACGACGTGTACACCGTCAACCCTCAGGTAGCTCGCAAGTTGATCGCCGAACACGGCCCAGCGGTGCTCGAGATACGCCGCAGATAGCACGGCGAGGGTGACGCGACTGCGAGCCACTCCCTGCTCGATCTCTGAGATCAGCGCCGCATCGGGCGTCAGCTCATCGACGAGCAACACCCGCGGTGGCGGCAGATCGAGCGTGGGGACCAAAAAGCCACGCACGAAGTCCGCGTCCGCGGCGGCGTGGACGACGAACAGGTCGAATGCATAGCTCGTCGAGCCGCGCGATGCGGACCGTACGAGCTCGACAACCACGTCTCCCTTCGATTCCATATTGCGCTCCCGGGCAACAGAACCAGATGCCACCCTACCGTGCATCCGAGGCCATCCGGAACACGTCTTTTGTGGTGCGACAGCCGATACATCAGGCAGATCCCTCCGGAGCTGCGCGGGAGCGGCATCATCGATCGCCTACGCATGTCGATGCTCATCTCACAGCGGTTAATGCCGTACTGCATGGCTGGAGATCAGCGCTGTGGTCGGACCCGGGCAGATCAGGATTCGCCGTCAAAACACTATTGACAAGCCCCATGTCGCCAGCGCGCGTATTGGCGGTCTCCGGAGCGCTCACGCGCCGCGCACCTGTTGGCGCGTGCTAATCGCGCTCGCCGTGTACCGGCAGATAGAACACGGGCCCGAAGCCGCTGCCGAACCGCACGCCGACGTGGCTCCACGCGCTGCCGCCGTAGGCTTGCGTCGCAGCGACCGCGCCTGCCACCGGGCCCGCGCCGAGCGCGGCGGACAGCCGGTTCGCCAACCCGAGCGGCCGCGCGCCGACATCGAGCTTGGCCCACGGCCAGTCGAGCGTCGCGCTCATCGAGACATAGACGATCTCGTCGCGAGGGGAGTCGAGCAAGGCCGGCGCGCACGCGTCCCACGCGTCGACCTGATCGGGCGCGACGACGCGAACCAGGAAGCCGAACGCGTCGCGCAGCGCGATCGTGGTCCGTGGCGTCCGCAGCACCGAGGTATAGATCGCGCCCTCGATGCGATCGGGGTGGAGTTCGAGCCCGACGATCGCCAGATCAGGCTGGGCGAACAGGTGCATGAGGTTCTCGATCACGACCGGTTGGGTCGCGACGTCCGCCGCGGCCAGACCGGCGAGCGCATCGGCCAGGCGCAGCTGACCGAACAGGTAGACCTGCGTGCCGTGATGACCGACCTTGAAGCCAGCCTCCCGGATGCCGGGCGTCGCGTCGAGCCAGCGCTCGATGCGCGCCGCGTGGTCGGGAACGAGCGCGCGCGCGAGGCCAGCGATGCGATCGGGCAAGTCACCGACCAGCCCGACCACGAGCTCGGCGCTGGGATCGTGGCTGTGCCAGCAGGCCTCGGCGTGAAACTCGGTGGCGTCGCACGCAGCGTGCACCGCGCGGCGCACCGGTTCGGGGAATCCCCCGACGAGCCGTTCGAACGGCGTCATGAGCCGATCGTCCAGCGCAGGAGACTGACGTGCGGCCCGGCGGCGATGCCGGGGAACCTGGCGAGCAGGTCCTGCCACGCCAGGGCGGCGAGCGCGTCGTAGCGGGCGCGATCGATCACGAGCCCCACCTCGAGCACGGTCGGCGGATCGGTGGCGCGCTCGGCGACGAACACGAGCTGGCCGGCGGCGTTGACGCCATCGAACCGCAGGGTGATCACGCCGAGCTTGCGCAGCTCCTCGGCCTCGGCCATCGCCTCGACCTTGAGCGCCTCGATCACCAGATCGCGCAAGCCTGCATCGTGCGCGACGATCTTCTCGCGCAGCTCCTCGAGGCCGTAGCACAGCCGGACGTGAAACGTCTCGCCGTCGAACAGCGTGCGCGCCGCCTCGCCGGCCTGGTCACCGACCGCGGTGGACCAGATCTTGATCAGCGCGTCGCCGTGCTCGCGCTCGAGCGCCCGCTCGCTCGCCGGGTGCATGCTGTAGAGCTGGCGGCGCCCGAGATCGACATAGAGCAGCGACTTCTCGACGGAGATCGAGGTGAGGCACGCCGCGCACTGGAACACGTGGAGCGTGCGCGACAAGATCGCGTCGCGCATGTGCGGGTGGCGCTCCGCGTTGATCGAATCGGCGCAGAACACCGACACGGTCGCGCCGCACCGGCAGCGGACCTCATGGGTCGCGGTCTGGGACATCGCGCTCCGTCGTCAGCCGGTCAGCCCGGGTCGGCCCAGTTGATGTCTTCCCGCCGCCACGCGGAGTCGCCGGTCTCGGGAATGTCGAGCGTCATGCGCACGAGCGCGCGCGTAGTGCCCCCGATGCCGCCGCCGACCGCGGTGCCCTGCGGCGCGCTGCCACCGGGGTTGACGTTGCTGGGCAGCTTCGGCTCGGGCTTGAAGTAGTGCAGCACGATGTGCGCCGACTGCCCATCGAACTCGATCCGCGCGGTGAGATCCGCGAGCCGCTTGTTGTTCGGGACGTTGACGTAGCCCTCGGGCCCCAGCGGCTCCACCTTGGGCAGCGCCTCGAGCGCCCACAGCGTCCACAGCACGTCGTCGAGCTGCGGGCCCTTGCCCTGCGGAACGCCCAGATCGCGCAGGTACGCGCCGGCCACCACCGGACCACGCTTGGTGATCACCTGGCCCTTGTGGATCAGCACGCTCCTGGCGCGATCGCCGGAGAACAGGAACGGCAGCGCATCGCTGCGCTTGTGAACCTCGCCGGCCTTTTGCTTCTTGGCGATCTGTTCGGCCTCGGTCCACGAGGCGGGATCGTGAGGATCGGTGTGGGTCATGGTCACGGGATCCGCGGGGCTGGGGGCTGTGGGCTCGGGACGATGAGGATCGCGGCCGGGATCGCGGTCGGCGCCCGAGCGCGTGCACCCGAGCGCCCCGATCACGAACAGGAAGGAAACGCACGCTCTCATGCTTGCCATCCGATGATCCCAGCTTCTCGGCCGATTACCAGGGCCATTACCAGGGGAAGAAAAGCGGTTCGACCTGCGGGGTTGCCTGAGCGCTCTTGTCGTTCCCGGACGCGGCCCGGTTGGCCGCACCGGCGCCGGTGCCTCCACCGCCACCCGCGCCACCGCCCTTGGAGCCACCCGCCGACTCGGCCTGGCCACCATAGACCACGCCTTGCGAGCCGCTGGCATTGGTCGGCGCAAAGCTTTGCTTGTCGAGGTTGTCGAGCAGCGTCTTGGTCGCCGAATCGATCAAGCCACCGCCGGTCTTCTCGGTGCGGTAGTAGTGCGTGTACTGCTCGGCGAACCACTCGACCGGCGACGACACGCTGTACCAGGAGACCCGATTGTTGTACGCGGCCGTCTTGAGCTTGATGTACGGGTTGCCCGCGCGCGTCAGGTACGCGTACGTCCAGTCGGCGCGGGTCCGCGCGTCCGGCGAGTTCCAGTTGTACGAGTTGTCTTTCGACTGATTCTGAACGACCAGGTAGTCCCACCACTTGTAGAGCGGGACGTTGGAGAACCGCGACTTCACCCACTTCTGCATGTCGGCGTTCGATGGATCCGTCTTGAACCAGCCGCGGTTGTACTTGTACGTGCCGGCGCCCGACTGAATCTCCGTGATGAACATGTCGCGCGCGTGATCCTCGTCGAGCCGCGCCGGCTTGGGCACGCTGGGATCGACCGGGCCCGTCGGCGCGGCCCACAGCTCGCGGGCCCACTGGTCGGCCGTCAGCGGCGTCCACCCCGGGTAGCTCGCCGGGTTCTGCGCGTAGGCGTTGCCGCCCATCCGATCGCCGACGCCGTGCCCCACCTCGTGCAGCGCCGTGCCTTCGTAGTGGCCGAGCGAGGTCTGCGTGCCGGCGGTGCCGTCCTTCTTGGTGTACGCGCCGGTGGTGCCCGAGCTGCCGCCGCCGGTCATGTCGTGACCCGAGAGATCGCCCCCGGCGCTCGACGAGCCTGCATGGCCCGGCAGCGCGACGCGATGGTTGTCGCCTTCGTACCAACCGAACCCCTTCGTGTTCTGGATCAAGAACCCGCCGGTGATCGTCTGGACGTGACCGACCGGGAGATAATGGATGAGGATGCCGTAGAGCCGCTGGATCTGCGCCAGGCTCCACGCCAGTGGCGCGGCGCCGAACGCGAGCGCCGGCGCCGCCGTGTCGTAGACGTTGGGATAGATCTTCTGGAACATCGCGCGGGCTTCGCCGACGTTAGCCGCGGCATCGACCCAGCCCTTGAAGATCGGCAAGATCGTCGCCGGCGTCGCGCCCTTCAGCGGCTCGGCGTTGAGGAACGGCGTCAGCAGGCCCGCCGCGCGCATCGCCGGCAACATCTGGACGAACTCGGCCGTGTGGAAGATCGTGTAGACGTAGTCGTCGATCTTGACCTTCGCCGTCTTGATCACGTCGGGCGAATCCTTCTGCATCACGCGGATCACGCGCGCGAGGAAGTCCTGGCCTTCCGACGCCACCTTCGCCTTCTTGTCGCTGGCGAGCCCGGACCACTGCGTGGTCGCGGCGGCCCGATCGCCGCTGGTAACCGCCGCCTTCCACGTGTCGTACGGGTCGGCGGCCGGCGTCGTGCCACTGGCGGGGGTCGTCGGAGCCGGGCCCGTGCCACCCGCGGGGGGCTTCGAGGCAGCCGGTCCCGTGCCGCCCGCGGCCGGCGCCGGACCACCGGTCACGTCGCGATAGATCGTGTGGGCCTGCCCGGCTCCGCCACCGCCCCCACGGGCCGCGCCCTCCGCATGATCCGACGGATCGGAGACCCGGAAGTTGCCCGGCTGCGGCGCCGCAACCCCCTGCATCTGGCTGACGTGCGCCATCTCATGGGCCAACAGCGCGTCGCCACCCGCGCCGCCCGCCTGGCCGGCGCCCATGAACACGTTGCTGCCGGCGGTGAACGCCTTGGCGCCCAGCGCGTCGGCCGCGGCGTGCGACGTCGCATCGTCATGGACCTGGGCGTTACCGAGCGAGACGCCGCTCCGCGATCCGAGCGCCGCGTCGACGGCTCCGATCGCGCTGGCGTTGGCGGCTGGCGCGGGCTGGGGTTGCTTTGCCTCGTGTTCAGACATCATGGACTCCGTTTACGGGGATTTGTCGAGGACGCCGAGCTCGCGCTGGATCGCGGCGACGAGCGCCGAGATCGTGAGCTCGGAGGTGGTGCGGACAAGGCTGGCGATGCGGTGCTCGCTGAGCGGGAACCGCGCGAGATCCTGGAGCGCGCTGGGCTCGATCCGGGTATCGCGGGTCGCCAGGGCGTTGGCCCACAACACGGCACGTTCGCGCGCGGTCGGCGGCTCGAGCCGAAACTGCAGATCGAACTCCGAGGTGTCACTCGGTTCCAGTCGCTTCGTTGTGGTGACCACGAGCAAGCCATGCGCGCGCGCCCACCATGAATTACTTCGCAACCCGCGGATCTCTTCCTCGGTAAGATCACGAAGTACCGCGACCGCAGCGCCGGCATCGATGGCCTCGACCAGCGCGGCCGGGATCGGGACGCCGCGGTCGAGCTGAAACGCTTGAATTCCAAGGCGATAGGCAATTGCCGCGGCGAGTCGGGCCTTCCCGATCCCGCGAACGCCGCCGACCAGCACGGCCAGCCGGCGTGGCCCGTCCTGTGTGAGCCCGCGCTCCCAGCGCTCCAGCACGCGCTCGATCAATTCGTCGCCCCGATAGGGAGGTTTGTCGCCCCAAAGTCGTATCGCCCCGGCCGGCGCCACCGGCAGGATCTGCTCGACGATGGCCGGCACGATCGCTTCGCGATGCGCCGCACCTGCGCCGCGGACGGACAACGCCTGGGCCGCGCGGGCGATCGCGAGCGGATGGTGCGGCACCAGCGGCCCTGCCTCGGGATCGAGATTCGCCCCGAAGCTGTGCGCTAACGCTATATCGATCTGTGCCACGTGCGGCACGTCAGCAGGGACCGTGATGCTCGCGACCGTGAGCCGCGGCGGCGTCGCCTCGAGCGTGTAGACCAGGAATGTCGCGACGCGCGGCGCGACCCGTTCGATCGCCGCCCCGCCGATCACGCCGCTCTGCGCATCCAGCTCGATCGCCAGCGCACCGTCGACGAGCAACGCCTCGCGCACCAGCACCGCGCGACGCGCCGGATCAACGACGCTCGCGAGCGGCGCCAGGAGCAGCACCCGCTCGGCCTCGCCGACCGCCGCGGCGAGTGCCCCGATCCCGTCGTGCGCGACCGCAAGCGAACCGACCACCGCGTGTTGCCCGCGATGCAGCACTGCGCGCACGGCCTCGCGAACCGGCGCCGCGACCGCGCGGTACGAGCCATCGATCGCCACCGCGCCGCACGTCGGATCGAGCGCGAGCCGATCGAACGCCAGCTCGAGCAGTTGCGGTGTCGGCGCGATCGGTCGGCGCGCAAACGGCACCTCGGGCCTCCCGACCTGCACCAGCGCGAGCGCCTCGAGCGGCCCCTGCCCCATGCGGTCGGCGAGCCGGCGCACCCCGGCGTCGCCTGGCGCCAGCAGCGCCGCCACCGCCTCGACCACCACGGCCGGTGCGGTCGGATCCCCGCCGAGCACGGCGAGCAGGCGGCTCACCCGCGACGACAGCCCGGCGGCCACCAGCGCCAGCACGATCCGCCGATCGTCGTCGGCGAGATCCCAGCGTGCGAACGCCCGGCCCAGCGCGTACGGCGACGCCGCGAGCTGCGCAAGCAGCCCCTGATCGCGCCGCACCACGGCAAGCGCTGCCCGGTCGAGCTCGGGCGCTGGCTCCGCGGGCCCGTGCACCAGCGTGCGGATCCGCGCCGGATCGAGGAAGTACGTCGATGCCGCGTCGCCACGGTCCGAGATCTCGCCCGCGCGCACCCGCTGGGCGATCGCCAGCTCAATCGCGTGCACGACGTGGTCGATCACTGCGTCGATCAGTTCTTCGGGCGACCGAAATGGCGCGATCGGCGCTTGACCACTCGGCGTACGCCACGGACCTGTCGACATCGCTCCCATCCTAGCAAATAACTGTTCGCCAACGGCCCCTGCTCACGGCGCGCCACGACTGGCCGCAACCCGGATCGGCTCGAAGCACCAGTGTATGGTCCGCGCATGCGAACCCCGCTCGCGCTGGTCACCATCTCTCTCGCTGTCTCACTCGCCGCGTCCCCTGCCAATGCCGCCCCCAAGACGATCGTCGTCAAGGCCGCGCACCTGTTCGACGGCAAGTCGGATCAGGTGGTGTCGCCGGGCGTCGTCGTCGTCCAGGACGGCAAGATCGTCGCCGCCGGTGCCAAGGTCACCGAGCCCGCGGGCGCCGACGTCATCGACCTCGGCAACGCCACGCTGCTGCCGGGCCTCATGGACGCGCACACCCACCTGACCGGCGAGTCCACGGGCGACTGGAAGAAGGACGAGCTCGACGGCTTCAAGAAACCGATCCCGCAGATCGCGATCGAGGCCACCGAGCACGCCAAGCGCACGTTGCTCGCCGGGTTCACGACCGTGCGCGACCTCGGCTCGAACGAGCTCATCGACGTTGGACTGCGCAACGCGATCAACGAAGGTGCGGTCCCCGGCCCGCGCATGCTGGTCTCCGTCCATGCGATTTCGGCGCGCGGCGGCCACTGCGATGATACCGCCGGTTACCGGCCGGGATTGCTCAAGGAGCCCGGTCCCGAGGAGGGCGTCGCCGACGGGCCTGATCAGATCCGCGCCGCGGTGCGGTTCAACTGCAAGCACGGCGCCGACGTGATCAAGGTGTGCGCGTCGGGCGGCGTCTTGTCGCTGACCGACAAGGTCGACTCGCCGCAGCTGACCCAGGCCGAGCTCGACGCGCTGGTCAGCGAAGCCCACGCCCTCGGCCGCAAGGCGGCAGCACATGCGCACGGCGCCGAGGCCGCCAAGCGCGCGGTCCGGGCGGGCATCGATTCGATCGAGCATGGCTCGTTCCTCGACGATGAGGGCCTCGACCTGATGAAGCAGAAGGGCACCTATCTCGTGTTCACGCCGGTCCTGTGCATGAACGAGCGGCTGCAGAAGTCAGGCGCGCCCGCGAACGTGGTTGCCAAGGGCGCGGCGGCGACCACCGCGGCCGACGCGACGTTCAAGCGCGCGATCGCCAAGGGCGTGAAGCTCGCATTCGGCTCCGACGCCTCGGTGTGCCCCCACGCCTCGCAGGTCACGCAGTTCGCCGACATGGTCCGGCTCGGCCTTTCGCCGCTGGCCGCGCTGCGCACCGCGACCTCGGCCGACGCCAAGCTGCTCGGCATCGACGACAAAATCGGCACGCTCGAGACCGGCAAGCTCGCCGATGTGATCGCAGTGCCCGGCGATCCGTCTCGCGACGTCACCGCGGTCGAGAAGGTGTTCTTCGTGATGAAGGACGGCGTCGTCTACCGCAACGACGGCAAGCACTGAGCAACGAAGCGGTGATATCGCGTCATGGCCTCTGCGGTCGTGCACCTCAAAAATTCTTCGTGAATCCCATGACCGCTCCATGCGCGATCGGCGTGACAGTCGGCACCGCGGTCGATCTCGACCCCGCGTAGCGCCACCACAGGTATCCACCGACACCCACGACGGCACCGCTTAGCACCAGGCTGATTCCCGGTTCAATGGTGTCGTAGTAGTGGGCAGGCTGCTCGATGCCGATCGGCTCGGTTACCGGATCTTGATCGAACGCA
>Ga0134121_10004195_pt1 | contig 11825 bp, 11 predicted proteins | sample KB301_FD_96463 | JGI IMG/M metagenome (GOLD analysis project Ga0134121, IMG submission 96463) | Terrestrial soil microbial communities without Nitrogen fertilizer from Kellogg Biological Station, Michigan, USA - KB3-0-1 | ecosystem: Environmental > Terrestrial > Soil > Unclassified ...
CACGAACATCCATCTCGCAGGAACGCAGGAACATGCCCATCGACTTCGGCACCCACCACTGCTTGAACAGCTCGGGCCTGGTCCACGCCTCGAACACGATGCGCGCCGGACCGCTGACAATTCGGGTGACGACGAGTTCACGCTCGGACTTCCGTTCCACGTGCGGTTCTTCATGGGCGTGGGCTCACTTCCTTTTCCGTCCATCGACTTTCTCCTTCCGTTTCAATTCCTCGACAACCTTGTCCAATTTGTCGAACCGTGCATCCCAGACCTGGCGGTACCGCTCGAGCCATGCCGCCTATTCCTCCAGCCGACGCAGGCCGAGCTTGCAGTGGCGGTGGGTCGATGTGAAGTCACTCTCGGCCTCGTCATCCCCGCCCGAGTAAGCGCACGGATCGACTCACTTCTCGAAAACGTGCGGGCCTGACGATCGAGAAAGGCCGCGCGCTCCGCAGTCCGATTGACACGGCGTGTTCGAGCGGCGTGGGCAACCACGTCGTGCGCCTGCGACAGCTCATCGCTACAGCATGACGTCGACGCTCTGCCACAGAATCAAGAGGCGTCGTCAGGTCTCGTGTGTGAATCGACGACGTGACGCGCGCCTGGTCGATGGTGTTGTCCTTCAGTGCCGGTGTGCGCTTGTGAACAGGTGACGGGAACATCGCCGGGATAGGCTTGCTGGAAGGAGCGTGAGCCATGAGTGCAAGCCATCACCCCACCGACATACATCTGCGTCAACATCGGGCGAAAAAGCGGGCCAAGCTGCGCGCGCGGATTGCGGCTGCACCGGCGACCGGACAGGCGGTGCTCGAAGCAAGGGTGCAGCGGACGTACTCACCATTTCACTCGAAGAGAGGGATGCTGCCTCGGGCGGTGGTGTAGTCTCCGTAGCGTCTCGACTGAGCAACGCGCCGGACGGCGTTGCTTTTGCCGGGGCCGGCGCCTTCCGGCGAACCGTTGATTCGACTGAACGCAGAGGTCTCCGAGTGGTTGAATCGAGGAGCCCTGGAAATTGATCCTCTTTGCGCGAGTTGACGCGTACCAAGTCTCACCAACGAACTTCCGATCAACGCTTCACCCACAACGAAGTGCGTCAGCGTCTCGAACCGGGCGCACTTGTCGCCGGGCTGATGCATGCCCGTCTCCGGTTTCACGATCACGAGTGCCGTGCGCCAGCCGCTCCAGGCCACCGACAGCCAGGCCCAGAGCCACCGGTCGGCTTTCCCAATACGCAGCCGTCGCGGTCGGGATCGTTGCAGCACCTGCAGTTGATGGCGGAGCGCGATGACTTCGAGCTGTAGCGCGGCGCGCGAGCGCACGACTCCACCGAGCATCGCCAGAACGGACATCAGCACGGACGTCATCGCGACCAGAGGCGACTGGTCTCGAGCTGCAAATTCAATGGTACCAACAAGGACGAGGTTTTCAGAAGGCACACCCTCCAAGGAGGGGCCGATCCATTGCTGCAATCCTTGTGCTAAGTTACGGACGTCGCCGGCCAATGACAGCCATTCGCATTCGACGTGTGACCAACGCGCACGACTTCCGGACCGCGCTCGACGGCGGCGAGACGGACGTGCTGCCGCTCTGGTTTGCGGATGGGGAACGAGACTGCATCACGACGACCGTGGATCCGAAGCTAGCCGCACTCTCGGACGGCGGTGAACACCGCGTACCCGTGCCGGCGATCGCCTGTGACGAGTCGCACATCGTTCTGGCTGTGCCCGACTCGCCGCTTCGCCTCGCACGACGGTACGCGGCAGCGACCGACCGGCCATTGTTCGTCGCACCACCCGATGTCGACCTGCGCCTGTTCGACGGAATTGTGCCCGCGTCGGTCACATGGTTCTGCAACCCGGAAGACGAGGACCTCGCCATATCGTTTCACACTGTATGCGAGCACCTTGCGCGGGCGACCGGTTGCGCGCCGCGGCTCGGCGTGCTCGTCGCGGAGGACGAGCAACACCTGAGTTGGCTGCTCGCGAAGCAGCTCGTGCCATCGTCCGCGCGGTCGCACACGCGCGCGACGACGTTCGTGTCGAGCGCGCCTGAATCCTTCCGACCCGTCTTGTCGATGGCCTATGTAGGCGCCGACGACAAGGCCGACCGCATCGTGTCGGCCTTCAACGACGCCTCGGGTACGCTGCTCGTCAGCGCGCATTCGCGACCGCACTGCGGGATGATTGCTGCCGCTGATGGTCTGCTGGGGATCTGCGGGCTCGAAACGGGCGGCGCCGACGGCCGATGCGTCAACGGCAGCGCCTGCCATTTCGCGAATGCGCCGCGCGCCGTGCTGGACCAACTGGCCGCTCAGCGCATCTACTTCAATGGGTGCACGACGGGTGGGATCGGCACTCGGCGCCAAGACTTCCTGCCCCGCTCGTCACTTATTGCCCTTGCCGCGCTGCGCGGTGCCGCGCGCGAATTCGTCGGCAACGTGCGATCTGGGCTGTACAGCGAAGCGGACCTCGAGTGCTTCGTCGGTGCAGCCGCGCTTGGCTACACACCTGCGGAATGCGTCGGCCTCATCAACGGGCTCCGGCGCCTCATGCATCGCGATGCCTTCGCCTCCTGTTGCTTCTTTGGCGACGCCGCGAGCGATGCGTGGCCTGTCGACGGGGCAGCGGTCGGCCTCGTTTGCGAGAGCGGCGACGGTCTGCAGGTTCGCTGGTCGACCCTCGACATGGTGCTCGTCGCCCGGGTGCCGAATCGGCGTTGGGCCGACCTCGCGATTCACGATCGGCTTCACATCGTCGTGACACCTCGCATCGACGCTCGCATTTCAGTGTTACCGGATCCATGGAGCGATGCGTCGATCGTGCTCGCCGTTCCACATCTTGTTGGCGATCGCGCGGCCGTTCGACCAGATCAGGAGATCGCGGTCACGCTGCGACCGCTGTACGAGTCGATCGATCGTTCAGTCGGCTCGGTGCTCGGGCCGGCGATCGAGCGCCTTCGATGGCTTGCGGCCCTCCCTACCTTCGAACCGCTCCTGGCAGGCGGCGCAACGGTGCTCGAAGGCGAGCTGCTTGCGCTACGACGCGCGGCCGCAACACGGGAGAATCTGGCAGACCTGCCGAATCTGCTCGCCTACCTGCGTCGAGCCGAATCTGAAGCCGCGTGCCGGTTCGACGAAGCGATTCTGACACAGGCATTGAGCCGATCGCAGACGCGCTGGAGTTGGACGACCGAGTACGGCCATCGGATGCAGGCGTCGCCGCGTGAAGCCCCGGCGACGTGCCCACACTGCGGCGCGCTCGCCGTCGACATTGACTTCGAAGATTTCATCTGGTCCACGGTGCGGCGGTCGACGCGCGCCTGCGGCTACTGCGGCATTGTGTCCGACGTGCCGAACTGGCCGCTGCGGTGTCGCCTGCGCCACGAGCGACTTCGCCACTCGAGCACGCTCGTCTCGGGCAGCGTCGAGGTGTCGAACGACGAGAATCGGCCGCGACGGCTCTGGCTCGGCGCGACAGTACGAGACGCCGGCGCATTCAAGGACACGTCGCTCGCGGCGACCGAGTTGGTCCTCGAGCCTCACACAACGTTTGAGTGGAGCTTCGTGCTGAAACCTGTCGAGCCCATTGACAAGTTGTCACAGACATGGGTGTTCGTGGTGAGCGAGGGCGGCCTCGGACTCGTCGGCACCATCGTGCTCTTCGCACCGTGAGCGAACCCTTTGACCTCGTAGTCGTCGGTGGTGGCCCGGGTGGCGCGGCACTCGCGACCATTGTCGCGATGACCGGCGGTCGCGTGCTGCTTCTAGAACGCGAGCGGTTTCCCCGCTACCAGATCGGCGAGTCACTGATGGTGTCCACCGTTCAGGGCATCTGTCGCACACTTGGCGTTTGGGACGAGGTTCATTCCGCGGGGTTCGTGAAGAAGCCAGGCGGCGTGTTTCGGTGGGGCCACGGGCCCGATCTGTGGACGCTCTCGTTCACGCAGGCGCGGCAGCTCGATGCCGTTGGTGGCAACTACGCCTTCCATGTCGAGCGCTCCGTCTTCGATCAGATCCTCCTCGAGAACGCGCGGCGCAAAGGTGTTCGCGTGTGCACGGGCAACACCGTCGAACGAGTGGCGCGCAAGGGCGACGGCGTCTCGGTCGTGGTCTATCGCGATGAGTTCGACACGATCAGGACCGTGCACGCGCAGTTCGTTGCCGATGCATCCGGTCATGGGAGCCGGTTTCACCGGCTGGTGGGACGCCGGGTCTTTTCACAGTTCTTTCGTAACATCGCCGTGTTCTGCTACTTCGAGGGTGCCGACCGGCTCCCGGCTCCCCTCGAGGGCGGCGGAATTACCGAAGCGTTCGCGGATGGCTGGGTGTGGTTTCTCCCGCTGTCGTCCACGCTCACGAGCGTCGGCGCCGTGGTGGGCGCCGACCGGACGCGGCAGCTCCAAAGCGATCGCGAGCGGACGATGCTCGACGCCCTGCGTCAGTGTCCGCACGTGCACGGCCTGCTCACGCGCGCGACCCGCGTGACCGAAGGTCCGTACGGGCAAGTTCGCATCCGCACAGACTTCTCCTACACGAACGAACGCTTCTGGCGGCCCGGCCTTGTGCTCGTCGGCGATGCGGCCTGCTTCATCGATCCGCTGTTCACGACCGGCGTGCATCTCGCAACATATTCCGCGCTGCTGGCGGCTCGCTCGATCAACTCGGTGCTGTTGGACGGCGTCGACGAGGAGACTGCCTTCAACGAGTTCGAGTACCGGTATCGCCTCGAGTTCGAGCTGTTCTACAACTTCGCGCTCGCTTTCTATGACATGCACGTCGAGGGCGACGCGGAGCACGGGTTCTGGGCCTCTCGCAAAGTGGCGCGGACGCCGGAGATCCACAACGACGAGTTCGTCCGGCTGTTGACGAACGGGAGCGACGCGGCGCGCGACTACTTCAAGGCCAAGAGAGGAATCGGTGAGGCCGCGCAGCAATATGTCCTGCAACTGAAGAAGGCGAGAAGCGCTCAGGAACATATCGCGATCAGCCGCGCGATGGCGGAGCACATCCACGGCACTTACCGTCCACCGTCGGGTCCGCGCCCGTTTCACATGGGGTTCGAAGACATTCGCACAATGAGTTGGGGACGCGCGAGCGCCGAAAACCGCGGTGACGCGATGCACGCCACGACCAGGCCGCTCGTGCCGTCAGACTGCGGGCTGCGTTGGCGCGCGGCCTGAGTCGGTGCTCGCGCCGACGACGGTTCGCGCGCGTGCCATCCGCACGCAAGCCTCGTCGATCCACGAGTAAGGAATTGCCTCGAACAGATAGCCGTCGACAATCTCTTCCTGTAGTGCGTCCCAATCCGACAGACCGTGTGCGATCGCCACTTCCTCACGCACGCGACGAAGGATCCGCTCGTCGAAGTCGTGTGCGTGGCTGGCCAGCGTGTCGCTCGCAAACCAGCGCATCCACTCGGCGTCCAGCTCGTCCACGAACGCCAATTCGTCCCACAACTCCATCGCGATCGCGTCAACGTTCGTCAATTGCCTCGCCAGAATTGCCGCCAGCGCGTCGCGCCGCGCGCCGGCCGTGCCATGCTCGTGCCGCCGGCCGTCGAGCGACCGCAGCTCCGGTTCCGCGGAGACGAGAGGCCAGATGTACAGCTGATAGCGGCCGGTGCCGAACAGCCACTTCGTCAGCTGAACGGCGAGCTCGCGCCTGTCACGTCCGCCGTGGCGGTCATGACCAGGGTATCGCTCCCGACTCTGCAGCGTCATGCCACTGCTCGAGGATCGTCTGCACGTCACGGTTGCTGGCGCCGCGATCGCCTGCGCAACCGCGCTCGCCGCACGAAGGGCGTCAGACCGCTTGAGATCGAACTGCGACAGCAGACCCTCTAGTCGCATCGCTTCGTCGACGCCCGCGTCACGGAGAATCACGCGCCACTGGCGTTCCGGAAAGTACAATCGCCGGGCCGCCCCGACGATCGCGTCCGCAGCCTGTCGTCCGATACCTGCCTGACGCTTCACTCGAGACACCGCGTAGCGGACGTTCACCAGCGCCACGGATGTGGCCGCGTAGCCTCGCGTGACATCCGTCGCGACGGCGACGTCATCGTCGCTCTGCAGAAGGCCACGCCGGTACAGCCGTGCGATCAGACCGACGCCGCGCATACCCACCGGCCAGCATTCAGCTGCGCGCAGTGCACCCATACTGGACGCACCATACACTGCAGCGCCGTCCCGGATGACGTCGATGATTTCGCGCGGGGAGACCGCGAGCTGGTGCATGAACATGCCGTCAACGATCAAGAAGAGATTGCCACCCTGCTCCCGTGCACGGTACAGATCGCCTCGTGCGATCGGGTTCGCAAGTATGGCAGTCGGGAGGATCGCCGCGACGTCCTCTCGCGTCGCGGACGGACCAAGAAACACGATCGGCGCGGCGGGGTCGCTCATACGAGTGTGCTCAGGAGCCGCGTCCCCGGCCTTCGTGTCGTCGCGCCGTACGGAGGTTCCAGGCCAGGCACGATCACACGGACGACGGGCACGCCGAGATCTGGCCGCGTGAGCTCGACCACGATAACTCTTCGAAAGCCGCGCTCGGCCAGTCGCCTGACCATGCGTTGAAGGTCCTGGGCAAGGTCCCCAGACGCTTCAGTCGTCGCCGTGAACGCGGTCGTCGAACGCGGGTGCAAGACGTCGAGCCGCCGGCGAAGGCGGGCCGATCGGTCCGGCAATACGCGCAGGCCCTCGAATGTGTCTCGCGCGCCGAGCGACACGATCGATCGCGCCTGCGTTGCCTCTGAAACGGCGCGGAACAGCGCCCGGCGTGAATCGAGGTCGCATCCGTGACCGACGAACGTCGTGAGCTGCCCATCGTTGCCGGCAAACCTCCTGTCGACGATCACCGCGCCGAAGACGGGCACGGATAGGTCGCTCGTCAGATCTTCGACCCAGGTCTCGAGGCCATGTTCCGCGAGCCGGCCGCACCACTCCGCAGTCTCGGGTGGGAAGCCCGCCGCGTCCACGACACGCACGACCGGTGCGCGCGTGTCCGTGGGCTCGGCGTGCAGCTCGCAGAAATGATGGATCGACGCGGCGTCGCGCTCGATGACTTCGTACAGCGCGTGCAGCGTGGCTTCGACGATGGTGTTCCCGGCAGCCAAGCCGTTCGTTTCGACGCCAGAACAGACGCCATCTTCTGACGGCGAAACCACCACGTCGAGAGGGACCCACACCGGCTCGGAACGAACCAGGTCATGGCCGATTACCCAACGCAACGCCGCATTCGGCGTGTACGCCGTGTTAAACGGCAGGTTCAGATCGTCGGGGTCGACGGACGCCGTCAAACTGCCATTTCGCATGGCCTCGAACGACGCGCGATGCGTCCGCTCGGCCGCCACGCACTCCGCGCACACGCGTTCGATCGCCTCCATGATCGCGCTGAGCTGAGCGGCAAGCGCCGTCCGACCCTTGCCGGCGTGCACGGTCAGGTCCCTCGCGAGCGGCGTGATTGCCGCCCACACCGGCAAGCTGACCGCATCAAGCGGCGTGACGTTGACGACTCGGGTGATCGGGACGGCACGAAGGAGCGCCTTCACGCGCGCATAGGTGTCCTCAAGGCGCCACGCATGACCAGAGTCCGTCACGCTGGGCGTCGCCGGAAAGCTCGCCGCATCCAGTGAGCACAGCGCGGCGGAGGTGATCGTCACAGACGCCAGTTCACGCGCTCGTCGCCGGCGACGGCAGGTCCTTGTAGGGCCACCGGCGGGCTGGTGCGGTAGACGTCTGCATGGCGTGCAATTCGCCCAGGCGCGGCTCGATCCAGCGAAGCAGCGACACACGACCCGTGGACCGCGCGATCTCAACGAGCTGCTCCGCAGCGCTGATGCAGAGCGGATCGAGCTCGAGGGCCCCGACGTAGGCGTCGCACGCGGCATCCAAATCCCCGAGCGCCTCGTCGCACTGCCCGATCATGAACAGCGCGACCTCTCGGCCGGGCGGCGCCAGTCGATACGCGCGGCCATAGGCGCGCCGGGCGTCGGCGTACCGTTCGGCCTCGAGATAGACCTCGCCGAGCTCCAGCCACGCACGCGCATCGCATGGCGACAGCGTCGTCAACCTTGTCGCGCGCGCGAGCGCCCGGTCAGTGTCGCCCAGCCACAGCGCCTCTTTGATGCGGCTCTCGATCACCGGATACATGACCTCGTCGGCGGCGATCGCGAGCACCTCAGTCGTTCGTGGCAGCGCGGACGCAAATGCCTCGGCTCGATCCATCTCCTCGACGATCCCCTGCGGGTCGCGCCGCATCTGCGGGATGAATCCGCCGACACGATGGTAGCGGCTCATGGCGAAGGTGTACGTGAACTCGTCCAGTACCCCAGCTGACTGCTCAACTGCTTCGAGATGCTTCGCCTGCCAGCACAGCACCTCGTTGAAATCGCCAGTGTGCTTCACGTTCTGGACGACGACCTGGTAGGTAGCGTCGATGCGCGTGATGCCCGGCGGGCTCTCGACTGCGAGCTGCTTGAACTCGTCGATGCGGTACGGCGCGCTCGCGTCGTCCACGTTCATGCGGTAGCGCGCGTAGACGCGCACGAACGCGAGGGCGGCACGGTCCGGATCGCAGGCGCCGGCCGACGCGGGAATGAGACTGACCGCCGCCCGGTGGAAACCCATTTTTGTGAGCGTCCACGCCACACGAGCCTGCTGGCGGGGCGCAAGGTCGTGGAACGTCTCGACCGCAGCGCACAGCCCATTCCACTCGCGGCTTCGCAGGTCGGGTGGAACGGCCAGCGGCGTTTCACCAGCATAGAGGGGCAGCGCGGCGTCGCGGACCAGCATCCTGCGAAAGGACGGGTTGAAGGACGCCTGAATCTGCGGGTACTCGGTATCCTCAACGTACGAGCGGAAGGCGAACTGGAGACCCCAGACGTGAAAGGGCGCGTCGGCGTCGGGAGTGGAGAGATCCAAATACGGACGAAAGAGCCAGCGCGTGAACGAAGAGCTCAGCGTGTCCATCGTAGCGCTCGGCGCCGTGCGGAGCGCGGCGAGTCGAGATCGGACCCGCCGCGCCGCCGACCGACGCGGACTCACGTCTCGAGGCGTGGCCGCCTCGCGGTCACTAGAACTGCACGCTGAGTGGTGCGTTCGTGTTCAGCGTCTTGAACTTTTTCGCCTTCTTCTTTTTCATCGTGTCCTCCTCGTAGCCTGGGGGCGGATTTGCGCGACGGGTCGCCGTCGTCTCACCAGCACATTACGGCCATCGTCGCGCGGACGAGACCCGGCGACAGCCTCGCGCGATCGATAGAATCCAACTCGACCAGGTACAGACCGGTCAGACCCTTGAGCCCCGTGGCGCTCTCAAGAGTCTTCTGCTGGTCGGCCGAAAAGCTGATTTCGGCGACGGTGCCATGGGGCTTCTGCCGTGCAACGGGTTCAGGTGTGGTGCTCACGATCGCTCCCTTCGTTGATGCGGACCAGCGTCCGCGGACGGTATCAAAGACGGCCGGCGACGTCAACTGGGTCAGCAGTCGTGAGCTGTGGCTGCTGAACGCCTCATCGCGCTCTATTCGGAGCGGACTGTCGAGGCAAATCAACGCAAGTCGTGGCGCTCGGCGCGAAGAGGATCGCCTGTGAGGCGTCGCAGCGGACGCCTCGATAAGCGTGGTTCGCGAGGAATGTGCGCCACGACTGCGATGGCGGGCTGGTCGCCAACGGAGCCTACCGGTGCCCGCCGACAACTTCAATGGCCTCAACGCGTACGACGTTTTCGGCAGGCACAGTTAACGCGGCGCTTTAGCGGCGGGCCATCATGCGTCAGCGGCCCGACGGCTGCAGGCGCTTGTTGGGCGGCAAGTGGCCCTGTTGGCTCGGGCTGTTTAGCCGTGCTCCGACACGTTCGGTCGCGACCCGTAGCACCTGCTTGACATCCTCAAACCGTGTTTCGGGAAGATTGTTAAAGTCCATGAGCCGATGAGGCAGACTGAATTGCCGTAAGGCACGGATAACCATCTCGGTCTGTCCATCACGGGTGGCATCCTGAATGGCGAATCGCACCTCCTGCAGTGCGACGTTCCGATGCTGGTACTCACCGAGAATCTCTCGATCCGCTTTCTGCAACGCACAGAACAAACTCCACTTGCCGGCCGCCTCGTCGTCGGCACACGCGCGATCGTCATGGCGATTCCAGACCGAAACGTCTTTCAGGAGCGAGTCCGCTCGCTGCAAGATGCGGAGATCGTCTTCCGTCACTGCCTGATCGCGCGATTCGACCGCCATCTGTTGACGCGGCCAGCTGGCGACCACCACGACTGTCAGGACGACAACCGTCACAAGAATCAAGCGCCGTTTCATACCGTTGTCACGTGAGGACCAGATTCGGCTGAGCCTCGTCCGCCCAACTTAGTAATAGGCTGACGGCATATCTCGGCCGACCCTGCGAGCTCGCAGCATAACGCCAAACGAGCCTCCGCCCTGTCAGGTAAATTCCTCGTTCACAGTCACTGCTGGGAGTGGTGGGTCCTGACGACGATCGATTCAGGCCGACCTGCATAGCACCACTGCAACGCGCCGCAGTTCTCGGCTGCCTGTGTCATGGCGGGCATCTCAGAAGCTGAGATCGCCGATGGCTACGAAGACCTCGAGGCCCCCGACTCCGCCGACGCGGCCGCCACGCTCGCGCGATCAAAAGGCATCACCGATGACGCCATCAGCGGCGCCCTCGCGAGGGTCCCAGGAGGAGTCGGTGCGGCCGATGAGCGCGCAGGAGCCGCAGGACGAGACGATGCTGCAGTGGAAGCCGCGCACGCCGGCGCAGGCGCGCGAGGACGAGGCGCTGCTCGAGCGTTTACCGCGGCAGGCCGACAGGCGTTCGTTGAGCGGCACGCCGAGGGCACGTGCGACCACAGCCCGATGGGCACACGTCAGGCGTCGTCGGTCGGCTTCGACGAGAAGGCAGGCACTCCCGCTTGTGCCTCGCGCGGCTCGCCGCACTTGGGCGACTCGCGCGGCGCGGCCAGCGCGTCGGACGCGATCAACTGTTCCGGCGCGATGCGCGACTGTCGCCCGGCGTCCCAGCAAGTGCCGCCGCGCTCATTTCGGCAGCAACCGGACGAGGACGTCGGCAGCGGTGATCATCAGGCTGCCGCTCGCCGCGAACAGGCTGTCGGTGATCGACACGGGAACCGTCGTCAGTTTCATCGCGGCCACATCCGCGCTCGCGGTCAGGGTCGGGTCGCTCGTAAATACACCGAGGCTCGCGGGATGACCGGCGACGACCCACGTCGCTGCACCAGCCTCGCTGCAGGTGCGGCACGTCGAACCTGCGCCTCGCTGGCTGTAGATGATCTTCGACACATAGAAGCCGGTCGGCGCGTTGACCGTGAAGCTGATCGTGTCCATCGCGGATCGGCGGCTGCTGAACGCGACAAACTGCGCGGTGAGGAAATTCGTTGGATCGAGGCCCGAGTTGAACCCGATCACCAGCCGATTCGGATTCGACGGATCCGCCGCCGTCGTCGCCGCATCGAAGAACTTCGACGGCACCGCGTCGTGGATGCTCTTGAACTTTGCGACCTGGGCGTGCGCCACGCCCGAGAGGCTGGTGACGATCAACAGCGAAGCCGCGACAACCACCCGGCTCAATCGTGGAATCATGTTCTGTCCTCCGTGACGTCGATCGCTGAGGGAGAGGTGCGTGTGGTGACGCGTCGATTCGACCGGTTCGTGGTGAGAGCACGTTCACCGCGAGTCATGCGCGTAAAGGATTGTGATCGCGAATGCGTGAGCGCACAAGCGTGATTTCACACGCGCGCAAAGAATTAGTCTTCCTGCGAGAGGACTTCTTCGCTAACGGATGGGCTGACGCGTGCGATCCGATA
>Ga0134121_10004196_pt1 | contig 11825 bp, 10 predicted proteins | sample KB301_FD_96463 | JGI IMG/M metagenome (GOLD analysis project Ga0134121, IMG submission 96463) | Terrestrial soil microbial communities without Nitrogen fertilizer from Kellogg Biological Station, Michigan, USA - KB3-0-1 | ecosystem: Environmental > Terrestrial > Soil > Unclassified ...
CAAAACGCCCGGCGGTATTCCCGCGGCTTCAAAGATCTCGGTGATGCGAACGGCTGTCGCTGGCGTGATCGAAGCTGGCTTGAAGACGACCGTGTTGCCGGCGACGAGCGCGGGCGCGATCTTCCACACCGGAATCGCGACGGGAAAGTTCCACGGCGTGACGCACGCAACCACACCGAGCGGTTGCTTGATCGTGTAGGCAAAGTTCAACGGCAACTCGGAAGGGATCGTCTCGCCGGTCATCCGTCGTGACTCGCCCGCACAAAACTCAGCAACGTTGATCGAGCGCTGTAGCTCACCGCGCGATTCCGCGATCGTCTTGCCTTCTTCGTGCGTGAGTAGTTGCGCGACTTCTTCCTTGTTCTCCTCGAGCAGGCGTGCGGCCCTGGCGACGATCTTGCCGCGAGCAGGCGCGGGCGTTGCTCGCCAGCCGCGAAACGCATCTGCTGCGGCGTCAACTGCGGCGCGTGCTTCCTCGCGCGTCGCCTGTCGAATCGTCCCAATGATGTCGTCAGTGTTGGCAGGGTTGATATTTTGTGCGGTGCGGCTGGATGACGATTCGATCCATTTGCCGCCGATAAAATTGCGATATGTATCCATGAGAGCAGGAATATATCCCGCAAAGGCGCAAAGGCGCAAAGAAGATTTTGTCTTTCCTTTGCGTCTTTGCGCCTTTGCGGGAAAACTCTTATAAGAAGACCATGACTGCGGAGCCCCAAAGCATTCCGGAACTACTGCAACAGCGCGTCACTGCTACGCCAGACAAACCCTTCCTCTTCTCGGAAGCCGACAAACGCCAATTCACCTACAAACAATTCGAAGCTGCCGTGATGCGCACCGCGCGGATGCTCGCGTCGAAGGGCGTGCGGAAAGGCGACGTTGTCAGCCTGTTGATGCCGAACAGCGTCGAATACGTTATAGCGTACTTCGCGTGCTGGCAGATCGGCGCGCTCGCCGGACCGATCAACTCGCTGCTGAAATCACAAGAGATCGCGTACGTGATCTCAAACTCAGAAGCGCGCGCTTTGCTCGTCAATTCCGAGTTTCTGCCGCTGATTGAAGCCATTAGCGACGAGCTGCCGGCAATCATCACTTTCGATAACGAAGCCGACGCAACTCGAGAACACATTACCGGCGCTGATCCAACTGCGCAAATCGATGCGGATCACGAAGCAATCATCATCTACACCTCCGGTACGACCGGCAAACCGAAAGGCTGCCTGCTCACGCACTGCAACGTCATCGCCAATGCGCGCCAAATCTCCGGTTGGCTCGGCTTCAACGAAACAGATCGACTGCTGACAATCATGCCGCTGTTCCACATGAACGCGGTTTCGGTGACGACGATGTCGGCGCTTTACGCGGGTGGCTCGACGGTTGTCAGTCAGAAGTTCTCCGCGTCGCGTTTCTGGCAGATCATTTCGGACTACCAGATCACTTCGTTTGGATCAGTCGCGACGATGCTTTCGATGTTGTTGAGCACGTATCCGGACGGAGTTCCCGAAGGCTTGAAAACGGATCAGTTGCGCTTTGCGATGTGTGGCTCGGCGCCTGTGCCTGCGGAGGTGCTGCGGCGGTTTGAAGAGAAGTTCAAGTGTCTCGTCGTCGAGGGATACGGACTGTCTGAATCAACTTGTCGCTCCACTTTCAATCCGCCCGATGAGCGTCGTCGCCCCGGCTCGTGTGGAGTTCCGATCGGCAATGAGATGCGCGTCGTCGACGAAGAAGATCGCGAAGTGCCGGACGGAGAATTAGGTGAGATCGTTCTGCGCGGCGAGAATATCTTGAAAGGCTATTACAAAAACGACACTGCAAATGCGACTGCCTTTCGCAATGGCTGGTTTCACACCGGAGACATCGGGTATCGCGACGCGGATGGTTTCTATTACATCGTCGATCGCAAGTCAGACATGATCATTCGCGGTGGCGAGAATATCTACCCGCGCGAGATCGATGAGGTCTTATACCAGCATCCGGATATTCGGGCTGCCGCGGCAGTGGGCGTTAAAGATGAGCTTTACGGGGAAGAGGTCGCGGCAGTGGTCGTGCTAAAGCCGGGCGCAAACACGACCGCGCAGGAAGTTATCGACTACTGCAAAGCGCGACTCGCGGACTTCAAATGCCCGAAGACGGTGCACTTTGTTGACGATATTCCGAAAGGTCCGACCGGGAAGTTGTTGAAACGCGAGCTTGCGAAGATGTTGTCTGCGTAGTCTTCCTGCGATCGATCAGCCACGCGCCGAGCAGCCAAAACGCACAAATCCCGATCATGATCGGCGAGAACCATTTGCCGTAGAGCCCGTCAGGTGAAAACTTCTCGGTCGCTGCGTGCAGGAATTCGCTGTTCGGTAGCAGTCCGGCTTCACTGAATTCGTGGAAAGTATAAATGCTCACCTGGACCAGGAAGAGCAGCAGAAAGAGTCCGGTGACCTGGAAGAAGCGTCGAATGTTGATCAGGTGTCCGAACCTGGCCCAACCAAATGCAAACGCGATCGCCGCGAGTAGTCCGAGCAGTGCACCACTGAGTAGATTAGGCTCCCGGACCTGCATCAACATCAACGCGGTTTCCATTCCCTCGCGCGTGATCATCAGGAACGTAAACAGAAACACACCCGCGATTGCCGCCAGACTCGAGCTCTTCGAAGAGACCGCATCCAACCTCTCACGCATCCGTTGCTGGACTTTCGGACCGTGGCGCCACATGTGGATCACGAGCGTACCGACCATCACCACGGCAATCGCGCCGAGGATCGCTTCACGCAGTGCCTCATTCCCGAAGAACTGGCTGATGTAGCCGCCAATGGATTCGCCAAACATCCTTTGGACCGTGGCATCGTCAACGCCGCTGTTGAGCACGTCAGCGAGCCCGGCGCTGGCAGCAAGGGCCAGGACGATGGCCACGAAGACGGAGGAAGTCAGCCACTTTTGCCCTGATTTGCGGAGGTAAGCGAGAATAACGGCGACGAGCAGGAACGACTCAAAGCCTTCGCGCATGACGATGATGAAGGAGTTCAGCATAACGGCCACGAAGTATAGCCGAGTTGAAAATAGATTTCAATTTCAGCCACAAAGAGGCACAAAGAAGAAGTAGTACACAAAAGGCACAAAAGTCACATAAAAGAAATCCCGCTGGACCGTGCGCCGTGGAGGAATTAAGCGTCCTCAGACCAATCTATTATGTGACTTCTGTGCCTTTTGTGTACTACTTCTTCTTTGTGGCTACTGTGGCGTGGTGGGGAGGATGGCGAGGTCGGCGCGGAGGGGGCCGAGTTTGGTGACGCAGGTCAGCCGTAGTGGCAGGCGTTGGCGATCGTCGCTGATCCACAGTCGGAATTGATAAACGTCAGGCTGCTGATCGTCACTCGTGATAGACAAGGCGACGGCCGGCACGGCTCGACTGCCCAACTGAATCGTCTCCTTCTTTAGCACCTCGACAAATAACGTCTTCGGTTTGTTCTCGACCAGTACCGAGACCGCATTTCGTTTTTTCGGTGTGAGATTGAACGTGCGCAGCCCGTAAAAGAAAGACACATAATCGTGCGTGCCCACGGGCACATCGAGCTTCATGCTGTTATTGAGCACCGCGGCCCCGACGTTCTGATCGTAAGTGAGTGTCTGGTTCAAACGTCGTTTACCTTCCACTAAGCTCAGCACCGTGCGAAAAGGCAAAAACGTTTTCGGATCGACATAAGATTCGACGGAATCTTTAGCAACGAAGAGCTGTGCGGCGGCGCCAGTCGTCTGCGCATTAACACTCAGAAACACGCCATCGTGATCGAAATATTTCTGCCTCCCGCGCACCTGAAAAGTCGCGAGACCGAGTGGCGTGTTGTTGCCACCGATGAACACCTGGTAGTTGAGCTGCTCACCGATTTTGAACGGCAAATTCTCGGGCAATGCGGGTGGCGCTGCCGGTGTCGGAGCCGGTGCTACGACGATCGCGGGCGTTGGAGTCGGCGCTGCATCAGGTTGCTTGACGAGCTCTGAGCCGGCGAGCTCGGCTTTCAGATCACCGGAGCGCACGCGCGCCGTGATGAGCACGGGCACATGTCGCTCATCGTCGCTGAAGTAGACTTTTAAGTTCCGCAGCGGCGAATTGTTGACTTTCACTTCCGTGACAATCGCCGGAAACGATCCCACGTTGGTTCGGACCGTATCGTGTCCGACTACTTTCAACTCGGCCTGATAGTCAACTCCCTGCCCACGCACGGACAAGTCATAGACACCGCCGCTAGCGAGCGGGAGGGCGCGGGCGCGATAGAAAGCGGAGAGAAAATCGTAAGTTCCGGGAAAGCCTCTTTGCTTCGCCGGAATCGCTTCGTTACCAGCAGGTTGGCTAAAATCCTGCACCGAATCGCCGGACCTGATCGCGTCGCGGGCTGATTCTTCAACGCGAAACGGCAGTCCCGTCGCGGGATCAATATACGTGGTGTAGTCGTTGTTTATGGCGTAGAGCGCGACGTTGATCACGCCATTTGTTTCGACGTGAGCGCGCAGTTGAATGGCTTCACGGCCGAAGTGCGTGCCCCGCGACATGATCTCGACTTCAACGTGCGCGGCGTCGGGAAAGTTTGAAAACGAGACGTTGTAAGTCAGTCGCTCGCCGACGCGATAGGGCGCCGACGAGAAGGAAACCGGAACTTGCCCGCCGTTTTCCTGAGCAGAGATTGGAAAGACGACTGCGAGAAAGAGGATGGTTAGAGTTGAAATGAACGGGGGTTTCAAGCTGCGATTCACCGTGGCATGATAGTTTTAAATCGATAGTTGGGCAAATACGCCACAGGACTTTTACACGCCACCTTTATTGATCAGTTCCATATCCGCGATGATTGCGTGGGCGGCGGCGAGGGGATCCGGCGCGCCGGTGATCGGGCGTCCGACCACGAGATAACTGGCGCCTGCCGCGATTGCTGCAGATGGTGTGGCGACGCGTTTCTGGTCGCCGGGTTCGTTTGTTTTTGGCCGGATTCCGGGTGTGACGACGAGAAACTCGCGATTCGAGACTGTCTGGCGGATAGATTCAATCTCCTGTGGTGAAGCGACGACGCCGTCGACACCCGCTGCTTCAGCGAGTTTCACGAGGCGCAATACCGATTCTTTCGGCGTCGACATTACACCGATTTGCTTCAGCACGGTTTCGTCGATGCTGGTGAGAACGCTGATGGCGAGAATCTTTGAGTGGGCGCCGGTTTTCGCTGCGACCTCGTTAACTGAATCGACTGCTGCCCGCATCATCTCGCTGCCGCCGCTCGCGTGAATCGTGAATAACGAGACACCGAGCTCGGCTGCGGAGCGTGCGGCGCCGGCGACCTGGTGCGGGATGTCGTGGAATTTCAGGTCGAGGAATACATTCGAATCGTGGGCGATGATGTCGCGGACGATTTGCGGACCCGCGGCGGTGAAGAGTTGAGAACCGACCTTGAACATGCCCGCGACGCTGTGGAGTTGTTTCACGAGGTCGAGGGCTGTCGTGGGTGTTTCGACGTCGAGTGCGATGATTATTTTGTCTTTTGCTGGCATCGGTCTCCTTTGTCAGTAGGTTCAGAAGTAAGTTCTCACGCGGCGGCGCAACGGCGCGACGGATTCGCTGCGTCGTTGCGCCGCTGCGTGAGAACTCTCATTTAAGGTTTTCCAACCCCTTTGCATGACAACCCACGGCGGCTTCCAGATTTGCGAAACCCTCGCGTTCGAGGATCTTTGAGAGGCCTTCGTTAATCTGGTGCACGATGCGTGGTCCCTGGTAGATGAAGCCGGTGTATAACTGCACGAGGCTCGCGCCCGCCGCGATCTTTTCCCACGCGTCTTCCGCGTTGAAGATGCCGCCGACGCCGATTAGTGGAATGCGTCCGCCGGTTAACTGATACAGCGTTGCGATCATCCGCGTCGACGTGTCCTTTAAAGGTCTGCCACTCAACCCACCTTCACCACACGCCGCCACACGCTTCGCACAGGTTCGCAAGTTGTCGCGGCTGACGGTCGTGTTAGTTGCAATAATGCCGTCGATGTTTAAGCGCTCGATAACTTCGACAATCATCTCGAGGTCGCGCCGTTCGAGATCGGGTGAGAGTTTTACGAGGAGGGGAACGTGTTTCTCAAACTGTTGACGCCGCTTTTGGAGCGCTGAAAGCAGTGCCTCGAGTTGCTGCGACTGCTGTAGCTCGCGTAGCTGTGGCGTATTTGGTGAGCTGACGTTTATCGCGATGTAGTCAGCGACGTCGTAAACGAGCTCGAAGCTCGCGAGATAATCTTGCACCGCGTTTTCGAGTGGTGTGATCTTGCTTTTACCGATGCTGACGCCGAGCACGCAGTCAGGTCGATGCCCCGAGACTCTACGCGCGAATGCGGCGGCGCCTTCGTTGTTGAAGCCGGCGCGGTTTATCAACGCCTGATCTTCGTAGAGTCGAAAGAGTCGCGGTCGTGGATTGCCGGGCTGCGCGTGATGAGTAACGGTTCCCGCTTCGATAAAACCAAACCCGAGCGCTGCGAGTGGCTGTAACGCGATGCCGTTTTTATCGAAACCCGCGGCCAGACCGATCGGATTTGCGAATGTCAGGCCAAATCGTTTGATAGTTAATTTAGGATCACTGAAGCGTTTGGTGATTAAGCTCGTTGGTAATAACGAAAGAGAATGTAAGGCCAATTCGTGAGCTGTCTCAGCAGGGAGACGAAAGAGGAGCGGGCGCAGCAGCGAGCGATAAACCATCAGTTAGACAGGATTACAAGATCCACATGATTCACAGGATATCATGCAAATCATATAAATCCTGAAATCCTGTCAGACAAATTTGCGGGAACGAGCGCTTCTTGCTAGTATCCGCGCACATGGATTTTGTAGAGAAGGCTCGCATCATGGATGGCCCGCGCATCAATAGGGCATTGGCGCGCCTGTCATCCGAAATCGTCGAAGAGAATCACGGCGCAGGCGACCTGTTTCTTGTCGGAATCAGGCGTCGCGGCGTCCCACTCGCCGAGCGCATGGCGCAGAAGATCGCGGATCTCGAAGGCTATCGACCGCCCGTCGGCGTCCTCGATATCACTCTCTATCGCGACGATCTCTCGACTGTCGGCGCCAAACCAGTCGTCAATCGCACAGATCTTCCCGGCGACATCGAAAACCGCAACATCGTTCTGATCGACGACGTGCTCTACACCGGTCGCACGATTCGCGCCGCACTCGATCAACTGATCGACTTCGGTCGTCCGCGTCGCGTCCAGCTCGCCGTGCTGATCGATCGCGGCAAAGAACATCGCGAGCTGCCAATCCAGGCGGATTACATCGGCAAGCTCGTGCCGACCAAGAAGAGCGAGATCATAAAGGTGATGCTTCAGGAGTTCGACGAGGAAGAAGGCGTGGTAATCGTCGAGCGGCCGTCCGAAACGGCTTAACGAAGCGGCCTCGGGCCGCTTTTTTTGTGCCAGATAAACATGGAAGCAACTTTCAATCGCCGCCACCTGCTGGGCATTCGCGAGCTTAACGCCGGAGAGATTGCCCACCTGCTCGACACCGCCGAAAGTTTTCGCGAAGTTTCCAAACGAGAGATCAAAAAGGTGCCCGCGCTGCGCGGACGCACCGTAATCAACCTCTTCTTCGAGTCGTCAACACGCACCAGAACGTCTTTCGAGATCGCCGCCAAGCGCCTGTCCGCAGACGCCATAAACATCAGTGTCTCAACTTCCAGCGTCACCAAAGGCGAGACTCTGCTCGACACCGCACGCAACCTCGAAGCGATGGCGCCCGATTGCATCGTCATTCGTCACTCGTCTGCCGGCGCGCCTCAACATCTCGCGAAGATGACGAACGCGCCGATTGTTAACGCAGGCGACGGCTCTCACGAGCATCCGACACAGGCGCTACTCGATGCACTCACGATTCGCGAGCAAAAAGGACGGATTGAAGGTCTGAAAGTGGCGATCCTCGGCGACATCCTGCACTCACGCGTGGCGCGCTCGAATATCTACCTGCTCACAAAACTCGGCGCGCACGTGAGTGTCGGTGGTCCAGGCACGCTCGTCCCCGAAGAGTTTGCCGAACTCGTCGAAAGCGGCCTGCGCCTCGAGAAACACTTTGAAGACGCGATCGAGGGCGCGGATGTCGTAATGATCCTGCGCATTCAGCGCGAGCGCCAGGACCACGCGTTCTTTCCGTCGATGCGCGAATACGCAGTTCATTACGGCTTGCAACCGCGACATCTCGAACGCGCGGCGCCCGACGCGATCGTGATGCATCCGGGGCCGATGAATCGCGGCGTCGAGATCTCTTCGGAGATCGCAGACGGCAGCCGCTCGCTGATTCTCGATCAAGTGACGAACGGCGTCGCCGTGCGTATGGCGGTTTTGTACCTGCTGGCTGGAGGTGCTTCATCCACAGATTACACAGATTAGAATCTGCGTAATCTGTGGATAAAAATCGAAACTATGAAGCTGGTGATTGCAAATGGCTATGTGATCGACCCCGCGCAGAATTTGAACACCGGCGGGCGCAGCCTGTTGATTGAAGACGGCCGCATCGTTGGTCTGCTCGATCGTGGCGAGCCCGTGCCCGAACAGGCGCACGTGATCGACGCCACCGGTCTGATCGTCGCGCCCGGCTTCATCGACATGCACACGCATCTTCGCGAGCCGGGCCAGGAGTACAAAGAGACTGTGGCGAGCGGCGCGTCGGCGGCAGTCGCTGGAGGTTGGACCAGCATCTGTGCGATGCCGAACACAGATCCCGTGAATGACAATCCGGCAGTGACGCGCTTCATCATCGATCAGGGCCATGCGGCGCAGCTCGCAAACGTTTTCCCGATCGGCGCAGTCACAAAGTCGAGCCAGGGAAAAGAGCTCGCGGAAATGGGCGAGATGAAGAACGCCGGCATCGTTGCAGTGTGTGACGATGGTCGCTCCGTTCCGACTCCGGCGATGATGCGACGAGCCCTCGAATACGCGCGCGGTTTCGATCTAACTGTCGTAGATCACTGCCAGGATCAGTCGCTGAGCGCGGGCGGCGTGATGCATGAAGGACGCTGGTCGCTGATCCTCGGACTGCGCGGCATGCCCGCGGCCGCGGAAGACATGGATGTCGTGCGCGATTGTGTGCTCGCGAAACTGACGAAAGCGAAAGTTCACATCGCACACGTCTCGACGCGCGGCGCGCTCGAAGCAGTGCGACGAGCAAAACATGAAGGATTGAATGTCACCTGCGAAGTCACGCCGCATCACTGGACGCTCACGGACGAAGCTGTGTCTGAGTACGACACGAATACGAAGATGAGCCCGCCGTTGCGGAGCAGGGAACACGTCGACGCCGTTCTCGAAGCGATGAAAGATGGGACGATTGACGCGATTGCGACGGATCATGCGCCGCACCATCTCGACGAGAAGGCGCTCGAGTTTGATCAAGCGCCGTTTGGGATTACTGGTTTGGAGACAGCGATTGGGTTGGCGTTCGATCTCGTTCACGCCGGGCTGATCGATCTCGAAAGAGTCGTGCAGATGTGCGCGACGAATCCGGCTCGGATCTTCGGATTTACAGATCGCGGATCGTTGAAACAGAACGCGCATGCGGACGTGACGCTCCTGGATCCAAATCTCGAATGGATCTTTGATGTGAATCGCTCGAAATCCAAAAGCCGCAACACACCATTTCACGGCCGCGCGATGCACGGCGCAGCAGTCGCTACGATCGTCGGCGGGCGGCTGGTCTATCTCCATCCGGACTACACACGCATTAACGAACCCAGACAGAAGACCGCGTCTGTCGGTCCTTAAAAAGATTTCTCACGCAGCGGCGCTACAGCGCAACGAAAAACCGCGCCTCCGTTGCGCCGCCGCACCGCTGCGCGAAATTCTTTCTGAACAATTCCGAAATGACCGCAGCAAAATCATTGCCTATTCTCAAACTGAGTCCTAAAATGCTCCGGTCTTCGTTCCCGGACAATTCTTTCTAGTTCAAAAACAATCGATCTACTCGTCTACGGAGGTCAACGATGAAGAGTAAGCTTTGCAGCCTTACCTGTATGGCCGCCATTCTTCTGCTTGCACCTGTATGTGTGGCTGACAGTAATAAGGGTCAAAACAGGCTGCTCAAGCAACAGGAGCGGTATACATTGTCGCTGGAGTTGGAGTTCTCGAAGAAGGAGCAAAACCCGTTGGAACAGGCGATTTCTGTTCTGTTCGATGTCGGACCCAACGGGTATGCAACCGGCTTCCTGGTAGGCAATGGTCTGGTGATGACCGCCTATCACGTAATCTCCGGCAATCTCAGCACTACCAAGAAAGTGATGCTGGGTTTCAAGGCGACTGATGAGCTTTCTGTGAAGGTCTTCGTTGACGGCTGTCGGGCGAAAGTGATCAAGGTCGACAAGGAAGCAGATCTGGCTCTACTCGAAATGTGCCGCAGCTCGAAGGCAGCCAAAGCGCCAAAGTTCCAGACGGCGCCGAACAAAGACGACGCCTTGTTTCTGATTGCGCGGCCGCACGGCGATAAAGTCGTCAGCCACGGCAGCTTTTACGGCAACTACATGCTCGGCAACCAGGAATACTGGTCAGTCAAGATCGATAGCCGCGACGGTTTTTCGGGAAGTCCGGTTTACAACTCGGAATGCGAGGTAGTCGGAGTTTTCAGTGGCTACGACTGGTCGCAGAAGCTCGCGTTGATCAGTCCGAGCATTCGCGCGCAGAAGCTGCTCGACGATTACAACGCCACGGCCAAGCCTTAATGATGATTGCTGAGCGCGCGCTTCAAGTGCTCGCGATGCATCTCTTTGATCACCTGTAACTCGGGATGCTGGATCCCCAGCAGCTTGCGGCCTGTGATCTGCGCTGTTACTACCACGTAGTTTGCGAGTTGGTTTGCAGCGAGACGCCAGCGCGGCAATGCCTCGCTTTCGAAGTTGAATCCGGCTCGCAGTCTCACTCGGATCTGATCCGCTGGTGACCAGCGTTTCCCGGAGCTTTGCGCGCCGTGATGGAGCAGCAGGGCATCTGGCACAAACATCAAACGCCAGTTTGATTTCCTGATGCGCCAGCACCACTCGTTGTCTTCCGCGTACATGTGAAAGCGCTCGTTGAAGCCGCCGACCTGTTCGATCATCTCGCGGCGCGCGAGAATCGCCGCGCCACCAAGCATCGGCACCGCGCGTTCGCGATCGTGGTTCCAATGCCAACCCAGTAACAACTCACCTCTGAGACGCCGCGGCAGCAAACGATAAAGCCAAAGCTGCGACATCACCGTGTGCCAGACGCATGGTGGATTGAAGAACACGCTCGTCTGCAAAGAACCGTCTGTGTTCAGCATCTTCGGGCCACACGCGCCGATCGTCGGATCGGATTCGAGCTTCTCGATGAGCGTGTCGATCGTGCCCGGCGGAACTTCAGTGTCGAGGTTGAGTATAAAGACGTACGGTGAATCGATGACAGCAAAGGCCTGGTTGTTGGCCGCGCCGAATCCGCGATTCTCATTATTGAAAATGATCCGGATCTGTTTGCTATCAAGCATTGGCGCGGCGAATCCGCTCGCGCGCAAGTCATCGAGGCTGCCGTCTGTTGAAGCGTTGTCGACGATTACGATCTCGTAAGTAGCTTTTGGCGCGGAGTTGACAATGGTTTCGATGCAGCGAGTGAGGAGTCGCCCTCCGTTCCAGTTAACAATAATTATCGACAGATCACACGCCATCAAATTCTTTTCTTATGCTCGAAATGCTGTTTGGTGTTTTTGCGCCTTTTTGTGGCTAAAAATTCTTGTGGTCTAAGATACCAGATCCTTCGCGGCACTCTTAAATCCGTTCGCGTATTCGTGATAACGCAAGCTCAAAAGCTCACGCAATATACTCGGCAAGCGA
>Ga0134121_10004198_pt1 | contig 11822 bp, 8 predicted proteins | sample KB301_FD_96463 | JGI IMG/M metagenome (GOLD analysis project Ga0134121, IMG submission 96463) | Terrestrial soil microbial communities without Nitrogen fertilizer from Kellogg Biological Station, Michigan, USA - KB3-0-1 | ecosystem: Environmental > Terrestrial > Soil > Unclassified ...
GCAGGTTGATCACAGTTACCACGTAATTGATACCGCCTAACAAAGCCGAACCGATGAACAATACCATGCTCACGAGCCACAGTGTCATTCCCAATCCTGATCCCTGTATGGCTTGCGGCAACGCACTCAAGGGCGGATAAATTGTCCAGCCTCCTGATGCAGGTCCCGTTTCTATCACAAGCGAAGCGCACATCACCGTGCAGCTGGCGAAGAAGAACCAATACGACAACATGTTCAGAAATCCTGAGGCCATATCGCGCGCGCCGCACTGGAACGGAATTAATAGATTACTGAAGGTCCCTGACAATCCACCTGTGAGCACAAAGAACACCATGATGGTTCCATGGATCGTAACCAATCCGAGGTAAAAGGAAGGATCCAGTTTTCCTCCCTTGCCCCACTTGCCGAGCACGGTTTCCAGGAACGCGAACTTATGGTCAGGCCAGCCAAGCTGGAGACGGAAAATCATGGACATTAACATGGCAAGCACAGCCATCAGAATGGCCGTTACTAAAAACTGCTTGCTGATCATCTTATGATCCTGGCTGAACACATATTTTGTCCAGAACGTATCGTGATGCTCGTGCGCATCATGATCGTGTGCTGCGTGTTCTTGAGAATGATCTGACATTATCTGGGTTTTATTTCGTTCAACAAATTTAAAATCTTATTTCAATCAGCGCGCGGCCACAACTTTCTTACCACTGAGGCCTCCTTGTGCCATTTTCTTTGAAGAGTCGGCAGGCATGGTTGCAGGTGCAGGCATTTGTTCTGCGGGTTGGAAAACAAGCGACTGTTCCTTGTACCATTTCTTAAAATCTTCCTGCGTGTCAATCACCACTTTCATGTTCATGTTGTAATGTGCACTTCCACAAATTTTATTACACAGCAACACGTAATCGAATTTCGGGTTGTTGGTGATCTTTTTCATTTCAGCAGTGGTAATCGTAGGCGTTAAGGCAATTTCCGTAGTCATACCCGGCACTGCATTCATCTGCGCGCGAAGGTGCGGCAGGTACACGCTGTGTATCACGTCGCGTGCATGGATCTTAAATTCGATCGGCGTGTTTACAGGAATGTGAAGCTCCTTGGTAATCTTATCGTCTTTTGAATTAAGATCTTTTTCGTCCACGCCGAGCTGGTTCTCATCTGTGATCCAGCGGAAGAATGAATTTCCAAGTTTGTTGTCGGCGCCGGCATAACGCGCAGTCCAGTCAAACTGCTTTCCGTAAAGTTCAATCACCATGGAATCTTTAGAAGCGGGCGCCGTGATCTCATTCCACAATTTCAATCCGTAAACAATCAGCCCGATCAGGACGATGCCGGGAATTACAGTCCACCAGAATTCCAGCCTGTGATTGTCAGGATAAAAATATGCTTTGTTGGCTTTCTTGTGCCTGTATTTGTAACCATACCCGAATAGCAATATCTGTGTAATGATGAACACAACGCCGATCATTGCAAAGTTCTGGTAGAGGTAAGCATCTGTGAGCACACCGTGTTTTGAAGCGGCAATCGGCAGCAGGTATTTCTTGGCATCGATCGTGAAGTAGATCATTCCGCCTAGACCGACGATCAAAAACCAGATGAGCAGCTTGCCGTTGAAGTTGTTGTCCTTCTCCGTAATTTCATCTTCATGACCTTCGCCGCCTAGTTCATTAACCAGTTCGAGTATGCGGATTGTCCGCACGATGGTAATCACTGCGAGGATGACGACAATCCAGACTAAGAGTGTATGCATTTGCTAAAGTTATTCGTTAATCGTTATCAGTTATCCGGAAACTTCACCGGTACGCTGCACATTTACTATCTACTATTTGACAATTCCCAATTCCTATATGTGATGATGCAGGCTTTCCTGTAACATCGGGTGCTGTTGCGGTACCATAGCGGCTTTGGCAAGCTCACTAAACGTGGACCAGATAAACACTCCGATGAAACCGATCATCGTTCCGAATTCAATAAATCCAAGATGCCATTCGGTTCCTACTGTTCCCGGCATCACCATCAGGTACACATCTATCCAGTGGCCGAAGAGAATAATGATGCCGCCGACAATCATGACTGCGCGCTGGCGTTTTGCATCCCGGGTCATCAACACTAGGAATGGCGCAATGAAGTTGATCATGAAATTCCCGATCCACATCGTCCGGTAATACAACCAGCGCGTCTGGAAATAAACCACTTCTTCAGGAAGGTTGGCATACCATATCAGCATGAATTGCGAGAACCATAAGTATGTCCAGAAGATCGAAAAGGCAAACATGAATTTTCCCAAATCGTGTATGTGATTTTCATTCACGTGATCCATAAATCCGCGGCCTTTCAGGTAAAGCACAAACATGGCAATCGTCGCCAGTCCGCTTACGAATAATCCCGCAAACGTATACCAGCCGAAGAGTGTGGAGAACCAGTGCGAATCAATTGACATCAGGATATCCCATGCAGAAGTTGAAGATGTAACCGCAAACAGTACAAGGAAAGTAGCACCCAATACCACGCAACGCTTGTAGTGGGCAACATTTCCATCTGCATCTTCCTGTAAAGAATGTTTCCTGAAAGCCATGGAAAATCCCACCCAGATCACTGCATAAGCCACCAGGCGGATGATATAGAAAGGCATATTCAGGAATCCACTCTTTCCTGCAAGGATGCGGTCGTATTCGGGACTGGATTTATCGTAGAGCTCAGCGTGTGTCCAGTGATAAATGTCATGGTGACCGAAAATAAAAATCAAAATCAAACCTGCCATTCCGTATTTCAAAAATCCGGTGATCGCTTCCGGAACGCGCTTGATGCTGACTGCCCATCCGGCCTGTGCAGCGTAATTGAACGCAATGAAGAATGCTGAAGCAAGCGCAATGGCCGTGAAGTAAAAATCATTCTGCAACAGTACGGCCCATGCACGTGTCTTGTCAGTCATGAAACCCACCACAACAGCAATCACCCCGATGGCCATCATGACCAGTGGAATGATCTTATTGTTCCGGGTGAGTTCGTATTTGCGATCAGAAATTGTAGGCTCCATTAAGTGATTGAATATTTTATGATCTAATATTTAATGTTTTTAAATCCGCAGGTAAGTCCGGTGCACTTTCTTATTACCTATTACATTTTTTTATTTTCTGTTTTTGATGTGTCTGCTGAAGCCGTCGTCGCTGCAGTCTTTTGCAGCGTCTGCACATACATAATGATTTTCCAGCGCTGCGAAGCGGTAAGCTGCGAAGCATGAGAGCCCATCATGTTTTTACCATACTGTGTGGTATGAAACGCCTTCCCTTCCGGCAAATCCCTCAAGGCGTCGCTGTTGTAGGCTGGCGGCTTGGGGCCGTTGTGCTGCACAACCAAACCGTCACCCTGACCCGTGGCGCCATGGCAATGCGTGCAGTAGTTTTCATAAAGACGTTTCCCTTCTGTCATGTTTGCCTCACTGTGCTCAAGCGGGTTGTGCAGGCTGGTTCCGGCTGCTTCATATCCTTCCGGCGTATTTTCATACGGGTAAGGCATGCGGTCAAGCGCCGAGTAAATATCATTCCCACGCGCAATGGTTCCTGCCACCGGCTGCTGCTCCGTCATGCTGTCTTTGAAGTTCGGGTTCGCAGAGTTTGTTTCATAGTCAGGGGAACGGTACATGTCAGGCATGTATTCATACCCCGGGTCCTTCGGATCATTGCTGCACGATACAATGGTGACGACCACTGCGACAGGCAACATGTATTTGAAAATATTTTTCATCATTCTTAGGCGAACTGTAATGATTTCATCAACACTTCTGAGGCACCGGATGCTTTGATCAGGCCGGCAGTCTCATCCAGCTTGCTTTCGTTCTTCACTTCCACGTGAAGTACAAACTTATCATCCGTTAAACGGGGGTGCGGTATCGGGGCAGTAACTCCGGGAAGTAATTTGCTTCTTAATAAAAACGTAAGCGCCATTCCATGCGCTGCGCAAAACACCGTGCTTTCGAAGGTCACCGGGATGAAAGCAGGCAGGTTCATGTAGAACATAAAGTTCGGTTTGCCGCCGATGTTGATGTGCCAGTCATGCACCATCATATACCATGTCATCCACAATGCAAGCGTCGTACCTGTTGCACCAAACATGAATGATGCAATGGAAATACGTGTGCGCGGAACGTTCAATAATTTTTCAATGCCGTGAACCGGAAACGGCGATTGTGCATCCACACACTTCACGCCCTTTGCCTGCAGGTTTTCGATCCCTGACATCAGATCAGATTCATCATCGTATATCCCGTAGATAATTCTTGACATTTCGGTTTTTGATTTTACAATTTCAAACTTTAATTTCTAATTCCTTATTTATGTAAAACTCCCTTGTGCTTATATTGATTGCCTGTTTTCTTGATAACGGTTTTCAATTCTGCCAACGCGATGACCGGGAACACTCTTGCAAATACGAGGAAGCAGGTAAAGAACAACCCGATCGTTCCCACAAATATTCCTACTTCAATAAAGGTAGGAGAATACATGGTCCAGCTGGAAGGCAAATAATCGCGGCTCAGTGACACAGCGATGATCACAAACCGCTCGAACCACATGCCGATATTTACGAAGATGGAAATCACAAACGTTGCCATGGCACTTGTGCGGATTCTTTTGAACCAGAAAAGCTGGGGAGTCACTACATTACAGGTCATCATGCTCCAGTATGCCCACCAGTACGGACCGAAGGCACGATTCTGAAATGCATAAGCTTCATACTGAACTCCTGAATACCAGGCCATGAAGAATTCTGTGATGTATGCAACTCCCACGATCGAACCGGTAAGGATGATGATCTTATTCATCAGTTCGATGTGCTGGATCGTAATGTATTCTTCAAGCGATAAAACTTTTCGCGCAACAAGCATGAGCGTTAATACCATGGCGAAGCCGGAGAAGATAGCACCGGCCACGAAGTAAGGCGGAAAGATGGTCGTATGCCAGCCCGGGACAATGGATGTTGCGAAGTCGAAGGATACGATGGTGTGTACGGAAAGTACCAGCGGTGTTGAAAGTCCTGCAAGCACCAGCGCCACTTCTTCAAAACGCAGCCAGTCACGTGCTGTACCCTTCCAGCCGAAAGCAAGCAATCCATAAATAAATTTCCTGGCAGGCGTAATCGCGCGGTCGCGGATGGTGGCCAGGTCAGGGATCAGACCAAGGTACCAGAATACAAGAGATACTGAAAAGTAAGTCGAGATTGCAAATACATCCCAGAGCAAGGGTGAGTTGAAGTTAACCCACAATGAGCCGAACTGGTTTGGCAACGGAAGCATCCAGTAATCTAACCACGGGCGGCCTGTATGAAACAAAGGAAATAATCCGGCACAGATTACGGCAAAGATCGTCATCGCTTCCGCGGAACGATTGATAGACATCCTCCAGCGCTGGCGGAACAACAAAAGAATTGCAGAGATCAGCGTGCCGGCATGGCCGATACCGATCCACCAAACGAAATTGGTAATGTCCCATGCCCAACCAATTGTTTTGTTCAAACCCCACGAACCGATTCCATTCCCGATCGTGTATGCGAGACAAAGAATCCCCCAGGTCATCGTTGTGGCCGAAATGATGAAGGCCGTCCACCAATATTTATTTGCCTTCCCTTCAACAGGACGGCAGATGTCCTCCGTCATCTGGTGATAACTCTTGTGTCCAAGTATCAGCGGATCGCGGACTACTGCTTCAAATTTCGCGTTTACAGCTTCTGACATTTATTTTTTCTTATTGAGCTCCCTGGGGAACACTGTTGAATTTATTTTCGGTTCTTTCTTTTCACTATGGAGTTCCGGTTAACCGTTAACGGTTAACAGATAACTTTCATCCCTTCTTCTCCTCGTGCATGACTTCTGCATGGGCTTCCGCTTTCACATTACGCACCTTTGTTTGGTAGAAAACATTCGGCTGCACATCCAATTCTTCCAGCAGGTGATAGCTCCTGCCTTCCGGCTGCCACATCTTGTTGAGCATGCTTTCTTTGTCTTTGTAATCGCCAAACGTAATCGCTTGCGTAGGACAAGCCTGCGCGCAGGCCGTATTGATCTCTCCGTCTTTTACTTTTCTGCCCTGCTTTTTCGCAACGAGTTTTCCTTCCTGCAAACGCTGCACGCAGAGGGAACACTTCTCCATGACACCGCGTGCACGTACAACTACATCAGGATTCAGCACCATCTTCCCAAGGTCATTGTTCATGTTGAAATCGAACTTCGGGTTGTCAGTATACCGGAACCAGTTGAATCGCCTTACTTTATATGGACAGTTGTTTGCGCAATACCTGGTGCCCACGCAACGATTGTAGATCATCTGGTTCAATCCTTCAGAGCTGTGGCTGGTCGCGATAACCGGACAAACCGTTTCACAAGGTGCGTGTGCGCAATGCTGGCACATCACAGGCTGGAATACAACCTTGGGATTGTCAGAAGGAATTTCCATCGCCTTGATGTCACCGCTTTCATGCTCTTTCGGATCAGCGTCAGAACTGAAATACCTGTCAATACGGATCCAGTGCATTTCACGGCTGCGGCCTACTTCTTCTTTACCAACTACAGGCACATTGTTTTCTGCCGTACAGGCTACCACGCAGGAACCGCAACCGATGCAGGAGTTCAGGTCAATGCTCATTCCGAAATGGTGATCCCCGATCTCATGGTTGTTCCAGAGATTAAGTTCCTCAGCCGTTTTCTTCATCTCCTGTTTCCCGACTTTCACAGAGATCAACTCTGATTCATTGCCGGCTTTCGGATCCTTTATAAATTCATCCAGCGTGGTTTCTTTTACGATCGCTCGACCCATCATGGTATGGTGTGTTTGCGTGGCCGCAAGCTGGTGATCTTCTTCAACTGTTTTGCTGATCTGAACACCTCCTGCAGCATACATCATTTCACCGTCAACGAGTGTAATGAACGGGTATGCATTGACTCCTACTCCATCCGCAACTTTTCCGGCCTTCGTCCTCCCATAACCCAAAGCCAGTGAACACGTGCCAGGCATTTGTCCGGGTTGAACCACCACGGGAACCTTCATGCTGACACCATTTGCTTTTACTTCCACTACGTTGCCTTGCTTCCAGCTGTTGTCACGAGCATCTTTCGGAGATACACTCAGGTAATTATCCCAGGTCACTTTCGAAACAGGATCGGGAAGTTCCTGCAACCATGGATTGTTGGCCTGCACACCGGAACCTACGCCTGTCTTCTCATACAAAGTCATTTCAGTCCCTGTCACATTCATCTTCGAAACTGCATCGGCAGCAGCGGTGAGGCTGGCAGCAGTCTTATAATTTTTTGCAGCCAGTTGCTCGGCTTCGAGCACACCTTCCTGCAGCGTTTCGTTCCACGATTTACCCTTCAGCACATTTGTACCCCAGTGCTGAGCAATGAAGTCATGGTAGTTACTCGAATTGCCGGCCCAAACCAAAAGTGATTCAGGAAACTGGCGCGTGCTGAACAGCGGAGCAATAGTCGGTTGTGTCAGTGAATATTTTCCCTGCTTCGGTTCAGCATCATTCCATGATTCCAGCGGATGGTTGTCAGGACAGATATACTGGCACATGGAAGCTGTTTCATCTGCACGGTCGGCAAATGAAATGCTGCACGTAACTTTCTTAATCGCTTCGCCGAATTGTTTTCCCATCGGTGAAGTGTATACAGGATTACAGTTATAAACGAGGAGTGCTCCTACCTCGCCTTTGGAAAGCTCATCCATTAACATGGCCATGTCTGCATCGCTGCCCTGCCGCAGGTGACAATGGTTATCAAGATCAATCGTCGCTCCGTAATTTTCAAGCAACGAGTTGATGCCGTTTACAAGATTTTGTATGGCTGTATTGTTGATGCCGCACACGACCACAGACTTCCCTTTATTTTCCCAGAGTTCATCTGCCAGCATGGAGATTGGTTTTGCAAGGTCCCCGACAGCGCCGGCATTCACTGTTGATGCTCCTGCCTTGGCGGCAACGGCATTGTACAGGTTTGCGATCGCAGCGCCCTGCATGGACGGCTTCACGTGGTACCGCTCGTCGGCATTACTGCCGGTCAATGAAAGTGCTGACTCAAAATGCAAATGCTTCGACATCGTTTTCTTGTCACCGTTCAGCTTCCGTGTCTCCGCATACTGCCGTGCATATTCAATCGGCGAAATCCAGTTGATCAGGAAATCACAGTCGAAGGACACGATCACATTTGCCTTGTCGAAATTGTAGCTCGGGATTTCATCCACGCCGAAGCTTTCCTTGTTTGCTGCTTTCATGGCTGAGCATGAAACTGCATCGTACACTACGTGTTTTGTATTCGCATATTTCTTCCCGAACTCTTCAATCGCCTTTAAGGTGGAAGGGGAAATGATGGTAGAAGAAAGGATCCTGATCTTGCCGCCCGCCGCGGTAACAGTCTGAAGCTTCATGGCAATTTCCTTGTCCATATTCTCCCAGCTTACGGGAGCGCCGTTGGCTACAGGATTTTTAAGACGTGCATTGTCATACAACGAAAGAACGGATGCCTGGATGCGTGCATTGGTTCCGCCCTTGGTAACACTGGAACTTGTATTTCCTTCAATCTTGATAGGGCGCCCTTCGCGTGTTTTTACAAGTACAGAACAATAGTCATAACCATCGTGGTAAGAAGAAGCGTACCAGTTGCTTGCACCCGGCGTCACCTGCTCAGGACGGATCAGGTATGGGATTGTTTTGCGCACGGGCGCCTCGCAGGCAGCCAGTGATGCAGCCGCCACGCTGAAGCCCAGAAATTTCAAAAAGTCCCTGCGTGGGGTAACCGTGACGTCGCCGGATTTTTCCTGTACGATTTCATCAAGCGGAAGATGCTCTGCAAATTCATTGTTCTTTAACTGAACAAACTTTGCATCGTTCTGCAATTCTTCTACACCTTTCCAGTATGTTTTATTCATTGTCGTCTGTATGCTTGTCGTTACATGTTATGGTAGTTAAGGTATAACCGGTAACGAATAACGTTTTACTTCTCAATAGTGGCACCTTGCACATTCAGTTCCCCCGATCCGCTCTACAGTAAGCAATGAATCGGAACCGTATTTTGCAAGTAAGTCTTTATGATAGTCGTTGTAGTAAGCGTTGTTGGCCATCTGAACCGGCGTCCTGCGATGACAGTCAATGCACCATCCCATCGTCAGTTTCGAATACTGATATGCAACCGTCATGCTGTCCTGCACAGGGCCATGGCACGTCTGGCATTCAATCTTTCCAACTACGAAGTGCTGGGAGTGGTTGAAGTAAGCAAGGTCAGGAAGGTTATGCACGCGCGCCCACTGAATCGGCTTCTGGTTCGAACCATACGTTCCTTTGTCGGGATCGTAATCAAGCGCCTTATAAATTTTTGCGATCTCCGTTTTGTCGCCTGTAGGTCCCTGCTTCACAAACTTATGACAGTTCATGCACACATTCAGCGAAGGCACGCCCGCAGTTTTTCCGCGCTCAGCTCCGCTGTGACAATAAATGCAACTGATCTTCATGTCACCGGCATGCAGCTTGTGCGAATATTTAATCGGCTGCTCAGGCTTATAGCCAGTCGTCACACCGATATCCATCAGTCCGTACCAGGCTTTCACACTTCCATACATAAACATGACGATCAATATGACGGCAAGTAGTTTTTTGTTATTGCGCGACCAGTGTACAAAGCTCTGCCAGCGGCCCATCGGGGTTGGATCAGGGATGCCGTTACGTTTGCGAACAGCATGCGCAAGCGTTTCCTGTGTCCTCCTCAATACACCGCTTATCAGATAGAGTATGATCGCGGCCGCAATCAGGTAGATCCATGTATTGCTGGTTTCTTCTCCGCCCTCTTCGCCGTTCGTAACAGTTGTAACGGGACCTGCAGGTGGCTTTACCTCTTTGATATAAGCAAGAATTGCCTTGATCTCATTTTCCTTCAGGTTGGTAAAAACCGTCATCTGCTGTTTGTTATTGTCATTGAAAAGCTTGACGGCTTCAGGATCTCCCGACTTAATAAATGCAGGGGAATTCTTGATCCATTTCAGGAGCCATTCTTCACTGTGACGGTTCTCTACGCCTTTCAGTGCAGGACCTACAACTTTTTCAAATGGCGAGTGACACGTTTTGCAATTGTTGTTGAAAAGAGCTTCGCCGTCCTGCGCATTTGCGAGGCCGGCAGAAAAAACAATAAGCAAGGAAAGAAGGAGAAGGCGTTTGATGGATGTGTGCAAGTATGCGTTGGTCATGATCCTATTTTTAAAACCTGACAATGCGTGCTTAAAGAGGAAAAACAGGGCACACACCTGCGTCAGTGAAACGTCATTTTTTTAAACGGCTGCAAATTTATCAGAGAAATGATAACTGTGAAATTTTGTTAAGAATTTTTTTCACAATCCCCGCAACTGACTGATGTTGTAGAGAAACGGTTTGATGTTAAGTTATCTGAAGCAAACCTGGCAAATGAATTCGGGACTAAAAAGCGGGTGCCGATTTTCTTCTTGTCCAATGATAAAACCGGGCGCATTTTCTCAGCCTTAGATGCCGCATCATATTTTAAGAAAAGCTTCCTGTTAATCCAGGATCAGTTGCTGCTTATTGCCTGCGTGTTGCTCATTTTTTTCGGATGGATGGTTTACCCGCTTATCGAATTAACCTGCTCATTTAATTTTTTCTGAAGCAGCTTTTCCAATCCTGGTTTTACATCATTCCATTCATCATCCAGTATGCTGAAATAGGCAGAACTCCTGAATGTGCCATCGTCTTTGAGCATGTGTTTCCTGAGGATGCCTTCAAACCTGCCACCTATTTTTTCTATGGCCTTTCTCGAACGCATGTTGTCGTGCTGGGTTTTTAACTGCACGCGCTTTGCCTTGAGCGTTTCAAAACAAAATGTGAGAAGGGTCAGTTTGCAATCAGGATTGATGGCTGTGGCCCAGTATGCAGGCATCATCCAGGTTCCGCCGATCTCAAGGCGTTTATCATAAGCCCCGATATCCATGAGACGCGTCGAGCCGATTATATTTCCTGATGACTTCAGCTGAATCACAAATGGATATTCAATTCCCTTATCCCTTTTTTTCAGAGAGCCGTTGTACACACGGTTAAATGTTTCCCGCACGCTCCAGTCGCCGGTATAAAATTCCCAGATCCGCTTATCCGATGCAGCGCGATGAAGCTCATCAAAATGTTTTTCTTCCAGCGGTAACAGGTTCACCAATCTGCCTGAGAGCATGGTGGGATGGCTGACCCAGGATGTACTACTCATTGGGATTCACAGTTAATTTTTTTGAAGTGCAAACATACTTATTGTGATTCTCTTCTTCAGTTGACAGTCTCTGGTCAAAAAAAAACATGGGATTCTCAGTGCCTGGAAAATTCAGCAAAGGATTGCAATTCCAACTGAATTCAGCGTTTAACAACACTATTCATTTAATTGGCATGAATTTTTGTAGGCGCGCAGCCCGCCAAAAAAAATGTGAGACGTATAGGGGAAATGTATATCTTTCAGGCTGAAAAATCTGTTACAGGGCCAAAGCAGATCGTGATTTGGAGATTTAAGTTAGTGAAAGATTTCTCCTGAATTCATACTAACTTCTGCACTCAATTTACGTTTTTAGTTTTAACCACTAAACACAATGCGTAAATTTATTACCCCGGTTTTTATCGCAGCTGCGCTTTTTTGCGCTTTGCGCTCGCCTGCGCAGAGTACGGGTATAAATTATTCTTACGCTACTGGAACGAATACCTGGCTGGCCAATTCACTTCCTGTCGTTGCCATTGCAGGTGGCGTTGACGATCAGCTCGTAAATATTTCAGGCGCTTCATTTCCTGTTGGATGGTCAGGCTTTGATTAC
>Ga0134121_10004199_pt1 | contig 11820 bp, 12 predicted proteins | sample KB301_FD_96463 | JGI IMG/M metagenome (GOLD analysis project Ga0134121, IMG submission 96463) | Terrestrial soil microbial communities without Nitrogen fertilizer from Kellogg Biological Station, Michigan, USA - KB3-0-1 | ecosystem: Environmental > Terrestrial > Soil > Unclassified ...
CGAGCGTGATCGTCGCGTCGGCGGGCAGCTGCGGCCCACTGGCATCGGGCGGCGCTTGCGGCCCCTCGCTCTTGAGCGCGGCCAGTGCGTCGCTGGTCGAGACGGCCGGCTGGTCGCCCTTGAGCTTCGCCAACTCGGTCTCCAGCTGGGCAATGCGCGCGAGTGTGCCGGCGTCTTTGGTGGTGTAGAGCGATTTCAACTCGCCCAGCCCACTGGCGAACGCTTTCGCCATCTCCTCCATCTTGGCCTGTGGCGCAAGGATCTCGGCCAGGTAGTTTTTGAGTTGCATCCAAAACTCGGCGGGCGTCATGTCGCCGAGGAACTCACCGCCCGCGTCGCCTGGCTCCTCCACGCCGCTCTCGGCTACGTCCTCCGCAGGGGTCTCCGCATCGGCCACCACCGGCATCGCAGCCTTGAGGGCGACGAATCGGCCCTCGTGGATGATGCCCTGCGTGCCATCGGCGAGCTGATAAATCATCGGGGCATCGTCCGACTTGTAGGCGATGCCCTGCGCTTGCGCGCTCTTGTCGGTCTGCACCAGGCCGGCGGCCAGCTGCTGTGCCTGATCGGGCGATAGGCGCAGTTCGGCGATTGCGGCCTTGAATCGGCGCTCCATCTCGTTCGGGTCCATACGGTGCTCCTTTACGGTCAGGCCAGTAAACAGATTGCTCGCCCGGCCGTAACGGGTCGGGACAAGGCTACGCTCAAAGGTGCGTACTTGGTGATACACGCCGTCCGGCGGGCCGGCGACGCCATAGGCGTGGAAGAAGCCCGGCGAGAGCTCATATTGATCGGCCGTCTCGGCGACGCACTCAGCCACAGCCACATCACGGAATGTGCCCGACTCAACGCGGGTCGTACCGATCTGCATCGAAAAGTCGCAGTCGCCGAGGTCGAGGCCGATGCCCCAGGGCGCATCGACGCTGAACGGATTGGGCTGGCCGACATGCCACCAGCGGAGCGGGCCAAACTGCCTGGTTGCGGTCATGCGCTGGCTGTCGGCGTCGAGCGCGGCGATCGGGAGGATCTCCCGATCGCGGTCACGATACGCCGTCGTCGAGCGCGCGAGCCAGCGGTGCGCCCCGCTCGTATCCTTGAACACACAGAAGGATGACTTCTGCACTACGCGCTGCCGCGCCCGTGCAAACGCATCGGCCAGGCGCTTGCGTGTGCGTGCGAGCCGCCGCTGTAGGGCCACTTGGCGCCGCTCGGTTGCTCGGTCGGCTGAGCGCCTCGAGCCGCCGCCACCGCCCTTCTTGGCACGCTGCGCTGCACGTGCGGCCCGCCGCGCCTCAACCGCGCGCTTGCGCTCGTCAGTGGCCGCCTGCCGCGCTCGCCGTGCGTTCAGGCGATCCCTGGCACCGCTGATCGTGTCACCAGCGCGCCCGGCGTCGCCACTGTCGGCCGCGCTGGTGAGCGCGCGTCCTGCCGGCGTCATCCGGTAGCTGCCATCGGCCGCCTGCTCGACCAGGCCGGCATCGACGAACCCCCCGCGCGCAATGGCCTGCGGATCAGGCTGCTCGCCGCGACGGAGCGCCTCCAGCGCGGCCCGCCCCTCGGGGGGAATGCCCATTCGCTCGTACACCTGCGCTCTGTCCGCCTCGCGCTGCGCCTGGCGCTCCTGTTCACGCTGCGCTTGCCTGGCCAGCTGCTCCTGTGCGCGCTGCTGTTCGGTTTTCTTCGGTTTGGCTGCTGATGCCCTGCCCTTCTTGCCGCCGGCGTGCCTGGCAGCCCTGGACGGCTTTGGCGCTGGCGTTCGAGTGGGTTTGGGCTGTTTACTGAGCGTGACGCCGCGTGCAACGGGTGCGTCGGGATGGGGGGTATACTTGCCCCAGCGCGCCAGCGCCGCGACCCGTGCCGCCTCGCTGCGTGTCATCGGCTTGGTGGTCACGCTCACCTTGCGCTTGCCCCACTTGCGGATGCCAGGCGCGCCGAGTAGCCCACCGGGGCCGTGCAGTGGCGTGCCGGCCTCGGCCCCTGCGCTTTTCTTCTCCGGCAGCGCGGCGAAGCTCGGCGTCTCTTTGTCCCAGCGACGGGCAAAGGGCTGATGGGTTGCGTGTGCCCAGCGGGCTTGTCGGCGTGATGCGAATGGCATAGGACACAAAAAAGCGGCGCCGCATCCCCAATTGGAGATGAGACGCCGCAGGCTTTTCAGCGTAAGGCGCTGGAATTATTCGGTTGCTATGGCGCTACGGCTCGCGATGCCCTGCTAGCTCAGGGTACGTAGCGCCTGCTAGCCGCAGGCCACTGCCTGCCATAATCATCTGGTGCGGTTCTGCCGCGCAGGGCTTATGGTCATCCGTTCCTGCCAGCGCAGCGCCCCGCAATTACAAATTGGGTTATTGGTCGCGGTGGATGGACTTGCACCATCGGCCTTCAGGTTATGAGCCTGACGAGCTGATCCTGCTCCACACCGCATCTAAGTCTAAAACCAAAGGGTACGCGCTTGCACCGCAACTGTGACGAGATATATCCACTCGGAGTTGATACCACCAATCACCCGATGGATCATCGCGCCTGTCCGCCCGTGCTCTCGATCGAACGACATCGACCTCCGCACCGCAATCATGCGCGAGCAGATGCAGTACCGTCTCTTGCACCTGCGCGATTCGCTCAGGCGACCACTCACGACTTATGCGATACTCTCTACCGTATTCCATGATCGTACCCTCGACCGTCACCTAGTTCCAGTATAGCACAATCGTCAATAGACTGCTCTATACGCCGCTCTGTGCGATTAGCAATAGGGCATGGGTAGCCCAGCAGCCGCGCCAGTGTCCGCACCGCGCTGATCTGCTGGCGATAGAGTTCCTCGAGGAGCTTGCGCTGTTCGGCGGGGATGGAGGATAGAGTAGTCACAGCTTCTTCACCTTCAGCGTTGCGCGGCTCGTCGCGCGGTCAAACGTAAAGCGCACCTGACGCGAGTATTGCACACCTTCATACGGCCCTCTGGCCTTCGCCGCCATTCGCATCTGTGTTGTGAGCCAGTCCGGCGCCGTCACCCAATCAGGCCGGAGCGCGGTCAGGATCAGCGTGAACAGCGTTGCGTTGCGTGCGCTGAGGTCGGGGTGATCCGGTGCGAACACCGCCGCGACCTCGACCCGATCGGGCCAGATGTCAACGACGCAGCCAGGGCAGGTGCCAATCGTACGGCTGCCGTCTGCTGACTGCGACCACTGGAATGATGCCGGTGGCTGGCTGAGCAGGGCTTGCAGGTCGGTTGTCATCCTGTCACCGTGCTATCGATCGCCCGCTGGAGCAACACGGGCAGCTGCTTATCCCACTTGGCCTTGATTACCTTCGTCCAGTTGCGCGCGGCCGTCCCCGGGTGACGCACGACCTTTGCTCGCACGGTTGTGCCGACCTTTGACCCCTTGCGGCTGCGGATGTCGTTCGGTACTGTCTTGCTGCGAAACGGTGTCTGAAAGACCAGAAAGCGCGCTCGCTTCGGTCGGATGTCGTGCGCCTTCGTGCCCTCGTTGAGCATACTGTAAATCTCATCGTCCGTCGAGACCTCGCGCACGAACTCGGATGGTGTGCTGATGCGAAACTCGGGGTGATGGTCCCAGGTGCGAGTCGTTACTCCGAAGTCAGCCTTTGCGCCCTTCGCTGCACCCGTCAGCGCGTTGCCGATCGCGCGCTTCTGCGCCTTCACGTCGATCAGGAGGCCCTTCGGTGCAATGACCTTCGACTTGCCCATTGTCTACAGCCTCTGAGATATCTTTCAAGGGGATAGATGCTATATAATCCTCGTCCGCTTGCGCGTAGTAGGCGTCCATCGCTCCCCAGAGCTTCCAGGTTTCATCTCGCCAGATGGTGATGACCAGCTCCTGTCCACCTTGCCTCATTGTAGCTCACCCCCACGAATACGAAGCGGTGCCCACTCCTCAGCGCGCTGCGGGCACGTCTGACAGTGCCGCTCGGCCCCGCCCATCCGCCAGTAGCAGTCATAGTTGTTCTCGCCGTCGAGCTGCTGGATATCCCATCCGCACTTGCAGTTCGTGAGACACTGCGAGGTGCCGTCGCCCGGCATCGCCGGCAGCGGCAGCAGCCTGGTTGCCCCGCGCCAGTAGGGCGTTTGGATTGACCGCGCGTACATCTCGGCCCGCGCGCTCCATCCCGCCTGCCACTCGGCTGCTTCCTGGATCTCGAGCGCGAACTGCGAAAGGAAGTCCAGTTGCGTGCGCACGTCACGCTGAACGGCGGTGCGCGCGGCTGGTGTCAGATCGTCAGCTTTCGCCCCTGCAAGATACGCCGCCGAGTGATAGCGGGCGAGCTGCCGGATGATCTCTTCTTCCCACTGCGCGACCTGTGACGGGTCGCCCTCCAGCGCACTGGTCGCCGTGCCGATCAGCAGTGACAGCCGACGGATGAGCCGGTCGAGCGCGGGTTGTGGCATCGGGTCGGCTTTCACCGTCCAGGCGACTGGCTCAATCCCAAGCGCCCGTCGCTGCGTTTCCAGGGCGCGGTACTCGGCGACCAGCTGCGCTATGTCATTGATACGAATGCCGCTCATCCGCGTGCCCATCCTGCCAGCGCCCTGGCATCGACCAGCTCGCGATCAAGCAAGTCGTCGGTGCTCTTCGTCGCTACGCGCCGGAGCGGGTAATCCGTTCGCTCGTCGCCCCAGGCCAGCGTCACGCGGTCAAAGGCGATCGGCATCTCGACCCTGATCGGCGGCGTCGGCGCATCCTTCGGCACATAGGCCACGGTGATGTGCGGCGTAAAGCCGTGGTTCTGCGCGTAGTCCAGGCCCGATTGCTCAATCCACGCGACGAACGACTGACGCAGTTCCGGCAGCCCTGGCAGGTCCGGCGCGACATATACCGCATTCGTCCCGTCCTCCTCCGTGTGGAAGAACCGCCCTGCGCCGTTGATCGTCCCCTGGAGCACTTGTCCGTGCGCTGCCGCCCACTCGCGAATACCCTCGACCAGCTGCGCCTTGTTCTCGGCCAGCGGCTGCTCGGTGCTATCGCCCAGGAAGCAGAGCGTCAGGTGCAGTTCGTCGGCCGGCTCGGTGGCACCAGGGAGCGCGGCGAGCGTACGCGCGGTCTGGGCATCGGGGTAGAGGGCAACCATCACGCCCGTGTGTCCGCTCGCTTTCGTCGCCATTCCCTGCACGCCCTTCGGTGGCACAGTCGGCGCCCCGCCCATCAGCTGCAGGGCCGCTGGGCTGCTCTCGACGTTCGCGGCCGGCTTCTCATCGTCGCTGATCTGACCGCCTGGTGTGGCATCGGCGGCGAGCAACTCTTGGGGCAAATCATCCACATCAGCAGCCAGCTGGCGCGCCATCGCGGGGCTGATCTCGCCCGACTGGATGCGCGCGGCCCGCTCGTCGGCGCGCATCTTCTTGACCTCGGCGCGGGCCTTCTGGTCGCGTAGGTCGTGCTCGTCGTCGAAGGTCAGCTCGGTCGTCGCCGGCAGCACGCGGTCGCTGACGGTCTGCTCCCACCACTTGAGGAACGCGGCGATCCCTACGCCGCGCGATACATCTTGCAGGATCTCGGTCTGCTTGCCGGTGCCCAGTCCCTGGCCCGAGAGCGGCTGAATGTCCTGCACAGGTACGCCGATCGCATTGGCGTAAATCAGATAGGCATCGTCCAGGATCTGCTTGGGGTCGAAGCCCTGCGGCAGCGACTTCAACAACAGTTCCTTGATCTCGATCGGGATGTCGCCGGGGATCGCGCCGAGGATGGCGCTCAGATAGTAGACAAAGCCTTTGGCTTGGGCATCAGCTGTGCCGGAGCTGATCAGGCCTTTCAGCGTCGTCTCGTTCACGCCCTGGATGAAAGCCAGCTTATTCGCGCCGCCGCCGGTCACAAACTCGTGCAGCAGCTGGCGCATGCCCGCGAGCGTGTTAATCGTTTTATACGCCCTGGACGCTGCGCAGAAGCCCACGCCGAGTAGTTCAGCGCGGGGCGATGGCTGATCGGCGTACACCAGCACCTGATCCCAGCGCAGGAGTTGCGGCGCGCCCATCACGGGCTGATAGCGCACGGGATAGGCCAGGTTGCCCGTCCGCATGCACCGCAAGCTGTCCATGTGATAGAGGCCCGTGATCTTGGCACCTGGACTCGACCGCGTCACCTCAGCGAAGCCTTGATCCTCACCCTGATAGGCTTTGACCTTGACCACCTCATCGTCGGCGTGACGAATGCGGATGAAGATCCCGTTGTCGGTCGTAAGCAGTTCCTGCACGACCTTCAGCGCGAACGACACCCAGCCCTGGCCGCCATCGGCGCGCTTGAACAATTCCTGACTGGCCGCCACGCGGCGCGCACTGTCCTGACTATCCCTGATCGTGAAGCCGTGCGCGGCGAATTTGGTTGCAGTCCGAGCGACCGCCGAGGCCCACATGTCCTCCCGATGCAGAGTATTGGCCAATGCCACATCACGCTGCCAGCTCCAGTAGCGCGGCAGATCCCCGTAGGCGGGCGCCGAGGCCAGCCAGGGGATCGCGATTTGCAGCAGTGCCCCGCCATAGCTCGGCTCGGGGTAGGTATCGCCCTGGATGGCGCTGGAGGCGTGTGTGCCGTTCGTCATACTTCGAGCCTCTTGGTCCAGGCGAGATAGCGCAGCGCGCTCGGGCCGTGGTCGTGCTCTTCGACGGGATCGCCCTTATCGTTCGCGCGGTACGCCGCCATCTCGAAGCGCAGGTGCGTGCAGCGCGGATGCACGCGAATACGACGCCAGCCATTGGCATCAGGCGCAATCATACGGCGCATGTTCTTGATGCTCTCGTCAACACTCGTGGGCTTCTTGCGAGTGTAGAATCCGCGGTTGTGCATGATGCCGATCGACGTTGCGGCCGCGTTGTCAGCGGCGACGTACTCGGGCGCAGCGTAGAACTGATCGGGCTTCTGGTCGCGGATAGCGCGCAGCCGTTCGATCAGGTCGGCGCCGACGAGGCCAGCGGGAATATCGTAGGCGGCGCGTGTCTCGGCCAGCGTCAGCGGCATACACAGCGCCTCGGCGAGTTGCGGATCGAGTTCGGTCTTGATGCGATAGTCCTCTGCAAATACGTCGAGGTGCCCGTCGGCTTTCTCCTGCACCAGCAAAAACACACGCGGGTGTGAGCCAGCTGTGTAGTGGCCCGTCGTCGGGTCAAGCGCGCCCGCATATCCATCGTCATTGGCCCAGTACACTGACCCACCGCCGGGCACATAGTCGGCCTCTTCGGTCACATTGCCATGCGGCGGACCATCTGTCCACGCCTCGTATACCTGACCAGCCGCGGCGCTGAACGCCTCGATATCATTCTCGGGATATTCGCGCACCACCTCGGAGCGGTCGCCGGCCGCCTCGCGGATCTTCTCGTCGCGCCAGGTGGGGCCGCGATCGGGGCGTGCCCACCAGGGCAAGAAGATTGGTACATACCCGCTCTGCCCGGCCTTGGCTGCGTTCCAGAACTGATTATAGGCGGTACCTTGCCCGTCACCACTCGAAATAATGAAGAGCTTTCCGCCAGCGTCGATGGTCGGCTTGACCGCCGCGAGCGTTTCACGCCCCCACTGCATAAAGGCCCACTCGTCGAGGATAGCGAGCGCGGCCGTGAATGACCGTCCGGCCTTGCGTGTGGCGGCCAGACTAAGCATCCGCGATCCATTCGACCATTCGAGGAGGCCGGTATTCTCACGAACGAGCGAGGGCAGATCATTGCGGTGCTGGTGCTGGTCGTACAGAAAACCCGTACGCCGGATCAGTTCGTTCGCTTCGAGCTGCCCTTGCGAATAGACCAGGACCGGCTGACCAGCGAATGAGGTGCAGAGCCAGAGCGCAAACCCGCAGACCAGCCAGGAGATCCCCAGCTGGCGAGCCTTGAGAAACGCGATCAAGCGCTCTTGCTCCATCGTCGTCAGCGCCGTGCGCTGCCCCTCCCAGAGATGAAACGGGACGATCGCGGTAGTTTGGTCGCTCACCACCTCGATCCGCGTCGCCTCGATGAACTCAGCCGGCGTCAAGCGCGGCGGGGTCGGCGGGCTGGTGTCGTGCGATTGCTTCGAGAAGTCGAACAGACTTGTCGGCCATGACCCCATGAAGGATCGCAAGACCCTTTGCTGATTGACGCTCAATGTAGGCTGGATCGCTCGTGACATATGCCTGTGCCGTTAGTGCCTGTAGGTTTGCCTCCAAATAGGTGACAGCCAATTCAAGCACGCGCCCTTTTTTAACTGCCGGATTATGTACGATATCGAATGTCTTTTGCCATTCACTGAGCGTTGATCGCGGGATGCCGTATTTCGCGGCCGTCGCCCCTGGCCCGAGCAACACCACATCGGCCAGCGCAGCAGCCTTCATCTCGGCAGTGTATCTGCGCCGCTCGGTCACGCTAGCCCCCGCCCAGCAGCCTTGGCAGCAGCGCCGGCAGCGTCAGCAGCAGCGCATAGGCCACGAACGCCGCCGCCCAGCTCCGGCTATTCCAGCCGAGGATCGACGACTGAACGCCGGCCGCCGCCGCAGCGATGAGCAGCAACAGGATAAAGGTTAAAGCGCTCATAACCCCCTCCTCACAGAAATACCCACACCGGACACGCTTTCGGCGGATCAACCACGCTCCCGCACACCGCCCGCGCGCTCTCCTGATCCAACTCGACGATGATACCCCGTTCCTCCAGCGCCTGCCGATCCTCATCTCGCGGGAGGTCGACGACCTTGCACCAGCGCGCTACCCCTGTTCGCCGCCCTACGACAAGTACCCACTGCCGGCCGGTAATCCGCCTAGCGCTCGTCAGGGCCACCATACAGTCGGCTGGTGCGGTGCCACGCACCCTGGCGACCCGCCCCATCACCCCTGGCGCGTAGCGAGCTGCGTAGCCCTCCTCGTGCATCCCACCGATACCCAGCGCCAGCACGAGCGCCAATTTGATCAGCCCCGCCGCTATCCGATCCGTCCCTTCGGCCCAAACAGGCCGATCAGCAGCAGCAACGACAGTGCGCCCAGCACATACCCGCAAGCAAATACGAACACCCCTACCATCGGCCGACTCCCGCAAAATACAAGATCGCCAGCACCACGCCGAGCATCGTCCCGACCACCAAACCAGCGAAAAGGCCACGCCGATCATACCGATCCCTTCGTCAGGATGTACGTCACCCCCGCAACGAGCACCAGGAGTGCCAGGACAAGCACCACCGTGATAATGACCAGCCATTGCCAGTGTGCCTTGCGCCACCGCATGCTGTCCTCAATAAAGAGTTCCCATTGTGCGCCCCAGCGGGCAATCGAGCGCTCAATCGCGTTGAGCCGCGTGTCGGTCGCCATGTAGCGCCCGCTCTGGCCCAGTGCCTCGACAACATCCGGCGTGAGTGGCGAGCTGACTGCGGCATCGACCAGACCCAGCGCCCGCCGCAAACTCTCGACCTCAACGACAAGGTGCGGCGGCGCATCGTTGCCCTGGCGCGCCTGCTGGACCTCCAGCAGCCGGAGCCGCTCCAGCTTTGCGTTGCGGATCTGGATGAGGCGCTGCGTCTCGTCATCCACCCGCCACCGTCTGATGTGCTATACTCAATCGTAGCTGCATGGTACTCGTCTACCGTGTAGTCAGGCTCGGCGCGACTGCTCACAACAGTCACGTCGGGCCGATCTCCCCCTATGAACGCTTCTCTGCGGCGGCGAGCACGGCCGCCGCCTGCTGTGCCGCCTCCGTCACTTGCTGCGCGGCCTCTCGCGCTGTATCTGCGGCCTGCTTCGCGACGATCGCCGCCTGCATAGACGCTGCGAGTGCGTCGGTACTGCTTCGCACGGCCAGTGCCTCTGACCCCTGGATAACACCCTTCGCGCGCTCGCTTTCGCCCTGCGTACTGAGGAGCTCGGTCAGGCGCGAGTTCACATCCACGTGGATGGCCTGGATTTTCGCCTGATTGGCCGTGGACTGGAGATAGGCCAGCAGCGCGCCCGTGGTCGGTACGACTACGCCGAGCATCTGGAGGATGAGGGCGGTATTACCGGGCAACAGCACCGACGCTAAGACGATGCCGACTACAGCCACAACCACGAGCACGACTAGCGCGCGGATAACCGTTGTGACAGGCGACAGAGGTGCTGGCGGTGGCGCGATCTGTGGTTGCCCGGTCGTCGGATTCATGCCCCCACCTCTCGCTCGCACTCACCTTCCAGCGCGGTCAGGCGCTCGATCTCTCGTGCCTGCTGCTCGATCAGGCGATCAATCATCTGGATATGGCGCTGTTGTAAAATGATCTGGTCCTCCAGGTGCCTGATGTATGCGCGATCCCTCTCCTGGCGCCACAGCAGGAACTCGATCGCATCTGACGCGTATTTACTAGCCGCGCCGTTGACGACGCTGATCAGATCCTTCGTCGCGGCGTGTAGTTCCTTTTCGTCGTCACCTGCTGCAACGGCTTTGCTGAACCGCGTCGCGGTGTGGTTCGCGCGTGCGTGACGGGATGTGTATTTGCGCGGCATTAAAACAGCACCACGCGATAGCTACTCAGCGGCCCGCCGGCGGCAGGCCCCCAGATGAAGCCATGTTGGAACGCCTGAAACACCTGCCCGCCTCCGTAGAGCGCTGCGCTCGTCGCCTGGCCGAGCAGCTCGGCGGTGCCGGGCTGATACCAGCGCTGGGGGATACTGTACGAGCGTGCGCCGCGGTCGAGCGGGTACGTCGTGCCCCACAGTGCCCAGCGGGCCTCGGTGGGGTCGGACGCAGCGGCGGCCTTCTTCACCCAGGATTCGAGATCGGCAGCCGTTAGGCCCACGGGGTCTTTTCGGCGCGCGGGGTCGAGGTCGCGGTGCAGCAGGAGCGGCAAATCGCCATGTCGGCGGCGAATATCGTTGACGAGCCAGCCGAACGCCAGCAACTGCTCGTCGGGGTAAGCATCGACGCGACCCAGGCCATCGGATGCATTTTCGAGCTCGATACCGACCAATACTTTATTGGGGTTGACCTGTGGGAAGCCCGCCGGCATCTTGCCGAAACCGGCCTGGTTCGCGCCGCGCTCCTCAGGGACATAGGCGTAAATAGGGCTGCCCTTCTTGGGGATCAGGTAGTGGATGGAAACTTTCTCGTCGGAGCCGTCCGGCAGATCCCCGCCGCGCGAGAGGTAAGCGCGGCTGTCCCACCCCACCGTATTATGCACGCCGATGCCCACGATCGGTTGCCCGTCTCGGCTGGACCACCAGTTGTATGGCTGCTGGCTGATCTGAGGTGGTAGAGGCATCGCCAGGCCCTCCGACAGTGCGGACAAGCCTGGCGACCTCTATTCTAGGGTATCTGGGGGCTTATGTCAATGGGGGTAAGGGAATTGTCATATTTGGGGGGCGTCGTAAGCGCGGGCCACAACATATGCTATCATAGGGAAAACCACCCTGAGCGCGACGGACAAGCCTGGCAGCGGTCCGCGTCGCGCTCAGGGTGGTTTCGGCTTAGAGGGGGGTTATTTCAGCGTGTCGAGCGAGAGCTGTAACCGCTCCATCTCGGTAATGCACCAGCGTTGTAACGCTTCCTGTTGCGTTTCAAGGAAGGCTATCGACAGCTGATCAACATCCAAATCAAGGATCTCTTCGGCTGGCTTCGCACAATTTTTCGCGATATCCTGTGTGCGCTTATTCAACGGTGCATAGTAGTCCGAAAAGATCGCCTTCTCGATTGTTTTTTGGCTGCCGGTAATAATCTGGGCCACCGTTCGCACTTTTACCTTCCATCCAGACGTTGCCCGAATCTCCCGACCCAGGTCCTGCAAATTTTGCGCAGCCGCGATCATCGATTGGCCGCGAACGCGCACGATCTTGACAGCCTCACGCGCGGCGATAGTCAGCGTCGGGTCTGCGGCTACCGGCGGCGAGGTGGGAGGGAGTGAAGC
>Ga0134121_10004200_pt1 | contig 11819 bp, 9 predicted proteins | sample KB301_FD_96463 | JGI IMG/M metagenome (GOLD analysis project Ga0134121, IMG submission 96463) | Terrestrial soil microbial communities without Nitrogen fertilizer from Kellogg Biological Station, Michigan, USA - KB3-0-1 | ecosystem: Environmental > Terrestrial > Soil > Unclassified ...
CGCCGATGCGCGCACACGCGAGCATCGCGATCGCGAGCTCAGGAATCAGCGGCATGTAAAGCGCGACGCGATCGCCGCGTTGAATGTTCGCGTGCTTCAGCACGTTTGCAAACTTGCAGACTTCAGTGTGCAGTTGTTGATAAGTGAACGTACGAACCTCGCCGGGTTCGCCTTCCCAGATGAGCGCTGCTTTGTTGCGTCGCCAGGTGGTGAGATGGCGGTCGAGACAGTTGTAAGAGATGTTGATCTTGCCGCCGCCGAACCACTCTGCATGCGGCGGATCCCACTTCAACACCGTGTCCCACTTCTTGAACCAGTGCAGCTCTTCCGCCATGCGCGCCCAGAACGATTCCGAATCCGCGGCGGCCTCGGCGCGCAGACTTTCGAGCTCCGCCATTGACTTGACGTGCGCGCCTTCGGAAAAAGACGGCGGCGGCGGGAAGATCCGCTCCTCCTGTAGCACTGACTCGATGTTTGTAGTGACGCTCGACATGCGTGCCTGTGTACCATACTTTATAGCCACAAAAAAGCCTAAAAGCACAAATTGACTATGACTCTCTACGTCGGCACGAGCGGCTACAGTTACAAGGAATGGAAGGGGCGTTTTTATCCGGAGGCGATTGCGCCGAAAGACATGCTCGCGTATTACGCGACGCGGCTGCACGCGGTCGAGTTGAACAATACGTTCTATCGCATGCCGCAACCGGGAATGATCGAGAGTTGGAAGGCGCAGGTGCCGGCAGACTTTCGCTTCTCAGTGAAAGCGCCGCAGAGCATCACTCACTTTCGTCGACTGAAAGATGCTGCGCCACAAACGCGTATCATGTTGAAAACGATTTCAGCCCTCGAGGAGCGTCTCGGCGCGGTGATCTTTCGACTGCCGGAGAACATGCAGAAAGATCTGAAACGGCTCGAGACGTTTTTGAAGGTGCTGCCGGCAGAGACGCCCGCCGTTTTCGACTTTCGACATCCCACGTGGTTTGACGATGAAGTGGTCGAGTTGCTGCGCAGTCAGAACCGCGTGTTCTGCATGTCAGACATCGAAGAGCTGCCGGAAAGTCACACGTACAAGACTGCTGATTGGGGCTACGTGCGGTTGCGGCGCGTGCGCTACACGAAGGCTGAGCTCGTCAAATGGTCGAAGCTCATCAAGGCGCAGAAATGGAAGGATACTTACGTATTCTTCAAACACGAAGATGAGGGAACAGGGCCAAAGCTGGCTGAGCAGTTCGTGACGCTGAGCAAGTAGTTTTACAGGATTTCAGGATTAACAAGATATCCCGTTAATCCTGAAAATCCTGTAATCCTGTCTAAAAATTGCCGCCACACTCATCATGCCCGCAATCACAATCGAGCTCGATCGTGTCGCCCGTGCCTTCGCATGACGCGCTACAGTATTTGCCGCCCGGTTGCGGTGGGCAGGTACAGCTCGGATTCTTGCACTTGTTCTTATCGTCCGCCATCGGAGCCTCCGTCAAGTTCTAAATTTTAATGGGGAGGCTAGATTAACAACTAACCGACTGCTCTCGCAATCTCGCCTGCAACCCGCGCGTTGTTCTCGAGCAAAGCGATGTTCGCGCGCAACGTCGAACCGCCGCTGCGCTCCGCCATCTGGCTCAGCAGAAACGGCGTTAGCGCGGGCCCCGCGATTCCTTTCCACTCCGCGTCTTCCAGCGCCGTCGTCAACACGATCTGCAGTTCCTCCGCGGGCACTTCAAACTCCGCCGGCACAGGCACAACGACCAGCAACGCCGACTCGATCTCGAGGTCTCTTTGCGCGCAATAAATCGTCGCCACCTCTTCGGGCGAGTCAACACGCGCATCGATCGGCAGCCCACTCTTGCGCGAATAGAACGCCGGCAGCTCGTCACATTGATAACCAACAACTGTCACCGCGTGTGTTTCGAGCCACTCGCGCGTCGCCGGCAAATCGAGAACGATCTTCGCGCCCGAGCAGACAACGATGATCGGAGTACGTGCGAGCTCAGGTAAGTCGGCGGAGACGTCAGGCAGCGAGCCACGATGAACGCCGCCGATACCTCCGGTCGCGAACACTTTGATACCGGCCCGATACGCGATCCAGGTTGTAGAAGCGACGGTCGTCGCGCCATTCAAGCCTTGAGCAACAGCAACAGCAATGTCTCGCGTGCTGATCTTCCTGATGCCGCTGTTGTTTGCGAGCGCGCTGATCTGATCGTCGTTGAGTCCGACAGTTAGCTTGCCGTCGATGACCGCAATTGTCGCCGGCGTCGCGCCGGTATCACGTACGACTTCCTGCAAGCGATTCGCTGTTTGCAGGTTTTGCGGTCGCGGCAAACCGTGCGCGATCACAGTCGATTCGAGCGCGACCACTGGACGCCCGTCGCGCAGCGCATGGGCCACATCAGGAGCAATATTAAGAAACGCCGGCATTAGCAGTTGCAGCTTTCGTCAAAGTAAACACAGTTCCACCTTCATCGCGCGGCTCCCAGGCGATGTGCGCGTCGATCATGCTCGCCCGCGCGCGCATGTTTGCGAGGCCGCGGCCTTCTGAATTCGTGTGCTGCGATTTGAACGAGCGGCCGTTGTCTTCGATCTTCAAAGAGAAATCACCCTCGGCGGTGCTGGTCACAAACATCTTAACTTCCGTCGCTTCCGCGTGGCGCCAGATGTTGCTCACCGCTTCCTGCACGATGCGATAGATCTGCATCTGCACGCTCGGCGACAGGTCGCTTCGTTCCTCAATACCGTCGTCACAGTGAAACTCGTAAACAAATCGCTTCTCGGCCGGAGCGTCCTGGACCGCGTGCGACAACGCAAACTCGAGCGCCGCAGCGAAGCCGACGTTTTGCAGCACCGACGGGCTCAGATCTTCGCAGATCCGCCGCACTTCCTGCGAGATCACCTCGATCTCTTTTCGCAACGCAACCTGAGGAGTGTCGCCGTTGCCTTTGATCTGATCGGTCAACAACGCGAGGTGACGGAGGTCGGCGAGTGTTTGATCGTGCAGGTCGCGAGAGATGCGGCGTCGCTCGCGTTCCGCTTCGTTCGCGAGATTCAGGCGCGCGTCGGCGAGCTCACGATTCGCGCCGACCAGGGCCGCGCTCGTTGCGACGATTCTTCTGCGTTCGAGTATGGCCCACAGCAACGCCAACAACGCGAGCGCCAAAAGGATTGCGAGCGCCGTCGACGTCCACGGGAAGGGCGCTTTCGCAACTGTGAACGAGAAGGTCAGCGGCGCTGAGGCGGTCAGGTCTTTGGTGAAGGCGCGCGCGGTCACGGTGTACGTGCCGGGCTTCAAACCCTCCATCGTGAACTGCGGCTCGCGCGAAAGCTTCTGTTTGATCGACTGACCTTTGCTGTCGATCAACGTGAACGCGTACTGAAACTGCTCCGGAAACGTGCGACTGCTAATCGCCGTGACGTCCAGTAGCAAACTGTTCTGCGGGTATTCGAGATTCAGGCCCGCCTGCAACTCAGACGGCGAGTGAATGCGTTTGCTGAGGATGCGCGTGGCGTACAAGGTCGGTTCGAGCCGTCCGGGCTCATAACGCGCGACGCCGCGATTCGTGCCGATCAAAAGCACTTCAGTCCCATCTGACTTGCGCTGCGGCGCGACTGCAAAAACACTTTGCGACGGCAAGCCCTGTTCGGAGTCGAGCTCAGAAACAACTGGTCCAACAACCGGATCGAGCAGGATGCGGAGGAGCCCGTTGCCACGCGTGCCGCACCAGACCTCGTTTGTTTTGTCTGACTGGATGGCGAAGAGATTGCGCACGTCGACGTTCGGGATGATGAGATTGCAGCTCGCGCCCGTGCGGCAGAGAAAGACGCCTGACCCGGTGCCGAACCAGAGCGAGCCGTCGGGAGTTCGCGCCATCGATCTGACGGCGGTGTTTTTTATCGCTGCGAAAGCGGGGTCTTCGCCGATGGTTTTGCCGTCGGAGGCAAACACACCGTCTCTGTTCGTCCCGATCAGGAGGCGATCGTCGCCGTCGGCAAGGAGACTCAGCACTTCGCGCGCGCTGGCGGCGGTGGTGGGCCACGTTAGACTGCTGCGGCCAACGTCCATGCGCTCGACACCGCGGCCAAAGATCGCGAAATAAGTCGCGCCGCGAAACTGTGCGATCGCGCGGATGGTGCCGGTCGTGTCAGGAGCGCCCGAGCCCGTTTCGACACGCGTAAACGCCTGCTCCTCCAAGCGCGCCGATTGCTTCGGAGCGACGTAGAAGCCGCTCGCCGAAGCGACGAGGAGCCGCTGTGACTTGTCTTCCGCGATCGCGTAAATCACATTGCGCGCGAGGGCTGCGACAGGGTTCCACTTCGCGGTTTCGTCGTCGTAAACAAAGAGCCCGCGATTCGTGCCCGCAACAGATCGACCGCCGCTGGTCTGGAAAAGCGAGCGGATAAAGTTTGATTCGAAATTGTCGCCGATGGATTCAACGCGAGCGGCGTGCGGATCATAACGACAGACGCCCCTGTCGGTGCCGAACCAGATGACGCCTTCGCGATCCGCAAAGATCGCGTAGACATGATCTGAGCGGAGACCGCCGGCGGTGCCATCGAACGTGAACCGTTGCGTCTTCGTGTTCGAGATTCGAAAAACGCCGCGGCCGTCAGTGCCCACCCACATCTCGTCGTCGATCGGCTGCAACGCCATCACTGGACCAGTCGGGGCTTCGAGACGCTTCAGATCCGAGAGCTCATTGCCGGAGAGTGTTCCCGGCTCTTCTTTTTTGGCGCGCGCCCCGATCCAGAGTTTGCCTTCGCGGTCACGCGCGAGTGCGTTGACGAAGAAAGCGACGGGTCTCATCTGGGTCTCTTTCACGGCGCCGTTTGCGATTTCCAAAACACCGCGGCTGAGGGTGCCGATGAAGACGCGCCCGTTCGCGACATTGATACTGGTGACTGGCAGTGGACCAGGATGATCGCGATCGCTGCTTTCGAGCGGGCGGTTGAGTAGCTCGCGCGTGTTGATGCCGGAGCCGTTGGCGCGACTCTCGAAGACGCGGCCCTGTTCGCTGGACATGAACACTGAGCCTGACTCGCCGGCGGCGATCGCCGTGATTACCTGGCCCGAGGTCTCGTTTACTTTTGTGAAATCACCGGCGCTGTAACGCATCGCACCCGCGTCGGTACCGATCCACATCGCGCCGTCATTGTCTGTTTGTAGTGCGAGAATGCGCACGCCGGGCAGTGCAGTTTGTGTTCTGCGTCCGTCGAATTTTGCGAGTCCGGTTTCGGTGCCGAACCACATCGCGCCATCCGGCGTCTGCGCAATCGCGCGCACACGATCCGACGGCAGACCATGAAAGAGCGTGACGGCGCCCCACTGGTGCAGTCCCGTGATCGGCGTCGGTGATGGCGAAGGAGACGGTGAAGGTGAGGGCGATGGCGAAGCCTGCGGCTGTGGCTCACCTGTTTGCGCAGCAGTAAACAGAACCACACCAACCCACAAAAGAGCACAAAAAGCAGAAACCGTTCTCAAAATCCATTTTGTGCTTTTTGTGCCTTTTTGTGGCCTCATCTCTTCTTCGAGGCGGCTTCTCGTTTCTGTTCTTCGTTGAAACGTTTCTGATCTTTCTGGATCCACGCTTCGAGATCGTTCGAGGCTTTCTCGAGCTCGTCGCTGTTCAGCAGTCCGCGTCGCAGAGCTTCGAAGAACGCGCGCGTGCGAATGTTGTAAGCGAGTTTCTCGTACGCCTCCATCTCCGTGCCTTCAGCGACCGAGATGAAGAGTTTTTCGTAAAGCGTCGCGAGCCTGCTTTCGACGCCGCGCAAACTCAACGAACACTTGCGCGCGATGGCCCAGTTTGAGAGACCGAGCGCGAGATAATAGAGCGCTTCCGCTTCGAACTCCGTCAACAGCGGTCGCTTGAATGAATCTTTAAATGCGGGATCGATCATGTCGGCGCCGTCTTCGAGTACAGCAGCGACGAACCGTAGAAACCGCGACTCCGGATTGTTTTTGTGAATGAAGCCGTAGGCCGGAGGCGGGTCGACTGACTTTACGATCTTGCGAATCTCGTTGATGTAGATCTCGTGGGGAAACTGCGTCCAGAAGATGATGCGCGCGGTTGGGAAGTCGCGCCAGATCGCGCGCGCTGCCTTCACGCCCGAGAGCTTGGGCATCTGGATGTCGAGGATGCAGACGTCCGGTTTCTCGTCGAGGGCGATTTTGACGGTCTCCTCGCCGTCGCCCGCTTCGAAGATGGGGACGTGCGAGGGAAACTCCTTTTCGAGAATCTCGCGGAGGTAATGGCGCTGGGCCATGTTATCTTCAGCAATCAGGATTGACATGACGCCTGATGATAACAGAACCGAGCGCGGTAGCGCCGGGTCAAACTCGACACAGGACGCGTTAAAATCACGTTGACCCGGCGCTACCGCGCTCGGTTCTGTGCGCCCTGCGGTTTGAAGTTCCATTGAAAGGTGATTTGATGAGACTGCCCAAACTGATCGTTTTAATTCTGCTAACACTAACATCCGTTGCCGCCCAGACACGCGATGAGCGGCTCTGGCAACGCGCGCTGCAAATCCAGCGACGCGCCATCGTCATCGACACGCACAACGACGTGACTACGCCGATGACCAACGACGACTTCGATCTGAGCGGCGAGCCGCCGGCGCCCTATAAAACCAACATCGAACGTATGAAAAAGGGCGGCCTGACTGCCGAGTTCTTTTCACTCTACGTCAAACCCTGGTACGTCGAACACGGCGGCGCGGCGCGTCGCACTTTAGACATGATCGACTCTGTTTATCGCGCCGTCGAGCGACATCCCGGAGATCTGATGATCGCGACGTCAGTCGCCGACATTCGCCGCGCCAAACGCACCGGAAAGATCGCAGCCTTGATGGGGATCGAAGGCGGACACGCGATTGAAGATTCACTCCCGACCTTGCGCGAGTTCTATCGCCTCGGCGTCCGTTACATGACGCTCACCTGGAACAACACAAACAACTGGGCCGACGCCAATCGCCCGCCGAAGAAGCACAACGGCCTGAGCGATTTCGGCAAGGAAGTCGTGCGCGAGATGAACCGCCTCGGAATGCTCGTAGACATATCGCACGTTTCCGACGACACAATGAACGACGTGCTCGACGTTTCCACCGCGCCGATCATCGCGTCGCATTCGTCGGCGCGCGCGCTCAGTAACGTCCCGCGAAATATCCCCGACGATGTGTTGAAGAGGATCGCGAAGAATGGCGGCGTGGTCCAGGTGAACTTCTACAGCGTGTTTGTCGACGAGAAGACGGTCGCGCCGCAAAGCGCCGAACGTGACAAGCGGCTCAAGTCGCAGCAGGATGCGATCGACGCGAAGTACAAAGACGATCCGGAGCGACGCGCTGAAGAGAGCGACAAACTCGAAGCCGCGAACCCGTTGCCGCCACTGCCGATCTCGAAGTTGATCGATCATATCGATCACATCGTGAAAGTTGCGGGCATCGATCACGTTGGCATCGGCGCGGACTTTGACGGCGCGAACGATATGCCCGAAGGCGCGCAGGACGTTTCGATGTTGCCGAACATCACGTACGAGCTGCTCAAACGCGGTTACAGTGAAGTGGATATCAGGAAGATACTCGGCGAGAACTTGTTGCGTGTGATGGCTGAGGCGGAACGGGTCGCGCGCAGATCACGCGGCAGCATTAGTGGCAACGGTAGCTTAGACAGGATTAACAAGATGCGACAGGATTGACAGGATTTATCCTGAAAATCTTGTAAATCCTGTCTAAAAAAAGAGCACGGCGCATGACGTCCGTGCTCAAAGCAGAAAAGAAGAGAGTAATTACGAATTAGCGATTCTGGCCGCCGCGTCCCTGTCCGCTGGTCTGTTTGCCGGTGTCGAGATCGTCGTCTTCCATATCGTGTTTGTTTTGACCACTACCGTAGTTTGATTTCTGCTGGCTGCTACCACTGCCGCCAGCCTGCTGGCCACCTTGCTGACCACGTCCGGGTGCTTGCTGACCATAATCCTGATCTTTCGCACCGCCACCCATGTTTCTCTGATCGTCTTTCTTCATTCTGTCGTCTGCCATCTTTGTCTAACCTCCCGTGTTCGATGGTTTCAGTAGTCGCTGTTGAACTATCAACCACCGTGCCGTTTATGATCACGCAGTAAATCGCATTCGTTGTAATAGCTAGAGTTCTGAAAACAAACGGCGGGAAATGAATTAATACACACGCGTGCTATTATTCTTTGCAAATAAATGACAGCCGCAGGTCTCTACGTTCATATTCCGTTTTGTAGCTCGCGTTGTTCTTATTGCGACTTCGCCACCGGGCTTTATCAAGGCGAGCTCGCGGAGCGTTATGTTCGTGCGCTGACTAATGAGATCAGGGGCTCGCGATATGGCGGTGAGATTGTTGACACAATTTATTTTGGTGGCGGCACGCCGTCGTTGCTGGCGCCGGCGCAGCTCGAACGCATCCTCGCCAGTTTGTATGAACGTTTTAAGATCACTGCTGGCCCGGAGATCACGCTCGAGATAAATCCGGGAAGCGCAACGCCCGAAAAGCTGCGCGCGTTTCGGAATTTAGGAGTTAACCGGGCCAGTTTCGGCGCGCAGACATTCGACGACGCCGAGCTGGCAAAACTGGGCCGCTCGCATAATTCCGCCGACACACTGAAAACTTTTGCTGCTCTGCGCGAAGCTGGTTTTGAGAATGTGAGTTTTGATTTAATCGCGGGACTGCCCGGTCAAACGCTTGCGGGCTGGCAAAAGAATATTGCGCAGGCGCTCGAGCTCGCACCCGAGCATCTCTCGTTCTATTTACTCGAGGTCCATTCAGGGACGCCGCTCGCGGAACACATTCGCCGCGGAATTCAGCCGCAGCCTGACGATGATCTCGCGGGTGTGATGTATGAGTGGATGATCGACGAGGTCGCGACGGCGGGCTATGAGCATTACGAGATCTCGAATTTGTGCCGTCCGGGTTTTCATTCTCGACACAACGTCAAATACTGGACCGCCGCGCCGTATTACGGTTTCGGATGTTCGTCGCATTCCTACGACGGCGACACGCGGCGCTGGTCCAACCAGCGTGACGTTTTGAAATACGTCGAGATGGTCGAGAGTGGCGCGTCGCCGGTTGTTGAAGAGCAGCAGTTGGAACAGACAGATGTTCGGGCGGAAGCGGTGTTTCTCGGCATGCGATTGATGCAGGGCGTCGATCTGCGTCGTTATCGTGAATCGTTCGGTGTCGATTTGCGCGACGAGTACGCGGACGATCTCGATCGATTCTGCAAAGCCGGATTGATCGAGCTGGACGGCGACTTGATTAGACTGACACGCACGGGCGCTTTGTTATCCAACGAAGTGTTCGCAGCATTTGTTTAGCCACAAAAAGGACAAAAGGTACACACAAAGAGGTACAAAAATAGTTTTGTGTTTTTGTGTTCTGCTTTGTGCCCTTTGTGATCTCTTATGATTATCGCGATTGACGGACCATCAGGCTCGGGCAAGTCAACCTTGGGCCGCATGCTCGCGCGTGCGCTGAAGCTGCTGTACATCGACACTGGTTCGATGTATCGCGCAGTGGCATTGGCTACGATCGATGCGGAGATTGATCCGAGTGACAAGGATGCAGTTGCTGCGCTCGCCGACGAGATCGAGATCGATCTAAGAGGTGATCCTGACTCGCTCTCCGTCTTGCTCAACGGACGCGACGTCACGGATCAGATTCGCACTGAAAAAGTGACTGAGATGTCGTCGGTCGTGTCGACCATTCCGGGCGTCAGACGCGCGATGGTCGCGCGGCAGCGAGCGATCGGCAAGCGAGGGGCGGTGCTGAACGGTCGCGACATCGGTACGGTAGTTTTTCCTGATGCTGATGTTAAATTTTTCCTCACTGCCGTGCCCGAAGAACGTGCTGAGCGTCGCTACAAAGAAGATAAGACTTCGACGTACGCGGAAACACTCGCCGACATGATCGAACGTGATCGACGTGATTCATCACGCGCTGATTCGCCGTTGAAAGTCGCCGATGATGCGATCGTCATCGACTCGACAGGGAAGAGTATTGACGAAGTTTTCGCAGAGATGATGAAAAGAATAAATGTTTACGGGAATCATTGAAGAACTGGGCAAGGTGCGCAGCATCGAGGAGCGTGGTGAAAACGCGCGCATCGTCATTGCCGCGAGTGTTGTTACTGAAGGCACAAATCACGGCGATTCGATCGCCGTGAACGGCGTGTGCCTAACCGCTCTCGACATCCAGCCCGATTCGTTTGCGGCTGACGTGTCGCGCGAGACGTTGTCGCGCTCGACGCTCGGCCGTCTGAGCCTTGGCGCGCCCGTGAATCTCGAACGCGCTGTCACACCTGCGACCCGCCTCGGCGGTCACATCGTCCAGGGACACGTCGACGCGCGCGGGCAGTTCGACGGCGTCGAGGATCACGGCGAGTCGTGGACGTTGAGAATCAAATACCCGCCGGAAATCGCGCGTTATCTCGTGTTCAAAGGCTCGGTAGCGGTCGAGGGAATCAGCCTGACAGTCGCCGTTCTGACTGACGAATACTTCGAAATCGCCATCATCCCGAAGACCTGGGAAGTCACCAATCTCTCGCACCTCAAGCCCGGCGACGACGTGAACCTCGAAGTCGACGTGATCGGAAAGTACGTTGAGAAGCTGCTGGCGCATATCTCGAGGTAAGTTTTAGACAGGATTTACAAGTTTCGGACAGGATTTACATGTTTATCCTGAAAAATCTTGTAAATCCTGTCTATAACTGGCTCGTAAACTTGCCCGTTTCCGGTTAACATGAGCCCGTGACTTTAGCCACTATTGAAGAGGCCGTCGCCGAGATCCGCGACGGCCGCATGATCATCATCGTCGACGACGAAGATCGCGAGAACGAAGGCGATCTGGTCTGCGCCGCCGAGAAGGTCACCCCGGAAATCATCAACTTCATGGCCCGGCACGCCCGCGGCCTGATCTGCCTGCCGCTCACCGAAGAGCGCTGCGACGAGCTACACCTGACTACGCAGGTCGCGGACAACACTTCGTATCTCGGCACAGCCTTCACAGTTTCAATCGACGCGCGTCGCGGCATCACGACCGGAATCTCCGCCGCTGATCGCGCCACGACGATTCTCGTCGCCGTCGATCCCGATTCGCGGCCACAGGATCTCTGTCGTCCCGGTCATATCTTCCCACTGCGCGCCAAGAACGGCGGCGTCCTCGTTCGCCCCGGACAAACAGAAGCCAGCGTCGACATCGCGCGCATCTCCGGTCTCTATCCCGCCGGCGTGATCTGCGAAATCATGAACGAAGACGGGACGATGTCGCGTCTGCCGCAGCTCCAGGAGTTTGCCGCGCAACACAATCTGAAGATGATCAGCGTCGCCGAGCTGGTGCGGTATCGCATTCGCAAGGAGCAGCTAATCCGTCGTGTTGTCGAAACCGATTTACCAACTGTTTACGGTCGATTTCGCGCGATAGCTTACGAAAACGTGATTAACGGCGACGTCCACCTCGCGATGGTGATGGGCGACGTGGAAACTGACGATCCGGTTCTCGTGCGCGTCCACACGGAAAATGTGACGTGCGACATGTTTGGCTCGTTGATTGACGACACCGGCTTTCAACTTCACACGGCGCTCGAGAAGATCTCGGGCGAAGCGCGCGGCGTGGTCCTGTACCTGCGCCAGCGCGAGCATAGTTTGGATCTGGTCAATCAATTGCGTACGTACAACGTCATGCAGCAACGAGGAATCACTAAACGAGACGCCAGTTTGGAAACTGGTTACGGAATCGATCGCGACTATGGCGTGGGGGCGCAGATTCTCCACGATCTCGGGTTGCGCAAGATCTTATTGCTTTCGAATCATCC
>Ga0134121_10004202_pt1 | contig 11818 bp, 10 predicted proteins | sample KB301_FD_96463 | JGI IMG/M metagenome (GOLD analysis project Ga0134121, IMG submission 96463) | Terrestrial soil microbial communities without Nitrogen fertilizer from Kellogg Biological Station, Michigan, USA - KB3-0-1 | ecosystem: Environmental > Terrestrial > Soil > Unclassified ...
CGCGCGACGGCCACAACTGGGAGAACTGGCGCGACCGGCTGCGCGAGGGCCTGTCGTGGCTGTTCCCGGGCCCGCTGCTCCTGGTTTACGAATAGTCAGCTGTGATCAGATCTGGCAGTCGTTTCCTTTGCGGACTGACTATTGGCCAAAATCGGTGTGCGGGCGCACCTCGGGAGGATAGAAGCCCAGCACAACGTCCTCGCGCGGGACGCCGGCCCGCACCAACTCCTCGGCCAGGGGCCGGTCCGTGCCGTCGTACTGGATCCAGATCTTCTCACCGCGGATGTCGACGTGCAGGACGGTACCGTGCACACGGCGCGGGCCGTCAAACCCGATATGGAGGAGCTCGTAGTGGTTATGGGCGAGGTCGATCACGATCTCCGTGTCGATCTCGCCGTGCGAGGGCTTGTAGCGGGCGTACTCCTCGATGAGACGTTGCACGATCTCTCGGTAGCGCGTCACGGTATCCATCGGTCGATCCTTTCACGGATCTCGTCGAAGACGACGATCCGCATCGCTTGGTTGCTGATCACCATCTGCCCGAGGCGTTCAGCGAAGATCCCCTCGAAGACGCGCTGAGGAACGGCGAGATAGAGCGACCTCCCAGGTTCGATCTGCGAGAGCACGCCGCGATAGATGACATACTGACCAACCGCATCCTCGAGGTCTCGTACGGGCGAAGGGTGCACGAACGACTTGATCTCGACAGCAATTTGCTCGCCGTGGCGCGTCGCGCCGATGGTGGTGTTCGTCGCCCCGAGGTCCACGTGGAGGTCGCGCCCGCCGAACGAGACCGTCAACGGGTCGTGCGTGATCTCCCAGCCGTCCGCGGTCAGCGCGCGGACGACGGTGCGATGGTAAAGGTCACGGGCGGGCATGATCGTGGTACCGAGGAGAAGCGTGCAGAGGATGCGGCTGCACGTCAAGCCATCGCAGCTCATCGTCGACCTGGTACTCTATCAAGTGCTCGATTCGCTGGCGTGCTTCCGCGGCACATGCCCGCAGCAACGGCGGGTGCTCACGCTGTGGTGAACACGGCCTCGAGGCCGAAGTGATCCGAGATGAAGGTGCCGTCGAGGTCGATCGGCTGGGTCCCGACGAGCTCGATCGAGCGGGCGTGCCAGTGGGGGCCGCGCGCGAACACGCGATCGATCCGCTTGTGCGCCGGCGTGGTCCTCAGCTGGAGCCACATCGTGTTGACGTCGGTGTCGAGCGTGTATCCCGGCTCCTCGGGGCGCAGCGCCGACCAGACATCGACGAACGCCGGATCCATCACCGCGCTCTCGGCCGGGTCACCGGGTTTGAAGTTCATGTCACCAGCGAGCACGACATCCTCGTAGCGCTCCGCGAGCGCCGCCTGGATGATCCCGAGCTGCACCGCCCGCATCTTCGCCTCCCAGCGCGTGCTCTCGAGGTGGACCGTGGCAATGGCGAGCCCACATGCGAGCTCGGCGATGATCAGCCGGCGTCCCATGTTGGTCGGCAGTCTGACCTTGACCATCCGCCGGATCGGCAGCCGCGACAGGATCACGACATCGTAGCTCTGCACCGCGAGCTCGGAGACCTGGTACTCCGCGCGGACCCACGGCGCGGCGAGCAGCGCGGCGAGCAGGTTCTTCGTCACCTCCTGGAGCACGATCACGTCGGGGCGACGGCGCTCGAGCTCGATCAGCAACGCGTCGCGCCGCTCGTAGAACATGTGGCGGCCGAACCAGACGTTCCACGTCAACACCCGCACATCGACCCGGGCACCCCGATCGATGTGCGGCGCGTCGTCCCAGCTCCCCTCCCCGCCCTCGCTCCTGCTTCCGGGTGTGAAGACCAGCGGCGCGAACGTGAGGCGCTCGATCGAGGTCACGCCGTCGACTATTCACCGCCCGCGAGCAGTTGTCCACGCTACTGGATCGCGCGCAACAGGTCCGCCTCGCATCAGCGGAGCAACGATCGGCCCGCGCTGTCGAGGATCCCGTCGTAGACATCACCCACGGGGATCGGCGAGGACAGGGTCGGCAGCTCGAAGCTGTCCCCGTCGCGATACGCGGTGGCACGCCACTCGCCGCCGGCCCGGCGGTAGACCTTCACGTGCCGCTGATCTTGCGCTACCAGCACGTAGGCCTCGAGTGAGGCCAGCGACTGGAAATCGGACCGCTTTTCGCCGTCGTCATCACCTTCGCTGCTCGGCGACAGCACCTCGATCACGACCGCCGGATGCGACAGGCGGAGGGTGACCTCCATGGGACCAGGGTACCACGGTCGATCGCGTGATCGGCGGCTCGTTTCGAGCGGCGAGGATCGAGAAAATGATATCACGATCATGGAGGTCGACATGCCGAACGTCACCCGTCGGATCGGACTCTCGCTGGGCGCCGACATCTGCTGGCCGATCTGCTACGAAGAAATTATCAAACGTCTCTCACTCGCCATCCCGTGGGGGGGCGACACCGTCGGGATCGACGTCGAGCGCGTCACGATCGAGCCGTTCGATCTGCGCCAGCCGTGCCGCTACGACCTGGTGATCGATCGGCTGACCCACTGGTACCACACCAGCCGCGAGTGGATCAAAAAGGCCCTGATCATGGACGGCCTCTACGTGTTCAACAACCCGTGGTCGGTCCAGTCGATGGAGAAGCAGACGACCTACTGCGCGATGATGCACCTGGGGATGCCGATCCCCGAGACCTGGCTGGTGCCGCCCAAGTCGTACGAGCCGCTCCCCGATCTACAGCCCACGCTCAAGAGCTACGCCAAGCTGTTCGACCTCGGCGCGGTCGGTTCGCGGCTCGGCTACCCCTTGTTCATGAAGCCGTACGACGGCGGCGGCTGGAAGGGCGTCAGCCGGATCGACGACGAAAAGGCACTGCGCGCGCGCTACGAGGAGAGCGGCAAGCTGGTGATGCACCTGCAGAAGGCGGTCCATCCGTTCGATTCGTTCGTGCGCTGCATCGGCCTCGGGCCCCAGACCTACCTCGTCAAGTACGACCCGGGCGCGCCGCTCCACGATCGCTACACGCTGGCCAAGGACTTCTTGTCCGACGACGAAGCCGGCGTGATGCGTGACACCACGCTCACGATCAACGCGTTCTTCGGCTGGGACTTCAACTCGTGCGAGGCGCTGCGCAAGGACGGCACCTGGTATCCGATCGACTTCGCGAACCCATGCCCGGACTCGCAGGTCACGTCGCTGCACTACCACTTCCCGTGGCTCGTCAAGGCGAACATCCGGTGGTCGGTGTTCAATGCCGTCACCAAGCGCCCGTTCCGCCGCACGCTCGACTGGGAGCCGTTCTATGCGATCGCGGCGCGCGATCTGCCGTACCGCGAGCGGCTGCGCGAGTATGCCAAGATCGCCGAGCAGCGGTTCGCGACGGAGCAGTTCGAGGAGTTCTGCGCCAAGCACCTGGCACACCTCGACGAGGTCGCGTGGGAGTTCTTCGCCACGCCGGCCGCGCGCGAGGCCGTGCGGAAGAAGGTCGCGGCGCTGTTTCCGGCGCACGAGGTCGAGTCGTTCACCGAGCTGTTCTGGCGGCGCATCCAGGCCTGGCGCGCCGATAATGTTACCAAGCCCGGGGCCCATCCATGAACGACGCTAGCAAGACGGTCGGTAGGTGGCGCTCGGAGCGCCTGCAACGCCAGATCACGATGGCGCGCTGGGGAACGTTCGGCCAGCCGGTGCTGGTGTTTCCCACCGCCGGCGGCGATGCCGAGGAGATCGAGCGCATGCTGCTGGTCGACGCGCTCGGCCCCCTGATCGAGGCCGGCAAGATCAAGGTGTACTCGTGCGACAGCGTGGCGGGCCGAGCCCTGGTGAGCCGCGAAGGCTCGCCGCAGCACCAGATGTGGCTCCAGAACGAGTTCCATCACTTCGTCCGCCACGAGATCGTCCCGGCGATCCGGAGCGACTGCAAGTCGGATGACATCGAGCTGTGGGCGGCCGGCGCCTCGATCGGCGCGTTTCACTCGGTCGCGGTGGTGTGCCGGTTCCCCGACGTGTTCGCGCGCGCGTGCGCGATGTCGGGGACCTACGATCTGCGGCGGTTCTACGAGGCCAGCGAGTTCACCGACGAGTTCTGGATGTCGTCGCCCTTGCACTTCGTCCCGAAGCTCACCGGTAAGCACCTCGATGTCCTGCGGACGCGCCTGATCGTGCTGCCCTCGGGCGAGGGCCGCGCCGAGGATCTCGGCGAGTCGTGGCGGATGGCCAACGTGCTCGGCAAGTGCGGCGTCCCCAACCGCGTCGATCCGTGGGGCCCGGCCTGGCCGCATGATTGGCAGACCTGGCGCGAGATGCTGCCGAAGTATCTGGGAGAATGGGTGATGAAACCGTGAGCGAGAAGCCGACCAACAAGCCAAGCGAGCCGGGGGCCGGGGCGGCAGGCGAGAAAGCCAGCGATCCATCACCAGGCGGTGGGACAAGCCCCCTCTCGACTGACAAAGCCAGCGATCCATCGAATCCGCGCGACGCGACGCGCGGAGGGGTGAATGACCCGGCTTTGCCGGGTCAGAGGGGGCGGGAAAGCCCCCTTTCGATCGACAAGGCTCCCCCCGAGACCACCAAGGCGACGCGGGCGCACAAGGACGTCGGCGCCGCGCAGGACGAGCAGAAGCGGCGCGAGTTCATGCACGCGATGCTCGGCGATCTGCGCGCGCTCGATCGCATGCTGCGCGAGGGCCAGTTCGACGCCGGGCCGCGCCGGATCGGCGCCGAGCAGGAGATGTTCCTGATCGATCGCCACTGGGCGCCGGCGCGTGCCTCGCTGCAGATGATCGAAAAGCTCGCCGATCCGCACTATACGACCGAGCTCGGCCTGTTCCAGCTCGAGGCGAACGCCGATCCGCAGCTGTTCACCGGCGACGGCCTGTCGAAGATGGAGACCCAGCTGAGCGATCTGGTCGCCCGGGCGCGCGCGGTGGCCCGCCAGCTCGGGCTCGCGCCGGTGCTGATGGGCATCCTGCCGACGCTGCGCATGTCAGATCTCGGCCTCGACAGCATGGTGCCGAGCCCGCGCTACCTCGCGCTCAACAAGGCAATGGCCGATCTGCGCGGCGGTGCGTTCGAGTTCTCGATCAACGGCACCGAGGAGCTGATCGTCCAGCACGACTCGGTGATGCTCGAGGCCTGCAACGCCAGCTTCCAGGTCCACCTCCAGGTCACGCCGGCGGAGTTTCCGCGGATGTACAACATCGCGCAGGTGCTCGCCGCGCCGATGGTCGCGATCGCCGCCAACTCGCCGCTGTTGTTCGGGCGGCGGCTATGGGCCGAGACCCGGATCGCGTTGTTCCGCCAGGCGGTCGATACCCGTAGCCACACCCACCACCTGCGCGAGAGCGAGGCGCGCGTCAGCTTCGGCACGCGCTGGGTGCGCGAGTCGGTGCTCGAGATCTACCAGGAGGACATCGCGCGGTTCCGCACGCTGGTCGGCACCGATCTCGACGAGGATCCGCTGGCCAAGCTGGCGCGCGGCGAGACCCCGCTGCTCAAGGCGCTGCGCCTGCACAACGGCACGATCTACCGCTGGAACCGCGCGTGCTACGGCGTGATGGACGGCAAGCCGCACCTGCGGATCGAGAACCGCGTGATGCCTGCCGGGCCGAGCGTGCTCGACGAGGTCGCCAACGGCGCGCTGTGGTTCGGCGTGATGGCCGAGCTCGGTGCGCGAGAAGAGGACGTCACCCGGCGCATCGACTTCGAGCAGGCGGGCGCCAACTTCTACACCGCCGCGCGCGAGGGCCTCGGCGCCCACTTCACCTGGCTCGACGGAGAAGACCTGTCCGCCGCGCACCTCGTGCTCGATCGCCTGCTCCCGCTCGCCGAGGCCGGCCTGCGCCGCCACGGCATCTTCGAGGACGACATCAAGCGCTACCTCTCGGTCATCGACCAGCGCGTGCGCACCGCGCGCACCGGATCGCGGTGGCTGTTGTCGTCGTGGAGCGCGCTCAAGGGCCAGGCAACCACGGGCGAGCGCTCGAACGCGCTCGTCGCGGCAACCGTGGCGCGCCAGGAGACCGGCCGGCCGGTCGCGGAGTGGGAGCGCGCGCGGCTCGACGAGGCCGAGTTCGGGAGCTCGAACTACCAGCGGGTCGATCAGTACATGACGACCGACCTGTTCACCGTGCAGGCGTCCGATCCCGTCGAGATGGTCGTCAACCTCATGAGCTGGCAGCGGATCCGCCACGTCCCCGTCGAGGATAACGATCACCACCTGGTGGGCCTGGTGACCTACCGCGGCGTGCTGCGCTTCCTCGCGAACGGCGGCTCGATGCACGACACGCCGGTCTCGGCGATCATGAAGACCGACGTGACGACGGTCGGCGTCGAGGCGCGCACGCTCGAGACGATCCTGCTGATGCGAACGTCGCGCATCGGCTGCGTGCCGGTGATCCAGGACGGACACCTCGTCGGGATCTTGACCGACGAGGACTTCTTGAACGTGGCGTCGAAGCTGCTCGAGCAGCAGCTCGGCGACGCCAAGCCGTGACCGCGGCGCCGCCGCGCATGATCGTGGCCTGACGGGACGGCGCGCGGCTTTCGCGTCCGTGCTAGCTTCGCCGCGGCTTCGCCCCAGGAGAGTTCATGCGCTCGACCGCCCTTCTTGCCGCCGTGCTCGGCGCTGCCACGCTCGGTGTAACCGTCGCCGGCGCCAAGACCATCGCCGTCACCGCCGACAAGCTGGTCGACGTCGCCACCGGCAAGCAGCTGGAGAAGCCCCTGGTGATCATCGTGGACGGCCGGATCACCCAGCTGGGCAAGCAGGGTGACGCCATCCCGGCGGGCGCGACCCGCGTCGACCTGCCGGGGGTGACGCTGTTGCCCGGCCTCATCGACATGCATACCCACCTGACGGGGTCACCGCTGTTCGGCGGCTACAACTCGCTGCTCTTCACCGACTCGTTCTGGCCGGTCATCTCGACCAACCACGCCAAGGCGACCCTCGAGGCGGGGTTCACCACCGTGCGCAACGTGGGCTCCAAGGACTATGACGACGTCGGCCTGCGCCAGGCGATCGAGAATGGCTTCGTCGAGGGGCCGCGGATCGTGACTGCCACGTACGCCATCGGCTCGACCGGTGGCCACTGCGACTCCACGTTCTTCCCGCCGTCGATGGCCCAGAAGAGCCCGGCGGTGATCGATAGCCCCCTGGCTGGCCGCCAGATGGTCCGCCAGCTCCACAAGTATGGCGCCCAGATGATCAAGATCTGCGCCACGGGTGGCGTGTTCTCTCACGGCGATACCCCGGGCGCTCAGCAGCTGACGCTCGACGAAGTCAAGGCGATCGTCGACGAGGCACACACCACCGGCCTGAAGGTCGCCGCCCACGCCCACGGCGCCTCGGGCATCAAGGTCGCCATCCAGGGCGGGGTCGACACCATCGAGCACGCAAGCCTGGTGGACGACGAGGGCATCAGGCTCGCGATCCAGAAGGGCGTGTATTTCGGCATGGACATCTACAACAGCGACTACACCCAGGCCGAGGGCAAGAAGAATGGCGTGCTCGAGGACAACCTCAAGAAGGATCGCGATATCGCGCTGATCCAGCGGCAGAACTACCAGAAGGCGCTCAAGGCCGGAGTGAAGATGATCTACTCCACCGACGCCGGGGTCTATCCGCACGGCACCAACGCCAAGCAGTTCGCGGTCATGGTGAAGTGGGGCGCGACGCCGCTACAGGCGATCCAGTCGGCGACGATCACCGCCGCGCAGGCGCTCGGCCAGCCCGCCGACGTCGGCCAGGTGAAGGTCGGTGCGTATGGCGACCTGGTAGGCGTCGCCGGCGACCCGCTCAAGGACGTCACGCTCCTCGAGCACCCGGTGTTCGTGATGAAGGGCGGCGAGGCGGTGAAGCGGTAAAGCGGCCGTGACCTGGCCGCGACCAGGTCCACACAATCCGGACCCCTCGCCGCGCAGTTCTGGGTCAGGGCACACTTCGTTGACCCCGCCCGCGGAACGCGGCTTGAATGGATGATATCGTGCACTGCTGTCGGGGCTGACGTTCACGCTCAGCATGGAGGATGAGGCCGTCATGACAACGCACGCACGCGGTGGACGTACGGAATGGACCATGGACGCCCTGTGGGCACATCTCCAGGGGGTCGTCGATCTCGAGTTCTGGACCGTCCCGTTCTATCTCACGGCGATGTATTCCATCAAAGATCCGAGCACCGACGCGTATCAGCTGCTTCAGTCCATTGTGTACCAGGAGATGTTGCACACCCAGCTCGCGTGCAATCTTGCGAATGCGTTCGGATACTCGCCGAGGTTCATGGCGCCGGTGTATGTCGGCCACCATGTTCCGCACCTCCGCTTCAACCTCGACAAACCGAACCCCACGCAGATCTTCCACCCCTATAGTGCGGAGCTCGGTCCCCTCGATGTTCAGCGCCTCAACACCATGTGCCTCATCGAGTATCCGGAGTGGTCAACCGATCGCACACCTGACGTCCGGCCGAACCACGAAGACTACGGCTCGATCGGCGAATTCTACGCCGCCGTGCGGGCTGGCGTCGCCGCGCTTCGCGGGAACATCCGCGGTCACACTCGGCAGGTCGACCAATTCCGGTTCTTCTATGAGGGCTTCGCACAGCCGACGATCACCCGGGACGGTCTGGAGGGATATTTGCAGGCCGTGACGCTGATCGATCTCATCACCGCGCAGGGGGAAGGCCAGACCCAGGGCGACGCTGACGTGCCGCCCGCGTTTCGCAACACCGCCGACGGCTTCCACAATCACTGGCCGCACTACCGCAAGTTCACGACCATCCGCTCTGCGGGGGCACTGCCGGAGACATGGAGCGGACATGCGGCACCATCGGAGGGCTCGCCTGGGCATCGGGCGCAGCAGCGGCTGATCCGGGACTTTGCCGAGTTCCTCCGCGTGCTGGACGCCCTATTTAGCGGCCAGTCTGAGGGCAACTTCGGCCCGTTGATGGCCAGGCTGGGCGGCGACATCCTCACTTGCTGGCAGAACAATACGATTCCCCGGTTCTCATGATGTCACGCGAGCTCCGGACTTGCGCCAGGTTCCAAGGAGAGTGATCTACATGTCGGTCTCTGAACACATCTTCCGGGTTCATCCTGCGATCGGTATCGCCCGCGTCGGCAATAGCGAGGAGTACTATATCGGTCCGGAAACGAGGGCGGGGCTTGACCGAGAGGAGGGAATCACAGGCGGGCTCCCCATCCGGGCGGGCACGGAGTCCGAGCCGATCACGAGCCAGGAGCTGCGGGACCGCGACGGCGCCCTCCGGCGCCAGGCCGCACGCTTCAAGATCTTCCACTATCCGCCTGGCTCGACGTCGCGTTACCCGAGTGGGGCCGGGACGGAGGTCACCATCGGCAGTACGGTGGATGGCAAGACGGTGACCGATATCGTCTGGACCGTGCATCTCGCCAACAAGAAGGCGGCGGCCTACATCATGAATGACAACCTCGGGTTCGCGGTGTACGAGAAGGGCCACGCCGCCGAGCTCCAGCTGCGCAACCTGTCGGAGGGGGCCGATCCGGACAACGCGGCACGCCTGCGCAGGCTGATCATCGACCCTGGCCCCCGGGCGATCCGCGGGACCGACGCGGGACCGGTTCGGTTCGACAAGCGCACGTTCGCGTCGTTTCGTGGCGCCAGCGCGGAGATCGAGGAGCTCCCCGCATACCCGAAGTCGTTCCCCGACGACAACTACTCGCAGCTCTACACGCCGGTCGGCAAGATCGAGACGCTCGGCGAGCTGCGAACCGACGCACTCGGCCGTCTGCTCGCGCTCGGCGGTTACGGCAAGGCCTGCTCCCGCTGCCTGCCGGACGGAACCCCCTATCCGCTGATCAACGGGCCCGTCGGGCCGGGCGTGATCGCCAACGTCAACGAGGAGGGCTGGTTCGACGACATCTCGGATGGGCCGGTGTCGGCGGCGCTGGTGTTCGCCGATGGCAGCGTACAGGACGTCCACGGCGCCTGGGTGGTCGTGACGCCCCCGTCGTTCGCGCCGCAGATCGCCAATGTGGTCACGCTGTGGGACGAGATCTTCGACACCTGGGTGCGAGACCTCGACCTCTGCCCGGAGATCCACGGAAGCGCTTTCCACGACGACTACCAGCCGTACTTCGACGACGACCTCCATCCGATCTTTCGCGCCGCGTCGCTCCAGCGGTGGACCGCGAACCTGCCCGAGCGGGCGATCGCGGCACACGACGCGGTCGGCCGCATCCGTGCCGAGGATGATCCCGGTGACACGATCCTTACCGGCCTGGCGTATATCCGCGACCCGAACAACCCGCGGATGGCCAACATCGGCGCTCCGTTCATGCCTTTGATGACCGGAGCCTTCGGCAGAGCATTTCTCTCGGTCACGCGGACGCAGTACTTCTTCCTCCGCCAGTGGAACAGCGGCCGATTCCACCGCAGACCTGCGCCTCGGCTCGGCCCGGGTGAGCTCCTCGACAGGGCCGTCCTGTACAACTGCGTTGGCGGCGGCTTCGATCCCAGCCTCGAGATGACCTTCGTCGCCAAGGATCCGGAGCTGTATATCCGTGACTGGCGCTCGTCGCAGGCCGGCCCGTTCCGGGTCCGCGCCCGCTTGCTCGACTATCGCACGGCGCAGGCGAGCCAGCCGTTCCTGTCGATGGGGTATGTGCCATTGCACCCCGGCCCCGGTGGTGTCGAGGCCGCGCCGCTCGAGCCGGGAGATGTGTCGAAGTTCATGGCGATTCCCTGGCACACGGACTTCAACGCGTGCGCCACCCACAACCCGGATCCGAACCCCCGCGAGCTGAAGACGCTCTACTGGGCGTGGCCCGCCCAGCGGGTGGTCACCGTCCATGTCGCCCGGGATATCCATGACGGCGAGCTCGGGCCGCAGCGCTACTCGGTGCGCGGTCCAGGGACGTATTCGGAAGACCCGAGCCAGGCGGGCCGGTTCGCACAGCAGATCGACATCGTGCTGAAGTGGCACAAGATCGGGTTCGTCGTGCAGGGCAGCGTGATCGCCGGCGCCAAGTTCGATCCCGCGCAGTTCCTCGAAGTCGAGAGCCGCCTCGACGAGCCCGCGATCACCCCGTGGCCGATGTATTCCAAGCACCTCAACAGCTAGCGTGCACGCTGCGCCGGTATGTCAGGTCGTGGTCGCCGGGGGTGGACCCGCGGGCAGCGCGACTGCGCTGGCGCTGCGGCGCCGAGGAGTCTCGGACGTCCTGCTGGTCGAGGCCGGGGACTATCAGGGCGTCCGCTTCGGCGAGAGCATCCCGCCGGAGACCCGCCTGCTCCTCGACGCGCTCGGCGTATGGCAGGACTTCCTCCACCAGGGTCACGAGCCCTGCCTGGGCAGCTGCTCGACATGGGCGAGCGACCACCCCGGCTACAACGACTTCCTGTTCAATCCCCACGGGCACGGGTGGCACCTCGATCGGCGGAGGTTTGATGCGTGGCTGGCCGATCGCGCGGTGGCGGCGGGCGTCGAGCGCTGCGACCAAACGCGCCTCGATGGAGTCGAGCGCCTCGGCGAGCAGGACATCGGGCTGCGCCTTTCGTCCGCCGGCGGATCGCGGCTCGTGCGCGCCCGGTTCGTGGTCGACGCCACGGGCAGCGGCGCTCGGCTCGCACGATCCATGGGTGCGACGCGGTGGTTGCACGACACCCTCGCGTATGTCGCGGCCTTCCTCGAGCAACCCGCCGTATCCGACCTATCCCGCCTCACCTTGCTGGAGGCCGTCGAATACGGCTGGTGGTACGCGGCGCGGCTACCGGCGGGGCGCGTGGCGGTAGCCGTTGCCAGCGACGTGGCGTTCGTCAAGCGGGAGGCATTGAATCAGCGGAACGCCTGGCGCGCGCGCCTC